>Ga0208462_1001931_pt1 | contig 12432 bp, 7 predicted proteins | sample AD_SCU001_MetaG_FD_184452 | JGI IMG/M metagenome (GOLD analysis project Ga0208462, IMG submission 184452) | Active sludge microbial communities of municipal wastewater-treating anaerobic digesters from China - AD_SCU001_MetaG (SPAdes) (version 2) | ecosystem: Engineered > Bioreactor > Anaerobic >...
CGGGAAGACCAATACTTACAGTATTTTTTCCGAACTAGCCCGGAAGATTATCTCATCGAGGGGCCGGGCGGGGATCATCGTGCCAACCGGGATCGCGACCGATGCAACGACGGCTCCGTTCTTCGGTGACATGGTGGAGTCAGGGTCGCTTGTGAGCCTCTATGACTTTGAGAACAAGGAAGTGATCTTCCCGATTCACCGCAGTTTCAAGTTCTGCCTCCTTACGATGGCTGGGAGCGAGGCGGCCACCGGGGCCTTCGACCTCGCCTTCTTCGTTCACCGGATCGGCGACCTTCACGACGATGACCGGCACTTCACCCTCACGCCGGAGGAGATCCTGCTCATCAACCCGAACACGAAGAACTGCCCGATCTTCCGGTCGAAGCGGGACGCCGAGATCACGAAGGCGGTCTACCGGCGGGTGCCGGTGCTCGTGAACGAGGGAAAAGGCGAGGCGGGGAACCCCTGGGGGGTCTCGTTTAAACAGGGATTGTTCAACATGACCAGTGATTCCCACCTCTTCCGCACGCGGGACGAGATGGAGGCGGCGGGGTTTTTGCTCGGTGGGAACCAGTTTGTGAAGGGGGAAGAGGTCTGGTTGCCGTTATATGAGGGTAGAATGATTAATCATTACGATCATAGAACTGCATCCGTTGGAGTGAATCCAGATAATCTATATCGCTCCGCAACAACAATTCAGACAAACGGCTCTGAACACGGCGATCCTACTTTTTGTGTACTGCCAAGATATTGGGTTAGCAAGAAAACATTTCAGGAGTCAGTGAGATCTCAGCATCCTAATTCGTATTTTATTGGATTTAAGGACGTTAGTAGCCCCACTAACGAAAGAACATTTATCAATGCTATCATTCCCTTTACCCCAGCGGGGAACAAAGTACCATTACTTCTAACAAATTGTGCCAAAGTGACCGCGATCCAGTTTAATTCAAATCTTAGTTCACATATTTTTGATTTTACCGCTCGACAGAAAATGGGGGGAGTCTCATTGAATTTTTATATTGTTGAGCAACTCCCCGTCCTCCCCCCCTCCGCCTATACCCCCACCCTCACCAACTTCATCGCCCCCCGCGTCATTGAGCTCACCTACACCGCCTGGGACCTCGAAGCCTTCGCCCGCGACGTCCTCGCCGAGGTGGGCGTGACGCAGTGGAACGCCTGGTTCCCGCAGAACCCCGTAGGCGATGACGGCACGCCCCGGCCGTTCGCCTGGGACGAGGAGCGGCGGTTCGACCTCCGGTGCGATCTCGACGCCCTCTACTTCCACCTCTACGAGATCTCGCGGGACGACGTCGACTACATCATGGAGACCTTCCCCATCGTGAAGCGCAGGGACGAGGCGGCGTATGGGAGGTACCGCACGAAGGAGGTCATCCTCCGGAAGTACGACGACCTTGCCCGGGAGTTTGTGCGCGTGATGCGGGCCGATCTTCCGGAGAAGGACGGGAAGCCTGACTGGACCGCGCTCATCGCCGGCGGCGAGAGCGAGCGGGTCGAGTTCAAGGAGTCGATGTCATGGGACCGGGGGCAAAAGCAGCGCAACAAAGCGCTCGAGCACACCATCGCGAGAACCCTTGCGTCCTTCATGAACACCCACGGCGGGGTGCTCTTCGTCGGTGTCGACGACGCCGGGACGATCGTCGGACTCGACGGCGACCTGAAACTCTCCCAGCGGAAGAACGAAGACGGCCTGCGGCTCCGGTTCGACGACCTGGTGAAGCAGTACCTCGGCAACCGGTTCCTCCCCGGGATCATGATCCACCCGCTCGAAGATGGCGGGAAGGCATTCTGGGCGGTTGAGGTCAGGGCTTCTAACGAGCCGGTGTTTGTGAAGAACAACGGCGACGACGAGTTCTGGATCAGGGGGACGTCGTCGTCGCGGAAGCTCTCGCTGAGCCAGGCCGTAGAATATATAAAGACTCACTTCGGTACCTCTTCTCAAGGAACGAATCCGGATTCCAAAGGATACTAAGGAGCGAAAAATATGGTGGAGGTTTTTGTAAGATCTGATGGGGTAAAACTTGAAATTCTCTATCCGCCGTACTGTGTGGTGTGCGGCAATCCGATCCCGGACAGTTTTGCGAAGGCTCCTTACTGTGGAGTATGCAAAGATAGTCCGGAGAAGTACGATCCGCCCTTCCGTGTCCGGGCATTCGGGAAGTATCTCTTTGAAGGCGAGTATCCTAATGACAGACTGAGTAAGGATATCCGCAGAATGAAGACAGATTCAACCATTATCCCGCTTCTTCAGGAGTGCTTGTATTACTCTATGGATCACCAGTATCCCGAACTGCGGGAGCTTGATGTCGTAGTCCCGGTAATGGGCGGGTCCAGTGGTAGAGGTTACAATCAGGCAGCACTCCTTGCCCAGGGTATTGCCTCCCGATATAATCTCCCGTGCAGGGATGTGATCTATACGAAGGCGCCTTATCGGCCAATGCACGAAATACATAACCTGGCAGAGAAAGAGAGAGAAATCGCGGGAAAAATTGGATGTAATTACCAATTTGAAGGTGAGTCCATCCTCCTCATCGACGATACATGCATTGATATGGTGACAAAACGTGAGTGTACTCAGGTGCTGCAAGCTCATGGAGCTGGGGATGTCTGGGCACTTGTTCTGGGGCGGATGGTTAACAGGAGACATTTGGGCTTCTTGAGGAGATACAATGGATAATTTCTTCAGACAAGAGACCGCACTGCTCGCCTGCCTCAACGACAACCAATCCTTGAAAAAAAGGGAGAATATTGATTACTTCCGCGATCCGGCATCTATTCGCAACATATTCACCGATATCTTTGAAAATTACTCAAGCGCGCACAGAGACTATCCGGAAGTAATCTTGCCCGTTATTGAAAAAGCTGAAGTTGCCCGGGAAAAGCAGCTCCTCGATCACTATATTGACGTCATCAAGCGATATCGACAGAAAAGCATCCATATTCTGCAAGTGACTGATAGGGATTACCCGCTGAAACTCGCGAGAATCCCTGATCCACCCTTTATGATCTATATAAAGGGCAGGATGGAAAGCCTTTCAAGACCTGCGGTTGCAATTGTCGGTACACGGGATATCAGTCCAGATGGTGCTGAGAAAGTCCAAGAGATTGTCGGATTCTTTGTACAACTCGGATATACAATTGTCAGTGGACTGGCGCTTGGAACGGACGCATGTGCTCATAAAGCCGCACTGGATCTTGGCGGTGAAACCATTGCGGTGCTTCCTGGAGATATTGAAAACGTTGTTCCAAAAGAGAACCAGGAGCTCGCCGAGAGGATATCCAAATCAGGAGCGCTCATTAGCGAGATTACCCTTCTCACGAAAATGCACAGAGGCCGATATATAGAGAGAAACCGTATCACGAGTGCCTTGTCCAAAGCCGTGATCGTGATCGAAACTGGAGAGTCCGGTGGCTCAATCCGGCAGGCTGAAACTGCTTTCAAGCAGGGGACGCCCGTATATGTGGTAAGGCCCGATAACACGAATGAAAGGGCAGTCGCCGGGTTTGATAAATTAGTCTCGGAAGGAGCAACTCCTATCAATAATCTGTATGACTTGTCCGCACACTTCGGAAAAGCGCAGAATACTACTTCACGAATGACAACACTCGCAGATTTTTCATAATTTAGCCCACACCTCCTATTTCAGAGTCCTTTTCTCTCGAAACCCCCCTCACTCACCATATTCCAAAAATCCCTATCCTAATTGGAGTATTTGCGGGTAAAACTGATGAGTGGGGAATCAGGTGGTGCTGGATTTGGATATTAAGGCTTTTCATGCATTATCTTCTGCAGCATCTGATTTACTTCCTGTATCGGGATTAACCCTTTCGAGGTGATATCAAAGGTCAGGAACCCGACCGGAACAATCTGCTGATCGCGGAATGCTTCCTCAAGCCAGAGCAGATCGCTCATATGTCTAATTGCGGCGACATTATCGATGACAATGTAAACTCTTGCAGAATCGCGATTAGATCTGTACTTCGCTATAGTCTCCGACAAATGGGCGATGAGCTCTCTCCCATTTCTATCTCCAGCAAACAGCGTCTCTATCTCGTAATACCCATTGCCTTTCTTATCAAAAACGTCTGGAATGAAGTGTTCGGCACTGAAACTCGAATCTTGGGGTTTTTCAGTAAATATGGCTTCCTCTATCTCCGTAATATTCTTCAACTGATATTTTTCAGAGAGGTATCGGACAACATAGCACTTCATCCGATAGTGTTCATCGGACTCTTTGGATCTCTTTTTTGTTACTATCTGGTATAGCCTATTTTCTGCTTTGGTGAATGAGGAGAATTCTTTCTCATATTCCCCTCTACATATTTTGTTGAAGACTGCGTCTAAGTCATGTGAGGAGATATTCGTCTCTCTTCTTCCCTTATTTCGATTATACTGAATGACTACTCGAGGTTCTTCCTGACCTTGCCTACAATTTCCCCAGAAAACTGATGAAATCCATCTCTTTTCATCTATTGAATGGGAATTGGGCTTAACAACAAGAATGTCCAGGGGATGGCCGTTCTCGTGCGCGAGTTGCTCTTGAATCACTCGCCGGTAAGCCTCAAAATGATCCTCTCTCCGGGACTTGAAAATAATGAACCCATAATCTGCAGCAATTGCTCTCCCTATGAAGTCACGCAGGTTTTTGGGTTTCAACCAATTCTCTACATCCGCCTGATTAAAGTAATCAAAATCCAGCGTGATAAGGTGACGGCCTGGATCTGCCCACTTGTCTAAATAGATCACAATGGTTTCGTCCAGCCTGCTGACAGGCTGTAATCTCGGATCACCGCCTACCTGTTCCCGGTAGATACGTAGACAGCAGGTCTCAAAACTGGCCAGGGTATTATCCTCAGGTCGCTCTTTGTAGAGAATGATCTTTGGCCGCCGGGTCGATAGATCGTCGTTTTTGATCCCAAACAGGTACTGCATGACCTCTGGAGGCTCCTCAGGTATGCCGGTGCCCCCTCCGGGGGGTGAATCTGGCAGGGTTGTTTCCGGGGTTTCCTCTATGTCTTCTCGATTAACTGAAGTCTGCTCACGGAGTGTTGCGTATGTAGTGACCCAGCGCTCCTGAACATCGCTAACACATTCAGTCCAGGTACTATGGAGAACTGGAGCTGACTGTTGAAGACTCACCACAGGGACGTAAAAGCGGACATCTTCTTTTGGTATTGAGGGAATGTGATCGTCCAGCACAACTCTGTTCATGGTGATACTCCCCGGCCGTAAGCGGAGTATCGGCACGCTCAGGTCCAGACTGCTATGCCGGTGGATTTCAGAAATGGTGCAGTCAAATTCAATCTTGGAGAAGTATTCTTTTGCTTGTCCCGGTAACTTGACAATTGGGACGCTAACCGCAATATGTTCGCCTTCAAAATTAGAGAAATCTAATTCCAGCCCGTCATTCCTACCAGATTCTGGTTCCCGCCCGATATCTGCACTTATGCCCGGGGGGTGTCCATCGGGCATCTGCCCGCTGTTCTCTTTATTCACTTCCATGGACATGTAAGAACCACCCTTTACGATTCTTCGGACCTCTCATTAGTCATAATGGGTGAAACAAACGTACAGCGTTGACCGATATCCAACCTCATTTCTCTCGTATATTGTGTGTGGCTGATGACTTATCCCCAGACTCACCAGACCTATGAAGAGATAAGGAGCAGCGATACGGAGGAAATGCTGAAGGCTCATTTCACATGCACGGTAAAAGTTTCTCGAATTTCCGGCATACCCCAGAACATTGAGACCGTTATCAGTGAGGTAGTAACCCCGTGCTTCAAACGCCTCATTCATTGGTTTCAGACCGGGATTACTCGTTTGGACGCTTTTGATGAACTCATCCCGAAGAGATGGAACTTGACCGTCGAATAATGCAAAGGTGGATAACTTATCCCAGCCAATCTGACTCAACTTATAAAGGCTGTCAGCGAATCCCTCTGGTGTATGTCCGATCAAAACCATATCGCCCTGATACGCTGTTTTGTCAACCTCGGGGATATCGGCCACTACTAGCCCTAATACATCTGCCACCGCGTCGAAATGTGTTCTTAACCGCGGATAGGCTTCAAGAAGGAAAAATTTTGGCGTTAGGCGAGTACTCATGGCAAAGAACGTATGATAGTTGTATGTCGCTGAGATCTTGATCAATTGAGAATATATCGTCTCGAATTCGTCTATAATACTCTCTGGTTCCTGAATGAAACCGCTGAGAACATCCTCATCAATTTCAGGAAGATCATGGCCTACCGCTCTGAGCATGTTACCGCTTAAACTGAGAACCTTGCTCAACCCATCAGGGATCAGCGGTTGAGAGAAGTGAACCTCGATATGGTAGAGGGTTTCAGTACCGGGCTCCTTACATAACGAAACCCAGAGATGTGGATCGATGTAGACCCCAATACGTTCTTTATACAACCTGGCTAGGCTATTCTCAGCATATTCACCATCTGGGGTTATTCCCCCGAGAAGTATCTTCTGGATACCCTTATTCTCTAAAAACGCGTCTGTAAAAGAACTCTCCAATTTCCCCTTTAAATATTGAGAGAACTTAGTAATCTTAAGCGCTGCAGTGTGGAGGGGGAGAATCTCCGAGGTGGCAAATTCTTTCCAAGCGCCCTTATCGGTATAATCGAAACCAAGCACTTCATCATACGTGGTCATATCCAGCACCAGACAACCGAGTGGTTGGTGAATAAGGCGATATAACTTCCGTTTACATCTTAAAATACGAATGCGATGTCTTACCTACCTAGGCAACCGGAAAACTGGAGAAAATTCCACCATCACTAAAAATAGTTCCAATATGGAGATTTTCGTTGTGCTGGCCGATTTATTGAGAGGGCGATCGTTCGGACGTCCGGCTGTCCATTTTTTCCTTCAGATCAATATCCGCCCTCCCAACCCAGATGTATCCCGCAATCACGCAGATTGGGAATCACCGCCTGATCTGGAGACTATGCCGATGATATCGTTGATGATCTTCACCATCTCGCCCCTCTTCTCCATCACTTCATCCCTGCTGTAGAACGAGATGTGCGCCGCCCCATTCCGCTCAAGAGAAAGGTCCCGGCACAGTTTACCGAGCTCATTGAGAGTATTCATAGAGAACCCTCTCTCCTGTAGCATATCAGAGAACGCTAGGGTAACCGGGTTTGCCCGGGTCTTCCTGATGTCGTTGCTGAGGTATCCCCACTGACCAAGGGCAAGCGACTTTTCATCGTTACCAAGCACAGTCTTCAGGGTGAACGGGAGGCGAGGAATCTTCTTTTCATCAAACCCCTTCCAGAACATTGCCCGGACTCCATCATGCGGGTCACTGCAGAACATGTTGTCCGACCGGATCCGTTCACGGATGGGAAGAAGAAGGCTCTCATGAAGCAGTTTCTCAACGCCCTTCCCGTACTGAATAACAACCGGTCCGAGATCGTAGATCCCCCTCTCAGGCCCCTTATACACGCTGAAGAGCAGCCAGTCCCCGGTCCTGAAGATAGAGCGGATCTCCTCCGAACTGATGCGTGGTAAGCCGATGACGTGGGCTGAGAGCATATCGATCTCCCCTTTAAGATCTCGATACGCCTCATTATCAGGATCCAGCTCACATGCCTTGCTGATATCGGCGCTGGCGCGGTCATATTCCATCAGACAGGTGTGGCAGCGTGCCATGCCGACATACACATCAGGAAGTTCCGGGTCGTTCTCCTGTGCGTGCTTGAACCACTCAACCGCGGCTCTGTGATCGCCTTCCATGAAGAACGACTCAGCGATCATACAGAGTATCCGAGTTCGTTCAGATGGAGTTTCAGTCCTCTCAAGAGCTGCCTGGAACCATTGCCGTCCCTCACTGCTCATACTGTGCCCGAGAAACGCATCTCCTATAAGGAGAGCCGGGTTGCCGGGAAGACCTATCGAGATGAATTCACCTATAAATGCCTGTATAAATTGGGTCGAAAGAGTGGGATTATGCCACGTTGTCGTCTCATACACTACCGGTTTAAGGACAACGTCATATGCCTGCTCACCTTCCTCACAATGTCTGCCGCCCCAACAGTGGAAGGCGGTGCGGATCGACTCGATCGCCTCCGGGACTACCTCCCCACTGGCCCACGTGCTGAGCAGTGCAATAGACATCCAGCGGAACGTATCCTCTTCGGGTTCATCTCCATACTCCACAGCACGCCGATAGAGTTCGATTGCCTGACCGATCTGTCCCTTATGCCTGTATAGAGCCGCCTTCTCCTGATACAGTGCTGAAGTTGGGCGTAATAAAATGAGTCGCTCAATCCACCGGGAGGCATCTGCATGTTGAAATGATCGAACCGCATTTACATAGCGCCGCCCATAGACCTCTGCCCGCTCGCGGGCTTCGATATCTCTGATCCCGTGGAAGTCGGTGTCGTCGAGATTTATATTGAATAACTCCAATCTTTCAAGCGATGGGCCGAGTTTGGGATTGTCCAGATCAGCCAGCGATGTAAACTCGATGAGATAGGTATATTCCAGATCATGGTGTCCAGTTCGGCGGCAGGCCTCAGCGAGATTGTATATAACGGATGCGCGAATCTCCGATGGACGTTGTTTCGTATCCATCTCAATCCTAGCGATCTCCTTTCGAAAGACCTCGCTTCCGCTCATATAATACCGCATCTCGGCGCAGTTCTTCCGCTCAATAAGCTCCTTATAGATGCGATTCGCGAGATCGAGTTTCCTTGTCAGCTTCAGGGCGATCTCATACCACTTAAGGGCGGCTTTGTAGTCCTCGAATTCGCGATAGCAGGTTGCAACGGCACTGGCAATGAAATATTTTTTGTCCCCGATCTTCTCGCGCGAGTATGCATACTCCCCTATCTTTGCGGCATGCTCATAGAGGGTTGCATAGAACAACTGATTCTGTTTGTTCAGAAAATACCATGACAGATCCAGACCCAGATTGGCAAGTGGAGACAGCATATCCTCCCTTATCGTGAAGGGATAATCTCCGTTCAGGACCGCCACCTTTTCTTCACGGGACAGGGTTAAAAACCACTCATATCCTGCGATGGTAGTCAGGTCAACCTCAAACTTCCAGAGGGCCGCAGGGTCCTTGTGCTCGGCATACAGGTCAATTATACTCTCCCCAAATATCGCCTTTTCAAGCGTATGCTGGAATGGGAGCATCCATACAATGCACTCATGAAGGGACATCTCAGGGAGGGCCTGATCACTTGTGGCAAAGTACCTCCCCCGGAACTTGAGGTTCTGGAAGAGGTATCTCTGGGAGGCGAGAAGAATATCTCCGGTGAAGCCAGCCGCTGGAAAAAGAGGGTCATCAGAGCCCATCTGGTGACCATAGTAGCGACCGGTCTTCAGGTCGAGCATCAGGCGGCGTATCGCTATAATCTCCAGGTCATTGTCAACCCTGCTCTCTGCGTCCTCCAGGCGTCCCTGGAGGTATCGCATCTTACTCTCGCGTTCCCGTTCAGTACGGTCCTTGTTGTATTGGTCTATCTCTGCCGGGTCCTTCAAGTAGAGTGCGGCCTCTTCAAACGGGTTTTTACCCTCCCTGATCGCCTTCTGCATGATCTCGGTCGAGCCCTTGGGACCAAGAGGTTCATCATCAGAGTATGAAATCCGGGCAGTCTCTCCGAAGAGAAGGAGAACAATCTCCCGTATTCTCTGCTGAACGGCAGCGTTGCCGTTTACAGCACCCATAACATGTAAAACAAATCCAGGGTCCCTTTTGTAGCGGACCAGCAGCCAGTTATCTAGTGCATGGTCGATAAACCGATCACGCTTCTCTTCATGTGAAATGTCCTGAACTGACCGGAGAAACTCACGATCAGAATAAACGGAGTATGACTCCCAGAGAAAGTCCCTGACTATAGTTGTATTCAGCTCCATTGCAATCCCTTCAGTGTTTTTGACGGGCCGGGAACCACCTCAGTCCTCGATCGCGATTGAAAATGGGGGTACGGGAGATATAAACCCCTACATTCGTGTTCCAGTCAAAGAACCCCCATCACCACGCGTACACTCCCCCTCTGTTAAGATACAGCGTCTCACTGATATACTCCGCAATCCCCACCTGCAAAACGTCTTCAAGGGGATATTTCCGGACCACCCGCCCGGTATCAGTCTTTACACACCCGCCGGGGGTGATCATGAAATATGATCCCTCGATCATGGTGGCTGACTCAAACACCGGCTCGACACCTCTGCGAAGTACAATACCCGCATGACGGTCGTAGAACGCCTGGAACTGCTCATCGGTTACTGCAAGGTCGGCCACCGCATCATCATTTTCGCCCTGTATGTGGAGCATCTGGAGGACCTTCCAGCGATCAGGAGATGTTCTACTGATGAAGTCTGCCATATCCTCCTCCCACGTAAGCCTGGTGACCGTTGTATTGATCTTCAGTCGGATCCCGGCTTCCCTGACGGCATCCGACAGATCAATACAGTGCTGGACATGCTCCCCATAACCGCGCCCGAGGTGTTTCTCGGTAGACTCGGATGCCGAGTCCACTGATAGCGCGATCCAGTCAATACAACTCATATGGTCCTCGATCATCTTCTCTGTGAGCAGTGAGCCGTTTGTGGTGATTGAAACGACCATTCCGGCATCATGGCCCGCACGGCAGTAATCAAAGAGTCGAGGGTGCAGCAGGGGTTCACCGCCCGCAAAGTTGATCTTCTCCATTCCCGCGTCAGCAAGATGTGAGAGGATTGCCAGACCTTCGGAGAAAGATACTGGTTTTTCACCAAGATTTCGGGCAAAACAGAAGCGGCAGGAGTAGTTGCAGGCAGAGATCAGGTGCCAGTTGACGGACCGGATAGCGGAGTGCGCAGGCATGTATTACGACTCTAAAAGGAAAAACTATCACCCTACTTTGAAATTGTTTTTCAAATAGGAAACAAAATATACAACTCCGATACATCTTCTCCGTATGAGCCGTCCGCACCTTCTCTTCATGAGTGCAGGAGAGCGTATCAACCAGACCTTCCCTATCTGTGTGAAAAGCCTCGAAGGAATCACTCATACGTTCATTGTGGTCGAAGAGGGGGTCTATCGCGACCTGCCGGACGACCCTGAACACCTGAGGTCGGTAAAACCACAGATCCGCCAGGCCATCGACAATGTACGAGCAATCTGCGAGCCGATGGCGATCTCATTTGCCGTAATCCGGACACCCGATACTACGATCCATTCCATCCGTGACGCTATCCTCACCACTTCCCGCTATTACCCTGAGGCGCGCTACTCGTTCAATCTGAGTGGAGGGACAAAGATGCTCTCCCTCTCCCTCTTCATCATGGCCCTCTGGCTCGATGCCCAAATCTACCTGACCCCATCAGGCGATCGCATCGAACAGGTTCTCATACCGAGAATGCACCTTGATGATGTGAGAAGAAACCCAAACTACGTAACTGCCCTCTCAATCCTTTCACGATGGGACATGGGCAGCTGGACAACACGGCAGGAATTTGGCAGAGAAATGGAGAAACAGTATCGACCTTCAAGACTCGCAGACGACCCCGGAGTTACCCGCAGTCCCAACCGCGGGACAGTCACAAAGATCCTGCAACAACTCATTGAGTGGAGCCTCATTGAGGAGTCGTTCTGCCACAATAGTAGAAAAGCAAAACAATACCGGTTGACGCAACATGGTGAGTTTGCCTGGAAGGTGTTACAAGCGGAGGATAGGGATATTGTACGCGAAGAAGGATAGTTGCACAGCCCGGAAACAGTTCCCGGACACTCTCAAGAGGTTTCCATCGAACTCATATGATGGAGGTGAGAGATGTGGGTAAGCAAGGATCGATGAAACCCGGTGCAGCAAGCCGAATCCAGGCATCTGCCGACCGAAGCGGCACCAACCAGGGATTCAAGTCTCGGGCAATGTCCGCCGCCTCAAAGAACTCAAAAAAATAACTCTTTTTCTCTGAAACCCACCTTCCGCAGTAAGATGACCAACTCCTGAATTAATTAATGATGCTGAGTTTATGCAACCTGCGGTGTAATTTTGTGCTTCATCAGCGGTATAAATGTTGCACGCCCTTACATTGGTGACCGATTTCACGAGGATTGTGAGAAAAATGTCGGCCCGGAACTCTTACTGCGGAAAGTCGGATTACGGAGCTCTGATCGAAAAAACCGATGAAAGATTGGCAGAGGGTAAAGATAAATGACTCTCCAGCGGGGTTAAATTCAAATCAAGAGATATTATAAAGATTCTTTAGAGAATTGCGATTAACCCTCTCTTCCATCAAGGATTTGCACTTTCGTTCCGTCACTGCTGAGCCGCTTCCTTCCTGAACTCTTGCCTTTAGAGGTTCTTTTGGATTTTCTCGAGAGCTACCGCTCGGCAGCTTGCGCTTTGAGGGTAAGAAGTTGGCGGAGATTAAAATCTATGCAGGAGAAGGTGTTCTTG
>Ga0208462_1001936_pt1 | contig 12410 bp, 10 predicted proteins | sample AD_SCU001_MetaG_FD_184452 | JGI IMG/M metagenome (GOLD analysis project Ga0208462, IMG submission 184452) | Active sludge microbial communities of municipal wastewater-treating anaerobic digesters from China - AD_SCU001_MetaG (SPAdes) (version 2) | ecosystem: Engineered > Bioreactor > Anaerobic...
GCATTGTTTTTTTCGTCTTCATCCGGCTTCTCTATCCGAGATCTGAAAACGTGTCAATTTTCAAAGAGCAATTGTAATAATTTTACAGGTACTTATACCTGTTTTATTGTACTAAAAAGTCTGAAGAACCTTTTATATTAAACAGCCTGCTGGAGAGGTAAGGATGTTTAAAAACAAAAAAGTTGTTGTTGTGATGCCAGCTTACAATGCGGCGCAGACGCTGAAAATGACTTATGACGAGGTCATGGTCCAGGAAATTGTCGATTTAGTGATTCTTGTGGATGATGCCAGCAGTGATGAAACGTCGGCCATAGCCGCTCAACTTCCCCAAACGCGGGTTAATGTCCACGATAAAAACCGTGGATACGGGGCCAATCAGAAGACCTGTTACAAAATGGCGCTGGAAGAAGGAGCAGACATCATAATAATGGTTCATCCTGACTACCAGTATACGCCACTGTTAATTCCTGCAATGGCCTCAATGATCGGAAACGGCCTCTATCATTGTGTTTTAGGGTCAAGAATTCTGGGCGGCCATGCGGTAAAAAACGGCATGCCGCTTTGGAAATATATCTCCAACCGTTTTCTTACTCTTGTTGAAAATATACTGCTTGCGGCCAAGATTTCGGAATATCATACGGGATACCGGGCCTTTTCCAGGGAACTGCTGGAAAAGTTGCCTTTAGAATCCAATTCGGACGATTTTGTTTTTGACAATCAAATACTCGCCCAGATTATCTGGCTTGGATACACTATTGCCGAAGTCAGTTGCCCGACAAAATATTTTACCGAGGCCTCATCAATCAACTTCATCCGCAGCGTAAAATATGGATTTGGCTGTCTCAATACGGCGGCGAAGTATCGTCTGGCTAAAATGGGCGTTATAAAAACATTGCTGTTTCCGGAAAGGCGTTAATGACATCCGTCAACACAAATAGATTTCAGGATTTTTTCGCAAGCGCAAAGTACGTTACATTAAAAAATCACCTTTACAACTACCTTCTCCGAAGGCGGGCTGTTGAAAAGGCGATGCTTGATGAAGAAAAAGAAGTTGTTCTTGAAACCGGCAGCGGTATTTCCCCGGTGCTGACTTCATGGGATAATGTGATTTATACCGATCTTTCCGCCTCCGCTCTCGAGTTGCTGAAGAAAGAACAGGGAAAGGGGCGATATGTCGTCGCCGACGCCATGAATCTGCCCTTTAAGGATCAGTCTTTTTCTCATGTCATTTCTTCAGAAGTGCTGGAACATCTTAAGGACGACAGGAAAGCTCTGATGAATATAGCAAGAGTGACAAAACCGGGCGGCGTATTGATTGTCACCTTTCCCCATCGTCATTTTTATTTTACCCATGACGACCGTTTCGTTGAGCATTACCGCCGTTATGAAGTTCCGGAAATTATTTCTCTTTTAGCTGAAGCGGGTTTTTCTCCCGTTCACATACGAAAGGTTCTGGGGCCGCTGGAAAAAATTACCATGCTGTTTGTTACGATGTGTGCTTCCGTCTTTCAAGAATTCTCCCGAAAAAGGCATCAACCGGAAGCACACTTACAATTGGGTTGGCTTACCGGCCTGTTTAAGTGGTGCAACAAATTATACGCAGGTCTTGCATGGATTGACGCCTTGATCATGCCCCGAGCCTTGTCAACGGTATTGCTGATAAAGGCCAGAAAAGAAAAAGGACCTCGTTCTTCTTTGGGCTAGCAGTTCAGGGAAATATCGATTGATCCTCCCCGGCCCAGAATATCATGCATATGGAGATAACCCTTGAGTTCTTTTTTCTTGTTGATGACGGCTAAGGCGGTGATTTCATCTTTTTGCATATGTTGTATAGTTTCGGCCAGAGAAGCGGTTTCGTCGATCGTTTTTGGATGACGAGTCATAAAATCATCGATTGTCTTCCCCTTCAGGGATACGCCGTTGCTGATCAGACGGCGAACATCGCCATCGGTTAAAATTCCGAGGAGTTTATTTTCATTGTCAGTGACCAGAACAAACCCGACATTCTTACGGTCAATTTCCTGAATCGCTTCGAGGGTGCTTGTTCCCGTCAACACTTGCGGAATCTGTTTGCCCACAATCATGACATCACCCACCGTGGCTTTCAACCTTGAACCCAGGCTTCCTCCGGGATGAAATTTATAAAAATCTTTTTCCTGGAATTTCCTTTTGTCGATGAGCGCGATGGCCAGTGCATCGCCCATCGCCAGGGTTGCCGTCGAACTGGAGGTCGGAGCAAGGCCAAAGGGACAGGCTTCTTTCTCGACGGAAACATCGATGGTGATATCGCTTGCTTTGGCCAGAGTCGACGACATCTTTCCGGTAAACGCGATAACGGCGGCGCCGATGTGGCGGACAGAACTGATAATGGGGATAAGTTCCCTGGTCTCCCCGCTGTTGGAAATGGCCAGCAAAACATCTTCTTTCGTGACGATGCCCAGATCACCGTGAATGCCTTCCACCGGATGAAGAAAAAGGGCCTGTGTGCCTGTGCTTGTCATTGTGGCGGCAATTTTGTGGCCGATTAAACCGGATTTGCCGATTCCGGTGATAATTACCCGGCCCTTCGACTTGTAAATTAAATCAACGGCGCGGGAAAAATTGTCGTCGACCTTATCAATCAATTTAAGAATACTTTGAGCTTCAATTTTCAAAACTTCTTTGGCTCGTTTTATCGCTTCTTTTTCTTTTGTCATTATTGCGCCTTCAAAACTTATTGGAATATGGTAAAGGTTGGCTGCAAGCTAGCAAAAAAAAACGGATATAACAAGAATCAATTGATTTAAATTCAGCTATGCAGATGTTGACCTGAACAGTAAATTTCTGATAAGGACGAGTAAAATAAACTTTTAGATTTCGGATAATGAAAGCAATCTTTATTTCTGATGTTCATTTAAAACGCGCCGCCGATGAACGCTATGGATATCTGATAAACTTTTTCGAGGACATTAAAAATGGAAAGGTCGGGTTATTTCTCGTCGACTGCAAAACAGGTGCTGACAGAAAAACACGCATTGACGATCTTTATATTGCAGGGGATTTATTTGATTTCTGGTTTTGCACTAAAAATAAAATTAATCCGGAATTTATACTGATCATTAATAAGTTGATTGAGCTGCAAAAAGCCGGAATCCGCATCCATTTGGGTGAAGGGAACCACGATTTTTTCCTGCGGGAATATTTTCATGATGTTTTAGGGATGGAAGTTTTTGAAGAATGGGCGGATGTTAAACTCGACAAAATACGCGCTCTGGTCGGGCATGGAGATACGGCGGACAAGGCTAATTCGACATATCTGTTGTTCCGGAAAATTTTGCGCAGCCGGCTGTTTTACCATTTTCAGCGTTTCATTCCGGCGCGGGTTCTCTGGACTATAGCTAACTTCAGCTCTACAGCGAGCAAGGAGATGACGCGGGAAGACGGCGACGTACTGGTGGATAAGATGCTGTCCTTTGCTGTGGATAAGTTTCAGGAGAGTTATGACGCTGTTATTGTCGGTCATTGCCATAAACCGGTCTTGCGCCATTATACGGTGGACGGAAAGAAGAAAACTTTTGTTGCTTTGGGTGACTGGATAAGTCACTATTCTTTTCTCTACTATGAAAAGAGAAATTTTGTTCTTGGTTATTATCGGAAAAGTTAATCTGGAATGAACAAATTTTTTAGAAAAATAAAATTCAAATTTTTATTATTAAACAATGTGAGGATTAATCAATGAATTTTGGTGGAATTTATCCCGAGTGTTCAATGCGTGATGCATTGTTTGTTGTTGTCCCCGTCCCCTATGATCTTACTTCGACATACCAGCCGGGAAGCCGCAGAGGGCCCGCCGCGATTATTGAAGCATCTACAAATATGGAGCTATATGATGAAGAACTGAAAAAAGAGACATATACGGCGGGAATTCATACAATAGAATTTTTAAGCATTGATGCACGCGGTCCCCGGCAAATGGTCAGCGCCGTGCGCAGGAAAATTGCCAAAATCGCAGCGATGGAGAAGATACCCGTGATGCTGGGCGGCGAACACAGCATCAGCTTCGGCGCCGTTGACGCCGTCAAAGAAAAATATCCGGAACTGATGGTGCTGCAATTCGATGCTCATGCCGATCTGCGCGACAGCTATCAGGGAAGTCCGTTCAGTCATGCCTCCGTGGCGCGAAGAATTTCCGAGATTTGTCCGCTTGTTCAGGTAGGAATACGAAGTATGAGCAAAGAAGAGGGCGATTTTCTGCCGGAAAGCAAGGTAAAGTCGTATTCAGCGGACTTTGTTCTGGAAAATAAGGACTGGTGTCAGAAGATTTGCAGTGATCTAAGCGGCGACGTCTATATCAGCATTGATCTGGATGTCTTTGATCCATCCATCATGCAGGCGACGGGAACGCCTGAGCCCGGCGGGATTTACTGGAAAAATGTTCTGCAACTGCTGAAAGCTGTTTCACGGTCATGCCGGATTCGCGGTTTTGATGTCGTGGAGCTGGCGCCGATTCCCGGCATCGTTGCCCCGGATTTTATGGCGGCCAAGCTGATATACCGCCTGATGGGATACATAACGGAATAACGACAAATCGAGCTCGAATTTAACACGGCAAATTAATTAAATAATTCCTTGACAAATATCGGAGATAATGGTTTAAATCAAAAGTTCTTAAATATCCGGTAATATCGCGGGGTGGAGCAGCTAGGTAGCTCGTTGGGCTCATAACCCAAAGGTCAGAGGTTCAAATCCTCTCCCCGCTACCAAATAAATCAAGGGGTTAGGCGATTAGCTTAACCCCTTTAAATTTTCCTGTTACCCTGTACGCTACCAACCTGATAAAAATGGTGTTGCCGAGGTGTAAAAAAATATTCCATTTTTTTTAATTCTATCCATAAAGCCCCGCCGAAGAGCAGGGAAGATGGGGATTATAAAGACTTGAGTATGTCTACGCCCATTCTTAAGATATGTTAGTATAATCGAGGAGTTATTTAGAAGTAAATAAAGAATATCGAAAATAAGCCGATTTTATGACGAGATAGTTTGGACCATTGGCTATACTATCTGTTTCTTTTGATGTGTCAGGTACTTCTACTTCCAAATCAATGCTGTAAACTTTTTTAAAGAGGGCTAAACGAGGGACACAGATATTTAAAAAGCATATGTAAAAATTAATTTGCAGGTCGAGGAGAATGCATAAACATATGTTATCCAAAAGAAAACACAGTCTAATTGCGGTTATACTCAGCATCATTATTGGTAAAACGTTATTATTATCTGCGGTTAACAGTACAGCCGATTCTCTGGTTATCAATGGTTCAACCCAGATGTCCATTGGCGGTACGCAAACATTTACCGCTTCCGGCGGCACCGGCCCTTATACTTGGTCAAAAAGTGCCGGTGGAGGTAATATTAATCCTTCGACGGGCGCTTATGACGCCCCGGACACAAATGAAGGCTGTGCCGATAATCCGACTATCTGCGTAAAAGATTCCACAGGACAGGAAGAATGTGTAAACATTGCCGTAAACTCATGGACGGGACAGGAAATGGCGGTCAGAACATGGGTGAATAAAACCTGTACATGCACGTCGCCCCCTTATATCTGTAACGGTTCTATAACCAATAAATCATATAATTGCGCCGGGGATTTAATCTATGACTGTACAGCCGGTTCTCAATCATCAGCTTATCCGGATTATGCAAGTTGTGCCGAGGCATACAGCAAAAATATAGCTTTCCCTACCTGTTATTCCAGCACAAATACGATAGATTACCTGGAGTCAATATCACCGGTCGATTTAAGAACGGATTATATGAAACAACAAGGTTGTTGTCCTTCGGATTTAGCGGGCAATGCCGAACCCAACAGCAAAGGCGATCCCCGCGATCCCAACGATCCCTGTGGAAAAAATTCACCCGCCTCGCCAAATGTTGAGACAGGTTCATCCGCCAACATCAAGAGCGGGAACCTCTACCATGATCAACAAGTGGGCAATCTGATTTTATCTTATAACAGCATCGATACCTATGACGGTCCGCTCGGGAAGAAATGGACGCACAATTATGACCTGAAACTGACCGCCCTGAGCAACAACGCCACCTTGAAACTCAAAACCGAAGACGGCAACGTCATCTACTTCCATCTCTCCGGAGGCGTCTACTATCCTGACGCGATCAGCGGCGACACATCCCGAATCATCAGGAATACCGACAACACGTATACCCGCACCCTGAAAAACGGCATAACCCAGGCATACAGTACAACAGGATTGCTTACAGGCATAAACGACAGAAACGGCAATGCCACCACTCTGACCTACAGCGGCGGCAACCTGGCTTCAATTACCGACCAGAACAACAGAACAACCACCATAACCACCACCGGCGGGAAAATCACCGCCCTTACCGATGCCCTGAACAGAACCCACAGCCTGACCTATGCCGACGGCCTGCTCACCGCCATTACCGATCCGTTGGGCAACGCCTGGCACTATACCTACGACACCGCAGGCTACATGCTCACGAAGGTTGATCCATTAAGTAATACAATAACCTACACCTATGATTCATCAGGTAGACTGTTAACCTCCACTGATCCGGAAAGCAAAACAAGAACATTGACTTATACGGCGTCCAGCACAACAACCTTTACCGAAAAAGACGGCGGCGTCTGGACATACACCTATGATCCGATATTTACCGTCAAGACATCCCAAACCGACCCCCTGGGCAATACCACCTACTATACCTACGACCTGCAGCGCAACCTGACATCAGTTACCTATCCGGACAATACCACCACAATCTACACTTACGATTCCAGCGGCAACATGACCTCCGAGACCGATCCCCTGAACCACACCACGACTTACACCTACAACAGCCTCAACCTGGTGACCTCCAGAACCGATCCCAGGGGGAACACCACCAACTATACTTACAGCACCACGGGCAATCTGCTGACCGTAACCGATCCCGCCGGGGGCGTAACATCTTATCAATACAACACAAAGGGAAAACCTACATCCATTACGGACGCCCGGGGAAAGACCACCACCCTGGCCTATGATACCCAGAACAACCTCACCAGCGTGACCAATCCCCTGGGGCAGGTGACCTCCTTTACCTATGATGCGGCAGGAAATGTCCTTTCCGTCACCGATCCCCTGAACCATACCACCGTCTATACCTACAACAGTCTCAATCAAATGACGCAGATGACCGATCCCCGGAGCAATGTCACCCAGTACCAGTACGACTACAAAGGTAACATTACCAGGATAACCGACGCCAACAGCAACCAGACGAACTACGCCTACAATTACCGCGGACAGGCCACACAGATCACCGACGCCCTGAACAACATTACCCGGATGACCTACGGCCCGTCCGGCTGCAGCGGCTGCGGTGGAGCGGAGAAACTTACGGCACTGACCGACGCCCTCAGCCAGAGCACCACTTACACTTACGATACCGCGGGAAGGATGGTCACCGAGACCGATCCCCTGTCCCGAAGCACCGCCTTCGCTTATAACTCCAGGGGCAAGCTTACTTCCAGAACCAAACCGGACAACGGAACCATTACCTACGTATACGATGCCGTCGGGAGAATACTGGAAAAACACTATCCCGACAACACCACGGCAACCTACAGTTATGATCAAAACGGCAACATGATTACCGCCGCCAACCAGAACATCGGCTACGCCTTCACCTACGACGTGAACAATCGCCTGACCGGGGTGACGGACTCCTTCTACCGTACGGTAACCTATCAATACGATGCGGCGGGCAACAGAACATCCATGACCTCCCCGGAAGGATTGACAACCACCTACACGTATAACGATGCGGGTCGACTTACCGGCACCGGCAACTTCGCCGGTTATTTCACCCTGACGTACGACGCCGCGGGCCGACGGACACAACTGGCCTACCCCAACGGGACGACTGCGGCTTACACCTACGACGCCGCGGGCAACCTGACCCTGATCAGACACGCCAATTCCGGAGACATCACCCTTGCCGCAACCAGCTACACCTATAACAGCATCAACAACAGAATAACCAGAAACACCGCCGGTTACACTTACGACGCCGTCAGCCGGTTGACATACAGCACCGCCGGGGAAAGCTACACCTATGACGGAGTAGGGAACCGTCTGACGGGACCAAACACAACCGATACGATGAGCTACAATGCCGGCAATGAGCAGCAGAACATCAATGCCACCCAGTTTACCTATGACGCCAACGGCAACCGGACCCAGAAGACCGAAGGGGGCGTAACAACCACCTACACCTTTGACGACGAGAACCGTCTTACCCAGATCACCAGAGGCGGCGATACCATCATCTATGCTTATGATCCATTGGGGAGGAGAATAGCAAAGTCAGTCAACAACGTTGTTACCTGGTATGTCTATGACGGGAATGCGATAATAGCCGCCTATAATTCTTCGGGAACGGTCACAGCCCGGTATGCCCACGGCCTCAATATCGACGAGCCGTTAGCCATTCAGCGGGGAAGCGTAACATCATTCTATCATGCCGACGGACTGGGCAGCATCGTCGCCCTGACGAATGCGGCCGGTTCTGTTGTGCAGACCTACAATTACGATTCCTTCGGGAACATCACCCAAAGCGGCGGCATCAACCAGCCTTACACCTATACGGCCAGAGAATATGACAATGAAACCGGGCTTTACTATTACAGGGCAAGATATTATGATCCGAAGGCGGGGAGGTTCATTACCAGGGATCCGATATCCTTCGCCGGTGGGGATGTTAATCTGTATGCGTATGTTAAAAACAATCCTTTAAACTGGATCGACCCTTGGGGATTTAACAGTATAGCTTATCAAAACGGTAAACTAACTTATTATGATGATAGTGGAAATCCATTAAACACCTATCCAGGCACATCGGGTGAGCCTGGAGTTACAGACCCGAGTATTCCATGGAAAGGTCCGATTCCACCTGGTGATTATACTTTAAATCCATCAGAAGCGAGCGAAGGAGGTTTTTTAAGAAATTTACTTGGTACTTTGGGAATTGCGGACTGGGGGAAATATAGAGCACCATTACATCCAAATGCAGGTACTAATACTTATAACAGAAAGAATTTCTTTTTACATGGCGGCAAGAAGCCTGGTTCAGCCGGTTGCATAGATATTGGAGATAAAGATAAGGAGCTATTCCCGAATATCATGAAGCATAAAGGGCCCATTCCTGTGAGGGTGAGATAATGAGCAATTTATCTAAGCTTGCAGCATTTGGAATTTTGGTTGAGTTATTTGCCATTCTGGGCCTCATTTATATTGCTAAAACAACACTGGCTGACCCAGGTAAACAAATTACCATTGCCATCTTTCTTGTTGTTAGCATTACTTTATTGGTTATAGCCGTTAAGTCATTATCATTCAAGGATGCAATATTGTTTGCTTTTTACTTGAGTATTGGTTTTGTTGGTGTTTACGAGATGTTAGGATTTGCCTTTTTCCCTGGTCTGGTAAAAGATGCTATGCTGTTTTCTTTAGAAAACTTCTGTGCAATGGGAATTATGATGATACTTGTCTTTTGCAGTTATATGGGGGGGATATTTTTGATTTTGGCTATCAAAAAGTTATTAAAGATTTAAACAGAGTCCAAAGAAAAGAACCAGGCGGTTGGAGATTTTTCTTCAACCGCCTGGTTTGTTTTTTGTCTCTTTCAGGGGGAAGCCGACGAGAACCGGCTTGTCCAGATAGTCCGAGGCAGCGATACCATCATCTATGCCTATGATCCGTTGGGGAGGAGAATAGCCAAGTCGGTCAACAACGTTGTTACCTGGTATGTCTATGATGGGAATGCAATCCTTGCCGCCTATGATTTCTCGGGAACGGTCACAGCCCGGTATGCCCACGGCCTGAACATCGACGAACCTTTAGCCGTGCAGCGGGGAAGCGCAACATCATTCTACCATGCCGACGGACTGGGCAGCATCGTTGCCCTGACGAATGCGGCCGGTTCCGTCGTACAGACCTACAGCTACGATTCTTTCGGGAACATAACCCCAAGCGGCGGCATTACCCAGCCTTACACCTATACGGCCAGAGAATACGACAATGAAACCGGGCTTTACTATTACCGGGCGAGGTATTATGATTCCAAGGTAGGAAGGTTTGTGACGAGAGATCCGATCTCTTTTGCCGGTGGAGATGTGAATCTGTATGGGTATGTGAGGAATAATCCTATTAACTGGTTTGATCCTTTTGGGCTGGCACAAGTCGGGAGTAGACCTTTGGATTCCTCATGGGTTCCATTTAATGGAAGAGGTCGTTTACGCCATGATCAAATATGGTATGACGATGACACTAATAGCGGCTTTTTTGATGATGATGCTATAAGAACAGATAGAAATCACACTAGGAACGACTATAATTTTAATAGAGACCCAAACCATTATGATGATAACGTTATGCGGGATGCGGAAAGAAATGTACAACGGAATTGGGATATGGATTGGAGACTTAGGAATAATAATTGTCAAGATTACATCAATGCAGTAAGAAGAGAATATGAACGGTTAAGGCGAGAACGAGAAAAAGAAAAGTGTCGTAATTAGGTGGGATGCGCGAGATGAAAACACTTCAAATGGGGATCATGAGCAGCTTGGCTATTTTATTATCAATACTAATTTTTGCTATGTTGGCGATCTTCTTATTGAATAGATCGATTTTGAGTTCTAACGCTCCAAAAGCAACGAGACTCCTTGCACTGGCAATTGTGCCACCTAAAGACCTTTATGATTATTTGATAAATGAAGAATTAGATATTTCGGAGAAAGGCGTAGTCAAGAGGTTTGAGTTTAAAAACAAATATGTAGGAAGACATGATGTTGGTGTTCTGTTAGATAAATTTTCTGATGATCTATATTTTAAGCCACTATCAGAAAGGTATAGATTGAAATTGAAAATGGAAGTCAATTTTTATTCGCAGAATTCACTTATTTTATCACGTGTCGTTGAGAATAAATACGATCCTTTTATTGGGCGCAAGGGAAATGGCTTTTCCTTTTTTACTTATGACAGCCCGAAAGATTTGCCACTAGACAAGTTAATTACGTGCGAAGTAAAAGTTGTCGAGCCTGATGGTACGCTGAATACCGTTTACGGTCCTGCAAAGTTTTATATTAAAAAAATGTCTGACAAATAGCCTTGTTCTTTACCCGGCCTTCTTCACCTTCTCACTTCAGGTGGGAATTCGGTGGTAATTCGGGGGACATCCATGATAAGAAATGTCAAGAGGAAAACGGAGATTTCCCATGACCTGCCCGGATGCCGCCGGTGGTTAAATTGAAACCCTTTTTCTCCGTCCAATCTTTTTATACTTTCCAGTGGGTCAACCTGATGATCAGGCGACCAGACATCCATTTACGGTATTCGGTCAAAAACGCTCCTGGAAATTCGGGTTAATCCGGCAAGTTTGGTTTTCATGGACTGCCGCCGGGTGATGTCCGCGCCGAGAATGGGCTATTCCATTTAGCTCGTCGGAGGCGCGCCACTGCGCAATCACTCAGGGGATAGAAATCATAACCACATACGTACCCGGATAAAACCAATCCCTTTTGTTGACCTTTGCCGAAGATTGAGTTTGGGCCAACCCGCCGGCCTCGAAACATAACAAAAGGCGTGAAGTCTTTTGAACTCACGCAGTCCCCACGAAAAGCGAGGACTGGCAGGAAGATCATTCGGTAAAAAAGGTTATGTTCGCTCCTTTCAGGCCGCCAGTTCCGACGGCACAAAATCTTTCTGTTGTCGCTCAACCGCCAGCATGTATTCCACCAGTTTGCGGGCCACAGCCAGTGTCGCCCGGTTACGGTGGCCATTTTTAAGTTCCTTCCCATGTATTGCCGCCAATTGCGGATTCCAACGCGGCGCTAATTTGGCCGCTTCAATCAACATGGTCTGTAAATGTTTATTCCGCTTCTTGGAAATAGGTCCGCGCTGTTCCTTCCCTGCCGATTCCCGCTGGGCGCTGCAAAGTCCACAGTAACTGATGGCCTGATACGCATTGTGAAAGCGCGATGAATCCCCTGTTTCCAAAACCCAGGTAAGGGCCATAACTTCCCCAATGCCTTTGATGCTCATCAGCCTTTGAACTCGTTCATTAATCAGGTTGTCTTCCCGTAACGTACGAACAAGTTTCTTCTGAACAGCATCAAACATCTCTAAACTGCTGCGGCTAAGTTGCAACATGTTTTTCACGGAATATAATACTCCCCAAAAACTGGACAGTTGAATAAGGTGCATGATAGTCTGCCATAATCAAGAAGTGGAGAGTGGATATGAACAGAGACATGCGAAGGAGCCACGATGGAGCCTTCAAGGCCAGGGTCGCACTGGAAGCATTGAAAGAAGAGAAGACCATGGCCCAGCTGTCGAGTGAGT
>Ga0208462_1001938_pt1 | contig 12405 bp, 11 predicted proteins | sample AD_SCU001_MetaG_FD_184452 | JGI IMG/M metagenome (GOLD analysis project Ga0208462, IMG submission 184452) | Active sludge microbial communities of municipal wastewater-treating anaerobic digesters from China - AD_SCU001_MetaG (SPAdes) (version 2) | ecosystem: Engineered > Bioreactor > Anaerobic...
CGGATGCACTCGGTGAGGGAGGCGGCAAAGGAGTTTGTTGACAGCATGTCCGAGAGAGATAAGGTGGGTCTTGTCACCTTCGGGAGGAATACCGGTTCGAGAAATCAGATCGATGTTCCAGGGGAATGTTCGTTTGACAATCCACGGAGCTACATCAACAATAAATACAACACTCCGAAACAGTATCGCGACTATGCGATGGTTGATCTGCCGCTTATTGGTACTCTCTCTTCAGTGAAAACCGAGCTCGATAATATAGTGCCTGACTACGGAACACCGATGCGAGGTGGCATCTACAAGGCGATCAACGAGTTGAGCGTTAACGGCAGTTCCGGTGCTGTGAAAGCGATCGTTTTACTCTCTGATGGGGATTACAATTGGTACGGTGATCCCCTGGCCAGAGGGAATGGTTATTCCTCTTCCCGTTATGGCCCTACTGCTTATGGAGATCTCGATCAGGACTATTACATGTTTGATGGTCTATCGGATGCCGAACAGAATCTTTCTGTCTATGCCCGGCATAAAAATGTCACGATCTACTCGATCGGATACGCGGACAGCATCTCTCTAGGCGGCAGAGCTGCCCTGAAAACACTTGCCGAGTCCACAGGCGGGAAGTATTACAACGGCACTGCAGCTAACATCGGTGCTGTCTACACTGCCATTGCAGGCGACCTCAAGACCGAGGCCGGCGTCGATACCCGGGTGGCCCTCGACTTCGACACGATCCGGGTCAACGACGAAGACCGGGCGGGAGAGGGGGTATTTGCCTACATCCACGAGGCGAATATATCGACCACCATCGAGAGCTGGGTCGAGAACGAGACGGGACCCCACGAGATCGTTCCTTTCCATACCATCAACCAGACCGACGACTGGAACGACAACCACACCCTGAGCTTCAACATCGGCACGGTCCACCTCGATCAGGTCTGGGAGGCGACGTTCCGCCTTGCGGTGCTCACCGACGGCAACATCAACATCTTCGGGCCCGGATCGAAGATACGCTTCAACGAAGGAGCAGCAGAACTCGACCTTCCCGACACCTTCATCACGGCCGTGCCGGACCTCACCAACACGGGCCTCGGCTCCGGGACGCTTCAACTCGCGAACCCGCGCTACACCTGCACGGAACCGGCCCTGGAGTTCCTCACCGCCGCCTGGGACCTCTCGTACACCGGGGCGGGAACCGTGACCGAGGTCGTGGAGTACTCAAACGACGGCGGCCTCTCCTGGGTGCGGTTCGACACCCTGACCGCAGGCAGCACCGCGACCGGGGGCGTCGCCACCCTTGATGTCCGGGACCTCCCGCCCGGGGAGTACCGGGTCCGGGTACGCGCCTCAGCGGATGACGCGCCCGACGCCGGGGTGCTCTTCCCTCCGATCCGGGTCGGGGAACGACAAACGGTGTATATCAAGCTCTCATAATTTTTCAGGGTGCACCCGGTGCACCCGGGAAGAAATGACGGACCCAGCGGGAATTGAACCCGCGTCCTTGGGTTCGAAGCCCAAAAGGATGTCCTCTACCCCATGGGTCCCCACATGGGTTTCTATCATAAGTTATTAAGCGTTTTTATGCCAGTACTTGTACAATGATCCTCTCATCCAGCGAAATCGCTCGCAGACGCGAGGACGGCGATCTCGTCATTGAGCCGTACCACAGCGTATCCCAGCAGCCCGCATCATACGACCTCCGGGTGGCCGAAGCAACAACCCTCCCGCACGGCGCGTGCACCCTTGTCCCCTCGATCGAGCGGGTAGAACTCCCCGCCGACCTCGCGGCAACCCTCCGGTGCCGCTCCTCGCTCGCCCGCCGGGGCGTCATCCTCGGCGGCGGGTTCGTCGATCCCGGGTTTCGCGGCCAGCTGACCCTCTGCCTGACCAACATGGGGCCGGAACCCATAACCCTCGCTCCAGGAGACCGGGTCGTCCAGATGGTCATCCAGGAGGTCAGGAATGGCGACCGGCTCTACCAGGGCAGGTACCAGGACAGTCTTGGCGTGGTGCATACGCGATGAGCCCCTCCATACGCTCGGAACGGAAGTATCTTGAGCTCCTCCGGATCCTCGCGGAGTCGCACGAACCCCTGGGCGCAAAGAGGTTAAGCGAGAAGATGGCCGAGCGGGGGTTCGTCCTGAGCGACCGCGCCGTCCAGTACTACCTCCAGTACCTCGACGAGATGGGGTTTACGGAGAAGGTCGGAAACCGGGGACGTATCCTCACCGAGGCAGGGACCGCCGAGAGCGAGAGCGCGCTCGTCGACGAACGGATCGGTTTCATCATATCGAGGCTTGAGCAGCTCTCCTTCCGGAGCACCTTCGACCCGGCGACCGGGACCGGAAGCGTCGCCTACAACCTCTCCTTCGTGCGGGAGGAGGACCTCCCGGGCGTCACGGCAGCCTTCGACGAGGTGGCAGAGATCGGCTACGGGTTCCTCGGCACCTACCGGATCGTCGATGCCGACCCCCGGATACCTGACGGCCATGTCGGGATCATGACGGCCTGCAGCGTCACCCTCGACGGTGTCCTCCAGAAGATGGGGATACCCGCGAGGCTTGAGTACGCGGGGAGGATGGCCGTCGATGAGAACGGCTCTGCCGGGTTCCTCGACCTCATCGGCTACAGAGGAACCTCAGTCGACCCGCTCCACCTCTTCATATCCGCCGGGCTCACCGCGATCAACCGGCTGGTGACAACCCGGGCCGGTGTGGCGCTGGCAAACGTCCGTGCGGTCCCGGCGGCCGCGCGGGACCGGGTGGAGGAGGCTGCCGGCCTGATGATGGAGTGCGGGTTCACCTTCCCTGCCGGGAACGGGATCGGGGAGTTCAACCTCCCGAGGCACCCCTACCGGCTCTCCGTCGTCGCCTTCAGCGGCATGAACATGGTGGCAAACGCCGTTGAGAAGGGCTACGCCATCAGGACCGAGATCGGTGCCGGGACCATACCATTTGAAAGAATAACGGGTGCTACCGGATCCAGGTGATCCCGCCGTCGTCGCGGTCGTCGTCCGGTTTCTTCTCCACTTTCTTCTTCGGCCGCTCGACTGCATCGATCACATCGAGCCTCCCGCGGGAGGGGTCCACCTCCTTCGGGCGGGGTCCCCCGCGGCCGAACCCCCGGCCGGTCTGATCCAGCGGGGCGTCCTTCGGTGCGGGAGCCGCCCCGCGCATCTGCAGACCGGGCTCATCGAGGATCCCGTCGCGTGGCCGCCGCACCCCGCGGTCCAGCACAACCGCATCGCCGGTGAGCGCCCCGTCCTTCGGGCGCTGTACCGGGCGGACGGGTGCGGAGTAGAGCACTGCATCGTCTTTTGGGGCGTTTTTCGCGATGTTGATGCCCTTTGGGCCGAAGGCGGAATTCTTCGGCGCAGGCATAGACGAGGTGACCGATGCCGACCCGGTGAGGTCAATCTCCCGCCCGCCCTGTTTCGGGGGAAGGATGACGGCGCCGTCATCATGGTTCTTCGCGGCTCTCGGGAGCATATCGATGGTGTCATCTCTGCCCGCATCACTGCTTCTGCCGCTGCCCGTAAGCACGATCATCTCGTCTTTTCCTGCTGTAGACTGTTCTGCCATAGAGTCACTCTCCTCGAGAAACGCCGATTCAAGGGGGGAGGCGAACTCCAGGGCATCTTCCTCCTCCCCCTCCGGCACCTCCGGAGCGCCCCCCGGTGCCCGGGCTCTCTCCTCTTCGCCCCTCAGCGCCTCTTCCTCGCACTCGAGCCGGTACTCGGCCCGGATCTCCCGGAGATCTTCGACGCGGGGAACGTTCGCGAGCCCCGAGAGCACGATGATGATCCCGACAAACGATGTGTTCTTCACGGGGTAGTCGCCGGAACGCATCTCGAGGCCGGCGATGTTCCGGTCGATCCACTTCCTGACGGTCTGGAACCCCTTCATCGAGAGTTCGGCAGAAGGCCCCGCGATCAGGACGAGCGCCTTGTCGGCGCTCGTGAGGTCGCAGGGGACCGATACCTCCTCATAGACCGCCTTCTTCGCGAGCGAGACGATCCGGGCCGCCTTCTCCTGGGAGCCCTGGATGAAGTACTTCAGCGATCGCCGCCGGTAGATCCGGTCCAGCCACCCGGACGGCAGGCGTTCGGCGGCGTAGCCGACCGCAACGAGGCCGTTCCCTTTCAGGGTGTTGAGCACCTCCCCGGCATCCAGGACAACCTCGGCGACGTCGAGTCCGGACTCGTTGAACTCGCCGGCGCGGAGGAGGAGGCCGATCTGGCGGGCGATCCGCTCGTTGAGCAGGCCGTATTGGGTCCGCGGGTCGAGCGCCCCCGGACGCGGGCTCCGGCGCAGCTGGTCCATGATCCCGGCATTCTCCTTTCCGGCCGCGGCCGCGGCAGCCCTGATCTTCTGCGACCAGGTCTCGTTATCGAAGAGGATGACGGCATCGACAAGCCCCCGAAGCGTATCGAGGTCGTCGGCGGCCTTTGCCGAGACCCGCTTCCCCTCGTTGAGGCACGGCAGGACGGCGAGGGCGAAGATCGGCTCCATATAGGACTTCCGGAGTTCGCCGATGATGAGCGGCGCGATATCGGCGACGTTGCCCCCGAGCCCGCAACAGAGCAGGATGGCATCGATCTCCATTGTGTCCATGCCCTGGATGCGGGTCATGACCTCCTCGATATCGATCACGTTCACGATCTCGCCCTGGCCCGCCGGGTCGATCCTCGGGAAGAAGATCCTCGCGGGATCCGGGAGGTGACGGAGCTGGATCAGGGAGTTCGGGTCGATGTCGATTGCTACCGCACTCATGCAGCAGACTTTGCTCCGCCTGTCATGGTCGTAGAGGTTATCCACAACCCGTGACCCCGCGCCCCCGAGCCCGATCGCCAGCACCCGCATACTGTTCTACTCCCCGATCCTCGAACCTTCGCATGCCCGGGATGACCGTTGACGCGAAAAAGAGCGCGCATATCACCCGGAACTACTGATGAGTATGTGGGCAGACAAACTTATATATTTCTGTACGTCCGCGGGCCCCAGAGCGCGTCCGTTCACAAACGTTCTATATTTGAATTTTCCGGTTTCATTTCCCCGCGCTGGCGTCCCCTGCAGGATAAGAGAGAAAAGTCACCGGATGCCCTTCTAAACCCGTTACATCCCTCCATTTTGCACTACATGTGCGGTACGTGTCGTTTAGCGAGCACAAAATGGTAATATATATAACTCTCTGCACGTAACTACTCAATGAGGTGCATAGCCTTGACTACATATGGAATTGAATTTGTGCCCGGAGCAGTCAACGTCAAGCAGGTGGTGACCTACACCAAGCTTGCAGAGTCGAAGGATATCGACTATGCTTGGATCACCAACCACTACAACAACCGTCATGCATACCCGACCCTCGCCATGATCGCGGCGAACACCGACACGATCAAGATGGGGCCGGGCATCATGAATACGTTCACCGATACCCCCGCAGCCATCGCATCCTTCATGGCTACCTTAAACGAGATCTCCGACGGACGTGCCGTCCTCGGCATCGGACCCGGCGACCTCTCGACACTCCCGAAGCTCGCCATCGACCCCGCAAAGCCCGTCGCCCGCCTGAAAGAGGGTGTCGAGCAGATCAAGAAACTCCTCACCGGTGAGGAGGTCAAGAAGACCGGCAACATGGAGTTCTTCGACTACGACGGCGCCAAGCTGACCGGTGTCACCCTGCCCGGCAAAAAGGGCATCCCCGTCTACATCGGTGCCCAGGGGCCCAAGATGCTCGAACTTGCCGGCGAGGTCGGTGAGGGTGCGCTGATCAACGCCTCGAACCCCAAGGACTTCGATATCGCCATCCCGATCATCAAGCAGGCGATGGAGAAGGTCGGCAAGAAGAAATTCGACGTCGGCGCCTACACCGCCATGTCCATCGACAGGGACGAGAAGAAGGCCCGGAACGCCGCAAAGATTGTAGCTGCATTCATCGCCGCAGGCTCCCCGCCCCCGCTCCTGCAGCGCCACGGCCTCGACCTCAACAACGTCGCGAAGATCAAGGAGGCGCTCGGCCGCTTCGACTTCAAGACCGTCGGCGGACTCGTTACCGACAAGGAGATCGACGCCTTCACCATCGCCGGAACCCCAGATATGGTCAAGCAGAAGTGCGAGGATCTCGCAAAGTCCGGAGTTACCCAGATCATCTTCGGCTCGCCGCTCGGCCCCGACATGACCAACTCCATCCGCCTGCTCGGCAAGTACATTGTCTAAAGCGGGAAAACCCTCATCATTTTTTCTCGGAAACGTTCAGGCCCCGGCGAAGAGCTCGTGCGGACCAATCTGCAGGCACCCCCCGGGTTTTCCGGGCACCATACGTCCCACGAGGAGCCCCCGGCCTCCATCGCCGGCAACCCGGACAGGGTTTTATAGGGTCGGCGCGCCAATCGGAATACGAAGGGTCATGTTCACCACCCGCGAGATCCGGACCAAGCGAGGAGTCCTCCAGTACCGCCGGGAGTCCCTCACCGGTATCCGGTGCCGGATCAGTCCCGTCCGGGTCGAACGGCAGATCGATACCGCTCCCGCCCTGTCCTCCTCCCGTGAAGGCTGTCCGTTCTGCCCCGATACCATAAATGTCTCCACCCCGACGTTTGAGGACGGCAGCCGCCTCCGGTGCGGGGAGAGCGTAACGTTCCCGAACCTCTACCCGTTTGCGGAGCACCACGTGGTCACGGTGATCACGCCCGACCACGCGGCCGGCCGGTTCAGCGTCCGGTGCCTCGCCGACGCCATATCCGGCACGGCAGAAGCCCTGTCCCGGTCTTCCGGCTACGCGAGCATCAACTGGAACTATCTCCCTTCGGCCGGTGCGAGCATCGTCCACCCGCACCTGCAGGGCATCGCCGACCCGGAGCCCACCTGCCTTGCGGGCCTCTATATCGCCGCCGGCCGCCGGTATCTTCTCGAACACGGCCGCCTCTACTGGGACGACCTGGTGGAGCGCGAGCGCTGCTCCGGCCGATTCCTCTTCGAAGACGAGATCTTCTGGTCGGCAAGCCCCGTCCCCCTCGGCGAGCGGGAGGTGCGGGGGATCCTCCCGGTATCGACGCTAGCCGACCTCGGACCCTACATCGAGCCGCTGGCCGACGGGATCCTCCGGGTCATCGAGTTCTACCGGGGCCTCGGGACGCACGCCTTCAACGCCTCGATCTTCTTTGACGCCCCCCGGGCGGGGCGGGGCCACCGGGCTTTCTGCTCCCTCATCGCGCGGTTAAACCCAAACAGCCTCTCCATGTGCGACTCGGCGTTCATGGAGCGGCTGCACCTGGAGCCGGTCATCCTGACGCTCCCGGAAGACCTGGGCGCGCTCTTTTCGGGCGGGAAGTGATACAGCGCTTCGCACGGGACCGCCGGCATCCCTCCACTGTTACTTTGCGCGGAGGACGCGAAGGAGCGTTGCTCACCACCATCGACCGATCTTTGCGCTCTTTGCATGATCCAGCCTGTGCGGTTCATCGGCGGTCCGCCCGGGCGCCGGACCCCCGGAAGAGGATGACCCGATGCAGTAGCTCCGCCGATCCAGAGACCATAATCACAGCGAGAACACGAAAAAAGGGAAGTGCTATTGAATTTACTCGGGTTTGCTGATGAGTTTCGTCTTCGAGACGATCTCGCCAGTCTTCTTGTGGGGCTTCCTGATCACGCCGTCCATGGCCTTCTCGAGCTCACGGGCCTCCTCGCAGAGGTACATGGCCTGGCGCATCATCTCGTGAGCGCTTGAGACGATCGGGATGTACTTCTCCCACTCCTTCGTCATGAAGCAGCCCTTGACGTTGACGCCGGCAACCGACTGTGCGATCTCGTAGGCGGCACGGGCCTTCGCGAGCGCGTAGGGGTTGCTGAACTCGCCCTCCACGGCCTTGTCGGAGGTCATGACGACCTTCGGGAGCGCAAGGTCCGCGCCCTTCTTGCCTGCCTTCACCTGGTCGATCACCTTGTCGAGTTCCAGCTGCATCTTGCGGAACGCGCCGGTGATGGCGAGGACCTTGACGAGGTTCCCGTTGTAATCCGCCATCTCGATGGGGTCGAGGAATTCACGGCGGGCGCCGATCATGGCGTCGGCCTTCATGATGATGTAGCCGAAGTTGCTCGCCTTGAGCGCCTCGAACTGCTCCTTCTTGGTGGTGACGTCGTCGGTGATGACGATGCAGGGGATTCCGGCCGCTGCGAGGTCCTCACGGGCCTTGGTGGGTCCGGGGAGGATACCGTTCGGGGAGACGACGATACAGAAGTCCGGGCCCCATGCCTTCATGTTGCTGACCACGCGGTCAATATCCTCAGGCTGCAGCTTCGTGCCGGAGGTTGCCATGAAGGTGATCATATCCTCACGGTCGGCACGCTCGTCGAGGAGGAGTTCACCCATTACACCGCTGGCGATATTTCCCAGTTTCGCAATTCCAACTTTAACAACCACTTTAACACCTCTCAAAATTTGAGAACACGATAGTATCGCCAAGTTCTCATATAAACATTTTGAAATGGCCCCGAAAAGTGCGGTCGAAGAGGGGTGGTTAAGGAAAAGTGTTTAAATTTATCACGACCATATATAATCCTGATGAAACAAGGTCTGCTTACCGATCGCCAGAAGGAAGTGTTGCGTTACCGGAAGAAAGGACTGACGCAACAACAGATCGCGGACATTATAAAAACCTCAAAGGCAAACGTCTGTACCATCGAGAAGGCCGCTCTCGAGAATATAGCGCGTGCGCGTGAGACGCTTGAGTTTCTCTATACACTCGACGCCGCACACCTCTGCACGCTCGAGGGCGGCCTCGACCTGCTTAAAGCTCCCGAGGTCATCTACGCCGAAGCCGAGAAGATGGGGGTAAAAGTCAAGTATGACACGATATCGCTCATCAACAGGCTCAGGGATGCAAATCCTGATCGGTTCAGGGGCAGGCAGGTCCGTGACGATGTCGAGGTCTACATCAACCAGGACGGCGATCTGTACTTTGGATGACGCGGACCCCGGGGCGCGCACACGCGCGGGTCATGTGCCAGGGTGGCCCGGCCGGAGCGGGAGCCCTGAAAATGGGAGTCTTTCGCCTGTTTTGCGGCAACACCATCCTCGCAGCCCTTCGTTCATCCAGTTGGCCGTTCAGTCCGGGGGGCCGGTGCCGCGCCTGCAGCACCACCCATCCGGCGCAAATTTTTGGGAGAACGGATAACAAGGTTTATATCTCCTTTTAAGTAATGTTTAAGAAACCGCTCTGTACAATCCTGCCCGGACCCGGGGAGTGATCGGCACTTTACGTGCCTCCGATCTCCGGGAACTCTCTGGATCCGTAAGATAACCGGATCAGAGACCCGCGGCAGGAGGGTGCAGGAGGTACCAGACAAAGCGAAGGACGAACCCTCCTCACGGAGGGCCGATGTCGATACGGAGTTGTGCTCGTCACAACGGGATGACAGGAGCTGGATCTGATCGAGACGCTGGGCCAACGCCAGTGCAGCGCGCCCGGTTCCGGGAACTCTCTTCCCGGAAGCGTCAGAGAGTCAGGATCTATTGGCGACGACTGGAGCGTACCCGGGTGGCACACCTGGGCCGGCAGCGGAGAGCGATCGGGATGTGGAGCAGGAGACAGACGTCTCCCCCGTCCTCACGCTCCGCTGCCTCCATCAACTGTTTCCCTTCACATCCGGGCGAAAACGCCCGGATGTTCGATGTCCTGCCCGGTATGGGTTCGCCAGAAGACCGATCGTGCCGGTGCGTCCGGCACGGGATTCGGCGCACGCATCGCCCTGCAGCAGGCCTGCAGGGCAGTGCATCACACTACAACGCACGAAGGGTTGATTGAAACATGCCGAAGTTTAACAGGCCACGCAGAGGATCCCTCGCGTACAGCCCGCGAAAACGGGCAAAGAGCCCGGTTCCCCGGTATGGCTCATGGCCGGAGTACAAGGGAGCCCCGGCCGTGCAGGGATTTGCAGGGTACAAGGTGGGGATGACCCACGTCATCATGGTGGACGACCACAAGAGCAGCCCCACCGAAGGCAGGGATGTGATGGTGCCGGTGACTGTGGTTGAGGTCCCGCCCATGCGGGTGGCAGGCGTGCGCGCATACTGCGAGGATACCTACGGGAAGCACGCGCTGACCGAGGCCTGGACGACCGACCTCGATGGGGAGTTGTCCCGGCGGATCAACGTCCCGAAGAACCACGACACCGCCGCGGCCCTTGAGGCCATCCGGAACGCAATCGGCGAGGGCAGGGTCACGGAACTCTACGCCCTCACCTACACCCGGCCCATGGAACTCACCGGCGTCCCGAAGAAGGTCCCCGACCTGATGGAGATGCGGATCGCCGGCGGAAGCCTTGACGACCAGATCGCCTACGCCGCCGGGATCCTCGGGAAAGAGGTTACGATCTCCGGGAACCTCAAGGTCGGCGAATACGTCGACGTGACTGCCGTCACCACCGGTAAGGGCACCGAAGGGCCCGTAAAGCGCTGGGGCGTCCAGGTCCGGAAGCGGAAACACTCCCGGGGCGGCAAAAAGCGCCACATCGGCAACCTCGGCCCGTGGCACCCGCACCACGTCCGGTGGCAGGTGCCCCAGATGGGCCAGATGGGCTACCAGCAGCGCACCGAGTTCAACAAACGGATCTTGAAGATCGGTGCGAACGGCGACGAGATAACCCCGGCAGGCGGTTTCCTCCACTACGGCCTCGTGCGCGGTCCTTACGTGCTGATCAAGGGTTCCGTCCCCGGGCCGAACAAGCGTCTCGTCCGGATACGGCCCGCGATACGGCTCGGTGAACACACCATCCGCACGCCGACGATCAGCTTTGTCAGCGCGCAGAGCAAGCAGGGGTGAGCAGCGATGAAGGCACAGGTTCGAACACTGACAGGCGAGATCGCCCACGAGATCGATCTCCCGGAAATATTCAATGAAGAGTACAGGCCTGACCTGATTAAGCGGGCAGTCCTCGCGCTCCAGAGCACCCGGTTCCAGCCGCACGGGACAGACCCCTATGCCGGCATCCGCACCTCGGCAGAGTCCTGGGGTAGCGGGCGGGGTGTCGCTCAGGTCCCCCGCTTAAAGAACGGAAGCAGGGTGGCCCGGGTTCCGCAGGCAACCGGCGGGCGTGCAGCCCATCCCCCGAAGGTCGCAAAGATCCTCGTCAAGGAGATCAACAGAAAAGAGAAGCAGAAGGCTCTCCGGTCTGCAATCGCAGCCAGCACGTCCCAGGACCTCGTCCGCGGGCGCGGGCACCTCTTTGAGGGCGACCTCCCGCTGGTCTTTGAGGACCGGTTCGAGGAGGTCACCCGGACGGGCGACGTCATCGCGGCGCTCTCTGCACTCGGAGTCTACGCCGATGTCGAGCGGGCAAAGGGCAGCAGGAAGGTCCGCGCAGGGCGCGGCACCATGCGCGGCCGCCGCTACAAGCAGCGCAAGAGCATTCTCATCGTCACCGGGAACGAACCGCTCAGGGCGGCCCGGAACCTTGCCGGCGTCGATGTTGTGGCGGTCAACCAGCTCAACACCGAACTGCTCGCACCCGGCACGCAGGCAGGACGCCTGACGGTCTGGACGGAGTCTGCAATCAGGAGGCTGGAGGAGTTCTCATGACACTGAAACACCCGTTCGTTACTGAAAAGGCAACGATGATGCTCGAAGGCGAGAACAAACTCCAGTTTATCGTGCAGAGGAACGCCACGAAGTCGGAGATCAAGCGCGAGTTGGAGTCGGCCTTCGAGCAGGACGTGGCCGAGATCCGAACCATGATGACGATGAAAGGCGAAAAGAAGGCCATTGTAAAGTTTTCGGATGAAAAGGCGGCTGAAGAGATCCTCAGCCGGCTGGGAATAATGTAAGGTGAGTGACGATGGCACACCGAATTATAGCGCAGAACCGCGGTAAAGGCGGTCCGACCTACCGTGCACCGTCGCACCGGTATAAGGCCGAGCTCCGGCACGCCGGGAAGAACACCGCCCTGATCTCCGGGCGCGTCGTCGATATAGAGCACGACCCCGCCCGCCACGCGCCGATCGCTCTCACCAGGCTCGAAGACGGCCGGAAGGTCTACGTCCTTGCCACCGAAGGGCTCGGTGTCGGGGATACGGTCACCTGGGGGCCGGGAGGCGCCGTGAAGAACGGAAACACCCTGCCGCTCCAGGAGATTCCGGTCGGTGCATACATCTGCAACATCGAGGCCAGGCCCAACGACGGCGGCAGGTTCGTCCGCGCAAGCGGCGTCCAGGCCCTCGTCATCGGGAAGGCCGACGACGGCAGAGTCGGCGTCCGGATGCCAAGCGGCAAGAACAAGTGGTTCAGCGGTGTCTGCATGGCAACCGTCGGTATCGTTGCCGGCGGCGGACGGGGCGAGAAACCGTTCGCCAAGGCAGGAAAGAAGCACTTCCATGTCAAGTCCTCCGCCGAGAAGTGGCCCCGCGTCAAGGGTGTCT
>Ga0208462_1001939_pt1 | contig 12403 bp, 10 predicted proteins | sample AD_SCU001_MetaG_FD_184452 | JGI IMG/M metagenome (GOLD analysis project Ga0208462, IMG submission 184452) | Active sludge microbial communities of municipal wastewater-treating anaerobic digesters from China - AD_SCU001_MetaG (SPAdes) (version 2) | ecosystem: Engineered > Bioreactor > Anaerobic...
TGCAGCGCACCATGGAACACGTCATGCACATCTTCCCGGCGCTCGAAAAACGCAGGGGCCAGGCGGCGGGGACCCTGTCCGGCGGCGAACAGCAGATGCTTGCCGTGGGACGGGCGCTCATGAGCCGGCCCGAACTGCTGTTGATCGATGAATTGTCCCTCGGCTTGGCGCCCCTGGTCACCAGGGAAATCTACCGCGCGCTCGACCGGCTCGTGGAAGAGACCACCATCCTCCTGGTGGAACAGAACGTGGAACAGGCCCTGCGACACTCGCAACGGGCCTACGTCATGGAAAGCGGCCGTATGGTCCGCGAAGGGGTGTCGGCGGACCTTATGGAGGATGACGGCATTCGACGCGCCTACCTGGGCATGTAGCACCATTTTGTGCGGCGGGAAGGATCCCCGCGCCTTTGAAAAGCATTGTGACCACCCTCCTTGAAGGGGGCCTGGTTCAGCGAGGGAGATGAAGGAAATGGAACAGGTTGTGATCGCTTCGGCGGTGAGGACTCCCATCGGCAGTTATCTCGGGGCGTTGCGCGAAGTGCCGGCGTATGTCCTCGGGGCGCTGGTTCTCAACGAAGCGGTGAAACGCGCGAACGTGGACCCCGCCCGGGTGGAAGACGTCATCATGGGACAGTCCTACCAGAGCGGCGAATATGTGAATATCGCCCGGATGGCGCTCCTCACCGCCGGCTGGCCGGTGGAAGTCCCCGGCATCACCCTCGACCGCCGCTGCTGCTCCGGCTTGGATGCAATCTGTTTCGGGGCCATGAAGATCCAATGCGGTCACGCTTCCATTGTCGTCGCGGGCGGAGTGGAAAGCATGAGCACCGCCGAATTCTACATACCGGGGGAATTCATCAAATGGGGGATGGAGGGCCGGCGCGATCCGCGCTGGGGTTTCATGCCGCGCGGACATGGATCGCTTTCCATGTGGGGCCTTCCCTTTTTCGACCGGATCCAGCGGGCACGGGTAATGTCGCAGCCCATCGAACGTTTCGGGGAGCTCAACTCCATGATGACCTGGGCGGAAGCGGCCGCCCGCGGGGAGAACATATCCCGCGAGGAGGCGGACCGGTGGGCGTTGCGCAGTCACCGCAGGGCGTGTGAGGCCATCGATTCGGGCAAGTTCCGGGAGGAGATCGTTCCCGTGGTGGTTCCGCGCAAAAAGGGACAGTCGCTCGCCATCGACACCGACGAGCCGCCGCGCCGCGACACGGCCCTGGAGAAACTATCGCGTCTGCCCGTGGTCTACGAAGACGGAATCTGCACGGCGGGCAATTCCTCGAGCGAAAATGACGGAGCCGCCGCGGTCGTGCTCATGGGCGAGAGCTGCGCCCTTGCGCTGGGCATTCAGCCGCTCGCCTCGCTCAAATCCTTTGCCGTTGCCGCCGCCGATCCGACGCTCACCTACCCCGCCGTGCCGGCCGCCGTCGACAAGGCGATGAATCGCGCCGAGCTCACCGTGGAGGACATGGACCTCATCGAAATCCAGGAGGCTTTTGCGGCCCAGATGCTCGCGGATGCGAAGCTCATGAAGATCGATTCCGCGGACCTCGACCGCAAGGTGAACGTGAACGGGTCGGGAATCTCGCTCGGGCACCCCATCGCAGCCACCGGGACCATGCGCATGGTCACCCTGCTCCACGAGCTTCGCAGGCGAAATGCCCGCTTCGGCCTGGAAACCATCTGCGGAGGCGGCGGCCACGGCATCGCCGCCATCGTTGAACGCACACCGGACGGCGATTCCTGATCGCGAACCGTTGATGCATGGCGACCGATGACATCCCGCCACGGACGCGGGCCGGATTTTTCGGCCGTACTCGGTGATGACGCGCGTTCGCGTCTTCGAGGCGCAATCCACAGGTCATGCAATTTTACCTGGAAAATAAGTTCCCGGATGAGTCTGTTTTCATGCCTCGCGGGTGAAGCGCAGCCTCATGGATAATTGCGTTCAGGATGACACAACACCTGCCGTCGGGAGGGTGACGCGGGCGGAGATAAACCCCACCACGACGAACCGATATGCTCGTCAGACGTAGGGAAGGGCTTTATGCCCTCCCGGCCAACGCGCTCATCTTGAAGGCACCTCGGTATAAGCCGTTCCCCAACCCCGAGAAGCCATTTCCCAATGCCGGATACGGTTGTCAGCCGAAGTGCCCGATGCGGCCGAGCGCCGTGCCGCGGTCTTGTATCCCTGTGATTTGTAGGCTATATTGCCCGTGTTTTCCGTAAGGTACGGGCAACGTCCACGGGACGCGATCTTTCGCGGTGAAGCATGGGGGCGTGCCGCGCGGGAATTCACCGGAAAGGCATCTGGGCATCTCGTCGGGAGCAGCGGATCATGTGGCGGGCACTGAAACGATTGGCCCTGATTTCAGCATTGACCGCGTTTGCGGCGGTTTGGGCGGGGACAGGGAGACCGGGGGCGACGGTTTTCATCGAACGGCCGGAGAAGGTCGACCGCCAGGTGATGCGGAAGGCCTCGGAGGGGAAGACGGAATTTCTCGTGTTTCTCGCGGAACAGGCCGATCTGAGCGGCGCGGGAGACCTCGCGGGCAAAGCCGAAAAAGGGCTGTACGTGGTTCGCGCCCTGACGGTTGCGGCCGAGCGCGCCCAGGGGCCGGTGATCGAGGCTTTGCAATCGCTCGGAGCCGACTTCCGGCCCTTCTGGATTGCCAACATGATATGGGTTCGCGGCGGGGCCGAGGTGGTCAACGCCATGGCCGCTCGTCCGGATGTGGCGCGCGTCCACGCCAATCCGTCGGTCCGCCTCCAGCAGCCGTTCCCTTCCGCCGCGGGCGCGGCGCCGCAATCTCCGGCGGCCGTCCAGTGGAACATCGCCAGGGTTAATGCCCCGGCCGTGTGGGATGCGGGGTTCACAGGGCAGGGCGCGGTGGTGGCCGGACAGGATACCGGTTACCAATGGGATCATCCCGCGCTGAAGCGTCAGTACCGCGGATGGAACGGAACCTCGGCAGACCACGACTACAACTGGCATGACGCCGTTCACAGCGGGGGAGACGAATCCTGCCCGGCCGATTCTCCCGTCCCTTGCGACGACTATGGTCACGGCACGCACACCATGGGCACCATGGTCGGCGACGACGGTGATGCCGACCGGATCGGGATGGCACCGGGCGCCCGCTGGATCGGCTGCCGCAACATGGACAACGGGATGGGCACGCCTGCGACCTATGCGGAATGTTTCCAATGGTTCATCGCCCCGACGCGGATGGATGGCAGCGACGCCGATCCCGCCATGGCTCCGGACGTGATCAACAACTCCTGGAGCTGTACGCCAAGTGAAGGCTGTGAGGATCCGAACGTTTTGCTCACGGTGGTGAACAACGTGAGGGCGGCCGGCATCCTGACCGTGCAGTCCGCGGGCAACGCCGGGGCCCCCTGTGAGACGGTCATGGACCCGGCCGCCATTTACAGGGCCTCTTTCACGGTCGGAGCCACGGACAGGAGCGACGTCATCGCCGCTTTCAGCAGTCGGGGGCCAGTCACCTCCGACGGAAGCAACCGTCGCAAGCCGGATATCTCCGCGCCGGGAGTCTCCATCCGTTCCAGCTTCAAGGGCGGCGGTTATTCCATCATGAGCGGCACCAGCATGGCCGCGCCTCACGTCGCGGGCCTGGCGGCGCTGCTCGTTTCGGCCAACCCGCGTCTCTCCGGGCAGGTGGTTCTGCTCGAACGCATCGCCGAACGGACCGCGCTCCACCTGGTCACAAGCCAGGGCTGCGGCGACGACGGCCCCACGGACGTTCCCAACAACGTCTACGGCTGGGGACGGATCGATGCCTACGCGGCCTACCGGCGGGCCATATCGACCGGTACGCTCCAGGTGACCCTGGGGCCCTCGCAGGCGGTCGCCGCGGGGGGGCGGTGGAGAGTGGACGGAGGTCACTGGAAAGTTGACGGGCAGCAGGTTTCAGGCCTCGCGGCCGGCGGGCACACGGTGGAATTGAAAATCGTCGCCGGCTGGAAAACGCCCGTTGTCCTGACGGCGGTCATCGAACCCGGTCGGACCACTCGTCTGAGCGCGGTCTACAGCAGGCCGAATCCAGCGCCCTGGCTGCCGCTGCTGCTCAGGGACGGCTCGCGGTGACCGTGCCTGAAACCCTGCCGGGCGAGTCGCGCCATACGCATTCCGGCGGGCCCGGTCGCCGGGTGCGGGAGTCCTGTGGTTCCTGCCGGCCAAATACGTTTGGAGGAGTCTTTTCATGAACACGGCGAGAAAGATGCTGATATTGCCGGCGGTGGTCTGCATGCTTGTCCTGAGTGCGGGAAACGCCCTGGCCGATTATGCCTGGTACAACTGCACGGTGGTCAGAGTCGGGCAGAATCGGATGGGCGTCTTTCAGATCACCCTGGCGCGCCCGGGGGTGACCGAAAGCAGGACGTTCACGTTGCCCGCCGATCGGACGGACAGGCTCCTGGCCATCGCACTGAGCGCAGTGAGCGCCAACCTGAAGGTGCGCGCCTATGTGGACTGGCGCTTCGAGGAAGGAAGAACGTTAAAAGGGCTGCAGGCTGTTGGCGCGGTCCAAGAATGAAGCGACTTTCATGGTGGATGCCATCGCCGGGGTCGCACCGGGCCGATTGAAGCCCGGCAGGGCTTGTTTCATGATGGATTCCCCGCCCGGTCGGATTCAAGAGCCGTCGCGCAGCCAAGAGAGGGCAATGAGATGAAACGGCATATCCTCGCGGTTCTCGTGTTGTGGGGCTCGCTTGTCGGTGTCGCGGTCGGCGGCGGTAAGACCGCCCTGATCGAGCTGAACGACGGCAGCACCGTGCGCGGGGAAATCGTGTCCCTGGTCGACGGGGTGTATACCGTGCAGTCTTCGGGCCTCGGGACGCTCACCATCGATCAATCCAAGGTGCGGGGCGTCAGGATCGGAAGCGCGGTCGAGGCGGGGTCCGCCGCGGCGGTGCCGCCGAAGCCGGCGAAAGCGGGACAGATTTCCATCGGGGAACAGGTGGACGTGTTGAGGCAGACCATGGCAGGTAACGAAGAGCTCATGAGCATGGTCGGCAGTCTGGCCGAAGACCCGGATTTCCAGGCGGTTCTGCGAGACCCCGAAATCATGACGGCCGTGAATTCGGGCGATCTGAAGCCTCTTCTCGCCAATCCCCGATTCATGGAGCTCCTGAACAAGGCCACGGTACGAGACATTACCAATAGAGCGGCAAAGTGAAGCCGCCCTCAGCAGGCGGTTTCCGACGGGGTGAACTCGTATTCCTTGCCGTCCGCGTCGAAAACCAGCCTGTCCTCCGCGTTTTCCTTGAGCTTTCCTTCCACCATCCGTTTGCAGCCGAACGTATAGTACGTGATCTGGTAGGAGGGCGCCGGCCCGTCGCCGGGGTCGCTTTCGCTTGCGGCTTTCGGCTTTCCGGAGAGAGCGATCAGGCTCAACTTCTGGCAGATTTCCTTGCGTTCGAAGCCCCCGTGGCGGACCACCACCCGGTAGCTGCCATGGAATTTCACCGGCATCTTGATGCTCATGGGGATCGCCTTTCCTTCGAGTTGTTCATATCCGGAGCTCAACGCCCCCGCCTGCATCATGCGCGGCGTTGAGCGAATCGCAGATCGTCGCGCATCGTATCCGTATAAGTGTATATCCGAGGCGATGTCCGCGTGCAACGGGTTTCCCCGGATTGGCGAAGCGATCCGTGCGGGTGTATGCCTAATAGGTGACAAGACCGAGCAGGTGGAAGCAATGGAGGAAGAAACCGGCAACAAGAGCGGCGGCCGGGAGCGTGAGAATCCAGGCGATCACCATGTGCCCGGCAATGCCCCACCGGACTGCGGAAAGCCGCTTGGAAGCCCCCACTCCCAGCACGGAGGACGAAATGGTGTGAGTGGTGCTGATGGGGGCGCCCACGGTGGAAGCCGCGGTGATGACCAGGGCGGCGGCGGTTTCCGCCGCAAAACCGTGAACGGCTTCCAGTTTGAAAATTTTGTGGCCCATCGTCTTCACGATCCTCCATCCGCCTGTGGCGGTTCCCAGGGCCATGGCCACGGCGCAGGACAGCTTTACCCAGAGAGGAATCTCCAGGACGGGTACCTGGTGGAAGAGGAACAGGGCCAGGGTCATGATTCCCATGGTCTTCTGAGCATCGTTCAGACCGTGGCTCGTAGCCATAAAAGCCGAAGAAAGCACCTGGAGCCTTCGAAAGGTACTGTTGCATTTGCGCGGATGGGACCTGAAACACAGCCACGCCAGCGACACCATGAGAACGTAACCGCCGATCATGCCGGCCATGGGGGACAGGAATAGGGGAAGAATCACTTTATAGAATATATTCCAGTAGTTGAGGGAGTCCCAGCCGCCGTGCGTGACCGCCGCCCCCACGAGCCCGCCGATGAGCGCATGGGAGGATGACGAGGGCAGCCCGAGGTACCAGGTCAGCAGGTTCCAGGCGATCGCTCCGGACAGTGCGGCCAGAACGATTCCCTGCGACCCGGTGATCATCTCCGGGCGCACGATTCCGCTGCCGATGGTGTGAGCGACCTTGGTGCCGGCCAGCGCTCCGACGAAGTTCAGTACGGCGGCCATGAGCACGGCGGTTCTGGGGGACAGGACCTTGGTCGACACCACCGTGGCGATGGCGTTGGCGCTGTCGTGTGCGCCGTTGGTGTAATCGAAGATCAACGAGACCACGATGACCAGGATCAATATGATCAGTTGATCATGCATTCTTGAGGATTATCCCCTGTATGATGTCGGCGAGCCCTTCCGTGCGGTTGATGGCCTGTTCGATCCGGTCGTAAATCTGCGACCACTTGATGATGTCGAGAATGTCCAGAATCACTTCCGGCCGGTTCACATTGTACCCGTAGATTTCTTCCAGGGCCAGGAGCAGCAGCGTCTCGGAATCCTCCTTGAGCTGTTTGACGGTCTTGTAGTTCCCCTCAATTTCTTTCCGGGAGCCGAGCTTCTCCAACATCCGCCCGACCTCCACGATCATCGCGTTGAGGTGGTCGACCACTTCTTTGGCCGTATTGTTGATTCGCGTGAAACCGCAGATGGCTATTCTGGTGGAGACGGCGTTGATGAGGTTGTGGACGTCCTTTTGGGCCAGGTTGATCTGGTGGATGTCCTCCCGGTCGATGGGGGTGATGAATGTCTTGGATAACTGCCGGAATACCTCGTAGTAGATCAGGTTGGCGTCATCTTCGATGACGTGGATGCGGTTGCATCGTTCCTCGACGTCGGTGAAGTCGTGGAACAGCTCGGTCAGAATGGAGACCGATTCAATCAACTTGGCGCTCTGTTTCATGAAGAGGTCGAAAAACTTGGGCGTTTTCGGGAAGAAACTGAAACCCATCCTTGAGCTCCGTAGGAATTCCTTCATCCGGGTATTGCAGCGAGGTTTCCCGTGCCCTTGGGCACTCTCCTCCACGCCGCGGATTCGGAAAACCCCGTGTCCGGCCCCCGGGGCTCGTGAAAAGCGCACAAGGGAGGAAAGGGACGGGCAGACCCCATTGGTTCTTTTTCTTCCGAAGCCTGCCCCTCAGACTCCAGGTGGGATTCCTGCTCTCCGGACGGATATCGGGTTCGGGCGCGTAGCGTCTCCGGGCGTTTTCCGGCGAGATTATAGATCTCCGGAGCCTCCCGATCAAACAGCTTTTAACTTTTCGAATTCCAAAAGTCCTGCGTTGGGGGACCGTGATTCGACGGGGGACAGGCCACGCTTCCCCGTTTCCCTGCGAAGAGCCGGTCGGAGGAGTCTGTCGGAGAATTGGCATTGGAGGCTATTTTATGGTATCATGGCTCCACTATGGGAAAGCCGTTCAAGTCACGGCGACCGCAAACAAACGCCGCTGCTCCTGCCTTCTCTTCCGTGGTGGCATCGTCGGCTCGCACTGCGCGGGCGGTGATCCGTTCGTGGATGACCAAGGGCGGGTGTTCGATGCGGCCCAATGTTGTTTGGCGGAAGTCAGGTCTTCGTATCGCAGCGTGGTCCTCAGGAACATCGAAAGACTCAAGCCTCGCCCGTGGGTGATCGCCCGAACAGGGGAAACATCAATAGGCGCTATGATGCACAGGGAAAACCGACCAGCGTTCCTTGCGGGAGATACCGATGGATGAACTCGGCGTATTGATAACTTTTGCCACGGGCTTAACGGGAGCCTTGGTTTTCGGCTATCTTGCACTCCGTCTCAGGTTTTCCCCCATCATTGGTTACCTGCTCGCAGGCATTGTCGTCGGCCCATTCACCCCCGGGATCGTCGCCAACCGCGCGATTGCTGAACAATTTGCTGAAATTGGGGTTATTTTGCTTCTTTTTGGCATCGGCTTGCGTTTTCATTTGCGTGAACTGCTCGCGGTCTGGCGCGTAGCCATACCGGGCGCCCTCATTCAGAGCACGATATCCACGACCGCTCTGGCGGTGCTGCTGCGTCTGATGGGTTGGGACTGGACCTCCGGTTTTATCCTGGGAATGGCTATTTCGGTGGCCAGTACGGTTGTGATGGCTCTGGTACTGGCCGAGTGGCACGATCTGCATGCCAAGATCGGTCATATCGCGGTAGGCTGGACCGTTGTGGAAGACCTCCTCACGGTGGCACTTCTGCTCATCCTCCCCATCATCTTCGCCCCGGACAGGAGCGCCGGGCAGAGTATCGGGGCTGTTCTCGGACTGGCCGGACTCAAGATTGTCGTTCTGGTTGCGATCGTGGTGCTGTTAGGCAAATGGGGGGTCCCCCGGGCGCTGGAGCTGATAGCCAAGACCCGTTCGCGAGAGCTTTTCACTCTTGCGGTGCTGGTCCTCGCGGTAGGAATCGCCGTCGGCTCCGCTAAGATCTTTGGAGTCTCGATGGCCCTCGGTGCTTTTCTTGCCGGATTGGCCGTTGGTCGTTCCGAGTTCGCGGCACGGGCGGCCAATGACGCGTTGCCGATGCGCGACGCATTTGCCGTGCTTTTCTTCGTTTCGGTCGGCATGCTGTTCGATCCGCGGAGCCTGATCCAGGTCCCTCTGATAATCACCGCGGTGCTTTTTGTGGTTGTGGTTGCCAAGCCACTGGCCGCCATGCTGACCGTACGAGCCCTCGGCCAGCCGCTGACGTCGGCGCTGCCGATTGGCGCCGCTTTCTCTCAGGTGGGTGAATTCAGCTTCATCCTCGGTACCGTCGCCATCAGCCTCGGACTCATTGAAGCCAGTGGATGGAATGCACTGGTGGCCGCTTCCATCATTTCAATCGCTTTGAATCCATACATCTATGGCTGGGCGCGCCGCCTGGGGTCGAGGAAGAAGGGCGGCGGGCCGGTTCAGATTGAGGCAGGCAGGCGTGCCGCAGTCAATCCCAACCGCTGCATTCTGGTCGGCTACGGCCCGGTCGGAAGAATCGTACACCGGCTCCTTCTGGAACGTGGCGTCGAAGCCACGATCATCGATCTCAACCTCGACACGGTGCATCAGCTGAACACAGAAGGATACGCCGCATTATACGGCGATGTCTTGCGTACGGGAACCCTCGAGGACGCAGGCATCGCGACGGCCGGCAGTCTGATTCTGAGCGCGGATATCGAAGACGCAGCCGAAATCATCAAGCATGCGCTCATCCTCAACCCCGACCTGCGGATCCTCGTTCGTTGCGCTCATCTCCGCGACGCTCCCGCGCTGTATCGAGCAGGTGCCACGATCGTCGCCGCCGGTGAAGCGGAAGTCGGTGTGGCCCTGGCCGAAGTGGTGGCGGCAGGCCGTCAGCCGACCTGCGAAACGGCAGCCGAACATCGGGAAGCCATTCGCCGCAGTCTCTATGACACGCCGGAGGCCGCCGTGGGGGGCCTTGAACCGGGAAGACACGAAACGGGCTAGCTTTTCCCGCGATCTCCCGGGGCCGCCTCGCTCAACCCAAAGGGTGACTTGTCTTTTCCCGGCACGCGGACTTCGTCCTCAGGCCGGACTTGCCGGTTCGCAGGTGTGGTCCCGGCAAATGCCGGTCATCAGGTCCCCGCGCCGGACATTGTCGGTGGCCGGCCCGTCCTGCCGGATTTCGCCTAAGTCGAAGCGTGTCGCGATCACGAACTCATGAGCGCACCGGACATCGGCATCGAAAGAGACCGGGGGTTCAACGAGCTACACTGCCGGAAAACCCTCGAGGGACAGGCGAGGGAACCGGTAACTGTGAGCGCTTCCCCAACGGAATGTCGACTCCGTTGCGGTTTGGGATGAACGAGACCGTCCGGGAACCGTGAGGAACGGAATTTCCGTGCTAAACCATGCAAAACGGCGTTACTGCTCCCCGCGGCGAAACCGCCGCGGGCGGCTCAATCCGCCTTCACAGGTGAAACAAAGCTGCTGGGTTTGAGGGCCAGCAGCGAACAACGGAGTTCCGTCATGATGCTTTCGGCGGTATTGCCTACGAGAAAGCCCAGAATGCCGGATCTTGCGACCGTCCCCATTACGAGAATGTCAACGGCACGCGTCTCGACGAAGTTGGGGATGACTTTGCCGACTTGACCCCGAAGGTAGTTGAGATGATAAGTGCCGGCGATGCCGGAGTCCTGTATGAGGCGGCCGAGAAGAGCATGATGTTGGTTTTGCACTCGTTGCATGGCTCCGAAGATGGTTTCCTCTGGGACAGCCACCCGTGTATTCCGACGCAGGTATTCCTCGAACTGGTCATCCGAGCAACAAACGATGTCCAGTGCTCCGCTGCAGCTGTCGGCCAGGGAGCGGGAAAGCCGGAGCAGCCTCAATGACAGCTCGTATTCCGCCTGGTCCCGGCTCTCCGGGCTGATCGCAACGGCAACATGCACCTCCTGACGGGAACGCCCAATCGGCCGCGCCAGCCAGACCGGACATGGGCATTTGCGGAGCAGCGTCATATCCGTCGGGCCGAATCCTGTGCTTCCTTCTTTTGGCTCGGCCTCCTTGATAACAAGATCGTGCCCGTCACGGAGAACACGCCGGATAATAGTGATCGCCGTCGGAAGGTCTCCGCTTTCGACGTCCATTTTGACCGGCACCTCGGACTCTTTCATATCGAGGGCGGCCCGGGTTGCCTGTAGAGCCGTTTCAGCCTGGCTCAAGAGCGACGCCTCGAAGGTTTCCCTGTAGGCCTCCATACTCTTCGGCAATTCGGGGTAGACCAGGACGACCGTCATTTTCGCCCGACTCTCACGAGCCAGACCGAACGCTTGTTTGAGCCCTTCGATTTCTTCTCCGATGCCGGTGCTGGCGTAGAGCAGGTTGAAAAAGTCACACATTGCATTTTCTCCTTACCGGAAACACACTAGCGGGTTGGAAGTCGATGCGGAGCGCAATCCGGAACCCGTAATCGCAGGGATGAGCCATGCAAGCCAACGGACTGATCGACATGTTCACATGATCCGGACCTTGTTGTCAAGAAAAGGGCCGGGCAAAGTTCGAGGAGCTTTGTCACCTGGCCCGGCCGGGTGGGCTGACGCGATCCGCCGGCCTGCATCAGCGCAACATAACCCGGAAGTCGGCCCTATTCTCTTGCCTGCAGCAACATGCCGCCCGCAGTCAAGGCCAGGGCAGGAACGCGGTTCCCGCACAACGGCCGCGTCCCGGCGCGGCCGCTATGCATCAGGAATGCCGCGACCGATCGGCCGGTTCTGTCCCACCTCCGCGCCCCGTCGAAACGGCCCCGCAAAGGCATGCCGTCTCCCTGAGAATCGCCATCCCGGTTTCCTTGCGGGAATCCCTTCCCCCAAGAACTCAAAAGGTTGAGAATGGTCCTCATAAGGACTTCCATATTCGGATTTTGAGATTTATATAATTGCTGGGCTTCGAAAACTGATGAAACCTGAGGCGGCGCCCCCCGCGCGAACGCGGTCGAGAAGCCGACGGCGATTCGAGGCTCGTGAGGGGGTGATGATTCTTCCGGTCGCCCATGGTCTCGATGTTAAGAGGCGGATGGGGATGAATCCAGCCCTGTACCGGGCCGATGGCCCGGTTGTCGAGACTGTATCGCGCATCCGGCTCACACGACGGTTTCAAGGCTTGCCGGGGGTGGGAACGGGGGTCCGTTCGAGCGGCCGAAGACGGAATCTGATGCGTCCTCGGGGGGGAGGAACCCCTCGAGCGCCGGATCGATGCCCCAAAGTGTGCCCGACGGGGTTTGTCTTGTGTGGAAGGATTCCGATACTCCCTGCGATTGGGAGCCGGACGGGGCCGGGAGGTATGAGAAAATAGACGCGGAAAAGAAAAACTATGTATGGGCCAAGCTCCTGATCCTCATCATCATTCTCGGTGGTCTGTCGCTGTGGCTGTACACTTCCGGTCTCATGGCCGTCTTTATCAGCAAGAAAAAACTGTTGCACTTCCTGGACACGCTCGGTCCCTGGTCATTTGCCGGATTCGTCGTGCTTCAGGCGCTCCAGGTGGTCATGGCACCGATTCCGGGGGAGGTGACCGGTCTT
>Ga0208462_1001943_pt1 | contig 12377 bp, 10 predicted proteins | sample AD_SCU001_MetaG_FD_184452 | JGI IMG/M metagenome (GOLD analysis project Ga0208462, IMG submission 184452) | Active sludge microbial communities of municipal wastewater-treating anaerobic digesters from China - AD_SCU001_MetaG (SPAdes) (version 2) | ecosystem: Engineered > Bioreactor > Anaerobic...
TTTTTTCACGGCCCGGCTGATTGAATATCCATTGAAAGGCGAAATCATTAAGTATCGAATAGGTTTTCACAATTTACCCCCGACTTAAAAATCAGAAGCATGACAAACCCGGCTGCCAAATCTGCTTCTACTGGTAAATCAAATGAAAACCGGAAAAGGGAAAAATTTTCCCTTGTTGCCACGAAATTTTTTCGCTGCACAAAGTGATTTTTAAAAATTTGTACGTATTTTGCCGGACATACTTTTTTAAAAAACGATGCTAAGCTTCCCCTGAGGTTTGTGAATTCTTTAACGGGGGCACGGCTGCAGAGCCGTGAAAATACAATGCTTGAACTGAACTACCGTCAGGTCTTTATTCTTGTCTGCTTCATCATGATCGTTATGATTCTGCTCGTCGATGCGGCAAAGCCGCTTTAATCAATACCTTTAAAATGTAATTTCCTACTTTCGGGATGGACCTGGAATCCAGCCAGTCCGTGATTTGAGTTTGGGTGAGCTAAAACTCTTGCGAAGTGAGAGTTCCTGATAAGCCGGGCGGTTCGCGTAAGCGGACCGCCCGTTGCTTTTGGCTGGTTTTTGCGGCTGGCGGCGGGTATAATTACTGCTGAAAGGAATCAAACCATGCAGATTCGACCTTTTGCGCTTGAAAGATATTTTGCCCGGCATGAGTTCTCGGCGCGCTATCTGCTGGGGTCTTCAGACCCTGAGGCCATGAGTGCCGGCGATCTGCTCGCCTTTGAACCGGGGGCCGAAGAAGAGTTTAAAAAAGTCTGGCTCGGTTATACCGAAAGCCTTGGTGATCCGGCTCTGCGCGCCGAAATCGCCCGGCATTACGAACGGGTCGATGCCGGCCAGATTCTTGTGTTCACCGGCGCCGAAGAGCCGATTTTTGCCTTTATGCACGCGGTTCTCAACCCGGGCGATCATCTGATTGTGCATTTCCCGGGGTATCAGTCGCATTATGCGGTTGCCGAATCACGCAATATCAATGTGACGCGCTGGCCTGGCAACTCGAAGAATGGCTGGGCGCCCGACCTGAACCAGCTTGAAGGCCTGATTAACCCGAAAACAAAGGCGATACTTATCTGTACGCCGCACAACCCGACCGGCTACCTCTTCGACCGCGCCAGTTGGCAGAGCGTCATCGATATCGCGCGAAAACACGGTTTATGGCTGTTCTGTGACGAGGTTTACCGGGGCTCAGAGCACGATCCGGCTACCCGGCTGCCGAATATGGCCGATCATTATGAAAAGGGGATCTCGCTGAACTGCCTCAGCAAAAACTGCGGCCTGGCGGGCCTGCGCATCGGCTGGGTCGCCACCCGCGATGCCGAAGTTTATAACCGTCTCGCAACTTTCAAAGATTATCTGACGATCTGCAACAGTGCCCCAAGCGAGTTTCTCGCCCGCATCGCCGTGCGCAACTGTGAAAAAATCTATGAACGGCAACGACAGCGCCTGGTTGCGAACCTCGATCTGCTGGCCGGCTTTTTTGGCCGGTTTCCGCAGCTGTTCACCTGGCAGCGGCCCAAAGCCGGCACCACGACTTTTCCTGAATTTCTCGGCGGTGATGCACTTGAATTCTGCGACCGTCTGGTTGCTGAAACCGGAGTGATGCTGATTCCCGGTAATTTCTTCGATATGCAGAAACAGTATCTGCGTTTCGGCTATGGCCGTGCCGGCTTCGCAGAGGCTTTGCAGCATCTTGAACAGTGGTTGTCGCTTAGACCATTCGGCCCTTCGACAGGCTCTGGGACCGGGGAAAATTAGAATGAGTCGATGAGTTTGCCGGGGGAATTGCCGGCGGGCTGGTCATTCGTGGCCGGTGCGGGCTGATTTGGCGCTTCCGGCGGTAAAGGCGAATTGCCTGGCTGCGGCATGTCGGCTGAAAATGCGCCGGTTGAGCTGATGTAAATATCGTCTGGCGTCTGCAGCTGTCTTTTGATGCCGCTGCAGCTGATCAGATCGAGTCTGCCGGTGCGCAGGGTGATTTTTGTACCCCAGCTTTTCGCTTCGACTGCGAAGCTGGTGCCAAGCGGTTCGACGGTGACATCTGGCGTGATGACCTTGAACCCGGCGTGATCACCGACAAGAACGAAGCTGGAAATACCCTTTGCCACCCTGACTGCCTTTTCTTCAAAAGTGAAGGTGGTCGGCCCGGAAAAAAGGAATTTATGCTGGTCGACGCCGACCCGCAGCATCGCCCCTTCAGGTAAAATGATTTCCTTGCCGAGCCCGATGCTTTTGGTGCCAGGTTGCAGGTTTCCGGGTGCCACTTCGGCCGGTCCGGGTGAAAAAGGCATTTCGGCAGTGTTGTGCACCAGCGAAAACGCCGGTTTTTCGGGTTCTGGCAGTGCCGGGTAATTTTCCGGGCTGTGCCAGGAAAGACCTATTGCAAGAAATACGGCGATCATCGCCGGCGCCAGAATGTATTTCAGTTGCCATATAAAGCCGGTTGACTGGTTCGCCAGTTTTTCGCGGTTGCTGCTTTTACAGCTCCGCTCTGTCTTAACCTGCGACATGATGGCTGCGAGCCGGCCGGGTGGTACTGTAGCCGAAATCTGGCGTCTGGCACTCAGCGTTGCTCGTCGCAAAAATGCTTCGCAGGCTGTGACTTCGTTGCGGCAGGCCGGGCACGAATTTATGTGTCGGGCAGCCTTTTCCGCTTCGCTGTTTGCCAGCGTTTTTTCGAGGTATTCCTGTATTTTTTCCTGACTCAGACAGTTTTCAGACATCGAATTCCTGCTCCCTGCCGGCAATGGCCTTTTCACGTTGTTCGCGGCTTTCGAGAAAGCTGCGCAGCTGACTGCGCATGCGAAACATGATGCTTTTTACCGTTCCTGCCGGCATATCAAGAACGTAGGCGAGGTCTTCATACGAAAAATCAAGACCGTGCCTGAGAATGAAAAGAATCTGCAGTTTTTCAGGCAGACAGGCGATACAGTCGTCGAAAAGCTGCTTCTGGTCAATCACTTCGTCGGGTGAAAGAGCCTGGCTCAAAACGTTGCTGAGATCGAAATCGGCAAACGGCGCCCGGTTTTCGCGGCGCAGATGTTCAAGGGCCTTGTTTACCGCAATTTTGGCCAGCCACGGCGAAAAGCTCAAATCGTGCCGATATTGCGGCAGGCCGGTAAAGGCGGCGAGAAAGACTTCCTGGCACAGGTCGGCGGCGGTTTCCCGGTTTTTAACATACTTCTGAACTATCGAACTGACCAGGCCCCAGTATTTTTCAACCAGCGGTCGGAAAGCCTCATGGTTGCCGCGCAAGGTATCTGCGATCAGCAACTTTTCATCTGTGTTTTCGGGAGAACTGGCCATTTATTGAATGAAAACCCCGGCCGACCAGCAAGGCCGGCCGGGGTCGGTTACAGAATCAGAACGCGTTCATCAGATTGGCCGGCTTGTTCTGGTTGTCGAGGTTTTCTTCGATAACCTGAGTCGGAGTGGCCATGTCGTTGTCGCGTTTGAAAGGCTCGTCGGGGAGCTGCGGGGCATGGATGTAGGTGAAGCTGATTTCGGGGTATTTCTTCCACCAGGCGTTTTCTTCCGGCAGTTTGTTTGTCGGAACATCGGCCTGTGGCAGGTCATTGGTCGGTCCGTCAACCTTCGGCAGGTCGTTGGTCGGCTGGTCGGCAGCTCTGAGAATGAATTCAGCGCCGAATTTAACTTCGAGCTTGTTGACCATGTATCTGGCCGGCAGATTGTTCGGCCACAGAATCTTGTCGCCGAAGCGCAGCAGGAACACGTTGCCTTCCTTGATGATGTAGCCTTCGCCTTCGAGTGAAGGTTTGCCCGGTTCGGGTTTCGGCATCGGAATCGGCTGCGGTTCAGGTTTCGGGTCGTCAATAATGATCGGGCGTTCGAAAATCTTTTCGTAAAGTTCTTCGAGAGAAGGCTTCAGGCTGTCGAATTCCTTGTCGCGGCTCCAGACGTCTCTGAACAGTTTGACAAATTCAGCTTTTTCTTTGTCTGTGAGTTTTCCGAATACCTTCTGATCGATAAAAGCGTCTTCAACTTTATCGAGAGCCTTTTCGCAGGCAGCGATGGCTTTTTCGAGCTGATCGCGGAGAATTTTGGCTTTTCTGTAGTCTTCTTCAGACAGCGGGGCTTTGCCGGCGAGAGCGTCGAGCTGCTTGCGCAGATCCCAGACTTTTTCCTGCAGCTTCTGCAGTCTGGCAAAATTTTCTTTCAGGCCTTCCCAGCTGGTTTCGTTGGTTTCGGCAATGTTGCTCAGGTGGCGGGCGATCTGGCGATGCAGATTGTAGTTGCCGAATCTGACGATCATTCTCTTCATCACAAGCGGGAAAAGCTTGCGATGCTGGGCAGAATTGAGCACGATGCCCTCTTTGCGCATTTTGTCGCGTTTGACGGCAAACACGCGGTGGGTTTCCTGAATCTTCTTGTTCAGCGGCGCGAGGCGCTCGTTGATCTGCTTGAGAGAGGCCTGCAGTTTGCTGATTTCTTCTTTGCTGAGCTTTCTCTTTGAATCGAGCTGTCTGAGAACGGCGAGCTTTTCCTTGAGAAGTGGCTGTTTGGCTTCAAGAAGTTTGGTGAGGTCTTTTTCATAGTTAGCGCGAATGTCGAACCATTCTTTCTGCGTGCTGACCTTTTCCTGGGTCTTCAGCAGTCTGTCGGTGTCACCCTTCAGTTCATTCAGCGAAATGGCCGATCTGATAGCATTGGCGGCCTTCTGATATTCGCCCTGAACGCTGTGCATGGTTGCTCTTTCCCGGCGTTCGAGTGAGGCCATCAGAGCTTTTTTGCGTTCGTCGGTGAGGCGGCTGCTCTTTACTTCAGCGCGAACCTTGTCGATCATCTTTTCAGCGCGGCCAAAGAAGCGCTGTTTGATCAGCTTCTGAATTTCGGCGCGCATTTTCTGGAATTTGCCAAGGTTTTCTTTTTCCGGGGCGGGAATCTGTGCCTTGCTGCTGCTTTCTACATCAGCGACACCTTCGGCCTGCATCTGGTTTTCGTCGATATTGCTGACAGCGGCTTCGTCATCATTGTCGTCGCTGACAGCGCCATCGCTGTCGGAACCGTCGGCGGTTTCGTCGATTACCACCTGCTGCCCGTCACTGCCGGGGTTTGCATCTGAAGTCTGGGCAAAAGCCGGCAATGAGGCAATCACCATCATTACGGCCAGAACGAGAGACAACCATTTTTTTAACATTTCCTGAACTCCTCCTGTGTAAATCATTTACTGCTTTTGGCTTCGTTGTCGTCAACCCATGCATCGGCTGACGGCATGCTGTCAAAAGCAGATATATCCTTGCTGTTTCCCTGCTGATTTTTGGGAACGAGAATCGAAGTCGCGTAATCGGGCACTTTTTTGCCTTTTTTACCGGCCAGCGGCTTCTTTTTAGCCGGAAACTTCGGCGGTGAATAGACTTCCATTTCGCGCAGCTGGTTTTCTTTGTCGCGATAGGTGATTCGGCGCCTCTTCAGTTCGAGAATCTGCTCGGGCTTTTTGTTCCCGTCTGATTCGCCGCGCGTCTGCTTCTGTTCGAGCTGTTCGCAGGCGACTTTCAGGTCACCCAGCAGGTTTTTGCCGGCTTTGCCGAGTGGCTTGGGTTCGGGCTGCTGATCACCATCTTTCGGGTCTTTTTTCGTGTAGACTTTGCCGTTGATCATGACCAGATCGCGGTATCTGTCGAGATCGGTTCTTTTTATCATTTCGACCTTGACCAGGCGGGCCATGGTAAAGTCGGTGATCTCTTCAATTGGTTTTTCAGGCGGGCAATAGCGCTTGTTGTAAACTTCGATGATTTCCTGAAGGCTCATGCAATCAGGGCTCTGGGTGTATTGCGGTTCACTGGCCTTTGTCTGTGAAGCCGCTGAAAACCCGTCTTTCTGCTGCTGGGTCGAGCTGCTTTCGACCTGCATCGGTTCGGTGGCGTTTGTCTGCTGGCTCGAAGAAGCGACCTGCGCCGAGCAGACAGCCGAGCCAAAAATGGCCGGCAGGTTCAACGCGGTCAACAGTAAAACAGCCTTGAGTTTCGAGCTTTCTGTTTTCATTTTCGTTTCCACCTCAACTAATTTTCAATATGCCTGAGCCGGCGCAAAGGTTGCAAAAATTTTAAAAATCGAGATAATTCCAGTCGCTGTCAGCGAGACGGTCAGAAAAGAACACCGAAGTCAGCTTCACTTCTTTTGACGGAAACCTCGCATCTTCTGAATCGACCGTCACTTTTACCAGAAGCTGCCCGACGTTTTTAACGAGTGAATTCACCTTGTTCGGGCTGAGAACATAGAGAACGCCAAAGTCCTTCATGCGCGGCACTCCGAAGAGCTTTCGCTGTGGCGCCGGGTTCGACGGCGTCTGCAGCACCCGCTCGATGTAATTTTTGCCGCCATTTTCGACCAGCGTGTAGGTAATACGGTCAGTCTGCTTCTTCAGAGTGAGAATTGTCGAAAAGGTGGCCGTATCAGGAATTTCGGAACTGCCGAGCGCTATGGTTGCCCGGGCGCCGCCGGTCGACAGCGAAACGAACTGCAGCATGTCGCGGCGCAGGCTCGAAAACAGCTGACTGGCGGCTCTGATCGAATCGAGGTTGTCCTGCCCTTTCATCGTGACTTTGACCGTGTGCGAGAACAGGCTCTGAATGACGATCATCATGCTGCAGGCAATGACCGTGACGATAATCGCCTCGACGAAAGTGAAGCCGCGCTGCCGTTGCAGATTGCCCATCCGTCTTATCCTTCCTTGAGAAAAATTGCCATGACAACCTCGCGCGGGGTGTCACGCCCGGAAGTCTGGTCTTTCCAGGCCAGTTCGATTTTAACTTTCCAGTATCTGTCAGTTTTCAAAACACTGTTGCCGCTCGTGTTCATCTCGCTTACCGTAATGCGGCGCCGGCTGAAAGCCTTGTCGAGCGGCGAGATGATCAGCCGCACCGGCAGCTGGTTGCCGCTGGCATACAATGGCAGCGCCGAAGATTCATCTGCGTGTTCCTCGAGCTGGCTTTTGAAAGTGGCATCGTTGAGAATCGTGGCCAGAGTGAGCGTTGAATCTCCGGTCATGGCTCTGGCGTCATTGACGATGTCAGAGAACTTCGGGCTGAGACTGATGAGCTGGTCAGAAAGTTCTCTGGTGTAGTGTACGGCCATTTCTTCGTAGATCGAAGCGTTGCTCATGCGGTTTGAAGAGCTCAGCAGGCCGATCAGCGGCCCGACCGACAGGGCGATGATAACGACCGCCACCATGATTTCGACCATCGACAGCCCGTTTTTTGCACTCATGAGCCGGCTCCTTCTATGCTGAGCTTGCCGGCGGTGTCTTCGAGAACGAAGACTCTCGAATCGACGACAGCTGGGCCGGAAGGATTGAAGCGCGGGTTGTAATGAATCTCGCCGCCTTCGGTGAAGTGACTCATCGTCGTGCCGAGGTGATTGAGCGGGTCATTCATCGGGTTTTCGTAGAGGCCGATTTCGGTCAAAGCCAGACCACCGTGGATTTTAAACTGCCCGGGTGAGCTGACGCTGACGGTTGGCGGCCTGAGCAGACGGCCGGAAGAGGGATGCAACGATGCCAGGCTGGCGTGCAGAGTTCTGACGCTGCCGGCACCATCGATAAAAAAATGGCCGTTGATCAGTGCCAGTGAGCAGAGTGTGGCCGGCGCCCCTTCGGTCACGGTGCCGGTAATGTCGTGGCGTAGAATCAGGCTGCCCTTGTCGACAATGACGATGAGAGGCTTGACCAGTTTGACCGGGCGACTCGAAAAGACGAGTGCATCAGCATAGCTGTCGCTGACGCCGTTGCGTCTGGTGATCAGAAAAATACCGGGTTTGTCGGTTTCGTTAACGCCACTGGCGGCGCCACCAACCTGTTTGAACAGGAATTTTTCCATCGCTTCCTGCTCTTCGGCGGTGTTGTCGCATTTGCGCAGGTCGAGCTTGTGAGTAATTCTGTTCGAGAGCAGATTTGAATCGTAAACCGTGATGCCGGTCAGATTGCCCATGAAGTAGCAGTTGTCGGGGCTGCTGTTCGGGTCATACTGGCCGTTTTCTTCGAAGAAAATCCCCATTTCGTCGTGCGGGTGCAGCCCCTTGACGGCGCAGTTGCGCATCTCTTCGGCCCGTGGCACGAGAAATCTTTCGGCATCGTAGGCGGCCGCTGCAATACCCGGCACTCCGTTCAATGGCGGGTAAACGTCGCGCTGATACTTCATGAAATCGAACAGCAGATTGAAGGCGATGCCGTTCGAGGGCAGCGGCGGGGTCGGGTCAGGCAGGCTGTTGTACGGCATCAGCTTTTTGAAGCTCTCGTAGCCGCTTCTGAAAAAATCGAGACCGTTGATCGGCGGCGCCAGCGTGCCTTCCCACATGCCGGCAAAACTCTGCAGGGTGTGGTTGGCGGCGACCTTGGTGTTGAAAATGCTCTCAGACATGCTTGTCCAGAGACCCTTGTATTCTTCAGAAGTGCTGGTATTGCGGCCACGCATGAAAAAGAACTTGAGCATGCCGGCGAGCACCGGGCCGACGACCAGCGTGCGAGATTCCTTGTTCTGGCCGCCGTATGGGTAGACCCAGCTCGACGCCGAACGCAGATGGTCAGATGGCACAAAGCTCGAACCGGCTGCGAGGCCGGGCCAGAGATTCTTGCCGCCGGCACCATACTGGTTGCCTTCTTCCCAGGTGTAGAAACCCTGAAATTTGGCGCCGAGCGAATACTCATGCGGCGGAAAATCACTCTGCGGCGCAAAATTTACGTTGTCTTCGATAAGTTCTGGTGCCAGCACCGGCATTGCCGAGACCGAGGGCCAGCCGAGCATAAAATGGCCGCCGGCCGCCGGTTCGAAGCCTGAGGGTATCTTGATGAAAACTGCCTCATCGGCAGCCGCGCCGGCCGGCCCGAGAAACACCCAGCCACGCTGGCGCAGGTGTTCTTTATCATTGATTTCAGTGCGTTCCGGAATTGTCGAGTTCACCGTTGCTGAGTCGGTGCCGTTAAAAACGAACAGCGGGCCGGTAAAAGTCTTGCCCGCTGCCGGCGGGTGCGCGTATGCAGTGTCGACGGTGCCGTCGAACTTAACGCCAAGCGCATTGTATGAGTCGGGGTAAGGCGTTTTTTTGACGAACAGCGAAAAGCGGTTGTAAGCCCCGGGGATCACGCTGACGACGCGAAACTGCCGCGACAGGGTCGCCTGGCGCTTCAGACCGCGATATTCGATAGTGCATTTGACGACCAGCTGACCACATTTTTCGATCGGGTCACGGCCGGCCTGAAACTGTTCTGGTGTGGTGTCGGGGGTGAGTGCCTGCAGGTTTTCGAGGCGTATTTCCATGCCGAGGCAGGTCGGGTAGGCGCCAAGAATGCCGGGTTCCTTGAGCTCGTCGAGGGTGTTGAGAAAATTCTGAAAATCATTCTGCACATTGCCGCAGATCGAACTGGCGCCGGTCAGATCGATGCTGCTGCCGAGAGAGGTTGCCGGCTGGTCGAACAGCTGCGGGCAGCTGGTCTTTATGGTGGTTTCGAACGAGCTGCCGAGCTTGTCGCTCAGCAGACGCAGGCCGGAAATCGCGAGATAGTTCGCCGTTTCCGAGATCATCAGATGATGCGCCTGGGTATTGCGCTGTCTGACGATGCTGTTGAACGAAAAAATGAAAACCGCCATCAGCAGCGAAATGAGCAGGACGACGCCAAGCAGAAAGCCGCGGCGGTCGGTCGGGGAGTGAGTCGGGGCCTTCCCCTGCAGTCGTGGGGAAACTCTTTTTGCTACTGTTCTTGCCTTTGCGTCCAATTTCAGATCCTGATACAACTCTTGCATGGAATATTCAGGCGTGGCTATCGCACTAACAATGCCAATGATCCTGATCAGAACAAGATTCCCGCCTGCGCGGGAATGACGCAATTCATATCCGTCATTCCGGGCGTAGACCCGGAATCCAGGAGTTAAATGCCATTTCCCTGCATATCTCGGGCGTTGCTTAACCCGCTACATTTTAACATGGTATATATATGTCTGGCGCAACAAAAAGGTTGCAGATTTTTCAAAAAATCGCCCGCGCCGGTTTGAAACAGGAGGATTAAGATGCTTAAAATTACCTGGCTTGGCCATTCGGCGGTGAAGATTTCGGGTTCGAAAACGGTTCTGATCGACCCTTTTATCAGTGGCAACCCTTCTGCCCCCTATGGAGTCGACCGAATCGGTAAAGTAGATGCGGTTTTTATCACGCATTATCACGGCGACCACGTCGGTGACGCCTTTGCAATATGCAAAAAGACCGGTGCGACCCTCGTGGCAATTCACGAAACGGCTGTCGAAGCGCAGGCGCACAAGATTACCGCCGAGGGAATGAACATCGGCGGCACAGTCACCGTCGGTGGCGTCAAATTCAACATGGTACCGGCGCTGCATTCTGCGGAAAAGGGCGCCCCGGCCGGGGTGGTCATCGAGATCGACGGCCGGCGCATCTATCATGCCGGCGATACCGGCCTGACCATGGAAATGAAGCTGATCGGCGAATTTTTCAAGCCCGATCTGAGCTTTCTGCCTATCGGTGATCGTTACACCATGGGCGTTGCATCAGCGGCGAAGGCGGTTGAGTTCGTGCAGACGCGGCGGGTGGTGCCGATTCATTACAACACTTTCGACTTGATCAACAGCGACCCGGTCGCGTTCAAAGAAAAGGTCGGCGCTCTGGCCGAAGTGCTTATTCTCAAGCCAGGCGAAGAATACAGCCTCGCTTAAGTGCGCGTTTGAACTTTGCTCAGAGTCACTAATTGCCACATATTAGTTCAAGGCTCGGCAATTTTTGAGTCATCCCTGCGGAAGCAGGGATCTAAGCCTTATCGATGAGATTCCCGCTTGCGCGGGAATGACGAAAAACCCTGCAAATCTTGTGTGACAGTGGACTAGATTGGCTCTACTTTGAGGTTATTGTCGGTGAGCAGGTTGATAAAGCTGACCGGCAGTTCGGCTTTGATTTTTACTTCGCCTTCGCCCCATTCCTGTGAGAAGATGCGCCCAATCGTCATCGCTTCGCCGATATAGGGTGAGCCGACCGGCAGGGAAACCGTTACATTGCGGCGATTGCGGCGCATGATCTTTTCGATCATGCTTTTCAGCCGGTCGACGTTGGTGCCTTCAGCGGCCGAGATCATTATGTGATCAGGGTAGGCAGCGGCGAGCAGTTCTTCTGAGACGCTGACGCCTTTGTCGATTTTGTTGAAAACATAGATTCTTTCGTGGTCTGAGGCGCCGATCTGGTTGAGAACCTCGTCGACGGCAGCGAGATGCTCACGGAACTGCGGGTCTGAGACGTCGCAGACGATCAGCATTACCTCTGACTGAACAACACATTCGAGCGTGGCTTTAAAAGCGCTTACCAGCCCGTGTGGCAGTTTACGGATAAAGCCGACCGTATCTGAAACGATGCACCAGTGCCCCTCTGGCAGTTCAACCCGGCGGGCGGTCGGGTCGAGGGTCGTGAACAGGCCGTTGCACATCTGCACGCTGCTGCCGGAAAGGGCGTTAAGCAGCGTCGATTTGCCGGCGTTGGTGTAGCCGACGAGTGAAAACAGCGGCGCAAAGCGGTCGTTGCGTTTACGCCCCTGCAGTTCACGGGCCCGGCTGACGCGGTCGAGTTCTTCCTGCAGCTTTTTGATTTTGATGTTGAGTATGCGGCGGTCGGTTTCGAGCTGGGTTTCGCCCGGGCCTTTGAGGCCGATACCGCCGCGCTGGCGTTCGAGGTGGGTCCACATGCGCAGCAGCCTCGGCAGCTGATACTGGTGCATAGCAAGCTCGACCTGCAGCTTGCCTTCGCGTGTCGAGGCGTGCGCGGCGAAAATGTCGAGAATGATCGAGGTGCGGTCTTTGACCGGCAGGCCGGTGCCGGCTTCGAGGCTTTTGATCTGCATGGCGCTCAGTTCGTCATCGACGGCAATATATTTGGCGCCGAGTTCTTCGGCTTTGAGCTTGACTTCTTCGATTTTACCCGTGCCGAAATAGTTTGAGCGTGACGGGCCGCTGCGCTTCTGAATCAGCGAGCCGACCATGCGGGCCCCGAGGGTTTTGAGAAGTTCGGCCAACTCGGTGAGTGAATGCTCTATTTCGGCGTCGGGCTGGCCGGGCATCTGCACCGCCAGGCCAATTACCTCCGGAACGCTTTGTCTGACTGTGTGTAATCTGGTCAAATATTGTTTTCCTGTCTGAATCACCGCTTCATACGCCTCATTTTGCTGAACTGCGAGTTTGAAGGGGGCTGGGTAATGCTAGCGCAGGCATGAGTTTTCTTCAATGCTTTGTGCTATAACCCGAGTTTAACAGTTAAGTAACTTCAAAAAAGCCGTGAATATTTTGATTATTCGCGGCTTTTTTTGTTTGCTTTTTACGTGTTTTTTTGATATTCTTTTTAAGACGTATCAGACGCATGTG
>Ga0208462_1001950_pt1 | contig 12328 bp, 14 predicted proteins | sample AD_SCU001_MetaG_FD_184452 | JGI IMG/M metagenome (GOLD analysis project Ga0208462, IMG submission 184452) | Active sludge microbial communities of municipal wastewater-treating anaerobic digesters from China - AD_SCU001_MetaG (SPAdes) (version 2) | ecosystem: Engineered > Bioreactor > Anaerobic...
ACGCCGAAGCCGCTCTGATCCCACTGGATACCACTCCCGACGGGGTGGATTTGAACAACAAAGCTGACCAGATTGAAGCACAGCTGGAAACCCATCTTGCATGCCTGGCCTTGGAGGGCGAAGTGGATTATCATGTTGATCTGGAATGGCTGGGATGGGAAACAGAACCCATGGTGTTCTTCTACCACCCGGACCATTTGGGCTCCAGCAGTTTCATCACCGGTGCCACCGGCGAACCCACCCAGCACCTGGAGTATCTTCCCTTTGGCGAATTGTTCATCGAAGAACGAAGTACCTGGAACACTCCGTATAAGTTTTCAGCTAAGGAATTAGATGATGAGACGGGGTATTCCTACTTCGGGGCCAGGTATTATGACCCGAGTATCTCTATCTGGTTATCCGTGGATCCGCTGAGTGATAAGTATCCGGGGCTGAGTCCATACATTTATACAGCTAATAATCCGATAATGTTTATCGATCCAGATGGGAAACGAATTTGGATTACCCATGTGAATAAACGAGGGAAAGAAAAAAGGGTTGAATACAAACCTGGAATGAGAACTTTTGGAAGAAATAAATACACACGTAATGCTATAAAATCGTTGAATTATATTCGGCAGGGGGCCAATTATGATGGAGGTAACAAAGTTGATGATTTAGTAGCTTCAGAAATAAACCTCACCATCAGCAAAACGAATAGTTTAGGATCTGAGACATTCCAACCAAGCATTGCTTCTCCTAGTATTGAATGGAATGACAGGAAAGTTGATGATTATGGAGATGGGAATAAGCAATCAGCCGTTGTAGGATTAGCTCACGAGCTAGAACATGGGTGGAAATTTATTGGATTGATCGAAAAGGCCTATCAAAGTAATTCTGACGACGATTGGCATAATGTAAAAGAATTCCAAGAATTTGGAAATCCTTTACAGGACTTGTCACCCGGCCGTCTGAATGAGGAACAAAGAGCAATGGATGGCCTCGAAAGTAGAACAGCTTCACGATTAGAACAGCATGTTAGATCTAAATACGATTATCCCCTACGTTCCTATGAATCCAAAAATCCATTTAAGACTGTTGAAGAATGATGAGCCATTCATTTAATCTTTTAAGACCATTCAATAGATTCATTGTTACGTGCTTGCTATTTGTCGCATTTATGTTAACAGAGGAATTGCACAGTCAACGTATAATGAATCTATCTGATTCAGAGTATTTACCACAACTGGGAGACAGATATACTTTTAGATTATCATATTCATTCGATCATAGTTCTATTAATCCGAACATTGATAGCTTGTTAAATTTCTTACTTTTCAACAAGGGAGTTTCTATGGAAATAGGAGTGCATACAAATTCTCGAGGAGATCTTGAATTTAATGATTCGCTATCATATCATACTGCATCATTAATTAAGAGGTTTTTAGTTACGAATAATATTGATTCAAATCGTATTAACATCTCTGGATTAGGGGAACGTGTACCTTTTGTTATTGGTGAATCGGGCTATTTTTCTTTGCCAAAAGGAGGAACCAACTATTACTTCCGAAAAGGAGACACATTAAATGATTCATATATTAATAAGTTGTCGACTCGTGAAAGGATAGAACTTATTCATTATCTAAATGCTCGGATTGAATGCAGGATTACTGGTATTCAATGAGATTTACACTGAAGCAGAAAGTCTCATACTCAACGTCCGGCTACAGTTATTTCGGGGCCAGGTACTATGATCCCAATATCTCTATCTGGCTTTCCGTGGATCCGTTGAGTGATAAGTATCCAGGGCAAACGCCATACAACTATACGCTGAACAATCCTGTTAAGTATACAGATCCAAACGGCGAGTTCCCGATCCTTGGCACTCTGGTTGGCGCAGCCGCAGGAGCAATTGGAGAAATCACTTCTCAAACTATTTCCTATGGACTAAATAACGTCGCTGAAGGAAGAGGTTTTTTTAATAACTGGTCACGGAATATGGACTGGGCTGATGTTGGAATCACAACAATTGAGGGAGCAGTGGCTGGAACCACAGCCGGTGTGTCACTACTAGCGACAAGGGGATTGTCTGGCGTCGCTCGAAGTGCGGTCGATGCGAAAGGGGATGGTGGATTCAGATCCATCTTTAGTAAAGGTGAACATAATAAACCTTTAAATGAATTTGGCATAGATATGATTGCTGAAGGTGCAACACTAGGAATGTCAAGGTTTTTGGGAATGGATAAAATAGAATGGCAAACTAAGGCGAAGCCTAGTTTTGCCGATGGATTGACAGAAGGACTCACAACCGGCACCTTCGATGGGATGCATGATTATGCTGCGAGAGGTATTGGGGGAATTACCAAGCCTAATCTCTATGGGCCAATTGAGCTTCCTGGAATTGAAGTAACAAGCAATCCCATTTCTCCTGTCGAAACTAATGTAGTCCAGGAGCATATTATTAAGCAAGGAAATGCACGGTATTATGAGTAGTACTAAGATTAATCGAAGAATTGATTTGCATTGCATTCTTGCTATCCTTCTGTTATCAGCGGGTTGTGCAAAGAAATTGACAGTTGAGGAGTTTAAGAATAAATACAAGTGGGAAAGAACAGTTGTGACAACCGGTAGTTATTATAGGAATTCATTTACAATGAAATATCAATTTGGGGATCAATTCTATAACACATCAACGACGGCAAAGCCAACCCAAGATGTTGGAGATCAGTATTGGATACTGATTGATGTAAATGATCCGAGGTCAAATTATCTCATTTTATGGCATGAGCCAATTAAGCCTACTGATCTAAAGCATATTATTGTTTTTGAAAGCATTAAGCATATAGGAAAGCCCAATGCAGATTACTTTACCATAACCTACAATTTTAGCGTTAGTGGAAGAAGTTACAAACGAATAGAATTTGTTAAGGCAGAATACTATGAGGAGTTATTGGAAATCAAGAGCAAGAATAAGTCTATTCAGATTGATGTTTTCTTCAAAGAAAGTAAGAAAAAAGGGAAATATATTCCTAGACCTTTTGTTAATTTGGAAGCAACTTTGATGAGGTAGACTTGGATCATCCCAAGTAAGATATTGGTAGTTAATACGTTAGGGATAGGATGAGAGAAAAGTGGGTGCTGAGTTCTGGGCGTTTTTTTATGAAGCGTAAGCTTGCTTTGCTTTGAAGTCTCTAAGGTAGGCGCCCAGGAATTTTATCACGGTCAGTCGGTCTTCCTCAGGCAAGTCTTCTACTTGTTTGAATTGCTTGAGCAGCTCGGCGTTCTTCAGGGTTGCTTTGGCTTTTTCTTCAGATTGTCCATTGATCAGGAAATCCACGGAAGTGCCGAACAGGTCGGCGATTTTGCTCAGGATATCTGCCGGTCAGAATACTACCAACTCCGTGTAACTCAGTTTGTTTTTCTGTGGTACTCTGTGGTTAAATAATATCTCGATCAGAAACACATCCTCCCGATTCGGGGGCCCGCCTCACCTCCTTAGCCATTTGTCAACCTATTGTAAAGGCTGGGTTGTTTAACCACAGAGTTACAACGAGTTAAAAGGAGTTGCACAGCGTTGTTCTCCCTATCCCTCTTCCTCTTCCTCATCCTCATCCTCTCCTCACTGAAACAGTGTGAGCATGAACGCACACCAAGAATATCCGTTTATCAGGCGAAGAGCATCTGCTCAAACGTATAGATCCCTTTTCTGCCGATCAGCCAGTGGGCTGCATCCAGGGCGCCTTCTGCCAGCATATGACGGCTGTTGGCTTCATGGATGATCTGGATTTTATCATAAGGTGATTCCCAGATGATGCTGTGAGCGCCCGGGATTTCACCGTTGCGCACGGATTTGATGGGGATTTTGTCCGGTCCGGCTGCTGCTCCTCTTTCCCATCCATCATAGCGGGAATGGCTGGCTGCCAGGTCATCCGCCAGCTTAATCGCCGTTCCGCTGGGAGCATCGAGTTTGTGAATATGATGGTATTCCTGGATGCTGACATTGTAGGCAGCGTGCTGGTTCATCTTTTCAGCCAGCCAGCGATTGAGTGCAAAAAGAAGATTGACACCCTTGCTGAAATTGGGGGCATAAAGCAGGCTTCCATCCAGTGCTTTGGCTGTGGCTTCTATCTCCGGGAGATGATGATACCATCCTGTCGTGCCACAAACAACAGGTATGCCCAGATTGAAACACATCAAAAGGTTCCCTTTAACAGCTTCGGGTTGAGTAAATTCGATGGCGACGTCAGCGAAGGACGATGGCTGCATGTGTTCCCAATCTTCCTGATGATTGATGACAGCACTGATCTCATCACCCCTTTCCCGGGCCATCTTATCAATCATGCGCCCCATTTTACCATAACCAATGATCAATATCTTCATAATGAGAGTTTTAAAAACGCAGCGTCAGGCTCAGGCTGGCCCGGGGGGCCTGCCCTTGAGCACCTGGGATCAAGCCTGGCTGGATTTTCAGGCTCAGATCCTCACCAACGTCAAATTCAGTAAGATGTGCATCCACTGTGGCGTCGAGAATGTTCAGGATATACAAAGCGGCTGAGAGAATGTAGGTCAGCTCCATATTCCTGCGATAATAATTGCGGCCCTGCTGCAAGCCGCTCAGGGTATACCGGCTCACATAGTCGTTATTGATGGGAATCGTATCACCGGAAGATACGTAGTTGTAGGCATCCCGGAATTTGTGATACTCTTTGGTATTGGTGTGTATGAAATAGCCGAGTGTGGCAAAACCACCGTAGATGATGGGGATTTTCCAGTACTTACGGTTATAGGCCTGCCCCAGCCCCGGTAGGATCGCAGAATAAATGGTTGCCTTATGGGGGCTGTGTGCAGATGTAATGACAGTATCAGTTTGCCTGTCTTGCTGAGCAAAGGTAGGGGCGTGGCTCAGAAACAGAAATCCACACAATATCAGGAATGTATACGATAAAAACACCACCCTGTGTGCCGGGCGGGTCCTCTTGTCCATCGCCACTGGAAATGGGTATGGCTGTTTGAAGGACATCGCAATCGGCCCGTTTACTGGCGTAGTTTTTCAACCAGGTGAACCAGGTCCTGGTCTGAGTTAAAAGCAAGCGTAATGCTGCCTTTGCCATTGGGGCTTCTGCGGATAACTACTTTATTGCCCAGGCTCCTGGACAGTTCATCACGCAGTTCTTTGAATGCTTTGGGAAGGGATTGCGGGGTTTTGGTTTTGACTTCCTCTTCTTTGTTAAGATTCCTGACAATCGTCTCCACTTCCCTGACGCTCAAATCTTTTGCTAGAATGTTTCTGAGAATGGTCAGCTGGGTCTGCTCATCCTCAATGTTCACCAGGGCCCTGGCATGACCCATGCTGATGTGTTCATCCCTGATAGCGATCTGTATCTCAGCAGGTAAGCGTAGTAAGCGTACATAATTGGCAATGGTAGCCCTTTTCTTCCCCACCCGTGTGGCCAGGGCCTCCTGGGTAAGGCTGCATTCCTCCATGAGGCGATGATAGCTGATGGCGATTTCGATCGCATTCAGGTTTTCCCTTTGGATATTTTCCACCAGGGCCAGTTCCAGCATTTGCTCGTCGTCGGCCTCCCTGATATAAGCCGGGATGGTGGTCAATCCTGCGATGAGGGCCGCTTTGACACGCCGTTCGCCGGAGATCAGCTGGTAGGCATTGCGACCTGATTTCCGTACAGTAACAGGTTGAATCACACCCTGGCGCGCTATGGAATCTGCCAGCTCACGCAGGGACTCTTCTTCGAAATGATCCCTGGGCTGGAAAGGATTGGCCTGGATACGTTCAAGGGGAATTTCAGCGATATGTCCAGCCTGGTTCAGACTGGTTTTCTCTACTCCGGCCTCTTTTCCCGTATCCTCGAGCAAAGCGCTCAATCCCCTGCCGAGGGCCTTTTTTTTAGCGTTCATCCGTGATCTCTATGGTTTTTTCAGAACTGTCCATGGACGTCATCTGATTCTTTTGTAGAATTTCCCTTGCCAGGTTGAGGTAATTGGTAGCTCCCTTGCTGTCCGCATCATGCATGATGATGGTCTCACCAAAGCTGGGCGCCTCCCCAAGCTTGGTGTTGCGATGGATAACGGTATCAAACACCATCTGATGAAAGTGGGCCCTGACCTCTTCCAATACCTGTTTCGACAATCGCAGTCGCTGATCATACATGGTCAGCAGTATCCCTTCAATGTCGAGGCTGGTATTGAGTCTTGATTGAACTATCTTAATGGTATTGAGGAGTTTTCCCAAGCCTTCTAGTGCAAAATACTCGCACTGCACCGGTATGATGACTGAATCTGCAGCGGTGAGCGCGTTGACGGTAATGAGGCCCAGTGAGGGTGAACAATCGATCAAAATGAAGTCATATTGATCCTTGACCTTCTGCACCACACGCCGCATCTTCATTTCGCGGTTGGGCAGGTTGATCATCTCAATCTCTGCACCAACGAGATCAATGTGGGCAGGGATCAGGTCCAGATTGGGTGTATTGGTCGAGACGGTGATATGACCTGGCTCCACATCATCAATAATACACTCATATATGCTTGTCTTGACGTTCTTGGGCTCAATTCCCACCCCTGAAGTGGCATTGGCCTGAGGATCAGCATCTATCAGCAGTGTCTTGTACTCCAGAACGGCCAAAGCGGCAGCCAGGTTGATCGCAGTGGTCGTCTTTCCAACCCCTCCCTTCTGATTTGCGATCGCGATGACTTTTCCCATATAATCTTACGTTGTATCCTGTTTGTTAAAGAAAAAATATCCTTCACCAGCGCTATGTCAATCGTAACAATTGAATCTTGCCGGCATGGAAAAACGGGCACCCTGAACGGGTTTTATGTATTAACTTTTGGTATCCTTCCCAGGGGTTTCCAGATCGTCAAATGAAAGGTCATTGTCGCGATCCCTGTGCAAACCGGGCGGAAGTGGCGCCTGATTTGCTTCGATGTACTCCATTACTTCCTGCAGTCCACGCGTAAACTTCTCAAAATCTTCCCGGTATAGAAAGAGCTTGTGTTTTTCGTAAAAGAATTTACCCTGGTCGTTGCTGAACCTGCGCTTGCTTTCTGTGATCGTAAGGTAGTACTCATCCTGCCGTGTAGCCTTGACGTCAAAGAAATACGTGCGTTTGCCTGCCCTGATGGAAATGGAGTGGATTTCGTCCCTTCTGTCTTTGTTGTCCTGTTCGTCCATGCCTCTTGCAAATTTGGTACGATTCCTCTTGCTATAGCAAAAGTAAGAATTAACCAATACCATGCATCAATAAAATTTCATCGTGCACGCATAATGCACAAGGGTGCATATCCCGCTCGCAGGTTGCGCAAAATAGACTATTTTTGCTGCCCCGACTTGAATCAGAACGGTAGTTATTTGATATAGATATGCTCAGCAGAAGGCACTTCCGGATCAAGGTAATGCAGGCCCTGTACGCTTTTTATCTCACTGGCGAAGATAGATTGGATGTTGCAGAGAAACAGTTGAAAAGAAGTTTTGACAAACTTCATGAGTTATATATATATCAGCTTTCAATGCTTGTTGAGCTGGCCGATATGGGCAGGCTTCGTATGGAGGAAGCCAAGAAGAAGTTCTTTCCGACAGAAGATGAGCTTAATCCGAATACCCGTTTCGTTGACAATCCGGTAATCCAATGGATTGCAAATCATCCGGATTATCAAACATATATTAACAGATACAAGATCAACTGGGCAGATGACCAGGAGATGATCCGCAAACTATGGGTCACCTTCAAAGACACCCCTGAATATCTCAACTACATACAACAACCAACCTCAGACCTCGAGCAGGAGAAGGAAGTTATCAGGGATCTGATCCGCAACTACCTGGTAGATTCTGATATCCTTCGCTTTTTCTTTGAGGAGAGGAATATCCTTTGGACCGATGATTACGATACTGCCTTGTTACTGGTGATGAAGACCATCAAAGGTATTAATCCGGATGTTGATTCAAGTCTTCTTTCTCTTACCCAGGATGATGAAATTGACGAGATGAAGGATTTTATCCTGCCGCTATTCAGAAAAACCATCCTCCACGGGGATAAGTATGAGGCCATTATCGCCAAACATGCTGAAAACTGGGAGTTTGACCGCATCGCAATAGTGGATGTCCTGTTAATGAAGATGGCAATCTGCGAACTGATTCATTTTCCGAGCATCCCCATCAAGGTCACCATCAATGAGTATATTGAAATCTCCAAGGAATACAGTACCACTAAAAGCAAGGTCTTTATCAATGGTATGCTGGATAAGATCGTTGAGATTCTTAAATCAGAAAACCAGTTGAGGAAGTCGGGAAGGGGACTGCTTGAGAGTTAATCCGGGAATATCATGGAGTTGAATCTACCATCCGGACTATCCATAAGAGAGATACAGGAAAGCGATATTCCTGCTGTCCTTCGGGTATGGGAAGAAACAGGAATGGGCGGTGTGGCCAGGGGAGACGGACCAGAGGTTATCCTTCGCACCCTGCGTCATGGTGGTGTAATGTATGTTCTGATAGCACAGGAAGTCCTGATCGGTACTTCATGGATTACGAGTGACGGCCGCAGGCTTTACCTCCATCATTTCAGCATTCGGCCAGCCTGGCAAGGAAAGGGATATTCCGGATATCTCCTGAAAGCATCACTTGCATTTGCAAAAAGAATGAAGATGCAGATCAAGCTGGAAGTGCACAGAAATAATGAAATCGCCGTGAACCTTTATAAAAAGGCAGGGTTTTCTTATCTGGGCGATTATGATGTATATATTATCAGAAGTATTGAGCAACTGGAAATTGAAGATGAAAGAATTTCATAGACATTGGTACCACCTGACCCGGCAACATTATTTTCTCTTGCTTGCATTGGCAATCCTGACATTTGTGTCGTGCAAGCCATCCACTGACAAAGACAAGCTGCCATCCAGTATCGTTGAGACTCCGGCCACTGCGGCGGGGTCTGTGAAGGCGGATGATATGCCCGTGATGAATTTTGACAAGCTTGAACATGATTTTGGCAGGGTCATACAGGGAGAGGTGATCACTTATGCTTTCCGTCTTGAAAACACTGGCCGTAAGCCTCTTGTGATTGCCAGTGTCAGTTCATCCTGCGGTTGTACGGTTGCCGATTACCCCACAGGTGCCCTGGAACCGGGAAGTGAAGGTTATATAAAGGTCACCTTTGACAGCAACAACAGAAGGGGTTTTCAAAGCAAGACGGTAACAGTGCTGGCCAATACTCAACCAAATTCCGTAACATTGCGTGTGAAAGCCCAGGTGGTGTCATCTGCGGATTAGTATTTTGCATATCCTTAATAATTAGACTATTATGACTGATCTTTTTGTATTGTTGATGGCTCCGCCCGAAGGAGGAAATCCTGGTGGCGGTGGTTTCGGATCCATGTTGCCTTTGCTGGCTGTCTTGGTAGTATTCTACTTCTTCTTTATTCGTCCACAAATTAAGAAGAGCAAAGACCAGCGGAAGTTTCGCGAAGCCCTGAAGAAAGGGGATAAGGTGGTCACCATGGGAGGTATCCACGGCAAGATCCTGGAGGTACAGGAAACGACGGTTATCCTTGAAGTGGAAGGCCTTCAGCGTCTGAAACTCGAAAAATCGGCGATCGCAATGCAGGCCGCTGATTCCGGAAAACTGGAGCCGGTCAAACAATAAAGCCATGATCCGGGTTGGGCTCACCGGTAACATCGGGTCCGGCAAATCAACGGTTGGTAGGATTTTTGAGGTGCTGGGCGCTCCTGTATTCCATGCGGATGCGTCAGGAAGGTCTGTCATGATGCGTGATGATGTGAAACACGCCATTGCCAGGCATTTTGGAGATCACCTGGTCGATGGTACCGGACAGATCGATAGAAAAGCCCTGGCCGGTATCGTCTTCAAACACCCTGAAGAACTTGCATGGCTCAATGCGCTGATACACCCCCTTGTCCTGGAAGAATACCGTATCTGGCATGCCTGGCAGGATGCGCCCTATACGATCCACGAGGCAGCCATAGTCCTGGAGCATGGACTGCAGCACTGGTTTGATAAAATAGTCCTTGTCATAGCCCCTCCAGCATTAAGGATGCGCAGGGTCATGGCCAGGGATGGCATGAACGAGGCCGCTTTCCAAAGCAGGTCCGCAATGCAATGGAATGAAGCCCGGCAAGCCTCTTACGCTGATTTCCTTATAAACAACGACGAAATGCAGGCACTGCTGCCACAGGTGCTTGCCGTTCATAACACCTTGATGGGCAATACTTAAGCTTTCGTGATGCGGCTGGATTCCATGCATTCGCCGAGTAAAACACGGGCAGCTTTGTCATCAGGAACCAGACTAAGGTAAGATTCAAACGCTGCCACGGCCGTTTTAACAGACCCTGACAGCCATGCCTGTATGGCAGTTTCATATTCCTCACGGTGTAAGGTTTTTTGCTGCTTCAACATCTCAGGCTCGCCATCGAGCAGCTCATACACATAAACAGGTTCTGATTTTCCTCTCAGTATCCGGCCTCCCAGGCTTCTGACCTGGAATGCGGAGGGATTCTGAAGGCGATCCAGCGCGTGTTGACTTAAAATGACGGCAGAACCGAATTTCTTATTCAGCTCCTCGAGTCGCGATGCAATATTGACGGCATCACTGATCACGGTTCCGTTCAACCTGCCTTCCGTGCCCACAATACCCATCATCAAACGCCCGGTATGTATCCCTATTCCGGTCTGTATACCAAAGCCTTTGTGTTCCATCGACCATGCGTTGAAATCTGGAAGGGCATGACGCATGGCGATGGCGGCATTCAGCGCATCATCCGGCTTTTCAGGAAATACTGCCATGATGGCATCCCCGATGTACTTGTCGATGAACCCGTTATACTTCCGGATTTCGGGTTCCATCCAGCCAAGATAAGCGTTGATATAGTCGAAGCTTTCTTTCGGACTCATGCCTTCCGATAAGGTTGTGAAGGACCTTATGTCGCTGAACAGGACGGTCATCTCCCCTTCTACCTGATCACCCAGGCGGATTTCTCCATAGTGCTGGCGTCCAAGCATGTCCAGGAACTGCCTGGGAACGAACTGACTGTAGGTTTTGTTCAGAGCCGAGATGTCATCAAAATAGGCCTTCATTCTTTCCGTCATCTGGTTATACCCTGCTGTCAGTGTGCCGATTTCGTCGTTGGTCCTGACCATGGCATACTGTCCGAAGGCGCCCTGGCCGGTGCGATCCATGCGCTCCAGGAGTTCCTTTACAGGACTGACAATGTCTTCCGTATTCCATCTGACATAGAAGAAAATGTAAATAAAAGAAATCAGAACGCCGGTAAAGATGCCGGTGAGCATCAGGACACTGTCGATGGCATTCACGTAGAAGAAATTCCGGGCAAACTCGGCTTTGGGGATATTCCCAAACATCTGCAGGTACTTCCCAAAAAGCAGTCCGGCCTGCTCTTCAGTGATCTGGTGTATGCCGAGTTCAGCGATACTCGAAAGGCTTAGAAATAGGTAAAAGATCACGATGGAGAGGGGGAAGAGACTGGTCATGGCAGCGGAGGTCCACAGCCTACCGCGAATCCGGCTGGGTTTGCGTCTGAACATCCTGGTGCGCAGCTCTTCATGACTAAACATATGTTCGATATACCTCAGATGAACACGGTGCTTCTGCCACGAATAAACCAGGATAAGAATGAGTGTGGCTGCCACCAGAGAAATGTAGAAGAACTGCTCGTACAAACGTTTTTCTATCTCATCAGGACCCGAATAACTGGTTCCATATACACGGTATAGTATGGAAAGATGAATAATGAGAAATCCAATGCCCAGTATTCCGGTATGCATCCAGGGTGTTGCCAGAAGATACTTCCGGCAGATGCCCTGAAGAGAACCTGGGTCCTTACCTTTCTTCTTCTTTTTGAAATACCGCTTGAAGGGCATTGACAAGGCATAGGCAACCACCGTGCTCAGCAGAAGGGTATAAAAAGCAAGCCGGGAAATCGCTGAAAAAGAAACATTAACCCTTTGTCGCTGCCCTTCATTTGCGTTTTCTCCCGGAAGGATTACCTCAAACTTCAGGGATCCATCTGAAGCTGCAGCTACTGTGTCCTGAGGCCTAAGGGTGTCCAAAGCACCAGGGGTTGTTGTCTCAAGTCCTTTTTTACCCAGCCAGTCAGGGCTGTGTTTGAGCCAAAGTATCATACCGGTGGGAAAGACGAGGAAGTAGTACAGCAAAATGGCGGTAACATAGGGCATCCTCAAAAATCCAAGGTTATTGGCTGATATGATGATGGGAGAAAAGCTTGATGATGGAGATTGATTCCTCCTGTGAATTTAGAATAGAGACACCTCATCTTTTTTGCAATATCAACCCA
>Ga0208462_1001959_pt1 | contig 12279 bp, 12 predicted proteins | sample AD_SCU001_MetaG_FD_184452 | JGI IMG/M metagenome (GOLD analysis project Ga0208462, IMG submission 184452) | Active sludge microbial communities of municipal wastewater-treating anaerobic digesters from China - AD_SCU001_MetaG (SPAdes) (version 2) | ecosystem: Engineered > Bioreactor > Anaerobic...
TTTAGCAAGGGCAGTCGGCCAGGATGGTGACCAGAGATGAAGATCGTCGTCGACATCAATCATCCGGCCCATGTCCACTTCTTCAAGAATTTTATCTGGGAGATGGAAGAGCGGGGGCACCAGGTATTCCAAAAAACGGATCTGATGCGCAGATATTGGGGAGAACTCGGTCATGGGGGGATTCTTTTGTGGCGGAGAGCAACCAAGTGAACTATTTGACTGTCAAGTTGTCGGCGAAAGTCATGAAAATCATGATTTAATTGACATTGTGGCAAGAAATCTTAGATAACAGAGTATTATCTTGAAAATATATGAAGATCCTTGTGAGACTATCATGACCAAGTGCCTAATTTTATTTAGTAACTTTCCGCGGAATTCCTCTGATTCTAGCGATTGGATCGCAGATTTTGTGGACAAACTTAGTGACCAAAAAATTAAATTGTACGTTTTAGCTCCGCATTTTGCTGAGGCCAGTGGTCAAGAAGTGAGGAAAGGTGTTCAGATATTCCGATTTAAGTATTTTTATCCACTAAAATATCAGAAATTGGCTTATGGAGCAGGTATTGCTGACAACATCAATAGGAGTATCCTTGCAAAACTCCAAATACCCCTATTTATAATTGCGGAACTCTTTTTTTCCTTGAAAATTATCCGAAAGGAAAAGATAAACATCGTTAATTCTCATTGGTTAATACCCCAAGGTATTGTCGGTGCAATATGTAAGAGACTATTCAATATAAAACACGTTGCAAGTGTCCATGGATCCGATATTAACCTTATTGCGAAATCGAAGATTTTGAGGATTGTATTTAAGTTTATTGCTCAAAACACAGATAGGATTATTGCGAACAGTAGTTTCACAAAACAAAAAATATTAGATATCAATAGTGAACTAGACGCTAAAACTCAAGTTATACCGATGGGGGTTGATATAAATAAGCTAAATGATATTCAAACAAAGAAATCTCATATGACAATCAACGCAGATTATCTCGTACTCACAGTCGGTCGTTTAATTGCATTAAAAGGGGTGGATTATCTTATTCGGGCAATGAACCATGTCATTGCGAGATATCCAACCGCAAAACTTGTTATATGCGGCGATGGATCTGAAAAATCATCCCTAATGGAACTTGTTTCTGATCTCAATCTCACCGATCATGTCGTATTTACAGGGCATATCCCTCATGACGCCGTTGCACAATGCTATCATTCAGCGGATGTATTTGTGTTGCCATCTATTCGTATAGATGGCTTCGAGGAGGGGTTGGGAGTGGTATTGCTCGAAGCAATGGCTTGTGGTATCCCTGTAATTGGAAGCAATACTGGGGGGATTAGCAGTATTATCGATGATGGCTGCAATGGATTTTTGGTTGCAGAAAAGTCACCCAAAGATCTTGCCGAAAAGATCATTATCTTGCTATCTGATGAAAATATTCAAGAAAAATTTAAAGCTAACGGTCTGGAAACTGTAAGAGCAAAATATTCTTGGGACGTTATCATCGACCAGTACGTCGAAGCCTTTCTGAGATGAGGACGTGACGACATGAGAGTTACATTTAGGCAAATCCATGCGAATTCAGGAGTAGATATTTGGGCAGAAAATCTATCCGAAGAATTAAATCGGCAGGGAATTTCATCTTCTGTTGAGTATTTTTCTAGTTACATCCAATTTCTCCCATTTAAGGGGCTAATAGCAAACTCCGTAGAAGAACAAATAATTCATACTAATATCTCATATTTGTTGATCAGAGGGTAATCGTATGAATGTTATTTTCAAGCAAGTTCGGGGGTATTCTGGCGTTGATGTATGGACGGACTCACTTGCCTCTGCTCTTCAGAAGCAGGGGGTGGAGAGCAAAGTGTCATACTTCCATCCATACGTGGGTTATTTCCCCTATTTAGCACAGTATATTGATAATGAAAGGGACAGTAACTCCATCGTCCACGGAAATACATGGAATGCATTTGCTTTCAAGGATAGTAATCCGATGGTTGCGACAGAACATCTTGTTGTCCATGATCCGAACCTGGATCCGTACAAAACAACAGCACAAAAGGTATATCATAGAGTTATCTATCGATATGAGTCCAAGAGCTTGAAAGTGGCAGATTGTGTTGTATGTGTAAGTCAATATACAAGGGACAGACTTGAGCACGCTTTTGAATACCCCGATGCTCGGGTAATTTATAATGGTGTTGACGTGGAGACATTCCAACCACAATCTATCGACCGTGAAGATTTTTGCGATCGCCTAGGTATTCCGGAGAACAAAATAATACTGCTATTTGCAGGGAACCCAACTCCCCGAAAAGGGGCAGATTTATTGCCAGAAATAATGAGCCAATTGGATGACTCTTTTATTCTCCTCACGACATCTGGTTTGAGAGGCAAAGGAATAAACAATTGTAATATTAGGTCCCTTGGCCGATTGTCTATGCAAGATCTTATTAATTTGTATACGGTTAGTGACATCTTTGTCTTCCCTACGAGGTTAGAAGGTATGAGCCTGACTGTTGCCGAAGCAATGGCATGTGGTAAGCCAGTTGTCACCACGAACACCTCGTCTCTTCCAGAAATGATAATTGATGGCGAGGGAGGATTTTTGTGCGAGAAGGATAATGTCACTGATTTTTCAAATAAAATCCGTTATCTGGCTGAAGATGATGCGGTTAGAGAGCAGATGGGATCATTTAATAGAGTCAGAGCTATAGAGCATTTCTCTATTGACAGAATGGCGATAGAATACATCGATATTTACAAATCTCTTCTCAAAAATTAGGATTGAGTGGCTGTATACAAGATGATGATTAATTCTCAGGATCTCGAAGGAGATAGTAGTAAGTAAATGTGCAGGTCAGAGCGATGAGATTCATTTATTTACACCGAGAATTTGAAAATTTGAACTCAGGGGTTAACAAGAAGATTGATTCGCAATTGAGGCATTTATCAGATCTCGGAGTTGATTGCGAGAAATTTTCTGTTCTTAACGGAGATAACTGCCACTTTCAGACAGGGCCATACGCCATCGTATCAAAATCTGTTCTTATTGGTAAAATATACAATATTATTGGAATACTTAGACGAGAATCGTTGGTTAATATTGCGTTGAGCAACAAACTACCCCTACTGACTCAAAAGGACATACTCTACATGCGTACCCCGTACCCTTTTCGCTTTATCGCGAAACGATTTAAAGAACCAAGAGCATGCAAGATAGTTATCGAATACCAGACAATTGAGCCGTTGGAGTATAAGTTAAAGGGTAATTTTTGGTACCTACTCTTGGATCTCCTCTTCGGTAACTCGATAAGAAAGCATAGTGATGCCATTATCGGCGTCACTGATGAGATTACCTGTTATCAACTGAAACGATCAGGTGATCCGTCAAAACCCCACATCACTATAGGAAACGGTATCGATGTGGCTTCTGTTCCCCTTCGCGAGCCTCCTGCCTGTACTGGAGAAGCCCTCCACCTCCTCTGCGTCGCCAACGTCAGTCGCTGGCACGGGCTGGACCGGCTTCTCCGGGGCCTCGCCACCTATAGCGGAACATCGAAAATCGTACTCCACATCGCTGGGGATGGATCAGAGTTACTTCACCTCCAGACGCTGACCAACGAGCTTGGCATCTCTGACCAAGTAGTCTTCCATGGTTTTCTGACTGGTAAGGCCCTCGAAGCTCTCTTTGATCAGTGTCATATCGCGGTTGGGAGCCTTGGGATCCATAGGATCGGTCTGAAAGAGGCATCGATCCTCAAAGCCAGAGAATACTGCACTCGAGGGATCCCTTTCATCTATGGGATACCCGATCCTGATTTCCCTACGGACTTTCCATATATCCTCCACCTTCCCGCCGACGAGAGCATCATCGATGCCGAACAGGTCTTGGCGTTTGCGAGGAAGGTCTATACCAATCCCGACCATCCGAAGAAAATGCGTCACTATGCTGAGGAGCATCTTGACTGGTCAGTAAAGATGAAGCAACTCAAGAAGTTTCTGGAGGTACTGGCCGGGGAAAATATTGGTGGTATCAATCCCTGATGGCACAGCCCTATCTCAGATTGTTAATTACAATCTCCCGATTATTATTGAGACTTGCTCGTTACTATAGATGATATTGTTGTCACTGTAAAGGTATTCTACATCCTCTTTATTTTCCTCATTCGAAACATAATTTATTATACCTCCCTTCTTATTTCTAAAATGGACACTCCAATCTTCAAACTTAGAATCCCGAAAAATAATGTATTGATCTCCTTGAGGGGTCCACCCTGTGTTACTTAACACGTTGCGCCTGTAATATGGTAGTTCAAGTTCGTCTGTGAGGCTAAAGTGGTCGAAATAAAAATATCTTGCCGTGTGGTAATCAGAATGTAGTTCAGAACCATAAGGTATTTTTTCGGTTACATAGTTATATCCGCTTAACTCCCCATTAGTAAAGTAGAGTCTCCCTTCGCGGCTGGTTATGTCCAATATGGGGTTCTGCAGAGATAATAATACGAATATTGCAAATAGAAGTGTAACTATCATATTGAAACGCTTTCCCTTTGCATGTTTTTGGGTGAATTTGCTCAACCAAAAGATGCCGGAAGCCATAATTAAGGCCATAAATGGTGCTAAGAGGATCCCGAACCGATCAATTCTAAACATTCTTGAAATGGTCTGTGAAGTAAGCAATGGATTAGGCACGTAGAGAACAAGGACGAATAGAGAAAACATTGCGACAACCGGCAGGTATTCTGGTTTCTGCCGGTAAAGAATGTATCCAATTCCTACTAATGCAAAAAATAAGAAGATGCCCATATCCACCTGACTTTGGATGAACATCATAGCTACTTGCATTTGATCTAATGATGGATCAATAAGGATTTGATGTCTTTCACCAAAGTCAAGATAGTCCAAACCCATTCTTTGCCCAATAAGCTGATCCAGAAATAACTGTGACGTAAAGATCCAATACGCGCTGAATGTGACAATTATGAAGAGCACCTGATATGTAGAGAAATATTGTTGTTCATCTAAAATAAATTCGCACGCCATAAACAGGGCGATTAACAGTACAATCTGTGCGATTGACACCTGATGAACAAGTATGACGAAGATCGCAAAAATAATAATAAGAACATTATATGCAATGGAACCTCTCTCTTTCGCCATAATTATCGAGTATAAGAGAATTATGAATCCAATAAAAGCGGTTAAACTAGTGGTCATTTCGATGCCACGAGTTAAAGTGGTGGGTATGACAGAAAAACAGAGGCATGCTAATAGCGAAACTTGCTCGTTGTCTGATATGACTTTAAATATCTTATAGAGGAAAAGTACCACAATAAAGTATGCCAGATACATCACGATAGAATGAGTATCCTGTACTGAGAGTCCGAGGATATTGGAAGATACTGCATGATAAATATGATATAACGGGAAAGTGGCGTATGAGGCATCAAGATCAACTGGAATAGTATGTCCTGACAAGAAAGTTACGGTTGATAGGGTGTTATGGATCAGAATATCTGTTGTCCTGAAAAAAAGTGGATATACTAACGTGGTACCGTAAATCACGTTTGCCATGATCGAGATTATTTCGAAGATTATTGCGTTTGTGGAGATCTTTTGGGAAAATATCTGAACAAATATTGTGAGGTACAAAGCAGCAACCACAAAGAAATATACGATGCGTTCGACACTAACCAGGAGAACGATTATGGATATTAGATACAAGAGAATAAATAGGAAATATGGGGATATCTTCACGTTAAAGAAAACGATTGGAGTTCCTTCATTATCGGCAATCGGATGTTTAAATATGTATAGTAAGATTATAGAAGCAATTATCGCGGGTATTGTGACTATTAATCCTCTGACAGAGTAGTCCCAACGATCTAATATGACTCCCCCTATTAAGAGGCCCGTAAGACTCCCAATTATCAGTAAAAGGGGCAATGTTTTGGCAAAGTATCCTAAAAACCTCTTTTTCACAACCTATTATGTCGCTATCAAGGCATAATATATTTGTGAAAAATTTATTCGCCAAAGTTGCTAATAGAAGAAATCCTCGGCTGAAAGAATAGATTCTCTGATATAACAGAATAAACTCCTAGCTATGCCCCGTCCACCTAAACATAGAACGTTTCAACGCCCAGCCCAGAACTCTCCCGTTCGTTTTCCTTCGTCATTGGCGTCCTCAAACTCGTTGCCGGCATCACTTTCGCTCAGGTCGTCACCACCTTGGCCTCATCACTCCTCACCCCCTCTACGGCTTGGGGACCTTCGGTTTCCTCGCGCTCTTCACCTCAATTTGTCATCGAACCCGCTCCCTTGTGCAGGTGGCCATGGTGAGCTTTGTCTGTTCTTGTCGGAGTATATAGGGCCAACTGCAGTGGTTTTGATATTTTGGATCAATAGCGGTGTTTTCAGGCCAACTCTATGTATCAATCCGGAGAGTATAACTTCACCTTTGTCCACATCTACTATAAATAATGCATAATCCAGATCCTCGAGCGAGAACCGATAAGAGAGAATACCCCTGCACATCAGGGTGCCTTTGAGCTAGAACGAATGACAGGTAACCAGCAGAAAATAACCACCTGGTTCTTTTCACATCTTATCCCAGTCGTGAAGAGAAATCCCTACGCTGCCCGAGTGATCAGATTTATTTTGGAGAACCCGCTTTACAAGGGCTTACTCATCCTCGGGAGCGGCACCGCAGTTGCCCAGTTGATTGGCATTGTCACGATGCCGATTATTACACGCCTCTATACTCCGTCCGATCTGGGCGTTCTTGCGGTCTATTCTTCTGTATTAGCAATAGTCGGGATCGGTGCTACTCTACGGTATGAGTTTGCCTATGCGCTGCCGAAAGAGGATAAAGACGCTGTGAATCTCTTTGGTCTTTGCTTGGTTCTTCTCCTCATCACCACGACGATGTTTGCGTTTGCCCTCTTCTTTGGAAGCAAGTTGCTCACCGGCTGCTTTGATGACTTTGGCGTGATTGAACCCCATCTTTGGTTCCTGCTTGTTGGGTTCTTCGGGATGGCATGCTACACTATCCTGAACTACTGGGCGGTCCGGCAGAGGGATTATGCACGGATCGCCCATACGAAAATAAACCAAGGTATCGGGGGTACTGTGACCAAGATCCTCTTGGGCTTGCTTGCCTTTGGGCCGGTTGGGCTGATCATCGGGCATATCGTCTCCCAGATCGCAGGGATTGGGACGCTTGCAAGAGTAATGTGGAGGAAGGAGAGAGAGAATCTTGGCTCGATCTCACTGAGCGGGATGAAGCAGGTTGCTCAAGCGTATATGAGCTTTCCGATCTTCAACCTTCCTGCGTCTATTGTGAACACGATGGCATTGCAGCTTCCCCCACTTATGCTCCTTGCCATCTATGATGCACGAATTGCAGGATTTTACGCACTCGCCCATACGGTTGTAGTACTGCCTGGAAACTTCATCTCGCAATCTATGGGGCAGGCGTATCTCGGTGAAGCATCAAAGATGGTGCGAGACATGTCGTCGGAATTACGAGCACTGTATTTGCGGACGCTCAAGCATCTTACAGTGGTTGGTATTCCGTTGATTGGGATACCAGCGCTGTTTGCCCCATTTTTATTCGAGATTCTTTTTGGAGAGGTGTGGGTGGAAGCAGGGTGGTACTGCTGGCCGTTGGGGCTTATTGCTTTATTTGGATTTATTGCGGGACCAACCTCCTTCTTACATCTTTATGGTTATAATCATTGGCAACTTATGTGGGATGTTACTCGTTTAGTTGGAGTTGTTATTGGATTTTATGTTGGCTACATTTTTGAATTGTCAATATTTAACACTCTTTTTATATATGCGATTATTCGAATGTCATTAAGCGCTTTAAATGTTTTTTTGAATCTTAAAGCCTTGTCTAATTACTTTAAAATGAGTATAAAGTAATGACCCTGTAGAAAAGCTCGATCATGATCCATAAACCCCACGGATGATCGTTATTTTGAGAATATAGAGAGTGAGTGTAATCTTGATTTCCTTCGCCAGAAAAGGGGTATTTCCTAGTTTTCAGACTCCTTTGATTGTTCTCTTGTGCCAAGAATGTCATATCAACAATGTTTCTCCGGTGGATGTGCTCGTGCATAGGATACACCAATGAGCAATATCTCTCCTAGGAGAAGCCATAATCCGAATCCGGTGCAGTAAAACGATTGCGATTAATTAATTTTTCTTCAAGCGTTGGTCAGCAATTAGGGGTCTTCCCCTATAGCCCGCATGTTTACCCAGATCCTGACTGCATCTACTATATGTTTATTAGTCCCAGGGACTTACTTTAAAAAAGGATGTACAGGGATTTTACAGGGAGTAAGGCTGTGAAGATCGGAATGTTTTTCCATAACGACTATTATCCGTGGACTGAAGTTGACGCTGATGGCGTTAGGTGCTGGCTGAAAGGAACGATTTTCTATAAGAATAAACTCCTCCAGACCGAGGATGCTGTTCGCCTCCTCTTTTCAGCCCTGGAAAGTTCCCGGATCGACTCAGAAGTCCTGAAGACCCTTCTGCTTACTCTTAACGGGAACTTCGCTCTTGCCATGGAAACATCCCGGTACATTTTCTGCACGGTTGACCGTGTTAGGAGTATCCCGCTCTTCTATGCCGTGAGTAGCGAGGAGACTCTCTTCTCTGATGATGCGAAGTACCTCCGGGACCGCCTAAATCCTCTCCTCAACGAAGAGAACTGTGCCGAACTCCTGATCACCGGGTTTGTGACCAGCTCCAACACCCTCTTTGATGGGATATCCCAATTGCAGGCTGGGGAGTATCTCATCTATGATAAAACAACTGGATCTCTCGCCACGCAGTTTTATCACCGCTTCTGGCACGGGAATTACTTCTCAGACTCAAAAGAAGACCTATTGAACCGGCTTGACGAAACCTTTGTGCATGTCTTCCAGCGGCTTATCGCGTCCACGAAAGGTCGCCAGATCGTGGTCCCGCTCAGCGGGGGAGTGGACTCCCGTATTATCGTTACGATGCTGAAGCGGCTCGGTGTGGAGGATGTGATCTGCTTTACCTATGGAAAAAAAGATAACAAGCAGTCTGAGATTAGCAGGCAGTTAGCGGAGACACTTGGGTATCAATGGTATTTTGTGGAGTATACCAATGAGAAGTGGTTTGACTGCTATCACTCAGACGACATGCAGCGTTACTTAGAGTACGGGGGTAATTTAACATCCATCCCACATATTCAGGACTTCTTCGCCGTCAAGGAACTGAAGGAGGTGGGGAAGATCCCTGATAACGCGGTATTTGTACCAGGACATTTAGGTATGATCGCTGGAAGCCGCATACCTCCGAGTTATGATCAGCCTCAAGCCTGTACCTTTGAAAACTTCCTGAATGATAGCTTGAAGATATATTATTCTCTCTGGGAGTGGGATGAAGCTGAATTTGGGTCTCTGTTTAAATACAGAATTCGGAAAAGCGTGGGTGGTATTTCAGTCCATGACAATGAATCTTGTGCGAATGTGATAGAATTGTTTGAATTCAACGAGAGGCAGGCGAAACTCATCCTTAATTCTGTTCGAGTCTATGAGTTTTTTGGATTCCAATGGCAGATCCCACTATGTGATACAGCATTAATTGACTTCTTTTTACGGGTTCCAATACCTTATAGGATGGAAAAGTCGTTGTATAAAAGTTATATGATTAAGACCGATAGTAATCGTTCTGATCGTAATGGCTTTATGCCGGATAGTAAATCCTTTCTAAGCAAATTTCCGTTACTCAGAAGGCTCGGGGGAAAGATCTACGCCTTCAAGCGAATCCATACCGTGTACGATAGCCATCCTCTTGCTTGGTACGGTATCGTTCCAAAAGATAGTTTCTCACAAATATATTCAGGTACAGAACATGTCAATTCATTTATCGGATTATTCTATATCAACAGTATCTGCCCCACTTTGTTAATCGACATAGTTGAGAAATATCTCATGGATGCAAAGCGGGTAGCATCAGCACTATAATCACGGATGATCTATTATTTGCGCTTTCTATGAGGTCGCAAATGTGGTGATAAGGTTTTATGAAGACCTCCTCATTTGCTTTCTATTTGTATAGGTTTTTTTGGATGCGGGAATTCGATGAACAGAATAGAGTGAACCAATTTGGCGCTTGCGAGGGCTTTTGCGAGATCCCTGTTCTTCAGGGACGAGAGGGTGGCATACCCCTTGGAGAGGACGGATCGATAGAATGCTATTGATATCACAAGTGAGGGAGATGGCGGACGGCTGGCCGTCGGGTTACTCGGGGTGATAGCCCTCCCCGGCGAGGTAATGTGAGGCGCGAGGCTCAAAGGGCTCTCAATTAGTGGGGGGACCGGTCGTAGCCGTCCTTGGATGTCTTTCGTACTCCTCCGCGCAGTTGAAGTGGTGCCAGATCTCCAGAGCCTGCTGGAGGATGTCATGAGTCCGGCATGGCTGCCTTAAGGATTGTTGGCGACGCTGACATTAGTTATGTCTACTCTTGTCGTCCCTGCTGGTGCCATGGTAGGGGAAACCCGGCCAGCTTCATGCATCTGTGCCCACCCGGGAGCCTACACTAACTCCTGCTGCGCTCCCTCATAGAATGGCCCCGCCGGTATGGATCCTGCGCGCGAGTAGAGGGGGACTGTTGCGGTACGGGCGGGATGGCCGCCTGGCGGAAGGTGCCATCCGCGCCGCGAAGACCTCCATGAGAAGGCCCGGGTCGGTGACGCTTCCCTTGACGAATGTCACTCGGGGGTGATCCAGAAGGTGCTCGATATTCACCCGCCAACCGGTGGCGAAATTGTCGATGACAACGACGTCGTGGTTTTGTGCTGGGTGCGACCGGCCTCAGGGCGGGAGCTCAAGCACCATCAGGTGCAGTTGTGTCTGCAAGGCTTGAGCCGATGAAGCCGGCCCCGCCGGTGACGATGTAGCGCATGAGGAGTTTATGCTGAGAGGTGGTTTAGGGCTTTCTGAATTACGCCAGGGCATCTGGTCTGCCTTAGTTCTGGTATGGCGCCGAATGTATTGCTGTTGGCGTTCGGCTTAAAGGAGAACATCCCAAGAACAAAAAAGTGGGTAGTGCTGAAGGATCGGGAGCCCTGATCTCTTTATTCTGTCCTCCAGCGTGCTCCCTTGTAGACTAACCCAAAGGTCTCCGCCACTTGACGACAGCGAAGGTCCGAGCGGATTCGTATGGGCTCTTTATAGAAGTCTTTTGCTTGAGCATGAAATTCAGCACTAAATTCAATGTCGAGCATGTGAGAGTTAAACTTAGAGTCAGAGTCCACTTCTCTGAACCGATCACCAACGGTACTCGGCTCCGGCCACCCATTTTGGGAGGGTCTCATGGCGAAGATCTCCGTCTCTCCAACAACCCTGATGTCTGCGACATCAAGCCTCGCTGCGGTCTCCAAGTCAAGTTGCGAGAATGAGGTGTCTGATTGGTGATTGTGAGTCAGTATCTGGTGCCGTGAGTTTAATCGGTCTGCATCGGGGATATTAACACATATACTTCCATTGTACACGCGCAACAACTCCCCTTGGCTGGTAAAGATGCCCACGACCTCCTGATCATTAAGATGTCTTATCTCCCTCTCAAAGCGGATGATATCCGGATGTCTACGGAATACTTGCGGTGCTGTCATATTCAGATTATCATAGATCTTGCGCTGTACAGCCACTTAGATTCAACTTTTCTCGTCTGATATTGGGACAGGCTTTCCCCCTTCACCCCCCGCCCAGCACTCGCACAATCACCGCCACCACCCCGCCGACGACCCCGCCGGCCCCGGCGCTGATCGTCGAAACCCTCCTCTCCTCGCCCACCTTCTCCGCCCGCCAGCCCTCCAGCGCCCGGATCCGGGTCTCAAATTCTTCGTCCTGCGCCTCCATCCGCTGCAGCATCTTACAGATCCACTTCACGTCCCGGTTCGTCTCGTAGACTAGTTCTCTAGTAGTCTTTGCATCGGTCATCCTGGTAACCCTCCCGGCGAACAGTAGGACGCCGGAGAGAAAAAGCCTGACCGTAACGGTTATATCGGTGAATCAAAGCCCAATCCGGGCTTCCCGATAAAGTCAGGCTGATAGCCTCTCCCGTCCACCCTATAGTTGTCTGTCATATTCCCGGGAGCATACAGGCAAAGGAGAACCAACCATGGCAGACTTCGTGCAGAAGACCGTCAACAAGACGGCGGTCCGGGACCTCGCCGTCCCGATCGCCGATGTAACGTCGTTTGACAACCTCATCGAGACCATCATCGATGA
>Ga0208462_1001960_pt1 | contig 12279 bp, 10 predicted proteins | sample AD_SCU001_MetaG_FD_184452 | JGI IMG/M metagenome (GOLD analysis project Ga0208462, IMG submission 184452) | Active sludge microbial communities of municipal wastewater-treating anaerobic digesters from China - AD_SCU001_MetaG (SPAdes) (version 2) | ecosystem: Engineered > Bioreactor > Anaerobic...
ACAAGTTGTTTCTCCAGCGGGAACCGGGACGGGACAATCCACAGTGAGGGCAGGAGGTCTCGTCCGTGCTGATGAGCCTCCTGCAGTTCGGGCATAGAATCGAACGCCTGCCTTGAATGTCCATTGTCACTCCGAGTATGTGCCGGGTTACCGACGACCGAGCCGTCGCCGCGCCCACGTTCCGCGATCTGAACGCGAATGAGCAGCAGGTCTCCGCGCGCCGATCCCACTGACGACCGAAGAGTTCTCAACACATAGGGATTATTTTGCCTGACGTCAAGGCGATTCGTACCCGATGGCCGTCGCGAGTGGGGCGCGTTCGCCCGGTGACCGTGATGCCGCGGAACTCCCGGAGAATCCCTTCGAAAGCCGATTCGCCGAGGAACGTTTCGTTTCTCGGATCCGAGAGCCGGAATGAACGAAAATCCCCGGGGGGACTGAATATCCCTCCCCGGGGAGAGTATTGAATTATGGCTTCGTCAAAGCCCCGGAGCGGGACCGCCTCACGCGTCCTTCCGCGGTTCCGCTCCAGGGTGAGGTTGACTTAAGAACTCCCGAACGCCTTGATGCACACGTTACAGGTCGGGTCAAAGGTGATGATGTCGTACCAGGTATTGCCGTCCGAGGAGTAGAAACTCTGGTTCGCGGAGGCCTTGGCGCCGCTGGAATAATCGGCCACCGCGAGTTCGATCGGGAGGGGATAATTGAAGCCCGGAGTGTTGAACTTGATCAGAACCGAGAATTTCTTGCCGGCAGTGACCGTTTTCGGCGTGGAGAAAACGACCGTGTGGTATCCCATGGTCGGGATGGTCTTCGTCACGGCCGTTCCAACCTGGGTCCCGCTTTTCGGATTGGTAGCCGACACGTTGTTGCGAACGTAGATCGTCACCTTGGTATTCGGCGCTCCCGTGTAGAAACTGACGGCCTTGATCTTGTTCGCGCCGGTGGCGGCGGTAAAAATGTTGGCGCCCCACAACGTCGGGGAACTGATCCCCACGCTGCTGACCCATCCAAGCGGATCGTACTGGTAGTTGCGCTTGTAGTTCGTTACGGCTTGAATGCCTCTGAACGACGTGCCGGTCTGCAGGGACTTGTCGTAGTAGGACATCCAGAAGTAGCCCTTGTTGCCCCAGGTGGCTCCCCAGCTGTTCTTCACGAGAAACGCCCCGTTGCCGGCGGGCAATGCGGTGCCGACCTTCTTGAAGTTCGTTTTGGGGAAGGCGTCGTTCCAGCCGATGATGGCCACGGCATGACCTTCGCCCGTCGTGCCGTTGTTCCAGTAGGCGTATTTCGTGGCATTGTAGCGGGTATCGAGCCATTTGAAGGAAATGTAAAGGGCGCCGTTAGTGGTTACGGCCGCCTTGACCCTGTCGTTGTCCGTGAAATTGGCGCGGTCCTTGATCTGGTCCACGTCCTGGATATGCTTTCTCACCACGGCGGCGGTATCATCCACGGCGTACGGATACGGAACATCCGCTTCATTGACGGGACCGCTCCAGCGTCCCAGATAGGCCATGGAAATGTAGTCGTTCCCGCCTGCGCACTCCGCCCAGTCAAAACCGTGCGTCGCGTTGGGATGCTGCTCGGAATAGTTGGTCGTCGGGCCGGTTCCGGTAGGGCCCTTGAGCTTGGACTCGATGGATGCCATTGTGGCGAATGCCCAGCAGGAACCGCACGCGCCCTGGTTCTTGACCGGGGTCACCCGATTCTGGGTGCGCAGGTCAAAGCTCGCCGGATAGGTGACGGCCTCGACTGCCGCCGCTTCGCTTGCGGTTGCCGGCAGGTTCTTGGCATAGGAAAGGTCGATGGGAGGCGGAATGTACCCAAGGGCAAACCCTTCCTCGGTGACCTTCAGAGGAGCTTTGCCCTGCCTGACCTGTTCCATGTATTTCAGGAAATCCGGATTGTAGGGTGCTTGCTGCAACTGTTGCGCCTGCGACAGGCTCGGAGACATCGCGAAGAAAATACCCACGACGAACACCAGGCCGATTGTGCAGAGCATTCTGAACGCTGTATTTCTCTTCGATGCACTCATGTTTCCTCTCCTTTGGCTGAGGTTTCAATGGAACGCAACCGAACAACTCTCGTTGAAGACCCGGACCGCGAGCCTTCTTCACCTTTGCACGGCGACAGTGAATCCCTCCTTCCGGTCAAGGGGCGAGCGGCAATCCCCGTGTTCGAATACAGAGCACCCCTCGTGACAAACATTTCAGGCCCGGGCCGGATATGCGCTCCCTTACGGGCGGCCTTGCCTCGCTTGCACTCACTCGCTTCCGCTGTCGTTCGTGTGGGCATTCATGCGCCCGGCATTTGATTTTGAAACGCTGTGGAGATGAATAGACGCCCTCCCGCTCAAGGGTCGTTCGAAATAATACCACAGTTTTCACGATTTCGACAATAAAGCGTGGCAAAGAATATTAATTAAATTTAATGCACGGGCAATGGATGGACCCGGGGGGCCATGATCGGGCTCGGCCGGGTTTCAGGGAAAAGCACCGGCGCCCGGGATTCCTTCGGCGCCGCCATGCGGCCTGTCCCGGCCCTTCGAAGGCCGCCGGGGATTCCGAACGGTTGGGTGAACCGGGAGTTTGTCGGGCGGAACCGGGAGACGGCGAGAAATCGGAAGATCGCAAAAGCGGGACGAAGATCATCCGGTATGGAACGCGGCATAACGCTGCGGGGAGCCTGATTCGAGAGGTGTGTGCACCCCCGTTTCTCCATGCCTGCACGGACGGGCATCCGACTGCGGCTGCGGGAGCGGGGTGCAATGGAGTGCCGCCCGTGTAATTTTTCCAGTGAATCGATGGCCTCGGAGGATTATAATACTACTTTATGGTATCGTCACAATACCGGCACACCCGAAGATTCCGAAAATCGGGAATCAACGGGACTATACGCTCGGCGACGACGCCATGAAGCGACCGCGCAGCGTCATGTCGATCGGAGTGGGACATTTTGCGGCCATGCAGTTCAAAATTCCTTGCGGACGCCCGCCGCCCGGTGGGAACAAGGCTCCCGGCCTCGGGCTTCCCAAGAAGATGAATCACTTTGAGCCGCTTTTCGCTCGCGCTGGTGAGGAGCAAAGTCCGGCACGCTCTCGATTTCCCTATTCAACCGTCCTTGCTCTGAAAGGAGTGTTATGAAGGAATTCCAACTGACCGGTGGCAAGACCAATCACGAGGCAATGCTGAGATGGATTCAGGAAACAGCGCGACTTTGCAAACCGGATCGCGTTCATCTTTGCGACGGCTCGGAGACGGAAAACCGGGAATTGTGCGATCAGATGGTGCGATCGGGCACCTTTATCCGCCTCAATGAGGAAAAGCGTTCCAACTGCTTCCTGTGCCGCTCCGACCCGGCGGACGTGGCCAGGGTGGAGAGCCGTACCTTCGTGTGCTCGAACAGCAAGAACGCCGCCGGCCCCACCAACAACTGGATGCATCCCCGGGAGATGAAAGAAATTCTGAACGGACTGTTCGACGGGTGCATGCGCGGTCGCACCATGTACGTCATCCCCTTCAGCATGGGGCCGCTCGGTTCGCACATCGCTCATATCGGCGTGCAGATCACCGATTCCCCTTATGTTGTGGTCAGCATGCGGATTATGACCCGCATGGGGCAGGGGGCTCTCGATGTCCTGGGCCGCAAAGGGCCTTTCGTGCGCTGTTTCCATTCCGTCGGATCTCCCCTCGAACCGGGCGGGAAGGATGTCCCGTGGCCCTGCAATCCCGCCAACACTTATATCTCGCATTTTCCCGAAGAGCGCGCGATCTACTCCTTCGGCAGCGGCTACGGCGGGAACGCTCTGCTGGGCAAGAAGTGCTTTGCATTGAGAATCGCCTCGTGCATGGCCCGGGACGAAGGCTGGCTTGCCGAACACATGCTCATCGTCGGGGTGCAAAGCCCGCGGGGGGAAAGAACCTATGTGGCCGGAGCGTTCCCGAGCGCATGCGGTAAGACCAATTTCTCGATGATGGTGCCTCCGAAGGGCTTTGAAGGCTGGAAGGTCTTCACCATCGGGGACGACATCGCCTGGATCAAGCCCGGGGCGGACGGGGCGCTGCGAGCCATCAATCCCGAGGCGGGCTTTTTTGGCGTCGCCCCCGGGACGTCCATGAAGTCCAACCCCAATGCCATGATGACCTTGAACAAAAACTGCATCTTCACCAACGTCGCACTGACCGACGATGGAGACGTCTGGTGGGAGGGGATGACCGACGATCCCCCTTCCCATTTGATCGACTGGACCGGAAAGGACTGGACGCCGGGGTGCGGACGGGTCGCCGCTCACCCGAATTCCCGTTTCACCGCTCCCATATCCCAGTGCCCCACCTTCGACCCCAACTGGGACAACCCCGACGGTGTTCCCATCAAGGCCTTCATTTTCGGTGGGCGCATCAGCAAGAACGTTCCCCTCATATTTCAGGGGTATAACTGGACTCATGGAGTATACCTCGCGGCCACGATGGGTTCCGAGGCCACTGCCGCCGCGGAAGCCACGCTCCCGCCGATGAGAAGGGATCCGATGGCCATGCTGCCTTTCTGCGGCTACAACATGGCCGAATACTGGAACCACTGGTTGGACATCGGACGTCAACTGCCGGATCCTCCCCGCATTTTCCGCGTCAACTGGTTCCGGCGCGACAAGCAGGGCAAGTTCCTGTGGCCCGGCTTCGGCGAAAACATGCGCGTTCTCAAGTGGATCGTCGATCGCGTGCACGGCAGGGGATACGGTGTGGAGAGCCCGTTGGGGTACGTTCCGCGCTATCAGGACATCGAGTGGGAAGGCCTGGACCTGGATCCGGACCTCTTCTGCGAGTTGATGACGGTGGAGCGCGAGCAGGCCATCATCGAGGCCAGGTCCCACGAGGACCTTTTCGACAAGTTCTTCGATCGTCTTCCCAAGGAATTCGTCCACACCCGGGAGCTGTTCAAGTCGAGGGTCTGGCGGTCTCCCGAAATATGGAACCCGGGGAACGGGGTCTGCTGATTCATGAGGCAACCGACCGCCGGGCGGTTCATGGCGGCGGTGGGTTGCCCGCGTTTCCGGAGGCGGTTTCCCGCCGCTTCACCGCCCGATCGGGCCGAGGCGACCGAATTCCTTCCCGCCCGGCGGGAGACTCCTTCCCAAGCATGATAAAGCCCCGCCGTGTTGGAGCGCGGGGCCTTTGAACAGTCAGCGTCGGCACTTGGAAGGAGCGAGCCGCACCTGCCTCCATCCAAAAATAAAGTAAGGGATATTGAACCATTGTGCAAGCGCATGGAAGGGATATCGCCGAGGCGCGCGGCACGCTCTCGATGCGTTTCGCGTGCCGCGGGAAGGAGTCCGGACCGAGTCCTGAAGATGCTGCGCCGGGGGCTGAGGGAACCTCATGAAGCTTAACCGTGGCCGGCTTGGAACGATGGCGGTCCTGCTGGTCCTGACGAGTCTGGTTTTCGGATGCGCGCGGTTGCCCGTTGCCGCGGAGGATCCCCTGCCGTCGTGGAATGAAGGCGCCGTGAAGGACGGAATCCTGGACTTTGTGGCCCGGGTGAGCACGCCTGGAGGCAAGGACTTCGTGCCGGTGCCGGAACGCGTTGCCGCATTCGATAACGACGGCACGCTCTGGGCGGAGCAGCCGATCTATTTCCAGTTCGCCTTCACCCTGGACCGGGTGAAAACCCTTGCCGCCGAACACCCCGAGTGGCGCTCGGAAGCACCGTTCAAATGGGTGCTCGACGGCGACTTCCAGGCGTTGTTCAATGCCGGCGAAAAGGACATCTTCAAGCTGATCCTGGCCACGCATGCGGGCATGACCACGGACGAGTTCGAAGGAACCGTCAGAGAATGGCTCGCAACCGAAAGACATCCACGCTTCAAGCGACCCTATACCGAATGCGTGTACCAGCCCATGGTCGAGCTTCTCCGTTACCTGCGGGCGAACGGGTTCAAGACGTTCATCGTATCGGGAGGCTGGTCGGATTTCATGCGTCCCTGGATCGAACGGGTTTATGGAATTCCTCCCGAACAGGTGGTCGGCAGCGGCCTCAAGCTGGAATACGAGATGCGAGGCGGCACATCGGTGCTCCTGATCCTGCCGGAGGTCGATTTCCTCAACGACAGGGCCGGCAAGCCCGTGGGCATTCACAGGTTCATCGGCCGGCGGCCCATTTTTTCCTTCGGCAATTCCGACGGCGACCTTCAGATGTTGCAGTGGACCGCGGACGGGAAGGGGGCGCGCTTCATGGGGCTGGTTCGCCATACGGATGCGGAGCGGGAATGGGCCTACGATCGCGCCTCTCCCATCGGCCGCCTGGACAAGGCGCTCGACGAGGCACAGGCCAAAGGCTGGACGGTGGTGGACATGAAACGCGACTGGGCGGTCGTTTTCCCCACCCGGGGCTCCGTCGGGCGATGAGAAAGCCGCCGTGCCCGGATGAGCGCCCGGGGATTCGGCCGGCTTGTGATCGTTGCCATGGTTTTCGTCATCCGATGCGACCGCTGTCGGGGCAGCAGCGTGGATTCGTGGCTCTTCTTGAACCCTGACCGCGACGATCCGCAGGTTCGATTCTTCCGCACATCGTCCTGGCAACTTGAGCCTCTTTTGGCTTCCCGGCTGACCATTGCCATGAGCTCGTTGCGCATCTCTCCTCGAATGATTTGCCCTTGGGATGGAGACCATGAAACTTTTGACCACTCAGCTGTCTTACCTTCTCAGTCAGCAGCAGACCCGCAGAAATCTGAAGGCACTGCTCAAATTCGTCCTTTTTCTCACGGCGGTCGTCCTGCTTTACGCTGTTGTTTTTCACTGGATCATGGTCAGCATCGAAAAAAGAGACCACTCGTGGCTCACGGGCATCTATTGGACCCTCACCGTGATGAGCACCCTGGGGTTTGGCGACATAACCTTTCACAGCGATCTGGGACGCGTTTTCAGTATCGTAGTGCTGCTCTCGGGGATCGTGCTGCTCTTGATCGTGCTTCCGTTCGCTTTCATCCGCTTCTTTTATGCTCCGTGGCTGGAAGCCCAGGTGCGTCTCCGTGCTCCCCGTGAGGTACCCCATGACATGAGCGGGCATGTGATCATCTGCCGCTACGAGACCGTGGCGCAGGGGCTCATCCGAAAGCTCAAGGCTTTCAGGATTCCCTATTACGTGCTCGAACCGGACGCCACGCTGGCGGCAAACCTCTGCGAGGAGGGAGTCTCAGTCGTTACGGGAGAAGTCGACAACAGCACGACCTACGCTGCTCTTCGAGCCTCCGAGGCGCGAATGGTGCTTGCCAATGCGGACGACGCCACGAATACGAACATCACGCTGACAGTGCGGGAAACAGCGGCGAAGGCGCCGGTTGTTGCCATTGTGGAAAGTATCGATTCCGTGGACATCCTGGAGTTGGCTGGAGCGACGCACGTCCTGCCCTTGAAACAGAGACTCGGCGAGCACCTGGCCTACCGGGTCACAGCGGAACGCACCAATGTGCATGTCATCGGCACGTTCAGGGATCTGCGCATCGCCGAGTTCCCCGTACAGAATACCCCTCTGGCCGGGTGCATGATTAGGGAGACGCAACTTCGACAGCGAACCGGGGTCAACGTGGTGGGGGTCTGGGAGCGCGGGCACCTGTTGCCGGCCAAGCCGGATACGGTGCTGGCTGAATCGAGTGTGCCGGTGATTTTGGGGACGGCCGGGCAGATCGCCGACATGGAATCTTTCCTGGTAACCGAGAACGTCAATCGCAATCCCATTCTTGTCATCGGCTGCGGCAATGTGGGCTACGCCGTTACGTGTGCTCTCAAGAACAAGAGCCTCGCGTTCCATGTGGTCGAGCGCGACAAAGCCGTCGAGGAACGCTCCTCATCCATCGCAGGCGAATTGTTCATCGGCGATGCGGCAGACCGGAGCGTTCTCATGCGCGCGGGTCTGGCGGAGGCTCCTTCCGCCGTCATCACCACCAACGACGACGCCATGAACATCTATCTGACCGTGTACTGTCGTCGCCTGAATCCTCGTCTTCGCATCGTCAGCCGCATTACCCATGAGCGGAACCTCGAGGCCATTCATCGCGCCGGCGCCGATTTCGTCCTGAGCTATGCATCTCTGGGAGCGGAATCGATCTTCTCCATCTTGCAGGAGCGGGAGTTGATCATGCTGGGGGAGGGGATCGACCTTTTCGTGGCCAAGGTGCCCGAATCCCTGGCGGGAAAAAGCCTCGGAAAAACCAACATAGGCGCAGAGACCGGATTGACCGTGATCGCGATTCAGAAAGGCGGAGATGTCGTCACCAATCCTCCTGCAAGCGCCGTCATCGACTCGGATAGCGAGCTTCTCATGATCGGAAGCAGTGAACAACGTGATGAGTTTGCAGCCCGGTTTGGGGTTTGACCGGCCCGATGAGGCATCACGGCACCGACCGGTCTGCCCGGGTTTGCGGTTTTCCTTGGTAGAGTATGGACGTGGACATGGCTGAACAACCCCCTTCGTTGTTCGATTGGCCTCAAACAACAGGGTTCTTGCCATGTCCATTCTTTTTTCGCAACCCTCTGGGTACTCATTTCCCGGAAGACCCCTTTTTTTAACACCGGCACAGGGTTTTTGGCAAAAAAACGCATCCGAAAACTCTGACAAGGAGGGAACGACGCTACTATAATTCCTCTTGCCTCCGGCACTGGCAATAAAAAGCCATTGCCCGTGTCAACCGAGCAGTTCTTCCCTCTTATCCTTCGGACCTTGGCAAAAAAACCTTGCCAGAGCCACCCGCCGGTCGTTCTTATTCAGTCTTTCTCTTGTCTTCGAATATCCATTCACAATATGCATCGCCGCGATGCATCTGTTTGCCGTGCCTCATGGCGACATTTGAATTGAGGTCCTTTACAAAGTGGTCCCAAAAAGCAGCATCACATGTAGACAACAGATCGTGGGGTATCCCGAATTCATTCATCCTGTTCTTCCATGGACATTCCAGAATCTTAATGACTGTTCTGTTTTCCGCTGCCTCGAGGACTTCCATTTTATATTCCGGGCCCATCGAGCACATGCATATCATCGCTCCTGCTTCCACTATTGATTTGGCGTTGGCGCCCGCCATCCTCGGGGATTGTACCGCCGCAGCGCTGTCGTGCCCCATTTTGCTCCATATTTGACGAACAATTTCCGCATACTTTTATTTGCCGAGCGACTCATGGAGGGCATTTAGATGAACATATAAAGCACCTGTAAGTCTCTTCGACGCCATGGCCCACCTTGTTTCCACAGGTATTTGAGAAACCTGGATTTCCATTTCTTCTCCTCCTTTTTCAAAATTTTTCTAATTCTCAAATGAGATCTGCAAAGGTGTTGCATTGCCGAGAGTATCGCAGAGAGGGCATCGGCCGATCAGTTCCAATCGGAACTCCTCTTTCTCGGTCTCCGTCAATTCGGAATCCAGCTTCAGCCTAACCGAAAGGTTCGTAAAACCCGCCCTTTTCTCCGTCGGAATGCCGAATGCCTTTGACGGGTCGATCTCTCCCTTTATCGTTACCTGGATGTCATCGAGTACAATCCGCTTCTGCATGGCGAGAACGCGGCAGATATTCAGCACACATCCCCCCAGCGCCATTGTCAGGCATTCCGGTGGAGTCGGACCGGCATTGTCGCCTCCCCGTTCCTTCGGCACGTCCAGAGTTATTTCGTGATCGCGCGTCCTGGCGAGCATCCGTCGGTTGGCGCCTGCAAGCACCACTGTCGAGACCTGGAGCGGTTCCATTCCGGTTTCCGACCTGTTTTCCTGCTCTTTCATGCGGTTCCCTCTGTGTTGGATTCAAAATCAATCGCATATTTAGATTAAAGTTGTTACCCTTGAAGTTCTCAGATACAAAGAAATGTAATGAACTCTAAACGGTTCGTCCAACGAATCTTTTTTATATGCTTATCTGGAAATCCGATTAGAGGGGGAACCATGGAAATGCAGCGGATGCAAACCTTCCGGACTGTTGCGGCTCTGATGAACTTCAACCAGGCCGCCAATATCCTGAATTGCGCTCAATCAACCGTTTCGGCCCAGATCAAGGCCCTTGAAAATGAAATCGGAACGATGCTCTTCAAAAGGATCGGTAAATCCGTCCAGCTTACGGAAGCCGGAGCCAAGATGCTCATTTACGCCGACAAGCTTTTAGCGATAAAGGATGAAGCGTTGGCCGAAGTCAGGGGCAACAAACCGGGCTCCGGCATGCTGACCTTGAGGATGCCTCAGACAATGGCCACCTATTACCTCCCTCATATCCTCCGTTCTTATCAGCCGCGCTTTCCGGGCATAAGGCTGGATATTACCAGTTGCGCCCTGCATTCGCTGGAAAACGAACTGAGGATCGCTACGGTGGACCTTGCCTTCCTCTTCGCCGAGAGCATCGGAGCGAAAAACCTGGAATCCGAATTCCTGGGGAGCGACCCCCTGTTCTTTGTCACATATCCCGGCCATCCACTATCAACCCGCAGACGAGTCGATTTCAAAAACCTTGAAGGAGAAGTTCTCCTTCTACCCAAAAGCGACTGCGGATATCGCATGGTGCTCGAACAGTCGCTGACGGCGGAAAAGGTTACCCCCGCAACCATTATCGAGATGAACAGCATCGAGGCAATCAAACAGGCAATCATGGCGGGGCTGGGAGTGACCGTAATCCCGGAGATTGCCGTTCGCTCTGAAATAAAAGAAGGGCGAATTGCCAGGATCGCCTGGGTGGATGATCTGGAAACCGGGATTCTCATGATCCGATATAAGGACAAATGGTGTCCGCCGCCCCTCGATGCGTTTATGGATATGGTGAGGGGTTTTTTCAGGGCGAGATAGGAGTATTCAATAGAGGCGCCCCCCGCTCAAAGAGCGGCTTTCACATAAACCGGCGGGTGGCTCTGGCAAGGTTTTTTTGCCAGGGTCCGAAGGACAAGAGGGAAGAACTGCTCGGTTGACACGGGCAATGGCTTTTTATTGCCAGTGCCGGAGGCAAGAAGAATTACAGTGGCGTCGTTCCCTCCTGTGCTGCGTGCACCGCGACAACGAGTCGCCTGTGTCACCCGGGTGGGATTGCCCCAAATACATCCCCGATGGTCTCAATCATCGAATACGGGTCAGGCAAATCGCATGATCTTCCTGCAGCACACCCCATCCCGGTCCGTCCGGCTATTGTCTCAAATCTGTCCCTTGAACATTTGACGGATGTCCAAAGGTTTTCACTGTAAATGCGAATCATTAGGCCAGACCCAATGCGAGGTTTCGACTGTCCAAGGCAGACGCGCAACGCTTGACTCCGACTGGACACCCTGCTATATTGGCATCATGATGATCAGAAGGAGGACATCAAGATGCGCACGACATTGACCATTGATGACGAAATCGCTGTGTCACTCAAGGATTTGGCTCATCGGAGCGGCAAGTCGTTCAGGCAGGTGGTGAATGACGCATTACGAAAGGGGGTGCATGCACTCGAAAATCCCGAGGCTAGGCCTTACCGATTATCGCCGACCTCGCTGGGCCTCCTCCGCTCCAATATCAACTTGGATAAGGCGTTGAATCTGGCCGATGAGCGGGAAGATGCAGCGATCGCCATGAAGCTGGAGCTGCGCAAATGATTCTGGTGGATGTGAATCTGCTGCTCTACGCTGTGAATCAGGACCTGCCGCAACATGCCCGCTCACGTACTTGGCTCGAGACTGTGCTGTCTGGCAGTGAAAGTGTGGGGTTGCCTTGGGTGGTTATTCGTGCCTTTTTGCGCATTACCACAAATGCGCGAATTTTCGAACGTCCACTTTCTGTTGAACGAGCCGTTGCCTATGTTGAGGAATGGCTGGCACAGCCGGTGGCAACAACGGTCACACCAGGCAAAAGCCACTGGATGATCCTGCGCAATCTGCTGCTCGACTCCGGAACGGGAGGAAATCTGACAACGGATGCCCACATTGCCGCTCTCGCCATCGAATATGGTCATACCGTTTACTCCACGGACAACGATTTCAAACGATTTCAAGGATTGCGCCACATAAACCCGTTGGCGGTGCAATAAGCAGTGGCATTAGGTGGTGTGCTTCCCGCCCCCCACACCCAGCCTGACCTGTCTTTGGTGGTTTCATACGGATTTACCTAGAAAATAGATTCACGGGCGAAACTGTTTTCATGCTTCGCGGGTGTCGCAGGGGGCATGGATAATTGCGTTCAAAATGATACTCTCAAAGCGTGGGGGACGTATCCCCCACACCCCCTCGCCGCTTCGCGGCTCCGTGTGGCGCTGCGGCGGCGGCCTTCGGCCAGTCGCCGACAGCGCCGAGCAC
>Ga0208462_1001961_pt1 | contig 12277 bp, 10 predicted proteins | sample AD_SCU001_MetaG_FD_184452 | JGI IMG/M metagenome (GOLD analysis project Ga0208462, IMG submission 184452) | Active sludge microbial communities of municipal wastewater-treating anaerobic digesters from China - AD_SCU001_MetaG (SPAdes) (version 2) | ecosystem: Engineered > Bioreactor > Anaerobic...
CAGGTGTTGAAGCGGCTTTGAAGATTAAAGGTAAAAAAGAAAAAATCACAGTTGTTGGCTTTGCAGGCGATGGTGGCACCGCCGATATAGGGATTCAGGCACTTTCTGGTGCCATAGAAAGAGGTCATGAAATTATGTATGTATGCTATGATAATGAAGCTTACATGAACACCGGGATGCAGACCTCTAGTCTCACTCCAATGGGTGCTACAACTACTACAAATCCAGTTGGGAAGCATGGGGGATGGAGAACTAGAAATAAGAAGAATATGATGGAAATAGTAGCAGCGCACAATATTCCTTATGCAGCTACAGTTAATCCCTCTTATCCAATGGATTTCATTAAGAAAATAGAAAAGGCAAAAAGCATCAAAGGACCTTCTTATATCCACGCTTATTCTGTTTGCCCGACTGGATGGAGGTACCAACCAGAAATTGGCCTAGAAATAGGGAGACTTGCAACAGAGACTGGAATATTCCCCTTATATGAAATTGAAAATGGCACCTACACCATAAATTATAAGAAAAAGACAAAGCAAGTCATTGAATACTATAAACTACAGGGAAGATTCAGACATCTGTCAGAGGATTTCGTTAAAGAAGTTCAAACGATCATAGATAAACAATGGCAAAGACTTCAAGATAAAGAAGAATGCAGTAACAGGCAAAAATTATAGAATATTAAAGCAAGATTTTTATAGAACATATGCTACTATTGTATATTAAAAATATCTTAGATGTGTTTATTGATGAGATTTCTACATATTAGGCCTTACTTAGTATCAATATTAATAACAATATTGTTCTTATTAAGTTGGGCCCTATTTATACTTATCAAAATCAATATACCACTAAATTACCTTGATGGAGATTCTCAAGGCTATATGCTGACTGTGACAACTTTACTTTTTTCGTTTTTAGTAGGCCATTACTTCAATTCACGTTATGGAAGATATATTATGATTAGAGACTATCATATTTCAAGACATTCAAGATGCATTTCACTTATAGATATATCGAGCTCATTCACCAATAGCGAAACTCTTTCAAAAAAGGTATACGAAAAACTTAGCGATATAGCCATTATTAAAGAGTTGTGCGGTTGGAGCGAAGGGTATATTGAAGAGCCTTACTACAGAAATCTATATTGTCTTTTAGAGGAAACGGAAATAATAAGTAATAAAGATTCAACAAACTACAGGATATTTTTTGATACAATAAATGAAATAAATGAATTCTCAAGAAAACTCAACACCGTGGGCAGAGATAAATTCGGATATTTACGATGGCTTTTACTTGCCTCCCTTTCCTCAGTCATAATATTACTTACACTTTCAGTTCCAACTTCTAATTTTATTAATTTGGCCCTCCTCATGTTATTCCCTCCAATTATCTTCTTGGTCATCTATACAATTATAAGTTACCAAAATATGGCGTTTCATATAGAAAGGACTTCAATGGAGATAAATCAAAAAATATTTGATGAAATAGGAAAGAAAAGATTCTACAAAAAGAACAGGCTTAGATTTGTTAGGGTTGATATCAGAAAAAACAAAGATCTTTACATAACAGAAGATGAGCTTACTGGGAGAGATAGAGATATCTATTTGGATTATATAGACAAGAGTTTTTATGTCAATAGATCAAACAAAAAACAGCACAACTAGAAATTATTATTTAACTGGAGGAACTTCCAGTAGAAATAAAGGGGTAATAGACATTATTATACTAGGATTATAAAGGCATAAATCATTTGTATATATACATAATAAATAATTATTATCCTAATTTATATTCTAATAAATAAGCAATAATTAAAAATTATATTTAAATATTAGCTTACGCACAAATCAATAAATCTAAATTTTTCAGAATCAAACAATCCTTTATCTCCAATCTTTATTTTTGGTATAACTAGTAATGCCATGAAAGATAGAGTCATGAAAGGTGCGTTTAATGTACATCCCAAAGACTTGGCAAAGTTAGTAACATGCCTGTAGCTATCTGCAACTTTAGAATATTCTTCAAATGTCATTATGCCAGCAACGGGGAGTTCTAAAAAGATTTTATTCTCTCCACAAACACATCCAATGCCACCCCTATTTTCGATAATCATGTTCACAGCGTTACATATGTCTTCGTCAGAAACACCAACGACAACTATGTTATGGGAATCATGGGCTATGCTAGAAGCTATTGCCCCTTTTTTTAGGCCAAAATTTCTTATAAATCCAATTGGAACTTCTGAATCTTTATAACGATTCACAACGGCGATTTTTAATATGTCTCTTTCTATGTCAGATACTAAATTCTCATTGACTATTTTTGGTTCAATGCTTATATCATTTGTAATAAGTTGACCGTCAATTGCTTCAATAACGTTTATATTGCCACTTTTATAAGATAAACAAAAATCTGATATCTTTTTCTTTTCTACTTTAAAGTTATTTATCGTTTCAAAACTCCTGTGTTCAATGTTTGTTTTACCTTTGTGGGAAACGACATTTCCATTAATATATGTTGCAAGGATATTCAACTCTTTTAGATTATCTGCAACTAAGAAGTCAGCCGGATCACCTTCTTGAAGCAGCCCAACATCAAGCCCATAATGCTTAACAGGATTTACAGAAGAAACCTTTAATATTTTGAAAATATCGATGCCGTAATTTATTGACCGCCTAACCATCTGGTCAATGTGCCCCTTAACCAAGTCATCCGGGTGTTTATCATCACTACAAAACATGCAGGAATCATAATGTGTATCGACAAGAGGGATTAAAGCTTCAAAGTTTTCTGCAGCAGAACCTTCCCTAATCTGTATTTTCATCCCCTTTTCTATCTTCTCAAGACCTTCAGCTCTACGAACACACTCGTGATCTGTAGTAATCCCTTTGCTAATATATTTTTCCAGTACTTCTCCGGATAATCCTGGAGCATGTCCATCAATTTTTTTAGAATATTTTTTTGCGACATTTATTTTTTCTATTAGATCCTTATCATTATTTATGACACCAAATGTATTCATTACCTCTCCTAAAAATTTAACATTGTCATTACTAAATATCTCTTCAATCTCTCTAGCTCTAAGGCAAGCGCCACTAGTCTCAAAAGATGTTGCCGGAACGCAGGAGGATGCCCCAAAATAAAATTTTAGAGGAGAAAGTTTAGAATTCTCAATCATATATTGTATTCCTTTTATTCCTAAGACATTGGCTATTTCATGAGGATCTGAAACAGTTGCTACAGTTCCATGGATAACTGCAATTCTAGAAAATTCGTAAGGGATTAACATTGAACTTTCTATATGTATATGAGAATCTACAAATCCCGGTATAATGAAATTAGAATAAATATTATCGTCTCTTTGAATTTCAGAGATTTTATCGTTTGAAATTGTTATTTTGCCAGGGTATATTTCATGATTAATTGGATCTACAATATTTCCAGAAATAACATTCACATTTTTATCCATGAAATCCATAATCTAAAAATCAAGACAATATATAAAATTTTTGAATTGCTTTGAGATATCTACAAAATAGAGATATTATGGATTGCATGTTATCTTGATAAAGCAAGGGCGCATCAAAATATATATAAGAACAAAATCATTATCAGGCTTTGGTGATTGATATTTGCAGTGTTGGTGGAAGTTTTGATGTAGATATGCCCGAAGGTCCAGAAGGCTATGTTTGTACCGAATGCGGTACACAGTATAAAGGAATTGGAAAAAATCCAAAATGCCCAAAATGTTCTTCAGACAAGGTTATAAAAATTGGATAATAATTTATTTCTTCCTTTGGGCGATGAGGAGATATTGTTCCTATCCCATAAAGATTACTTCTTAGGGATAGTAAAATCTAAAGGTAAATCCTTCTTGTTGGAAACTGATAAAGAAGAGATAGTTCTTGGAACGGGAAATGATGATATTCTTGCTGTTTCCTCTTTCGCAAAAGACACAAAAATTAAAGCAATCATGATATCAGCATTATACTCCCTGCGGGAGTTAGCTTTTCCACTTATAATCCTAAAAAAGGGCCATCCTGCTTCCAAGAGGCTTAAATTGGTCTTTGGATGCGGGGATAAAATAATTCTAGATTCTTGCATAGAGGCGGGTACTCATCCAAATCAGCATCTTCTTTGCTCTACAGAGGCTTTATCAAGACTTTATATATTATCAAGAAAAGAAGGTATTGAGATAATTGATCCTCTTAAGAGAAAAATAGAAATAGAAAGGATGCCTTTTGAGTTAAGATTATAAAATCACTTGGTATATTAAATAGTATGAGGGTTCTCTATTTTGGAGATTTAAAAGATATCACTTTGAAAAGAGAAGAAATTATTGAAGTTGAATCAATTAAAATTGGCAACCTAAAGAATCTTCTTTCAGAAAAATATCCTCTATTGAAGGAATCTTTTTTAAAGGATGAGATAAGGATTATAGTAAATGGAAAGGACTATTCTTTTACAGGTAGAGATGAAACTCTAGTTTCAAAAGGATTTGAGATAGCTCTTTTTTCTCCAGTAGGGGGCGGATAAATGTTTGAAATAAAAGCAAAAGATGGATTAGGCAGAATAGGAAAACTATCGATAGGCAAAAAAAAAGTTGAGACCCCAACACTGATGCCAGTTATTAATCCCAATAAGATAGTCATTGCCCCAAAAGATATGGCCGATTATGGGGCAGAAATGCTAATCACAAATTCATATATTATTTACAGAACTCCAAAACTCAAAGAAGATTCTCTTGAAAAAGGAGTTCACAAAATGCTCGATTTTAACGGAGTTATAGAAACTGATTCCGGCTCTTTTCAGATGGCCGCATATGGCGATATAGAAATAGAAAACAAAGAGATACTACAATTTCAAAAAGACATTGGAGTTGATATCGGAACGTTTCTTGATATACCAACTCATCCCGATGAACCTCACAGAAAGACTCTTTCAGACCTAGAGATAACTCTAGAAAGGGCAAGAGAAGCAATCGGATTTGACCTAGACCTAAATGGAACAATCCAAGGGGGAACTCACCTAGATCTAAGAAAAAAATCGGCAGAGGAGATGAGTAAATTACCTTTTACAGTGAATCCAATAGGCGGTGTTGTTCCATTGATGATGGAATACCGATTTAGTGAATTGGTGGATATTATCCTAACGGTAAAAGGAAGTCTTTCACCCTCAAGGCCAGTTCATCTTTTTGGTGCTGGACACCCAATGTTACTGTCATTATCGGTTCTTTTGGGTTGCGACCTTTTTGATTCCGCGGCGTATGTTCTCTATGCACAGGATTCAAGATATCTAACTTCTTATGGTACAAAAAAACTTAATGAAATGAAATATTTACCATGTAACTGCCCAGTTTGCAGGAAATATACTGCTCAAGAGCTAATTAATGAAAATGATCAAAAAAGATTAGAACTTCTTTCAAGCCATAACTTGCATGCAACTTTTGAAGAAATCAAAATAATCAAGGAAGCCGTACATGAAGGAAATTTATTTGAACTTGTTGAAACTAGGATTAGAAGTCATCCGAGATTACTACTCGCATATAGGAGAATCAAAGATTATTATGGTCTTTTAGAAGAATATGACCCCTTTACGAAAAGGTCTTCGATATTCTATACTGGTGCAGAATCCAATTTAAGGCCAATAATGCAAAGAACTAAGGAAAGAATAAAAAACATAGAATCTAAAAAATACGATGAGCATCTCTTCTTTGGAAAATTCCCAAAAGAACTTGAGTTTACTTATCCTTTTGGCCAATGTGAAATGGAGGAAGAAAGAAAAGATAGAGGGGACTCTGAACTAAATGACGAGGATATAGTAAAAGTAATTGCGGAATATCAGTTTGGCCCAAACGTTGGAGAAAAACTTTTCCATGATGTCGTTGTTAAGAGATCAAAAACTGGAATGATCCGTTATGTCTTTGATAAAAATGGAACTATGCTTGCAACTATAAGGGCTAGAGATGGATTATTTACTCCAAATATTGAGGGTCTAAAAAGATTGAAGGATATAATCCCATATCCCAAATACAGAATAATTGTGGATGACGAAGCTGCACCTTTCATTAAAGACGGTGCAAATGTATTTTCAAAGTTTGTTATTAATCTTGATAAAAATCTTAGGGCATATGAAGAAGTTCTTATTGTGGATTCAAATGACAATCTTTTAGGAACAGGAACTTTAATGCTTTCTCCGAGAGAGGTTAAAGCTTTTGAAAGAGGGATGGCCGTTAGAACAAGATGGGGAATAGAAAAAAATAATATCAAAGAAGACCAGATAGAAGACTAGAGCCGATAATAAATCTAAATGTTAGATATCCAATTGCAGTTAAAATAATACTGTGTTTGATCCCGGAAAATAAAGAATTTGTTGTCATCTTTCCAATCATGAGCCCTGCTAAAGCACCATGTATGATAAGCATGTTTTGAAATGTAGTCTTAAATGCCTCTTTATTTATTGACTCTTTGGCAGTTGGAAGTGTTATTTCTGAGAATATTTCAACGAACTGGGTCTGAAGTAAGAAAACTACTGAAAGAAATACAAGATAAGAAATATAAATAATGCCTGTATACTGGCTTAATTTAGAAGCCTGCTCTTTTGCAAGACCCCTCATCATTCTTGCGCTTTCTGCCGCAGATTCCAAAATCTTTATGATATTTCCCCCAGCATGATGAGCGATAACAATAAGAGATACCGTACCTTGTACATTTTCACTTTTTACCTTATCTGAAAAAGATGTTAAGACCTCATCAAATGGGACCCCCCAAGATATCTTTGAAGCCATAATCTTTATTTCATCGGTAAGTCTCCCGTAATCATCCTCCTGCGCCATCTTTATGGCTTGGGGAAGGGTCATTCCTGCAGCTTGAGAATCGGCAAGTGCTCTTAGAAATTCAGGGAACTGATCTTCTATTTCAGTAATCCATGCTTGTTCTCTCATTTTTAAGAAAAGGTAAGGGCCAACCGCAACGGCTATACCTGCAATAGCTAGTTCACTTAAGTTTAAAATGAAAAATCCCATCAAGCTAAGAATAATCCCTGCAGCTATACTGCCAATCGTTACATACACGTTATAATTTTTTTTCCTCAATTTTTCACCTGCATTATCTCTTTGGAGCCACCTGATCCACCGCTATTATGAATATAGCATAGCCTATAGGCAGCCCAAAATATACAACAATATTATTAATCAAATTTACCTGCGACATTGGGGTTCCCATTATACCCATAATTGTTGTCATGATAATAATAAATACTGGCCCTACAACTAAAGCTGTAACATAAGTTTCTGCTATTAAACCGATAGTTTCAATTGCAGCTTCAGTTTTCATTCTTTCAACTTCCATTAATCTATTTCCTTCAAGATACAAATACTCTTTGAGATTTCCACCTGTTCTTATGGTGGCTATCATCTTCCATAAAAGTTCACTGAAGAGAGGAGAAGGAGATCTGTTAGCCGCCCTTTGAAGAGCTTGAACTAAATCGAGTCCAAAGTTTTCAATATCATTTAAAATTTTTTCAGATTCTCTTGATACTTCGCCATATCGCCTAAACTCTACAAGCGACCAAAAGATAACGGCAGGGGGTACCCCTGTTCCAGCTATTGTTGCCATTGTATTGACAGCGTTTGTAAGTGCAAGATTAATTTTTCTTGATCTTTCTCCAGCTTTAAACGATGGATAAACCCAGAACACTAGAAAAGTTGTAACGGCAGTTAGAATTGAAATTAAAATAATTAAGACTAAGTTAAAGACAAAATCAACAGGCTTTCCAGGGGATATAATTTCATTTATAAAATTTCCCAAAAACAGAGGGACAATAATTATCGATACTACTAAAGCAATAATACCGGCAATTGCAGTACTAAGAATCATTGCACTGACATAAGCACCAAGATTTAAGGGTATATCACCTTTTCTTAAAGGGCCATGGAGTTCTTCAAAACTTTTTAGCCTTTTGTCTACCAAAAAACCAAATCTTTTATGGGCCATCTTTCCATAATTCATGAAGAAGCCCCTTTTTTCGTATCTTTCGATTTCTTGGACTGCAATGTCCTTCTCTTTTTTTCTGCCCAGCATAGGCTCAACTTTTTATTTTTTCTAAGATTGAATCCGGATCTCTCATATATACCTTTATTATATCTCCTACATCTCTAAAGTTAACTATATTATTCTCAGCCATCCAGCCTAAAACAAGAGATCTTCTGTTTATTTCTTCCCATACTTCCTCTTGTGTCATACCTCGAGATATAGATATTCTTTTTACTATGCTACTCTCTTTTGCATCATATATGAATTCATCAGACCCTGGATCCCACCTAAAAACAGTTTGATATATAGGTTCTCCTTTTTTCAAATCCATTCCAGTTATTTCAACAACTTCTTTTACTCTTCTGATTGCTTTTCCTTCTATTTTTGCATGAGTTAATAAGAAACAAATATTTAATGATTGAAGAAGTGCTGGAGAGAGACTAATGGGCCTTGTGGTAAGCCTATTGATTAAAGCTTCCATTGAATCGGCATGTATTGTCCCCATACCAGGGTGCCCTGTAGCCATACCCGTAAACATAACGTTAGCTTCAGCCCCTCTAATTTCACCAACTACTAGGTAATCAGGCCTTTGCCTTAATGCTGCCCTTAGTAAGTCGAACATGTCAACCTCTCCCTGCTTCTTTCCTTCAGAAGTAGAGGCGCCAAATCCAGATCTAGTGACTGCAGGCAACCAATGTTCTTGGGGGAGATTTAACTCTTGAGTGTCCTCAATTGTTACTATTTTTGCTTCTGGTGGCAAAAATATAGCAAGGGCGTTTAACATAGAAGTTTTACCTGTTGCTGTCCCTCCAGAGATAATTGTGGAAGCTGTATAAGAGTGTTCAAGCGCCAACCACATATATGCAAATATTCTTGGTGGACAGGACTTGTAATTAATCAATTGCACGGGTGTCATTGGATCTGTTTTAAATCTTCTAATAGTAAAAGTAGGACCGTGTTGCGTGACTTCTCTTCCAAATGTGGCCTGGACCCTTGAGTTATTTGGCAATCTTCCATCGAGTAAAGGTTCTGCAACTGAGATATGCCTATTACATCTTTGTGCCATCTTAATGATTATGCTGTTGGCATCGTCATCTGATTTGAAAACGATATTCGAAGGGAGAGATCCATATTTTGCATGATAAACATAAATTGGGATTCCTGTTCCATCGCAACTTATATCTTCTATTAAAACATCATGAAATAAAGGTTCTATTGAGCCAAGCCCAATATAATTTCTTCTTAAATAATACATGATTTTTTCAAAAGCGTCAGGGGATAACTTGAGATTTAATTCATCAACAACTTCCAAAGCCTTGTTTTCCAAATAATCAACTAATTCGCTCTTTTCTTGAAGACTTTTGAAATCTACTTCGAGTTCTTCTTGAATTATCCCTTGAATGGTCATAAGCCTAGTTTTTTCATCTTCAGAGAGCTCAGGTTCTTCAATTAAATATACCAGTTTAGTTATTTTTTCATCCCATTTAATCCTTGCATAAGCATATGGCTCTATCAAAGGGTATCTTTCATTAAAACCCGTATAATCTTGAGTTTTCCATTTCTGAGGGATGACGAGTATATCTTGATCCTTCATTATTACCCTCTTTTCTTCTTCCATTGAGGGGAGTCTACCACCTTGGATAGTAACAGGACCAGATATGACAAAAGTTGCACTGCCTACTGTTGATGCGACTTCTTTTGCAACGTGAGCTGTGACTTCACTTTTTATTTTTTCAGATATTTCCTTCTTTGTTTCACTTAAAATATCTTCTGAGGACGAAATTGCTCCAAATCCACCTAATGTTGCGCCTTCTTTCTTTAAAAAGTCAACTTCACTCTTTTTCTTGAGCTTCTCATAATTAGATTTTGGTTCACTATCTAATAAAATGTCAGATTCTTTGAGTTTTTTTATTAATTTGAGAGCCCCTCTTTTTCTCATAACTCATTCCTCTATTATTAGTTTCTATTAATGCATATAAATAGTTATCGGTATTGGAAGATAATTTTAAATTATTGATAAACTTTAAAGTTATAATACTGGCTTGTTTCTTTTTTTATGCCGTCAATCTCAAATGAATATGTAAATACAAGCAGGTAATCGCCTGGCCTTTTTACATTATATCTGTATGTGGATAACAAAGTAGTAAATTCTTCGATATTAGATCTTCCTGACCGCTCTAGGATTGGGGTGTATTGGTAATATGGAACTCTTTTAAGTAAAACTCTTGCAGGTTCGTCTTTGTGGTATGGAATTATAGATATTACTTTGAATCCAACTCCTCCACAATAGAATACATCATTTTCTAAAATTTTATTAGACCCATTCACATAAATATATCCTTCACCGTCATCGATAGTTCCGTTCTTGTTTTCATCTATCCTGATTTTTATATATTTGTTTAAAGTGTTTATTTCTTCAAATAATGTTCTTGTATCGCTAAGCCATATATATTGATTTTGCGCAGGATAATACATATCATATTCAAAAAAGTTTTCGCTGTTAATGGATGAGAAGCATGCGAGTATCCCATCGTCTGTTATTACCGCTCCATTGGTATCACTTGAAAAAGAAGGGCTTTTGGATTCAATTATTATTTTCTCAGTTGTATCATTATAGCTATACTTCCATGTATTGACCACTTTGTATTCTTCTTGATTCCATCCGTAAAAAAGTCTTGTTTTTCCAATGGGAAATTGTTTCATTTCTGGAGTCATATCAAAATACTTAAAATAAACGTGCCATTTACCGTCTTTATTTAAGAAAGTAACACCATCCAATACTAGAACGTAATTACCTAATACCACTGGGTCTCCAATTTCTAAGGATATATCTTCTCCTGAGAGGGTTTCAAGAGTTATTTGATATGGATCAATATTTCCAAATTCATCTCTAACCAAACGAAGTTCATATGTACTACTACTTAATTTAAATTCTCCATAATCCGGTTTTCCTGGAACATCAATCTTAGAATCTAAAGTATCAGTACTCCTCCTAAGAAAACTCACTAGATTATTAGAGATACTCCTGACAATATATTCTTCTCCTCTCAAATTAAATTCAAATCCTTCTTCAATCGGATAAGCAGGAACACATACTAGATTTCCTAATGAATCTCTTCTGCATCTTTGAATATCAATAAGTGATTCATTAGTTCCATCCAATTCATAAATCCCTTCTATTTTTCTAGTTAGCGTATTTATTTTTACTTTATATCTAGAACCCTCTGATTCAAAGATTCCTTCATCAAGGACTAAATAAACATTAATTATTTCCCACATCTTTATTGAACTTCCAAGTTTTTTTGAGCCATTGATATCCTTGTCTGTAATAGGGCTTTCAAGGTCATTATGGATAGAAGAAGAAACAATGACTGTATCCCCTGTTACAATCTCTGTAGTTCTGATGCCATTCTCTTTAATTGCCAATACATCTATTAGCCCATATCTTAATCCTGGCGCTTCGTTAGGATCAAATGATTGTTTTCTTTTCTCAGTTTCCTGAAGAGAAACTTGTATGTTGAATATTGTATATTTGACATAGTCATCCTTTTGCCCATTTGGGACATAATTAATATCTGTGATTTTAATTAGGTAATTATCTAATAAGAAGACATTTCCCTCATAAAATTTAGAAACGCCGTCGACATTGATTTGATTCCCATTCTGGTCTAGAATATTTACATAGTTACTTCCATCATTTCCTATATTAAGAGAATAGTTTTCTAAGAAAGGTGCTCTGTTTTCAATATTATTCATTCCTGCATATGTAGTTCTATACTCTCCCAAAGTGTATGCTCTATTACTATATACTATTCTTGAACCAGACGAATAATTCCCTTCCTTGTATATTATTTGTCCATTCCCATGAATTACATAAGGATTTAGAGGTGTAGCATCAACTAATTTATTTAATGGTGCGACTTCAAACTCTCCTATGTCTGAACTCATCAGATATCTTTTAGGAGAATCTGAAATTTTTCTCGTATCAACTAATATTTTTCTATTGAAATTCCCAACTTCAAATATTGAAGGCCCAATAAATAAAACATCATCATCGAAAGTTATGCTACTTGATTTAGTTACTTCTATACCAACATCAAGCCTTGAGAGGTAGTAATTCAATTCTTTTTCTTCGATTGCATAATGTGCAGAATATATACCTGCAAATGCATTATGTATTGAATCAAGTTTTCCAGTTCTATATATTTCCTCGAATGCATTTTTAGAAGTATCTCTAAAAG
>Ga0208462_1001963_pt1 | contig 12272 bp, 9 predicted proteins | sample AD_SCU001_MetaG_FD_184452 | JGI IMG/M metagenome (GOLD analysis project Ga0208462, IMG submission 184452) | Active sludge microbial communities of municipal wastewater-treating anaerobic digesters from China - AD_SCU001_MetaG (SPAdes) (version 2) | ecosystem: Engineered > Bioreactor > Anaerobic >...
ACGCCGGAGGAGCGGTGGTGGCTCTATACGATGACAAATGCGGCGACGGGCCAGGCGATCTCGGGGAGGAACCGGGGGTGGCGGGTCGCGGTGCGCTACGCCCTCTGCGAGAACCCGGTGGGGGGCGTGAACGCGGAGGTCCGGGTCGGGCTGATCGCCGGGCTTGATGAGAAGGAGAAAGGGGTCGAGGATAACAAGCAGGTGACGTTTGCCGATCTTGTGAAGGAATAAATCCAGTATCTTTGTTTTTTTTCAGTGTTCTGGGAATGGAACATTTATCATTATCGGAAAACTATTCTCTGTCATTAGCAGGTGCCTGATTACATGTCCTCCGGAAACAATTCTACGTTATCGTTCATCGAGAGTCAATTCCCGGTCTCGAAGGTATCAAAGGAGAGTTACAAAGAGAGGAAAGGTGCCCAGGGTCAGACGCTGACGCAACTCGGGAAATGGTGGGGACGAAAGCCCCTCATTCTTATCCGTGCGGCGGTGATCGGTCTGTTGATGCCAGCTTCTGCCGACCCGGTTCGGGATCGGGAGGTCTTCCTGAAGATCCTGACAATGGACGACGAGGGGATGTGGCGGCGGAAGCGGGCGAGCATCCCAGCGAAGGTGCTCGCCGGATATCTCTCGCCCCGGGAGCGGGCTGCGTACCTCGACGGCGATCGCCTGCGGAGTGGTCTGTCCAGGCAGGAGAAGGCGGACCTCCAGCGGACGGTGTTTCTCAGGATGAACTATGACGCACGGCTGGAGTACTGCAACCGCCCCGAGGAGATCGACGGCCCGTCGCCTGAGGCCTGGACGGAGATCAATGCACATCTCGGGACACATGCCTCCTCGATCCAGGAAATGGTGGAAGAACTCGGTACCCGGGAGTTCGGGGAGAGGCCGTCGGTCGGGGACTGCTTCTGCGGTGGCGGGAGCGTGCCCTTTGAGGCGGCGCGGATTGGGTGCGACGTCTACGCCTCTGACCTGAACCCGGTGGCGGCCCTGCTCACCTGGGCGGCACTGAACATCGTCGGTGGCGGGGATGAGGTCGTCGAGGAGGTGCGGCGGGCGCAGCAGGAGGTCTATGACGCTGTGGACCGGCAGGTAGCCGAGTGGGGGATCGAGGAGAACGAGCAGGGATGGCGGGCATACGCCTACCTCTATTGCTGTGAGGTGGTCTGCCCTGAGTGCGGGTGGCGGGTGCCGCTCCTCCCAACCCTCTCGGTGGCCGAACGGATGGACAAGGTTATCGCGGAACTGGTGCCCGATCCTGCACATAAACGCTATGAGATCCATATCCACGAGGGGATCCCGGCAGAGGCCTCGGAGGAGGCGAAGGGGACGGGGACGATCACGAGTAAGGGGATGGTCTGCCCGAACCCCGAGTGCCCGGGGCATGTGACACCGATCTCGCTTGCCACCATCCGGCGAGAGCACGCCGGGGGGCTGCGACTCTGGGAGAACGACGACATCGTGCCGCGGCCCGACGATGTCTTCCAGGAACGGCTCTACTGCATCCGGTGGAAGGAAGAAACCAATGGTAGCAGGAACGGGGTGACCTGGCACTTTTGTGCGCCAACGGCGGCGGACCTCGAACGGGAGGAGCGGGTGCTCGCCCTATTGCGGGAGCGGTTCCATGTGTGGCAGGAGCAGGGGTATATTCCGAGTATGATGATCGAACATGGGTATAACACCGATCAGCCGATTCGAGAAAAGGGATGGACGCACTGGCACCATCTCTTCACGCCGCGGCAGTTGTTAACCAATGGACTTCTCTTAGATATGATAGAGGCGACACCTCTATCAAAACCAAGTAAGGCATATCTCTTATTATCCACTGGAAAGTGTACTGATAACAATAGCAAATTGTGCAGATGGGGTGCAACAAGAGACCAATCAAAACAAACCTTCTATAACCAAGCTTTAAACACTCTTTACAATTATGCTGGCCGGGGACTGCAATTCCTATTACCTGCATGGAATATTGAAGTTGAAGGCTTTTCCATAAATTCAAATGTAAAAATCTCATCTGAAGATTCTAAGAGAAGTACATATCTTAGTCATTTCTGGCTCACCGATCCCCCCTACGCTGACGCCATCAATTACCACGAACTCTCCGAGTTCTTCCTCGCCTGGTACGAAAAATCCTTGAAAAAACTCTTCCCAGACTGGCCGACAGACTCCAGGCGGGCCCTCGCGATCACCGGCACTGGCGAGGAGTTCAGGCGGAACATGGTCGAGGTCTACACGAACCTCACCCGGCATATGCCCGACAACGGCGCCCAAATTGTGATGTTCACCCATCAGGACGCCGGAGTCTGGGCCGACCTCGCGATGATCCTCTGGGCAGCGGGTTTGCAGGTGACGGCAGCCTGGTGCATCGCCACCGAGACCGAATCGGCCGGTTTGAAGAAAGGGAACTACGTCCAGGGCACCGTTCTCCTCGTCCTCAGGAAGCAGACCTCCGAGGAGACCGCCTTCCTTGATGAGCTCGCTCCTGAGGTCGAGGACGAGGTGAAGCACCAGCTCGATGCCATGCTCGCCCTCGACAACAAGGACGACCCGAACTTCTCCGACACCGACTACCAACTCGCCGCCTATGCCGCTGCCCTCCGGGTGCTGACGAAGTACAAACAGATCGAGGATATCGACATCATGCGGGAACTCTACCGGCCACGGGGGGCAGGCGAGAAGAACCCGCTCGAAGGCGTGATCGAGAACGCCGTCAAGATCGCCTGCGACCACCTCATCCCCCAGGGCATCGATACCTGGATCTGGAGCCAGCTCGGGCCTGAGGAGCGGTTCTACCTCAAAGGTCTGGAGATGGAGTCCCACGGCGAGTATCGCACCGGGGCCTACCAGGAACTTGCCAGGGGCTTTGGGATCCGCGACTACCGGAGTCTCCAGGCAAGCGGGAAAGCGAACGAGGCGAGGTTGAAGACCGCCTCCGAGTTCAAGAGCCGCGATGTCGGCGGGGAGGGGTTCGGATCCTCCCTCACTCGGCAGGTGCTCTTCGCGATCAGGCAGGCGGTAGAGGAGGAAGACGTTGCCGCCGGCAAGGTCTGGCTCAGGACCCTCCCCGGCTACTGGGAGAAGAGAAGGGACATCATTGCCATCCTCCGCTACCTCGCCGTCCTCGGTATGAACGACACCGTGCCGCAGTGGAAGAAGGATGCGGAGACAGCCCGCATCCTCGCCGTGGCGGTGGAAGGGGACCATGTCTGAGATTAAGCTGCCACAGCGGCCCTCCCGCTCTCTGAAGTTGTTTGAAGCAGAGGAAGATTGGTGGCAATGTGGGTATGTCTATAGCGAGGAACGAGGGAAGTGGTATGGTAGTGTCTGGGATGCCTACGCCGATGGCTATCTGGAGGCAGTCAAATGCCTCATCAAAGCAGTAAAGCGAAATGAGTTAAGCACCGACACCTTCGGCTATCCCATCTTCTTCCTTTTTCATCAGTATCTCGAACTCCGGATGAAGGAGATCATTAGAAGCGGCCGCATCCTCAGTGGAGATAATAGCCGATTCCAGAAAGGCCATGATTTAACCCAGCTATGGGGGGAGTGTAAAAAGGTACTGAAAGGCCTTGAAGAGTGGAAAGATTACAATGAACTGGACGATGAAGCACGGCAGAACTGCCTGACACTGGATTATTTCATTCGTGAGATGAACAAGGATCCACAGGGCCAGTCTTTCCGATATCCTGTTGATAGGAAAGGCAATCATCTCCTGAACGGAGAAACCATCCAGGCTTTGAACGTGAAGAACCTCGCTACAGTTGTTGAGTGGGTCTCTATGGAACTGGACGGGATCAGCACCGGTATTAGCGAGGCACGAGATGCCCAGGCAGAGTGCCGGGCTGAATTCGAGGGGGAGAGTTATATATGATCCGCCGGTTTTCTTCCCGCCGGGAGCGACTCGACACTTCCTTCCTCAACGACCGCCTCAAAGGCGCCGTCGCCTACGACCGCATCGCCGGCTACTTCAGCTCATCGATCCTCGAAGTGGCCGGTGAGAACCTCGACCAGATCACCGGCACCGTCCGGGTGGTCTGCAACTCCCAGCTCGAGGCGATGGATGTCAGGACCGCCCAGGCAGCCGTCGGGGCCATGAGAAAGGAGTGGTGCGCCACAGAACCCGAGAAGATGGGCGAAGGCTCCAGATCGCGCTTCCAGAAACTCTACGATTACCTTACTTCCGGCAAACTGGAGGTCAGGGTACTCCCCGACACGGCCTTTGGCCTGATCCACGGCAAGGCCGGCATCATCACCCGCGCCGATGGCACGAAGACAGCGTTCATGGGGAGCGCCAACGAATCAAAAAGCGCGTGGCGCCTCAACTACGAACTCATCTGGGAGGACGACTCCCCTGAGGCCGTCCAGTGGGTGCAGGAGGAGTTTGATGCCCTCTGGAACCACCCCGACTACAAACCACTCTCCGCGTTCATCGTCGAAGACATCGGGCGCATCGCCCGCCGTAAAGTCATTCCATCAATAGAAGAGTGGGAGAAAGACCTGGATCCCGCTTCAGCCATCATCGAGTCACCGGTTTACCGGAAAGAACTTGGACTCTGGGAGCACCAGAAGTACTTCGTCAACCTTGCCTTTAACGCACACCAGACGGGCCAGGGGGCACGATTTGTTCTGGCTGATATGGTTGGCCTCGGCAAGACCCTCCAGCTGGCGATTTCGGCCATGCTGATGGCCCTCACCGGCGACAAACCTGTGCTGATCCTCGCCCCCAAAACCCTCCTCTGGCAATGGCAGGATGAGATGCGAGATCTCCTTGACCTCCCCTCTGCCGTCTGGAACGGTAAACAGTGGGTCGACGAAGAAGGGATAGAGTATCCCGTGACGGGCGACGAAGGCATTCTTAGATGCCCCCGGCGAATAGGCATCGTCTCCTACGGGCTGATCACCTACGGCTACAGCAATCCCGAGCGGACAAAAGTACCGGAACTGCTCAGACAGATGAGATACGAGTGTATCATCGTCGACGAGGCCCACCGCGCCCGACGGAAGAAACTCACTCCCGGGCAAGAGTACCACAAAGCCCAGCCCAATAATCTGCTCTCATTCCTGCAGGAGATCAGCGGGCGGACAAAGAGCCTCCTTCTTGCAACCGCCACACCGGTACAACTGAACCCGATTGAGGCATATGATCTTCTTTCAATTCTTGCCGGCGGCTCGAACACATCTGTCCTCGGAAATCGGTGGAGTCTCTGGCATAAGGAGAACGCCCGTGCTCTGGACATCATCCTCAAGAAGGAACCCGTACCTGCCAACGAGTACGAGATCTGGAAATGGATGTGCAATCCGCTTCCCTTTGCTTCCGAAGGGAGGGACTATGCCATTATCAGAAATACGCTCGCTGTAAGCGATGAAACGACTATCATAGACCCGGCCATGTGGGATAAACTGACACCTTCGGTCAGATCACGGATTAAAAGGATTGGCGAGGAGTTTTTTGCGTTCCGAAACCCATATATCCGCCACATCGTCCGCAGGACAAGAGACTACCTTGAAACCGCCACAAATCCCGATACGCATGAACCCTACCTGAAAGCGATCCAGGTGAAACTCTACGGGGAGGAGGACAAAGATGCACTTTATCTGACAACCTATCTCAAGGAGGCATACGAATCGGCAGAAGAATTCTGTCATCTCCTTTCCGAGCGAGCGAAGGGTACAGGTTTCCTCAAAACTCTCCTCCTCCGACGAGCAGGGAGTTCCCTCTATGCCGGGCGACTCACTGCTGAGTCAATGCTCGGCATCCGTCGTGATGGCTCCGACGCCCGCGAGGACGAAGCCGAACCGACAAGCAATCTCTTCTCGGAGATGACAGAGGAAGAAAAAGAGGCGCTTCACCGGTTCACCAGAATTCTTAAAGAACATGAGGATGAGGATCCCAAGTATCAGCGAGTTAGGGAACTCCTCTTCGATGAGCGATGGATTGAACGCGGCTGCATAATATTCTCACAGTATTACGATTCGATCCACTGGCTTGCGGAACAACTTAAGGATGAAATCAGGGAAGAGGCCATTGGGATCTACGCTGGCAACAACAAATCTGGCATTTATGAACAGGGTGTATTCCAAAGGGCAAGCAGAGAAGAGATAAAAACTCTCGTCCGAAAGGGTCATATCCGGCTATTACTTGGTACTGACTCTGCGAGCGAGGGTCTGAATCTCCAGAGTCTTGGATCTCTGATCAACCTCGACCTTCCCTGGAATCCAACCCGTCTTGAACAGAGAAAGGGTCGGATCCAGCGTATCGGTCAGATTTATGACGAGGTCTGGATTTACAACATGCGATATAAAGACTCAGTTGAAGATCGCGTGCACGACCTCCTTTCAGAGCGTCTTGAAAACATCAATTCCATGTTCGGCCAGATCCCTGACGTTCTGGAAGATGTCTGGGTAGATGTCGCGCTGGATCGGATCGAGGATGCAAAACGGACTATTGATGCTGTCCCTCCACGGCACCCATTCGAGATCAAATATGATACTATCAGGCCTGTACACTGGGAGTCGTGCGTTAAGGTGCTTGATTCCCAAGATGTAAAGAAGGAGTTTCTTGAGGGGTGGAAATAAGTACGGCTATGATTTATATCGAGCCTGATAAATCAGGATAGTATGACCCACTGGATCGCCTCCTCCAATCGCGACAACGCAAAGATCCTCGATGCGAAGCAGATTTGGGGAGTTCCAAAGCGGAACAGAACCCTCATGCAGCGGGTGAAGCCCGGCGACACCATCCTTGTATATGTCCGGCAGGAGAAAGAGAACGACACAATACTCCCCTCCGCGATAACCGGTGCCTATGAAGTCGTTGCCGAGCCCTACGAGGACCACTCCCGCCTCTTCGTCACCCCGCCGCAGATGGGCGACGAGGTCTTCCCCTACCGTATGAAGGTCCGGCCAGTCGCGGTCTTCCCCGAACCCCTTGAGTTCAAGCCGCTGATCGGGGATCTCAAATTTATCACGAACAAGACGATGTGGAGTGGGCACCTCCGCATAGCCATGCGCGAGATCCCCGAGGAGGACTACCGACTCATCCTCAAACGGGCCGGAGTGGGGATGTAATCGATGCCCGGAGGGATCATCTAGTTTGAGGAGATGGGGCGGCGATGACGGCGCAGAAGAAGATACCAACGCTCCAGCAGCGTCTCAAAGGGCTGGCTGCATTCCTTCCGCAGTTCGAACAGCCCGGCTTCTGCTTCGGCCATTGGGAAGAGAGTAAAGAGGTCGAGCCGGGTGTGTTTACTTTCCCATACTTCTCGCTTTCACGGGTTGCTTACGAGTTCGGACAAACAGTTTACGACCTCGAATGGGTCCGTCTTGACTTCGACTGGCCTGCCTGGAAGCAGACGCCTGAGGCAATACAACTCCGCGACGACGCCCGGGCCTTGAGCAGAGCCACTCCAGAGCAGTTGTCCCGGCTGCTTACCGTGGTCATCCGTCAGGACCGCTACTGTGAGGGAGAACTCGCCGATGCCTTTGAATCCGGTTTGCTTACTGCGATCTGTCGTCGTGCCGCTCAGTTAGAATCTGAAATAGAAGGCTGATGCAGTTTCGCTGCAACCGTCCGCCGTGGATCCGGAGCCGGAAACCGAGGACGGTTGAGGGGCAGGGGGCGGCCGCGTGGTGAGCCCAGGGCGGCCGATATCCCGGCGGGACCGTCATCCGGTGAGGGGGAGGGGGGATCACCCGTCTGAGGAGCATGAGTGAGGCGGTTTAATGGGAGTTTCGCTCGCTGAAGACGAGGAGGAAGAGGGGGGATGGTATTACTACCATCGTGAAACTGGATCTGAAAAATGGTAGGAAATGGATCCAAATGGTAGTGTCAATATCCACGGCTAATTTGAGCCTTGTTCGTTGAATCACTCACTTTATGACCTTTAAATAAATGGTAGAAAATGGTAGGGCTCTGGAGCATAGGCATACGGTAGTAGTGATCTGAGATGGGGGGGTCTCGCGCATAATATCTCTATTATTATCCTATCATTTCTACCATTTAATAAATAATTAATAATAGGGGATTAAATTGGATTTCATCAACAGTATGGCCCAGATAAATGGTAGGATTGACACCCTACCATTTTCTACCATTTCTACCATTTATTGGATCAACACCCTACCGTATGTGATTATCAAGATTGAATGGGAAAAAGAGAGAGATTTCTTCTTAGGCGACCTCAGCGATCTCAGTACTGTATGCCTCCCCCGTGTGAAGCGCTATCAGTTCAACAAGGTCGGTGCGACCGATCTCAAGGACCTTCCGCTGTGATCGTCCCTTCGGCATGGCGACCCACCGTTCCGAGGGTGTTTCGACCCCTAGAACTTCGGCCAGGTTTCGGAGGTCGGCCCCTATGTTTGCGGAGATCTCTGGATTATCCCGGAACTCCGTCTCCTGGAAGATCCCCTGATCTATCCGGATTGACGTGACTCCATCCTGTGAAGCAAGGGCGGCCTGTATGTCCTTCGGAGGTCTACCCTGCCCTCTAACGGGGTGCAGTGCCGGTATTGACCCTGTCGCCAGGAGGAAGCTGAGTTTATCCTCCATAGACCACATCTGCCTCTCCCAACCGAGATCAGTTTTCTCGGCCCATAAATTCCGCCACTTCTGGAAGTCCTCGTTGAACCGTCGCTGTATCAAATCCCGGAGTGCCAGTGCCACTGTTTCCTGGGCTAACAGGGGGGTGTCAGTCTCGTAGTGGTCGTCGTAGGCTAGATCAACCCACGCAGGCACGTTCAGCCCAGCATATCGGTACGCGTTGCTCAGGATTGCTGTTGCCAGGACGGCCCAATCCCTCTCATGGAGGATCTGGGGGGTCCGACGAACCACCTCCCAGACATACGACCCTACGTAACTTAGTTGATCCAGGTACGGCTTCACGTCCCGATCAAATTCCCTCCGCTGCGTCTGGACGCGCTTGTAATCCGTGAGATCATACCTAAGTACGACACTTCGGTTTCGGACAGCGTCTGCCAAGGGAGCCTTCCCGTTTGTCGTCAGGCACAATGGGGCAAGCGCGTCCCGGTGGATCTGCTGCCGGGTTGTTGTGAGGGTTGTTCGGGCAATTAGTTTCTCGTACGCGAGTTTCAGCATTTGGTGGAGCCTCTCGTTACTAAAATCAACTTCGTCGATAAGCACCGGAAACGCCGATGAAGCCAACACCTCACCTAGCCGTGGCTCGGTATTTGCCTGCTCGTACCCCAACATGTGGGTGTTATCCCTGATCCCCCAGAGGGCAAGTCCGATCTGTGCTCCCATCGATTTTCCAGATCTGCTATTCCCTGTGAGGATCAGATTCGGGACCGGTAGATCCACCCGCGGGTGCTTCCGCACGTAGGCGAACGGCGCGATTACGAACCACCTGATCATTGCCGCCGTCCGCGCCCGTGTTGCTGGCGTATATCCAAACCACCTGACGACAGCCTGATCAAGGACTTCAAGGGCGGATCGCAGCCCTGCCCGGGTCAGCAGGGGGGTTTTCAGATCCACAGCCACAAGACCGTCATCAGCGATGTTGATAGCGGCCGTGCTCCTATCCCGATATCGGGCAGGATAGATCCCCGGCCGGTCCTCCTCTTCGGTCTGATGTGCGTAGTGCCCCTCCCTCATCCGTTGGACCAGTACTGCAAGGGCTTCTTCCGCGGCCCGCCGCTTGGCAATCAACCCCTCACCCTCTAGGCCCCCAAGGATATCTGACAGGGTTCCCCGTAGGTTTACCCGGAGTCGCGGCTGTCCGACGAACGCCGCCTCGTAAATGGTGGTCGCTCCGCGGGGACTGGATCTAATCGTGAGATCCGCTAGGGCCACGTTGATGATCGCCCCATCCCTGACCGTATCCCCATCGCGCGTGGTGGTCGCCCAGATCCGGCATCCCCGGAGATCGTTTTGGATCCCCAAGCCCTTGCTGGCGTACGTGAGTATGCTGAGTTGTTCCGGCATCACCTCGACCCTGAGCGCAGAGAGAGGGAGGCTCTGGTAAACGTCCTCCGCGAGTTGCTGGAGTTCCCGAACCTCTCCGTCCGATCCCGGAGGGATCTCGTAGATCGGTGGCAGGCATCTGCTCTGGTTAAATGTCAGCAACCCGTGGTAAATACTCTGAGGGTCATAGCCCTCGCTGGCCAGCCGGACTGCCTCCGCCCGGAGGGCCGGTGCTCGGTTCTCTCCCTCATACCGGGGAGTGTTACTCTCCCTCTCCCACGCCTGCAGCCGGGCATCCCGGTACCGGGCCCATGCCTGCTGGACGCTGGGAGCCCCGAGATCTGCCCGGAGCTCGGCCCGGAGTGCCGCTGGGGCCAGTCCCACAGCGTACCGGGTTCCCGGACTCCTAACCGCCTCGGCCGCACAGAGCCGATCAATCCACGCTGCGACCCCCGCGTCGTCCAGCCCGGCCAGGTCGTCCGGCTGCGGGAGGTCGGGGAGATCCGGTTCTGGAGGGGTCACGTAGACTGCTGGGATGGGTTCGGGTTCGGCAGCCTGCCCGTCCCCCTCCGGGGGGTTCCAGGTTGCCGGGTCGTCCAAGATTGAGCACCCCTCGTTCCCCGGGTTGAGCCCCCGGAAACACCGCTCGCAGAGCCGTTGGCGGTCAGCGAGGGCTTCGTCTATCGTTGTAGGGGCCCGGACGTACCGCGCCGGGGCTCCGCAGTGGGTGCAACCCCGACTCGATCCCTCGGGGAGGGGGATATAGGCCCCGGCCCCCTCTGCAGCCGGTAGAGCCGACAGAGCCGACGGCATCAGCAGCCCCCCCGCGCCGCCGCCTGCCGCTGGGCTAGGCCGACGAATTCCCGCAGTGCCCAGAAAATCCCCTGCCTGTCGCCGCGGACCCCTAGCCGGACCCCTGCCCGGTGGACCGCAGATGAGATCTCGTCGAGGGTGCCCGCGTAGAGTCTGCTCTCCCCGGTGCGGGGCAGGATCAGCGAAACCTCCATTCCGTGGCAACCCACCACTACTCGTCTGACGGCGAATGAACTGAGCCGCTCCGGGACCCCGTCCCAGCCCGTCCGCCAGAGGCCGGGCGTCCCGGCGTCGACCCGCGGGTCGCTCGTGTACTGGACGTAGCAATTTCTAATCCAGGCGTCCACGTGGACCGGCGCGGCCGAAGGAACATTTAATACAATTGCGGTACCAGATATAGTTACCAGATCCTGAGGGGGCCTGGTCGTGTCGTCCTGCCCCGGGGCGGGGGCAGGCGCTCCATTTTGAGTCGTTTTAATCACCTCGTTTGTTAATACGTCTAGTTTGAATCAATCAATCAGAATAACCTCGTTCCGGCCTCGTTCAACGCAGACGTCCACTATAGCACGGTGGAATTGCGAGAGCGCTGCGTAGGTCTCGCGGTCGATCATGACCGGGACACGGCGCGCACCGGAACCATTTTTTTCGGCTAGGGCCAACGGGTGATCACCCCCACAACGTGCCGCTCTGCGGTCGGTGCGGGCCCCTCCTGGGGCGGGTTGGCTGTGGCAGGCGACCCCGCTCCGGGGTAGATTTGTTCTCGTGTTAGTCCTCGGGACCGTAGGTACCCCTCAAATCCCGTCGCCGGGATCCGGACGATCTGGCCGACCCAAATCCCCGGGAGCTCCCCCCGGCGGACCAGGGCGTGGACCGTTGGGCGTGAAATCCCTAAAATCGCCGCAACTGCGGTTACTGAGAGAAATCGCTCAAATTCTGTCAACTGTTCGAACCTCATAGTTCCCTCCTGTGTTTTTTGTAATATATGATAAATCTGAAACTCTTTATATGCTTTGCGATGGTATCTCCCCAGAGGTCTGAAAGCGTTCCGATGCCCGATTCGGGTTTTGCCTGTAAAACCTGCACATGCAACTTTTTAGGATTTTCAATATATTTTTACACATGGGTATCAGGCACATTACGAAGTCAATATTGTATTAAATGATAGAATCCTTACGAATTTTAGTGATATTAATCATCAAGTTGAGTGCGGAATTCCCATTATCTGATATATAAATATCTCCATTCGTCAGATCCGGGCACAAACCTTTAACAATCCGGCGTTCCCATGGAACACATAACCACTCGCCGGTAGCGTTGTACGTTACGGTGAGATCTGAACCAAGACAAATTCCTGCCCCCACAGCGGCGTGTGGGGCGGTAAGATAGATAATTAGTGGGATTTTGCTCGCTGGGTCTTGTCGATGTAGCGCGAGTAGGCCTTCGAGTGGACGATCCGGTCGGCGTCGCGCGAGAACGGCGGCCGGATCACCGGTTCCTCAAGCCTGTGGCCGGACCTCCTGAGATAATCGGCGTTCCG
>Ga0208462_1001965_pt1 | contig 12264 bp, 4 predicted proteins | sample AD_SCU001_MetaG_FD_184452 | JGI IMG/M metagenome (GOLD analysis project Ga0208462, IMG submission 184452) | Active sludge microbial communities of municipal wastewater-treating anaerobic digesters from China - AD_SCU001_MetaG (SPAdes) (version 2) | ecosystem: Engineered > Bioreactor > Anaerobic >...
GAAAACCAGGAGATACATCCCATCTTCCGGTTCAACGGTGATTACTGATGCCCCCGCAGAAATGACCAGGAGGAACAGCCCTATTGCCGCGATGAACCAGTTTCGCTCCATGCATCCCTCAAAAAATTACTGGTAGTGGGTGTCAATATCACCTACAAGGTACCACGCCACATCCCTTGCATCACCGCTGGAAACAGATCCATCGTCACCAACGTCCGCATAGAACCGATCATTGTAGGTGAAGGTTATCTCATCCACCAGATACCACGCGATGTCACGCGCATCCCCTGCGGTCACCCCCCCACCGTTGACATCACCAAGTGCACGCCCAATGAACTCAACAACGATCTGGTCGATGCTTCCGGTATCAACGTCCGGAACGCTCAGGACGCCACCCGAGATGTAACCGCTGGCATCGAACGGACCCTGCCATCCAGACGTGTTGTGGTAGGAGTATGCAACTGTGTCGTTGGCATACGCAGTCCCGATGGCCCGTGTGATTGTCGGCACCTCCACCGATATGGTGGCAGTCCCGCCGCTGCTGGTGATGGTCGAGTTGAAGGTCTTCTTCGCCGGGGTCACCGCGCTCCAGTAGTTCGTGCTGTCTTCGCTGATGGTGTCCTCGATTACTGGCGGCATGACCCTGAAATCACCGGCATCGCCGACAACCATGGAGATGTGCGGGATAGTGGGATCGGTCGCAATCTGGGCGGAATACTCTGTGGACTCACCTGTTCTGACGTAGAGGGTGGTGTTCACCGTGCCGGGGGTATGCATGATAGAGACGTTGTGGTCGCCCTCAAGCACCTCCCTGGTGATGTTGCTTGTTCCGCTTGCCACCGGCACGCCGTCGATATAGAAATCGGCCTCTAGCGGTGCCAGGTTCTCATCGACCACAGAGAGGGTCAGGTTGCCGTATCCCTTCACAGAGGCAGTGGCGTCTCCAAGCGCCATGTTCTCGTCATCGTACATCGGATAGATGCGCGCCTCCACGGTCACTTCACCGGCCTTCGTGAAATTCAGCGGGACATAGAAGTTCTTCACTTCGCCTCTGACCACGCTCGGCTTTGATTCGTCATCGGAACCCGGGTAGACGTAAAGCGTCTTCGCCGTAGCGTTGTACATGTGAGATATGTAGACCCTTGATCCGCCGCCATCCATGTAGTAGGCCATATCGGCGGCCATCTCACCTCCATCGAACGCTACGCCATCCCGGGTCGGGATCTCAAGGATCAGCATCGTCCGGTCATCCCCGGTGTTGTTGACCGTGAAGGCCACATCGACCGTGTCATTGACGACAATCCCGTCCTCAGGTGCCGGCACCGTCACGTCCAGGAAGAGGTCGGTCGCTATGGGGTCGATGAACTCATCGGGGATTGTTGCAAAGGCAACGGACTTTGGCACCTTCTGCCGGCTCTGGACAGCGACAACGAGCTCGGCCGCATCCATCGCTGCATCGCTCTTCCCGGTTATGGTGACCTTACCCGTGTGGTTTGCTCCAGGGGTGCTGCCGTAGAGAGCGGCGATCTCGCTGCCGTTGAGGTTGAATGATACCCTGGGGTTGGTGCTGTTGAACGTGTAGGTCTGCGGCGCACGGATCACCGCCCCGCTGCTGTCCTCAACACCGATCTGAACATTGAAATTGACGGTTGAAGGTATCTGGACCTGGGTCAGCGCTTCGATCACCGCTGCGGTTCCGCGGGTGTTGCCCCAGCGGCCGTTCGTGTCATAAACGCTCACCAGGTAACGGATACCCCCGCGAACGGTCTCGTTCTCGGCCGGGAGGCCTGTCCTGTTCAGGGCCAGCACCGCGTTTGCGGTGTCTTCGTAGGCCCAGGAAGAGCCCCAGTGGTAGCCGTTGGCGGCATCGCCCTGCCGGAGTTCAAGGAGCCTATCCTGGAGTTCACCAAGTTTCGCATCCGCCTGGGCATCGAGGGTAGCGTTATCAGCGTAGTGGTCGCGGATGGCGTCTATACCGAATACGGCGTAGGCAATCGGCGTTGCTGACTGGGAGGTGTAGTCTCCACGAACCAGATAGTCAAACGACCTGTTCAGCGACTCGTTCACCCTCCGCTGGCCTTCAGGGGTCAGGTAGCCGAACTCACCGACAAACTTCTCGGATATGAACCCGGTCCACTCGTAAGAGTTGCTGATGTAGCCCCAGTCAGACCAGCCGCCGTTGGTCCCCTGCTTATTCAACAGCCAGACGGTGCTTGCCGTCAGGTTGATCTCACTTTCGTTTGTAAGGTCGAAACCCCAATATGTGGGATCATTATCCATGTCCTGCCTTAACTCGCTGAAGACATAATTAGGATAGAGTGTGTAGAACATCGATGGAGCCGAGTTCTGACCCCACGCCCAGCCACCGGACTGGTCACCGTAGTTAGTGTATATCGGCAGCTGCTGAGCGTTGTAGCCGTCCGGCGCCTTCATCTGGTTGTAGGCCTGTTGCATCTTGGCCTGGTAGGTGTCGTTGCGCTCATCGTTCAGCTGGCCGCGTGACTCGTAGTACTGCTTCACCCGCAGCACCGCAAGCGCCGGGCTCATCGTCTGCTCCGGGCAGCCATGCGGATAGCCGATCAGGTAGTCAAGCCCCTCAAGGGTGCGCCCCTCCGCTCCTGCAGCGGCGGTGATGACAACCTCGCGCCCCTCAAACGGCTCGCGGTTGAAGACATCAAACAGGATCTCGCCGTTGGCCTCATTATCCAGTATGGTCGAGTTGAGCACCTTGATGTCCACATTCTGTTCACGGACAACGATCGTGCCGTTCACATGGGTCTGCTCCCCCCGGGACTCAAGATTGATGGAGTAGTTGTAGGTTCCAAGCTCCCTCGGCCGTATATAATACCACCCGACACTGTTCCATGACGACGAGTAGGAGTAGATCGACATCTCTGCCGGGTAGTAGTAGTAAAGATCGAACGGCGTGTCCTTGCTCAGGTCAACGGCGGTGCCGTTTGCATACCAGATCGATAGGCTGGCGTTGACGTAGCCGGGCTGGTTGGCAGTGAAGTAGGTGCCAAGCCAGAAGTACTGGTCCTGAACTGCGGTGACGTTGTAGCCATACCACCTCTCCCAGTTCTGCCTGTTATCCGTCGTGATGTTCAGATCGTAAGGCTCGATCCGGACCTGAGTGCTGGCAGTGTTACCATCCTGGACATCATCGCCGACGATCCCTGCCGCCAGGGTGTAGGTGTCGGCGGTAACAGGTTTCCAGGTGTCCACAGTGAAGTAGCGGCTCTGGTATGCCCCGAGAGCAACTTCATCCTGGCTCCAGATAACCGTCCCGCCGAGAGTGACGTTTGCCGAGACGTTCACCGGGGTTGCCTTCGGGTTGTTGACGTAGACGGTGAAGGTGACGTTGCTGTCCACGGCTGATGCCGTCGGCGCCCAGATATAGACACGGGCATCGGTTAAACTATCCTGCACGAGGGCGCCCTTCGTGATATCAAGTTCAAGGTATCTGTTATTGTTGGTTTTGACGTAAGCAGCCGTTGTCGAACCGATCTCTGATACCCGTCCTGAATCGGACTGGGCTATGAACAGGAGATCCACCACTTTTGTATCGTCCGAGAGGGAGAGACCGCTACCCTCTACCAGAAGACGCCCATAGCCTGTGCTCCGGACGCTCACGCCCGACTGCGCCCCCTCATACCCGTCGTAACGGGCAACCGATGGATCGTAGGTCACAGGGATGCTGAAGGAGACAACCGGTGCATCGCTTGAGATGTTTGAGAGCTCGATGGGAACCAGACTGATCACGTTGCTGGTCACATTCAGCCGGGGGAAGATAACCGTCACCGGCTTAAAGGAGGCATACTCCTTCTCGATGGTCTTTGAGACCGTCCCGCTATCCGGGTTTTTGATCCACTCTTTAGGCTTCTCTCCGTTCGGTCCGGCGGCGTTTGCCTCCACGGTGTAGGTCACGCTCCCGGCATACCGATCGAGATTGATGGTCTCTGTCATTGTCCAGTTATCACCGGGCCGAAGAGCAGGGACATCATAGGTTTCGTTCACGCCGTTCTTTGAAACGCGGAGCCATGTTGGCTCAGAGTCTACGCCAGGGGCTATGTTCTCAACACCGTAGGTCACACGGTATGTGCCCGGCACCACATCCTCCTGGATGGTGGTGTTGCTGCTGGAAAGCCCGGAGACCAGCGTGATATCCAGGACCGGCCGGAGGTCGGTGCAGGTGACGGTTGTCTGCGCCTCAATGAAGTTGTTGTCGTAACGAATCTCCTCGATCGTGCGGTCAGGATTGATATCGATTGAGACCTGCTTCGTCCCGGGCGAGATCTCGGCTCCGGCGGTTATTATCAGGGTCACGGACCCGGTCTCCTTCACCTCAACGACCTCGGTGCCCGAGTAGTTGGGATCGATCGTTATATCGGTAAAGATTGTGTAATTGGCGCCGGCTGCGATATCATCCGTAATTGTGTAGTTCTCACTTTCACCTACAAACGTGACCTGCGTCACGATCTCATCGGTCACACCGGCCCTGCCGATGTTTCCAATCACGAAGGTCGGGTTCATGTAGATGGTGCCGTTGCTGTACTTCTTGACATACTGCGGCGGTGCAGGGTCGAGGTATCCGACCAGATCAGGCAGCGGCGGTGGGGTGGTATTCAGCCATCCCTCTGTAACATGTTCAAAATGTGACTCGTTAAACTCAGTGCTGTAGGTTGCTTCCGGGTAGAGAGAGTAGTTGCCGGGAGTCTCTCTATAGGTGTCGAAATGGATCTCGGCTATCTGCACCGGTGCCGCCCCCACGGTAAAAGGTGCCGTGGTGGTGATTGCAAACTGCAGGTGTCCGGGATGATCCGCCATGTATGTGAGGTTGGCACCCGCAAGCGGCCCGGTGAGGTTGACGGACTTCACCGTACCGGCGCCCTGACCATAGAACACCCATACACCGATCCCCTCGATCTCGTCAATGTTCGCCACCGATACCGGGATCACGGCGGGTTCGCCCGCTTCAACCGTCGCCGATCCGAAGATTATCGTTGATGCCGGGTTTGGCGGCGCTGCAACCGTCTCCTCTGCGGCTGCAGGGAGATCTTCATCGAGAGACGCTTCCGTCTCCGTGGGTTCAACATCAAGCCCTGGAGCAACCGTCATGCTCCCGTTCTCAGGAGCGGTCGCCCCCTCCGTCCCCGCGGCGGCAACACCGCCGATGAGACAGATTGAGAGGATACACATTATCAGAATCTGCACATAATGTTTCATACATCATCACATCCATGGCTGGCTATAAAACCCTTCCTGCGGCATGTGCCACAGAAGAGCATACACCTGTTCATCAGTCACTCCTGAAATTAAAGTGAGGTGATCTTCCCCACATAGTAGTAGGCGATCTTCGCTGCATCGGCGGCGTCCACCTTCCCGTCGCCGTTGAAGTCCGCCTCCATGTTCACGTCTGTTAGCCCGAGGGCCATCCAGGCCACCCGTGCAACATCCCCTATATCAACGCGCCCGTTCCCATTGAAGTCGCCCTTCACGTGGGGCGCCGTCATCTGGAGAGAGTAGCCCGAACGGGTGGTAAAGACAAGGTCAGGCATGCCGCCGCCGATCTCCCAGTAGACTTCCGCGTTCTCCGGCACATTCAACGTAAGAGTTGCACGCCCGTTTGCATCGGTCTCCTGAATACTTGCACCTCCGGAGTGCCCATAAATGGAGCCTCCACCATAGATCGGGTAGATCTCCCAGGCCAGGTAGACAGGTATACCCGCCTCACCGTTCTCCATCCGAACCTCGATGCTCTTTGACCCGGGGGTATCGTAATACTGCTCCGGCGGTGTCACTATGGAGAGGGGGGTTGCTGCGGTATAGATCGATATCCATGTCCAGGATCCCTGTGAGGCTAACTCCTTCATGTAATGGGTGATGGCGTATGATCCGTAGGTAACCGCACCTGCATATGAACCACCGCCGGTCGTATACTGTGAGGCAAGTGTCGTCGCGCCTGTACTGTAATAATGATGCATCCACCCCATCTGCCGGTTAACCTCGAAGATCCCGGGCATCGGGACGATCTCACCATCGGCGTTCGTGACGGTGGACGAGGCCACAAGGCTCCCGCCTACGTACTCCCCGCTCAGCAGGACGATCGGCCCCCCGGGAGAGAGACTGGTCGATCCATACGCATCGCCGGATAGACCGACCACCTGGACCTGGTCGTAATATTCAACGTCTCCCGGGAACCGGGCCGCTACAGGGATGGTGGCCGAACCGTGACCGTCGGTCCCGGTGGTCACCACCGTGCAGCCATCAGATGTGTAGAGGTAGACCGTCCCGGCCAGCGGTGCACCCGTATCACCGTCCTCAAGGTAACAATCGACGTCGATCGCATCTCCCGGATCAAACCGCTTTGTGGTCTCATTGTAGGTGCTGTTCCATGACCCCCCGATTGAGAGCCACCGGTCATGGGTCGCCTCTGGGACGGAGGCGTGGTGCATGAACGGATCCAGGTTGACCAGGATTATTGCAACGGTCTCATAATACCCAGACCCATATTCCTGTACCTCCTGTACCTCCTGTACCACCATCCCCACGTATGCATCCTCTGGAACAGGGATGCTCAGTTTCCCTATACCGTTTGTGGTCGTGAAGGTGACCTGCTCCATCGACTCCTGCAGGTTGCTGATCTCCTCCATAAACTCCGGGCTGAAACCTCCGGCCTCGCCTCCGCGAAGTCTTGCGGTCTCTTCGGGGAATTGAGCAGCAAGCGACTTCACTTCAGCCTCACGGAGCCAGACAACAGACACCGAATGGGTGCTGTCTGCCACAGGGGCACCGCCAAGAGATTCATACATCTTGACCACGAATGTCGCGTTGCCGCCAGGTTTTGCCGATATCATGTATGGCGCGACCTCGGTGACCGTCTCAGCGTAATCGATAAAATCGATCCAGCCCGCGCCGACCTCCGCCTCTTCGCTCATGTTATCCGCGGGATAGAGGTAGACAGGACTCCCGTACCGATCCTCTCCAAGCATCTCCCGTGTTATATCCGCGGATATCGTCCCGTTCACCGGGGTGAATCTCCGACTGTAGGAACCGATCTGCATCACCACATCACCGGTGTAGGGCGCCATGGTGGCGGGGTTCACAAGCGTGTAACTGACTGTGGCGGTCGCGTTGACTGGCACCCGATATTCTTTGTCTGGTGTGTCAAAAGCCTTTAACGGACTCCTGTAGCCATCGTAGGTGTATATATCAGCCGAAACCACATTACCATGTGTATCGCTCACGTTGTACTGGTAAGAGATGTAAACCCCTCCCACAGGCACGAACGAGGCGATGGCCAGCCCGTTCTCATCCGTCATCACGGTGGTGTTCAGCACGGTGGCGGTGGAATTTGTTACTCTAAACCAGATCTCCTCACCGGCAACGGGCCCATCATCCCAGGCGATCGCGGTGATGTTGTTCTCAACGCCGATCTTGAGGACTGTGTATGCGCATCCGGCGTACAGCCCGGGCTGATCATACACCGGAGGCTGGAGCGGGGTGATGTTGTCCACCGCCGCCCAGGCGCTCACCCGGCCGGCACCGTAGTCGGTGTCAGGACCGGTCCGGCCGAGGTCGATCGCCGTCCGCTGGAGAACTGATCTGATCTCGGCGGGGGTAAGCGAACTGTTCACATCGAGCATCAGGGCAACCACCCCCGAGACATGGGGACAGGCCATGGAGGTGCCGGACATCGTCGCGTAACCGCCATTATTGTAGGTCGATACAACATACGACCCGGGAGCGACCAGATCCGGCTTTATCCTCTGGTTTTCGCCCCATCCCACAGGGCCGCGGCTGCTGTACGCCGCTATATAGTCAATAGACTCATCAATCGCTCCGACGGCGATTGCCTTCTCCGCGGCGGCGGGAGCGCCGATGGTGCGAAGCCCGTAATCTCCATCATTCCCGGCTGAGGTTACCACCACTGTGCCGTTCAGATCGACTATCCGGTTCACAGCCTGCGACTGAAGAGACGTTCCGTTATCCGCATAACAGGTGGTGACGCTTAAATAGACTGGGTACTCCTCGGGGATGCGGCTCCAGCCGTAGGGAATCCACTCACCCTCATCCTCTGCATCGTCGTAATACCCGATCGCGGGGATCGCCATCTCGTCGACATACCAGCCATACCAGGCAACGCTATAATCAGTCTCGTAGCGGAGGCGTAACTCGATCACCCCGCCGCAGTATGGTGTCAGATCGGCGGTCGAGACGCCCTGCCCCATACCTGTAAAGGTGAGGAGAGTATCCCACTCTCCGGTCTGTGGGTTGCAAACCTCAACATAACCGTTATCCCAGCCCTCCTCGATGTCATACCAGGAGGTGATCTGGAAGGTGGCCGATTCCACCCCGGTCAGGTTGAACTCCCGCGTAAGGGTGCTATAAAGGTGATCATCGGATCCCGACCACCATACATGGTCGCTTGCGTTGAGCGAAGGGTTCTCTATGCGGAGCGTCCAGTTGCCCGGCTCGAGGGGTTCATCCCCGATGTACTTCACCATCCCCACATAATCAGGCACCGGAGTAGTCCACCAGTCGCAGTCCACACCCTGGTAGACCGTTCCACCGGGCGTCTCCAGGGTGACATTCAGCGCGGAATAAAGCGGCGCCTCCACCTCAAGGCAGATGAAGCCCGGGTCGAACCCATCATTCCAATTTTCAACAGGGATCTCAATCTCGAGGCCGGAGGCATCGATGGCCTGGTAATCCTCATCCCCATAAAACTCGATGGGGATCCCACCGCTGTAGGATATAACATCCGCCCCAAGTTCCACGGCGCGCTCAAAACCGCGGATGACGGTAGAGGAGTTCGCACGCCCATTCGAGTCGAAGACCTTGATACCGATCAGGCGAGCTCCTGGTGCAACCCCGGTCTTTGTCCCGGATGCACCCGTCCCGGCGATCGTCCCGGCACAGTGGGTACCATGGCCGTAATCGTCGTAGGGCTCTGTAAGGTAGTTTACAAGGTCATCCCAGCCGACCACCTTGCCGGCGAGGTCGGGGTGATCGGCATAGATCCCGGTGTCCACAACGGCCACGGTCACCCCTGTGCCGTTAAACCCGTTCTCCCAGACCTCGGGCGCCTCGATCCAGTCCACGCCCCAGGCGATATCCTCTGAGTCCATCGGCGGAGGGTTGATGTAATCGATCGTCTCGCCCGCCGGTTTGTAGAAGTTAATGCCACGCTCACCCTTCTCCGAAGGGGTGTCGGCATCGATGGTGACAATCCGGTCCGGCACCACCATGGCAACATCGCTTCGGGCAGCGATCTTCTGCACCTCCTCGGGACTGAGGGTGGCGGCAACAGCGTTAACCGACCATAGCGGTGTCACATCAGCAGCGCCCATCTTATCCAGGGTCGCTATCACGTCTCCCTGGGACTGATCGGCAAACGCCGCAAGTTCAGCAGGCCCCGCGCTTGCAGGAGCCTGCTCTTTCATCACGATTATCACATGCTGCGCCTCACCGGTGAGCGGTGCAGCAGACGCAGCCCCTACCAGAAGCAGGGAAAGCAGAATGAGGTGTAGTATAACACGCACGGCAACCACATCTACATGAGTGAAATACCCTATTTGTATTAAACCCTTTCATTCACCGGGGCTGATCATCCCCGCGTCATGTCAACAATCCTCCCCCGGCCAAAATCCATTCATTCACCGGAGATGGGAGAGACGCCTCGACCCCTGCCGGATCACCGCGGCATTTTAGCATGCGCCGCCCCAGCATTACGTCATATAAAAAGTTATGGTTACCGTCTCTGAAAGATACATAGAGCAGCCGTGATAATAAGGGCAAGAACGGCTGCAACCGTGGAGAGCGGTGCTGGTGCCGGGGTCGTCGGTGTTTCATCACCAGCATGAGTTGGAGGGGCGGTCGCCGCGGTTTCAGGGGTCACGGTTTCATCACCTCCGGGTTGCGGGGTGGTCATCACCGGTGCAGGTGTCTCACCGGTTCCAGCGGTCATGGTGGTCGCCGCAGGTGCCAGCGTAGATGTCTCGCCGCCCCCTGCGGCAGACCCGGTTCCACCTTCACCTCCGCTGCCCGCCGCTGCTGTGCCGGCGGTAACCTCGCCTGCGGCAACGCTCTCAAACGCGATCGAGGCGAACGCCGGGAAGTCGCTCCAGCGGGCATCCTCAAGTGTCAGAGAACTCGAACCGCCTCCCGCCGCCGAGAAGGCCGCCTCCACCAGCGGTGCCGGGGACGGTATATCGACGGGGTCGGGAAAGATCACCAGCACCCTGGCCCGCCCCGCTTCGTTCGTGTTCAGGGTCATGGATGCATCGGCATACGCTGACGCCAGTTGTATCCCATCAAGGGTCACCACACCCGGATCATACCGGAGATCGAACTGGACGCTTGTGGCCTGAGATATGCCCGAGACCATCACAGGCAACCATCTCCCGTCCGCCGACCCGGAAGGCGCCTCAAGCAGGGATGCAGCCTGCACACCACCCGCAAGCGAGGTGCAGAGTATCAGAAGGATTGCAAGGCTTCGTGTTTGCATGATATAACTCCATTCCGAGAGCATATAAAAATCTGCTGCTATGACCGGATGCCTCGGGAGGCCATCAACAGTACCCCCACGGCTTTATAAGCCTCTCGATGGGCGGATTCGGGGCGGCCGGGAGGTGGGGGGGTGATCGATGAATGCCGTTCAACCAGAGACGCAGGAAACAGGGGAGGGGGGAGCCGTCTCCGCCTCCCCCCTCCCCGTCAGCCCCTCCCCCACGGGGGGGGCGATTTCCCATCGATACAGTGTTCGGGGAAGAGCACCCCCTCACCTGGTTCCTGGTGAACCCCCCGAAGAATCCTGTTTCTGTCCCCTGGCACTGTATCCGGACTATCGCCATGCACTGCCCGCCCCCTCGGAAGGGGGCGGGAGGAGGCCGCGGAGCGGCCGGGAGGTGGGGGTGGTCGACTCCCGCCTTGGAAAACCGTTCCCGGTGACACGCCGAGACAGGGGAAGGGGCGTTCCGCCCCCTCCCCGTCAGCCCCACCCCCACGGGGCGATTCCCCATAGACACAGTGCCAGGGAGGAGGCAACCTTTCTGCCGTCAACGCAAACACTCTCACCGAGATACTGTCTCCCCCCCGTGCACGGCTATCCGGGCCAATCGCCACACACTGCCCGCCCCCCGGGATGATGGCGGTGGTCAGCCGCAAAAAACGTTCGCCGCGGCGGTGATTTTTAGGTATCAAACCATGAGCAACTGGTTCGGTGGTCTCGCGCCGGGGTACAGGTTCCACCGTGCAGATTGCTCTCCCGGCATCCGCTTGCAGGTGTATAATATCCCGACTCTGGATGACCGGGAGGCGGAGTTCCCACATGAGATCAGGAAGATGAAGGTTTTCGCAAAGGAGATATCTTACACCCGGCCCATCACACCGGGAGAGGGGTGAACCGCCGGCAGGTATATGATTCTCCGCGAAGCCACCTCAAGACCGCGCAGCACCCTCAATCGCTCTCGCAATCTTGATACTTCTACGGCACAGAGATGTCTGAACGGATAAACCCATGGAGACCCCCGAAGAACAACCCCTGATCGCACAGGCCGCCGGGGACATCCCCGGCGACCTGGTCGCGGTCGTCGCTGCGAGCCTCGCAACCATACTTTGCGTCTACGTTCCTATTTTAAACGAGAGTTTCCTCCGGATCGTCTTCGGGGTGGCGATGGTCCTCTTCATCCCCGGCTACGCCCTGATCGCCGCGCTCTTTCCCGCCCGCGACGACCTTGACGGTATCGAGCGGGTCGCACTCTCCTTCGGGCTCTCGATCGCGGTAGCCCCGCTCATCGGGCTCGGGTTGAACTACACCCCCTGGGGGATCCGGCTCGACCCCATCCTTGCATCGCTAACTCTCTTCACCCTGGCTATGGCCGCCGTCGCCTGGTACCGGCGCCTCCTACTCCCACCTGCCGAACGGTTCCGCGTCCCGGCCCGTGAGATGATTGCCGCCGCGTGGGCCGAACTCTACGACCCCGGGGCCTCCAGGCTCGACCGCGCGCTCTCGGTCATCCTGGTGATCTCGATCGTCGCGGCAGTCGCAACAACGATCTATGTCATCGTGGTGCCAAAAGAGGGGGAGCACTTCACCGAGTTCTACATCCTTGGGCCCGGGGGGAAGGCCGCCGATTACCCGACCGATTTTCCGGCAGGCTCAATCCAGACGGTGATCATCGGTGTAGGAAACCACGAGTACCGCAACATCACCTACACCATCGAGGCCCTCCTCCTCAACCAGACGTTTGATACCAGGAC
>Ga0208462_1001970_pt1 | contig 12223 bp, 12 predicted proteins | sample AD_SCU001_MetaG_FD_184452 | JGI IMG/M metagenome (GOLD analysis project Ga0208462, IMG submission 184452) | Active sludge microbial communities of municipal wastewater-treating anaerobic digesters from China - AD_SCU001_MetaG (SPAdes) (version 2) | ecosystem: Engineered > Bioreactor > Anaerobic...
AGCCCCACGATCCCCGCCACGATCAGGACGATGCAGAGAAGGCGGATGACGCTCCGCGACTCGCCGAAGAGGATGATCCCGGCGATGACCGTCCCGACCGCCCCGATGCCCGTCCAGACGGCGTACGTTGTTTGAATCTTAGCCTTATGACAGTAGATTAAATCCCGGAAATCACGACGATTTTTTCCCTGTTTTTTTGGTATATATTTATATGATAGATTCTCGAAATGTGGTATACCATGGCTCAGGAAGAACCCCATTGCACCCGGTGCGCCTCCCGGATGTACCGTGCCCATGTCCGTCGACAGGTGGCCGGCCGGCGGTCATGGATCCCTGTAGGGTGGTGGTGCCCTTTGTGCGGGGAGTATGTCAACGAGGGATAGGGCGGGGAGGCAAAACACACCCTCACGGATTGTGTGTAATCGGCGATCGCACCTCTCCCCGAGTTCTTCACCCTTCAGGTGGTCCGCCTCCCTTAAATCGCATCTATAGGGCTATCGATACGATACCGAAAAACAATAGGCCACTATAGGGAGGGTGCCCGCGTGCGCGCGGGAGATGGGTGTCGCATCCTGCTGCATCTTGACCGTCCCCTCAATGAGGGTGCCCGCGTGCGCGCGGGAGATGGGCAGACGCTATCAGTATCTGAGTAGACCCACCGAGGGTGCCCGCGTGCGCGCGGGAGATGGGATAGCGGTGCTTCCCGTTGGGCAATTATTGCCTATCGAGGGTGCCCGCGTGCGCGGGGAGATGTGTTTTCGTCTGCGGAGCAGATGGGTATTCTCCTCGCGCGCGTGGGGTGCTCATCCTCTGTGGTATCCCCCGGATGGTGACGGTCGTATTCTCCTCGCGCGCGTGGGGTGCTCGCCGTCTAGACCTCCATCAATCCCTTGACTCCTGTATTCTCCTCGCGCGCGTGGGGTGCTCTAGCAGATGAGGAGAGAACCTGAGGTACTCGTACGATTCTCCTCGCGCGCGTGGGGTGCTCTCCTTCCGCTTTCTAGGTCTTCCGAGACGTGTTCTTTTTTCGGCGAGGTGTTTTCCTGTCCGGCGCTCCAAAAAGATCCCCGGGGGTGTCGAGTTGTCGCGGTAGGTTGCCGAACATAGGACTACCGAACACAGATTTCAGGTCATGAGCAGGGTTTTCGATGAACCAATCGTACGGATCCCGCCTCTTTCGGTGACGTTTTCGCTCTCCCTTTCTATCGGGCTCAGGGAGATTCTCATGTGGCCCCGGCGTCCGGTAATCGGCCTCCCTGCGCGGCATCCCGGGGTTAGGGCGGGGTCGCCCGGGAGGTGGGCGCACCCTGTCATCAGGCGCCCGAATCACGCGGTCAATGTCTGTGGGCCTACCACGACCCGGGAGAATCTGCCTCCTGCTGTCAGGTGCCCGAATCACGCGGTCAATGTCTGTGGGCCTACCACGACCCGGGAGAGTCTGCCTCCTGCTGTCAGGCGCCCGAACCACGCGGTCAATATCTGTAGATCTGTCGCGACCCGGGAGAATCTGCCTCCTGCTGTCAGGTGCCCGAATCGCCCGGTCAATATCTGTAGATCTGTCGCGACCTGGGAGAGCCTGCCTCCTGCTGTCAGGTGCCCGAATCGCCCGGTCAATGTCTGTGGAGCTGTCACGACCCGGAAGAGTCTGCCTCCCACCGTCCGGTACCCGAATCACCCGGTCAACGTCTATGGGCCTGTCGCGACCGAAGAGCGGGGCTGTACGCTCCTTTTCTCGAGTCACATGTGTGGACAGGCGGGTACCTGCTCTCACTGCCCGTTCGTGTAAAACTGACCCGTAGGGGGGCGTCTTGGTGATCGGTTTGATGACGGGCTCCGGATCCTCCATCAGATAGAGCGAGAGGGGCTTCGGGAGATGCAGATATTTCGCTCGGATTTCTGGAAGATCAACAAGGATCGGTGGGGCGGGGCGTTGTGCAACTGGATTGAACGAAAACTCCATAATCTCCAGGATCTGCCCGGTGTCCGGGCGGATCGTGTAGGAGGAACCCCGGGTCAGTCCGAACCTCTGGAAGAATCGGGACCGCCCAGAATGGACCGGGTAGAGATGGGTACCGGGTTTTACCACGTACTCATGCTCAGGCAACCCCAACCACCGGTACCCCGATACCGGTTTCGGGGAGACGAGGATCTCCCCTCGGGGGGATCTAAGATATTCTCCGTACGCCTTGAGAGAGAGCTGCTGCTGGAGACCCCTCGGCACCCGCTTGCCGCTTTGGGCTATTGCCTCCCGAGTCTGTGCCAAGCGGGTCAAGGATTTCGGGACCTCGAGCGGTGTGCCACGGATCTTCAGGAACCCACCGGAGGCGAACGTTGCGTACCCGGTGTCCGGCGGACCGAGGAACAGGGCGTGCTCTATGGCCTGATACGCAGGTTCGACCAGCCCCCGTTCCAGGGCCGCCAAGGCGGCCCGGGTCTCTGGGATTGCAGTGGGCATGTGACTTGCAACCTCGATTTTTCCCTCCCGGATCCTTATCTCCATAAAGTGACGAGAGGTACCATGGTAGTAACTTCGGGGAGCCTCGAAGATCGTCGGATCAAGCTCGAACTTCGTGGACCCTTTCAGAGTTGGGTGATACTCAAAGGGGTTCTGCCAGCGGGTGATTGTATCGATCGGTCCGGCGTGCCCGGTGTAAACTCTCATCCCGCGCTCGAAGTAAGGATCAACGTGCGCCACTGCACGAAGTACTGTTGCTCCGGCTCGCTGTTTAATTGCGGCAGTCTTTCCACCGATGAGGATCCCTCCGACCATCGCTCCGGTGAACCGGTAAGGATCTTCTTTGACAGCCTCGACGGTGCCCTCCCCTACGACCACAAGCCCTTCACCCGTGAGGGCTGCGGCACCCATCGGATCCTGGTAGGCCATCCTCCCCGCTCGCACTATGCCAAGGGGGGCGGCGGTGACGTACTCGATGGCTCCCTGAGGGAGATCTATCACTGCACCCTTGATGAGGAGATGCCCGGGATCCCCTTCCCAGTTCGGCTGTAGCCGGGTCCCGCCTCGGGTCAGGGGAGGGGCAGTGACGAGGGTGAGTTCGCCCCGCCTCGATCCCGGAGCGACATGATGTATCTCTTCGCCGCTTCGTCCCCCTACCCCCGATGGTCCAGGACGCGCGATGGGAAGTGTTTCCGGGCCGAGATACGGCGCTGTATCAACCACCCGCTCGATTGCAGGGGCAACTGATGTGGTCCACAAATTACTCGCCTCCACGCCCCTCTCGTGGATCCACAAAGCTTTCTCCTCCATAAAGCGACCGATATCCGGCACCTCTGGGATCCTGAGTTGCACCCGTTGCTGATGCATGGTTACAGATATCTCTCTTGCCGGGTGCACAAGAGACTTATTTTGTTGCATGGACCCGGTAGGCTTCGGTGCAATGGCCTCCCTCATCTCCTGCACGTGCTGGGTAACATGAGTTGGTACCGGGATCCGCCCGCTCGTTTGCTGTGCAGGGGATACATACCCTCTGCCGTAAAAGACAGTTGCCGGCTCCTGACGTGTTTGAACCGGGCGAGTTGCTTCTGCGACCCGCTCGACACCGCCCCGGGCGACGACGGGGACGAAGGCTCCGGTCGTGCCGACCACCCGGGTTACGGGCTGCATTACCATACTGATCCTATCCGTTACAGGCTGAACCTTCCGGTTAACGGCGTTCTGTGCGTTCCGCATCCGTTGTAGAATCCAGTTTACTACCATGTTATCGATCCTCGTAGATGTCTCCGGTGTCCGCCTGCAGTTGAGAATAGTTCAATATCAACTTTTTATAGACCAGATTAATACATATATATTCCGTTTGGAAAAATGGGACAATATATATTAGTTTGCGGAACAAAGAAGAATTATGAGCGGTGAACCAAACAAGGACGAATATATAAGGGCGGAAAAATACCCCGTTCAGGAGAAAGCCGAACAGGAAGTCGTAGGCGCTCTTCTTAAGGCAGGAGTTCGCGGGGAAAATATGGATGCAGTTCTCGATGCAGTTGAAAAACTCATATCCGTCGAGCTGTGGACAATGGGAAATCGGATTCGGGGCGAATTACAAAAACTGTGGGAAAAAGGAGGCCATCATGATCCCGTTGCCGATTTGCGGTTAAGACATGTGGTTGCGCTCGCGGAGAGGCGGGTCGAACGTTCCCGGCATGTCAGTATAGATGAGGCCAGATCATACTTGTATTTCCTGGATGACGGATTTTCCTACCGAGAAATTGCCTACATCTTCGGGAGGTCTACGGAGACAGTGCACCGGGGAGCACGAATCGCCAGGGAGGAGAGAGTACAGAAAGGGGGTATTAATGGGGGGTGGGATGATGACGGGGAGGAGATTGGTGGAGGGGACACAAACAAACAAACTGCGTGATGCTCCGAGTTAGAATCGTATAACACGTACAGAAAACGTTTTTTTTCGATCCACTGGTGCAGGAAAGGTCGATCCCTACCCTATGCTCTATGTACCACGGATCCTCGATGCAAGAAGCAATATTGTCGAAACGGTTTGGGGCGGCGGTTCGCTCGTCTCTACTTTCACAGTGATCTCAAGAGTGTTGACTAATCCTCAAGAGGCTCGATCAAGACAATCCGGACCTTCTTACCCGACCAAGCAGCTGGTAGATACACGCGGGAGCTATTACCGGATCTCACCGGGACCTTCTCTTCTATCCCATATCCCCGGATAGTTATATCGAATGGCTCCATACAGTATACGAATAGAATACAAAAGGTTATATAGATATCCAATGTATACCGTTAGTGGCTACTAAATAGTCAGTGCGTATCTATGAAGCATTATGTGGTAATCTCCAGAGAGACTGTTCTATGGTCAGTCCAACTTATCCAGGCTAACCTTGAAGAGTCCGCGCGACCGGGTTAACCCGGCCGAGGTTGTTGACTGCCTTAACAAAGCGGATCGGGAGGTGCAACCCCTCCCGGCGGCATCTGCCCGATGACGGCTTCGACCTGAGGGAAAAGAGATGAAAAACACATGGTAAACATTGACTTTGGAACCCTGGTGGCGGTAGTCCTCGAGGAGCTGAGCTTTTCCGAGAACGAGCTGGGCGTCGACGAATGGAAGGATCCGCACGCGGCCCTGATGATATACAAACGCAACACCGCCACAGTAATCCGGAAGCTCTTTGACGAGGTAGAGCTGGCAGAGGGGGACGAGGAGCCGGTGTGCCCTGCTTGCGGGATGCCAGTGATATCGGAGGCTGTAGTCCAGCGTCTAGCCGACACGCTTGGGGAGGATGCTGCAAAGGATGCCGGCATGTCCCAGGACGATCCCCTACTGCGGGAGGCGATCGCCCGGGTCCGCGAGGACTACCCGGAGGAGTGGACCGCCCTGGTGCAGAAGATTATCACACGCGCGGCTGCGTGAGCCGGCGGCCGGAAAAGAGGAGATAAACAGATGATGAATAAAGTGACTAAATCTGTCAAGACCTATAAGCAGTCGGTCATCAACACGCTCCCGCTCCTGGAGCAGCTCATCTTCGAGTACGCCGAAAAAGAAGGGATCGTCGAGATCGTCGATGACGTAACCGACGTCCAGGGGGTGCGGGCATGAGCGTCCCTTCACAAGAAGGTGTCTGCATGTGGGATGAAACGAAGCCAGGACAGAGATCGTCTTTCGCAAAACGGTTCCTTACGCTGGAAAAACAGGTTGCAGAACTCCGGGAATATCTGAACCTGCCGCCTGTAGACAACGAGCCGGATCGCTCGATCATATACGTCATCGCCAATGTGGCCGATTGCGAAGAACCGACTTCGGAAGGCAATTCCCACCTGGGATACGTGTTGCACATGACAACCGACCCCCAGATCGCTCACGAACTCTTCCAAGTGGAAAGCGCCCGAACGCCCGGGGAGATAAGAATGTACGTGTATCGAGAATTCAGTTGCGCTGAGTTAACGACCCGTTGTGACTTCGGCGATGAGTTTGCCGCCGTTTATCTCTCCAGTACGCGCAATCACACCCCACTGAGGATCAATGCCCCGCTCCATGCCCCGATACGTCCCGCCAAGAACCGATCGTCAGATGAGGCCGCATGACCCATCTCACCAGACTCTCATCAATGCCCGAATCGTCCGTAAAAACCGGAGGCAGCCCCACACCACGACCGCCAAGAACCCAATATCACCATATCCATACCTTTTCTCCCTCATCACACGGGATGAGTCTATTTTTCCGCCCCGAACCTGGAAAAAGCCATCCACGAGGATTTGTTTTAAGGCGCGATCTCCAGTGTGTTGATAGGGAAACACCTGAGAGAAAAGAGGGGGCTTAAATCGCGTCTGTGGTTGTGGTTTCCTTCGCCCGTTTGGGATTCTAAAAGAGGATTGAAGAGATTTTACCCGAACATAATTTCAGTAGTTTCCGGGCCCGGGGTGGGGTGGGGCGACTCAGCTGTGTTCAGACTACACGGGCCATCGTCGGGGTCGGGCACGTCGGCGTCTTCACTTTCATCGAGAATCCACATTTCCAACAACCGATGGGCCGCATACCGAAGGGCGGTTGCCATGGTGTTACCTAACACTTTTTCGCATTGCTCGCTGAGTGAAATTAGCAGAGCTGCCACCTGGAGATCAACCACCTCGGGATCCCCGGTTACGTCAAGGATATTCCGATCTTGAGTCATGACTTGGCCTCCCGATGAGCAAGGGCTGCAAAACAATCCGTGCATAACCCGGCAGTCCCGCGCCGTTTGTTGAAGTCAACTGGAATTTCACGGTAGGAAACGCCGCCCTTGCCACACACACTGCATCTCTGCCCCACGAATGGATGTTTTTGGGGGCTGTAGTCGGCCGGGTCAGGAGAGAAATTTACCTTTGATTTATCAACGGATCGATTTTTTGGGGCCGCTTGGCCGGCCTGATCGGTCACAGTGAGGGGGGTATGTTGTATATGCGCAATTTTCCCAAACTTTTCTCGCGCGGGCGTAGTGGAAAAAGTTTGGGAAAATTGCGCATATTGATCATAACCCGATGTGACCGACTCATCGAGGCCAGCCTGTCTCTCAACGGGTTGGTCGTCGTTATCGATTTCCGCTTTAGTTTTGCGCCGAATACCCAACCAATATTGGTTGTTCGTGTCCCGGCTTTCTTCAAACAGAGTCTTCATGATCTTGCCAAACGCGATCCTCGACAACATCTTCCACCCCGTGGTCTCACACCACTCCTTATACCCCGTGTGAAGGTCGGTCTTCCCCACTCTCTCCCGGGGATCGAGAACACACCACTCTTCGAGGAAGCGCCCGATCTGGTTCGATGACAATCGATACTCCTGTGCAGCCTTCTGTACGGCCTTCGGTTGGACGAGTCTGCCTTGCTCCTGGTACCGTTTGAGGCCTTCGATCATCCAGTTGAAGACACCGGAGCTTTCCTGCTCGAAGAGGAACTTACCATACTCCGACCGCCGTTTGTCCACCGGGACGACCGCCACGAAGGGAATTGGCCATATCCGTCGCCATATCCCATTGTCCGTGCCTTTGATCTTCGGAAGGTGGTTCGTTGCCAAGAAGATTTTACCCCCCGGTTCGAACTCAATTTCTTTGGCGTATAACGGTCGGGCCGTCACCCTGTGGTCTCCTGTGATTGATTTAACCATAGATTCGGAGAGCAGGGCGTTCTGTTCCGGTTCGGTGCAGGTCACAAACCGCGCGCCTTTGAGCCGGAGGACATCCGGTCGTGCCCGTCCCCCGTCGGTATATCGCGACTGCATCAGCGTTCCGGCTTCGATATTCACAGCATAATCCCCGAATATGAGCGCGATGGTCCGTAACGTTTCAGATTTGGCGTTTTTCCCGGTGCCGTAGAGGATCGACATGATTTGTTCGGGGTTGAACTGAAGGAGCGAGTATCCCACGAGCGCCTGGAAACCGTCGATCATCTCCTGGTCACCACAGAAGATCATCTTCAGGTGATCATGCCACCCAGGACACGTCGCCTCGGGATCGTATCGGACCCCTGCAATCTTCGTGCATAGATCTTCTCTCCGGTGCTCCCGGAACTCTCCGGTATCGAGGTTAAGCGTGCCATTCTCGCAGTTGAACAGGGCCGGCTGTGCATCGAGATCATCCGGCCGAACTGGGACCATGAAGACCGCGCCGTCGATCATCGCCCGCCGTAGCTGCAACGACTCCGATTTAAGCGCCCATTCCGCATATGCCCTACTATCGGCACCCGTGGCGGCCTCGACAAAGATCGACTTCGCTGTCTGCGTTGCCAGGTCCAACATCCGGTGTGTATCGTCCGGTTCCCACCGCCGCCCGTCCCAGACATACCACTGCTTCAACGTGGCACAGTACCGAATATCTTCACCGTATAGCCGAACTAGGCGCCCACTGTTCCCGGCATCCGTCAGGTGGGTCTCTGGCTCCCCGCTCAACTCGACGAGGCGATCCTTCTTCAGATCCTCCCGGTCTCGGTTGTGAAATATCTTCGCCAGGCGGATCAGGCGTCCACATTCCTCCAGCGTCGGCCGGATATCCTCGGGGAGTTTCTCCCGACGTTTGGCAAGGGCCACTTCGACCGACTGATCTTTACTGATGCCGTAGACGGCGATTTGGAAGAAAGCGCGGCGGACCTGCTCCTTTCGTTTCTCGACGGGCGCGTCATCTGCCGATGGAATCCCGTAGACCGTTGCCAGATTCGCCGCTGTGAGTGAAACCCCGTGCAGGAGCCCACCGTCCGTTGTGACTGCCGGAAGGGTTTTCCCGTCCGCCAGCCGGATCGCCTCCCGCTCATCGGGGGTGAAGGTGTCTGTGGTCGTCATCCGCGCACCTCCTGCCGTGCCACCCGCATCTTTCGCCGGTAATCCACGCGGCGGAGATACCGTTCTTCTGGGGAAAGAGACGATAACCCCGGGCTCCAGGTCTCCCGGCACGCCTGCAACGCTTTGACGATCGTCCGTGTCACGTAGTCTGTCCGATCCCACTTCTCCCGGTAAAGTCCCGACTGCCGGATCAACCGCTCCAGTTGTGCAGGGTCCCGGGTGTAAAAGGTGATGACGCTGCAGAGCGCAAGGTCCGCCTCACTGTGAGACGCATACCCGGCTATGTCGCCGCGCCACAGGGCGTTGAACTTCGCGGCGTTTGCGGCGTTCTGGCACTTCTCGACGATCTCCGCATCCGTCAACTCCTCGGTGGAACCTCCGGTTAATATTGGCCGGAGGTCTGTTCGGGTGCCCTGGCTCACCTTCACCTTCGTCGAGGTGCCGAACTTCGCATAGATCGCTTCCAGGCTTCCGGGTGCGGGCACCTTCACCTCCCCCGGTGTGCCGGGGATGTGGTCGCCGGTGACGGTGAAGAACCGGCCGCGGTCGTACATCTCCCACGCTTCGCCCGCCGCTCTGCTCCTGTCACCCGGCTTCGCCCCGAAGGCGATCACGTGAGCGCCGCTGCCGGACGGGGAGACTTCGGCGTAACTCTGCACGCTCTTGATCTCATCGAGGATCCCGGGTGCCCATTCGCCGGTCTTGGAGTCGCGGACGTGATCCGCGTCGAGCCCGAGCCACCCGTCACCCAGGACGAACCCGATCCCGCTATAGAACGGCTCCGATCGGACCGCCTCCTCGAAGGTCCCCCATGTGGCGGGGTCGGTGCTCTTCGCCTGTCCTCTCCCGGGTGCGTGCAGAACCTTCGTCCTCCTGCCGTCCCGGATCTCGTACTGCCAGACAACCCACCGGGGCGCCTGCTTCATGGAGCCGGGGACCGCTGCGTATTTGGTAGCTGGTTCCCGGGACACTCAGACCACCTTCACGAGGAGAGCGCGGCCGCGGTGCTGCTGGAAGAGTTGTCCCAGCTCACGGGCGGCGATGGTGTACCGGAAATCGGCGATAGTTAAGTAAATGAGCCGCCCTACGAGCCGAAGAACCACGCCACCCTTTGTGACCATCGCGCCGTGGTATAGAAGTCTGTGCCCCTCTTCCCGAGACAGGTTTAGGGTGTCGTCGCCGCAGACAAGCCGCACACCGCCTGGCGTCACGCGATCGTCAGCAACGCAAAAGTAGGGCGATGGTGGCGATACCTTTATCCTCCCCGTGTTACAATTATGTAACATCGTCATGCCTCGTTGTTGCGCGACGCGCGGCGATCTCTTGTGGGCCGCCTTGGGTGGGGCGGCTCATCGATCGTTTCTCCATCAGGGCATCCCACCCACCGGAGGACATCGCCGGGCATAGCCGGCTTTCGTAACCTCTCCTTCCTCGACTATCCGAATTTCGCCGTCTTCAGCCATTAAAAGCAGAACCGCGCGATGTATACGCGATAGTCGGTCGAAAGTCTCGCGCGAAATAACGGGTAAGGTTATACCGCTCGGCGACGCAGGATTATTCACCGGCTTCACCTTTACTGATGGTGACGTTCGGCCCCGGGAGGGGGGAGGGAACGGCTGGCAACTGCTCCTCCACCTTCCGGTATCGTTGACATCGCGGACACTTCCGCGGCTCTGGAATACGGGGTACCCAAACGTGCCCACAGCGTTCGCACTTTAACTCGTACAACATAGCTCTCGCTCAACGTGGTTTTTCGACTCAATGGCGATGCAGATCAGAGAAAAAAACGTGACGGCCGGGGCTCTTCGGGAAAAAACTAACTCAGAGAGAGAAAAAAGGCGCATGCTATCGGGCGCCAATAGGATATCCGGTCGATCAAGATGGTTAATGCATCATGCACGCTCTGATGCATGGTATTTGGTCATTCGCCTATATATGTCATTCCATTATGGCATCTGGCAATGTCGAATCTCTATAGTCTAAACTGGGGGCGGTGTCGAGCCGGGTTGCTATACCGCACCCAACCTGCCCGTTGTGGGCGCACGAATCACAACGTTTCGAGGAGCTTCTGTAATTTTACGATCTTATCGGGGTCGCTCAGGATGGATTCAAGACCTTTATTCGCGATCAAAGTTGCAGCGTCCATCGTCGCGACCTTGTGCCGGATCTCGGAAACCTCGTTTCGCAGTGCTAGATTCTCCTGCTCCAACTGCCGCAACTCCCCCTCGTTGATCGGTTTCGTCCTGTAGACCCACAGTAAGTGTTCGTTTTTTCGATAGAACGCTTCGAGATCCTGTGTTGTCAACCGGACATACGCACCACTCAGATACCCTTCGTGGCCCATCAAGGCCTCGACGATATCGATTGCGTTCCCGCCTTCGCCTTTTGCCATGTGGGTGCGGAAGTATTTTCTGAATCCGTGCAGGTGAATCGTCATGCGGCCAGTCGTCTTATCCCGCTCAGCAAGTCCCGCCTTCTCCACCATCAAGACGAACCGCGCGTTCATCGCATCGTAGCTCACTGGGAAGACACGGTTTCTATCAGGGATGACCGACCCGTACGTCTGCTGCTCGATCTTCTCGCAGAATTTCGGGAAATATCTGCGCAGTTCCTGGAGTGCTTCGAGCGCCTCCCCTGATAGAAACGTTACCCGGGCAACATTAGTTTTAGCAACGCCGGCAGGGATACTCACTATCCCTCGAACGAGATCCACATCAACCCAGGTAATTTCCAGAGGTTCGCCCGGTCGCATCCCTGACGAGACCAGCATCAGAACATAAGCGCGTGATATCAGATCCCCGTGAGAGAGGATGGCCCGGATCTCCTCCTGGTTGGGGATCCGGTCGACCGTCACGGGGCGGTTGCCCGTCTTGATACGCCGTACCTGCTGTTGTGCGAGAAATATTTTATTCGCTGCCAGGTATTGCACGACTGCGCCCTTCATGTTGCTTAACATCTTCGGTGCGTGAACAGAACGGTGCTCCTCGATGAAGTCCGCCAGCAGCGCCGCGTGTTCGTCAGCAGAGGTATACTCCTCCAGGAATCGCCGTGACAGATCGTTGTAGTGGGGCATATCAACCAGGCGGCCAACGTGCCGGATCTCTTCTTCCTGGTAGACCCATGCGAAATACTTCACCAACCCGGTTTGGTATGCTTTCGCCGTGTTCTTAACCTTCCCGTGGAGAAATTGTTCGAGGTTCTTCTTCTGGAACGGGTCTCTTCCCTGGGGGCGCGTCGTCATCATCACATCCCTGTAAAACAATGGCCTCTCCGGTCTTAAAAAGTTACTGTCTTAACCCTAAGATGCCAACAACGTACGCCGTTCCGAGGGGGAGACTCGTAAGCGACCGCGAGAGGAGGTAGACGCTGCCTCCCATCACGATAAGGGTCGCCACCGACGGCCCCACCTTCGTGAACCCTTCGGTGTACCTGAGGCCGAG
>Ga0208462_1001975_pt1 | contig 12197 bp, 9 predicted proteins | sample AD_SCU001_MetaG_FD_184452 | JGI IMG/M metagenome (GOLD analysis project Ga0208462, IMG submission 184452) | Active sludge microbial communities of municipal wastewater-treating anaerobic digesters from China - AD_SCU001_MetaG (SPAdes) (version 2) | ecosystem: Engineered > Bioreactor > Anaerobic >...
TCATGTACAAATCAATGCCGGATTTGAGGAAGGTCTGGACAACGCTTCTGTCCGGCTGCAAATCCAGCATTGTTTCCCGGTTGATAAGCGCATAGATAACCAGTAATGGTGTTTTGAGCTTGTTTTCGGCGGTCTCCGAACGGGTATAGTGTTTTAGCTTGATCCTGTCCTCACTGTAAACAATATCATAAGGTGTTACCGCCGCCTCGGTATTGAGTGGACTTAATAAAATATCGGAAGCCCGGGAAACACGTTTTTGTGTTTCTTCGGCGCTTTGCGCGAGTTTCTCCAATATAAGGTCAACGGGAATTTTTGTTTGTGCCATACGTTTCCTCCTGCAATCAAAACCTCAAATTAAACGGCTTTGACCTTTTTTTCGAGTTCTTTTACACGTTTTTTCAATAGATAGAATTCCCTGTAAAGCTCATCCATCTCTTTAGTTGTCGGTATTGGTAAAAATTGTAAAATATCCCTTAAGGTATCATTTTTCGCCGCAACAAAATCCTCCATTCTTTCCAAGGTGTTATGTAAAGCATCCGTATATTCCTTGGATTTGAAAAGACTCATATAATGTCCTTCCAAAATCTTCACCCAGAGTGCGTAATTATCTTTCGCCTCTTTCGGCAACTCCCCTTTCTGAGCCATTTCCTGCAATTTTTCCTGAAAAACTTTAAATGACTTTTCGATGGGCAGATAAATTATGGAAAGGAATTCAGCCAATGTTGTTTCGAAGAGATTCTTCTTATCCAGCATCTCGTTGAATCTCTCCTGATAAAATCTGGTGAGACCGACCTGCGGTATGTAAAAGTACTGCCGGAGTTCTTTTTCATAAATATCGGTTAACGCCCGAAAGACTTCCTGATCCAGATTGTCGAATTTATAAGCTTCAGCCCGGCGTCCGATCTTTCCCATTTTTTCCAATATGTGCGACTGTGTTTTAAAGCCCGCTTCCCAGCCGGATTTGGCCATTTTCAGGATAATTTCCGGTAATGTATTGATGGCGTTAATGGCGGCGGCGGTCGACTCTGGTTCGCTCATCGTTTTGGAGAAAGACTTCATTAATTTCAAGTTCTTCTGCCATTGTTCCACAAAACGGTTGCTGGTTTCAGCTTGAAACTTTTGTCCGTCTTCTTCAAATGAAGGCATGGCCTGGGCTGCCTTTGACCACATCTCATACGATGCTTTAAGCCAGGACGGGAACAGGGGATCGGCTTCTTTGCTTTTATTGTTTTCCTCAGGCATAATTCACCTCATAAATTTTTTATTTAAAAAAGGCGTCAGCAAATTGAATAATTTGGTGGAAAAGTGCAAACCCGGAAAGTGCTCTAGCTGCTGTCGACAATTGAGGGGATAAATAAATCATCATAACATGAAGTCTCCGTGGCGTTGGTCGGAAATACCATCCCTAAATAGTCATTAACTTGTTAATATAAAAAAAATTTTTTGTCAATGCTTATCGGGCGGAGAAAAATTGTAAAAAAATAGATAAAAAATGAATAAAAAAATGAATACTGGACAGAAGAAAAAAAATTTGCGATTTTAATAATCTAATTGAACCAGCCATGCCAAAATTATCTCTAAAATTAAGGGAGTGTCTTTATGAACATAGATGAAATCGCCCGGGAAGAGAGAATAACTCCGGATAGGCTTTTATCCGTAATTGGCATATCACCGGCGGATAATCTGCAGGGATTTTCCACCGCTATTCCCTGGAAAAGCAAACTTGTCGGTCTTCAGGTCAGAGGGTTGTTCGGGTATCAGAAAATACTCGACTCCATCAGCAGGGATGTTTCTGTTTTCGGCCCGTTGGCTTTAGCCGCCACCTGGCAGAGCAGCTTCATGGATTCTTTTATAACCGGCCCGATCAAGGCGCATGCGCGCATGGCGGTCGGGTCGGGTAGAAATCCGGATCTTATCTCGGATATGAACGGTTGGATGTATAAAGGTTATACCCGCCTGCTTTACACATTGACCGGTTTTTTTATCAAGGACGGCAAATTTGACCGGGAAAAGGCGCTGTTAACAACAAGCACAAAGTGCGGAAAAGGCTTTCTTCTCAATTACATGGAGGAATTCGGGCAGATAGAGCATAATTACAATAACGTCGGTCTGACCCGCCTCAAAGCGATGAAGGAGCTTTTAAAATGCCTGCTGGTTTTGATTACGGAAGCTCCTTTTGCCGATGGTGAATTGCCTTTTGCCAAACGCAATCCGGATGGAACTCTGGCCACGTCGTTTGAAGACTATCTTGCCGAAAACCGCATCCGGCTGGAAAATCTTTATCGGGAAAATGCTTTTGATATAAAGGAATTTTCAGAAAGAGCAACCGGCGGAAAAATCGGCTGCTCCGAATATGAATATGTTGAAGGATCGCTGATCCACCGGGTCAGGCTCCGTTATTATCCGTTGCCTGCAGGCATTGAAGCCAATGGTAAAGTTATTTACATGTGTGCGCCGCTCATCAATAAGCCGGAGCTTTTTGACCTTGCCGCCGGTAAATCCGTCATCGAAGGCATGCATAAAGAAGGTTATCAGATATACCTTATTGATCATGGCGACCCCGGATGGGAAGAAACAAACCTGGGCCTGGGTTTCTACGGTAAAATTTTGCATGACCGTTACATAGGCATAATTCAAAAAAGGCATCCGGGGGCGGAAATATACATCATGGCGTATTGCATGGGCGGCACCCTGGTTCTGCCGTATCTGGCGCGGCGGGCCGAAGAGCTGCAAGCCGCCGGTAAGCCGATGGATATCAAGAAGGTGGCGTTGATGGCGTCGCCGGTGAAGTTCGATGACGGAGACAGCGGCCACAAAAATATGCGTTCACTGATCCGGGCTAATTACGATCCTTTGCTGATGACGGAACTTTTTGGCGCCGTCAATGTCCCTCCGCAGGTGATGGAAGCGGGGATGAATGAAATTCAACCGGGTGTGCAATATACCGTCATTCTTGGTTTTTACGGCCGCGCCGAGGTCGCCGACGCCATCGCCGACGCCGTGCCCTTCCTTTACTGGCTGACCCACGGAACCAAATTTCCGATCAAGGCGCACATAGAGTGGATTCAGAATGTCTATATGGACAATCAAATTTATGAAAACAGGTATTGTCTGCCTTCTTCCAATCCCCAGTTGCACAAGAAACCCGTAAATATGAATATGCTTCGGGAGTCGGGAGTATCAATTTTCGATTACAGGGGAACAAGGGATCCTATTGCACCGGCAGGTTCCTGCGTCGCCTGTGAAACCTGGGGGCAGGTGGGCTGCGGCAACGTGCGGGTTCTCAGCCCCGGCCTGGACCGTATAATTGAAAAGAACATCGGTCATATCTTTGTCGTCAGCCGCAAGCATTTATCGGAGTATCTCGACGCGGTCAATACCTTTTACAGCTATTAAATCCGGCCTTTGCAGGAAATCGTCTCCGGCAGGTTGACTTAGAACTAGGGGTTGCAACCCCTAGTTCTGCGGGACCTCACACCTTTAATAATTTCCCCCAATTTAGGGACGGAAAAGTTTTAGTCAGAGAATGATCATCGCTCACCAGGTGATGCTCCAGCCGGCGAAAGACTTTCTCGGCGATACCTTTAACTACATAAGGATCAACTATGTCATCTTCCGTTCCATGATAAATTGTAACGGGGATGTTGAGCTGTCGGTCTGCGCCCGGTGTGAATTCCGGCAGCATCAGCGCCGGCGCCAGCAGGATCATTTTTCGCACCCGGTTTTCGTTTTGCAGCGCATACTGGGCGGCCATCAGACCGCCGTAGCTTGATCCCACGAGAATCAAATTATCTTTTCCGTCAATCAATTCCGCCATCTTCTGCATCCGTTCATTAAAATCGCCGAAATAATCTTCGACAATCATTTGGGGAAAATATTTACGGAAAAATTGTCCCTTGGTGCCCTGTGACGTGCTTTCCAGTCCATGAATAAAAACTAACGTATCGGTCATTTTTTTTCCTTTTCATAAATTTTTATCAATTTTACATTGAAGCAATTATGACAGTATGTTAGGAGTCGCGCAAGAGGAGAATTTATTATGGTTTCAGTTTTACCTTTTCGAGCGATCCGTCCGCAGCGCCGGTTTGTTTCACAGGTTGCCGCCCTGCCTTACGATGTTATGACCCGCGAAGAAGCGATAATTGCCGTCCAGGGAAAGCCTTTGAGTTTCCTGCATGTGGAGAAATCGGAAATTGACGTTCCCGATCAGACCAAAAGCAACGATCCGTTGATTTACGAGACGGCGCAGCGCAATTTTAACAAACTGCTGGAGGACGGCGTATTATTTCAGGATGAAAACCCCTGCTTTTATATTTACCGTCAACAGATGGGGACACAAATTCAAACCGGTATTGTCGGCGTTGTGAGCGCCGGGGAATACGACGAAGGTAAAATTAAAAAACATGAATTCACGCGGCAGGACAAAGAAGAAGACCGGATCAACCATGTGAATAAAGTTGATGCGCAAACCGGACCGGTATTTTTGACCTACCAGTCCCGTCCGCGGTTAAACGACCTGGTGGGCCAGGTGACAAAAAACGATCCCGAATATGATTTTACTGCCGAAGATGGCGTAATTCATACCGCCTGGCTGGTGGCTGACGCCGGCCAGATTGAAGAGATAAAAAAAGAATTTGCGGCCATCGGCGCTTTGTACATTGCCGACGGACATCACCGCGCCAAAGCGGCTTCCTCCGTTGCCCACCTGCGGCGCGGAAACAATACTTCGCCGGGGAGCGGAGAATATGAAAAAGTCCTGGCGGTGCTCTTTCCCCATGATCAATTAAAAGTAATGGACTACAACCGGGCGGTGAAAGACTTAAACGGTTTGACACCGCAGGAGTTTATAGGAAAAATAAGTTCCTGCTTTGCAGTCAGCGAAAATTTTGCCGCCAGATCACCGCAAAAATTCCATGATTTCGGGATGTATTTACAGGGCAAGTGGTATCAGCTGACCATCAAGGAAGGAATCTATAATGATAAAGATCCTGTAGCCCGTCTGGATGCGGCAATATTGCAGGAGCATCTGCTGGCGCCGGTTCTGGGGATTAAAGACCCGCGCACCGACGACCGCATCAAATTCATCGGCGGCATCCGCGGCATGGACGAACTGGAGAAGCTCGTGGATAAAGACGGGTTCGCCGTCGCTTTTTCTCTTTATCCGACCACCATTGAACAGGTAATGAGCGTGGCCGATGCCGGCGCCGTCATGCCGCCGAAATCCACGTGGTTTGAACCGAAGCTGAGGAGTGGGATGTTTGTGCATAAGTTGTCGTAGTAAAGCTGAAAAAAATATTATACTTGCAATGAACTACCCCGCAACTTGTTGCGGGGTATCAGATGTCATGCCGGACTTGATCCGGCATCCAGTTAATATTCCTTAATTGAATTTATTTCCCCATAAAACTGATAAACTAATTGATTTGTCTATATTTATTTGACACAAGAGATGGTTCATTGTATTGTTCCACCCGAAATTGGAAGGAAATGGTTATCAAAATGTTTATCATTACAATTCCTTTAAAGCACATTATTCCTGATTCAGCAGAGCCTGTTGATCTTTCTGTTATTCCTGAACAAGATGCGATTAAATTAATCAAGAAATCCTATGGATTTTTGTCCTCCGCTGTTGATGTTTCCATTCAAAACGGCATTGCCTTCATCAGACTACAGGAACAGCGTGCCGAAAAAGTCAGCGACGCTTTGAAATCGTTCCAAAAAGGGATCCGGGATGCACAACATGGGTCTTATGACAAAGCTATTAAAAACTTCGAAAAAGTCATTGTAGTAATTCCCCAGCATGTGGATGCCCGACGCAACTTAGCGATGGCCCACCTTGAGAAAGGTAATATTTCGAAAGCAAAAGAACTGTTACATGAATGTATCAAGATAGATCCGACTAATGTTTGGTCATTCGTGCTTCTGGGCAATATCGCGACGAAACATGAACGGATGTTCGATGTGGCAGCTTTCTATTATGAAAAAGGATTGTCCATTAATCCCGACGATAATTTGCTACTAAATAACTTTGCCGCCTTGTGTATGGAGATGGGAAACATTAACCAAGCGCGGGAGCTTTTCGAAAAAGCGTTGAAGATTGATCCTGGCTATCCCAATACTTATTTTGGATTGGCACTTTTGCATCGGTTTACAAATTCCCCTGAAACGGCACTAAAAACCCTGGAACAGCTTTTTATTCAGCAATTATCGACAGATATACGCAGTGCTTCGGTATACAAGAATGCGCGTGACCTTTATCTGGAGATATGTGCGGAGCTTGCCAACAAGGAAAGCCAAACGCTTATGAATGAAATCATGGCAAGAAAAATGTCGCTGGAGGTGACAACAGGGCATCCAATTAGCATTGAAATGGACGATTCCCTAGAGTATATTTCCGCCGTATCTCAAATGGCTTGGAAGCATAACCGCGATGAACATCGGATTCGCTACCGGATGCGATCCGAGGCTATGACGCCTCATCTGGTGGCACACGAAATGGAGCATATCATTTTAGAACATGAAGCGCGCCAGTCAGCACGAAATAAATTCTTTATTACAACCGCCAAGACCCGCGAATATGCCATTAATTCTATAGCCGATCACATTACCAGACTACAGCGGCAGGGGTATTCCGAAGAAAGTATTAGTAACACAATTCTTAAGCTCACCGACGGCTTAAGTAATCAAATATTCAACTGTCCCATTGATATGGTGGTGGAACAAAATATTTACAATAAATATCCGGACCTCCGTCATTCTCAATTTGTCTCGCTCTACCAGATGCAATTAGAGGCCTTGCAAACATTTACCAATCAAGCGATTAAGAAGCTCACCCCCCCATCATATTTCGTGCCAGTGTAACACTTAATTGCGCCTATGCCCTTTTTATTGATGATCTTTATCGAGGGTTAACCGACTATGCGTCCGCCTATCGTAAGTCTGATTATTTCTCCTATGGTAAAAACCTGTTCGACATCTGGAAAACGAAGATGTCCCAATATACTCCGGGGGACGAATACGATGTCGTCGACGAATTCGCCCGCGTACTCAAATTAAGGGGTTGGTACGACTGGCAGCCCGATCCGATATGTCTACAAAAACAGGAATCTATCGACTCTTCCTTAGCAACCCGGCTGACAACTGATAAGCCCGAAGCATATACTTTCTGTCTGGATGCTTTGCGCCGCTTTGAAGGCCAATCCCGCGACAGCATTTTCCCCATTATTTCTGAGATCAGTCTTCTAGGCATGAATGGCATCGACTATACAACACCTGGAAAAACTTACACTCTTAAGGCTTATCCCGGCGAGATATTTTCAGGCCTGCATCTGCTTTGCCTCATGTATGTGGGATTCAAACTGTATGATCCATCAGTCAATTGTGGCCTTGATTTTGACGAAGCTTACAAGATGGCGCTTGCGTCACATAAAGAGGTTATCCACTGATGGCGGAACAATCTCTCGAACACCTTGCTGAATGTTTGCGTGATTTTGCACAAGAGAGGAATTGGGAACAATTTCATTCTCCTAAGAATTTAGCGATGGCGCTTTCCGTGGAAGCAGCGGAGTTGCTGGAGCATTTCCAGTGGATGACCGAGGATGAGAGCGCAAAACCGACACCCGAAAAGCTGCAACAAATTCAGGAGGAGATAGGTGACGTGCTGATTTATCTGACCCGCATTGCCGACCGGCTCGGAATTGATCCGCTTAATGCGGCATACGAGAAGCTGGAGATAAATCACCGGAAATATCCTGCTGAAAAAGCACGGGGATCTGCAAAAAAGTATACGGAATTATAATACTATTTACCCTACCACAAAATCAAAATATGCGTATTAACTGGGAGCTAAGTCTGTGATTGTTTATTCATCCACGAAAGCGCAATTTCAAAATGATGTTATGACAAACGATATTGGCAACATCGTTTACGATAACTATAGAGCTGCAACTGGCAGGATGACAGGAAGGTCAGAGATAGATTCTTGGCTTAACTCTTTACCATATATGGAACGCGTATTAGCAGACAATGATATTCCAAGCGACGCAGGAGTTGCGATTGAGTATCACATTCCGCAATCTTCGAAACGCATCGACTTTATATTGACTGGGATGGATGGACAAGATCGAGAGTCGGTAATTCTTGTAGAGCTCAAACAGTGGCAACGAGCAACTTTGACATCAAAAGATGCAATAGTTAGGACGCATTTTCAGTACGGGCAGACGGAAACGTTGCACCCATCGTATCAAGCATGGTCGTATAAACGTCTTCTTGAAGATTTTAATCAAACTGTACAAGAGGAAAAAATTCAACTTTATCCTTGTGCATATCTTCACAATTATGAACAAGACAGCGTTATTACCAATGATTTCTATAAAGAATACATCCAAAAGGCACCCCTTTTCCTTAAAAGAGATGCTCTCAAACTACGCGAGTTCATAAAAGCTAACGTTAAATATGGTGACAAAAACGAAATTATGTATCGCATTGATCATGGCAAGATAAAACCATCAAAGAATCTTGCTGACCAACTAGCCTCAATGCTTCAGGGCAATGAAGAGTTCGTGATGATTGACGACCAGAAAGTAGTCTATGAAACGGCCATTAAACTTGCTATTAAATCATTACCGAAAAATAAAAATGTATTAATAGTAGAGGGTGGGCCGGGCACGGGAAAGTCAGTCGTTGCAATAAATTTGCTTGTTAAATTAACAGATCGCGGCCTTGTTGCTCAATATGTTACCCGTAATTCAGCGCCCAGGTTAGTGTACGAGGCGATGCTCACAGGTTCGTTCAAGAAATCACACATTTCAAATATGTTCAATGGATCTGGATCATATCATTCAATGGCGGCAAATAGCATTGATTGCTTGATCGTCGATGAAGCGCACAGGCTCAACGAGAAGTCGGGTATGTTTAGTAATCTTGGCGAAAATCAAATTAAAGAAATAATCAATGCCAGTAAGTTTAGTGTGTTTTTTATAGATGAAGACCAGAGAGTGACGCTAAAAGACATTGGCGATAAGAAGCAAATCCGTCATTGGGCAAAAGAGCTAAATGCAACAATTATTGAACTTAAACTGGAATCGCAATTTCGCTGTAATGGCTCAGACGGTTACCTTGCTTGGCTAGACAATACGCTACAGATTAGAAAAACTGCAAATGACAAACTTGAAACTGATGAATATGATTTCCGTATTCTAGATAGTCCAGCTGAGCTACACAATATGATCCGCGAGAAAAACAGGGAAAAGAACAAAGCCCGATTGGTTGCGGGGTACTGTTGGAATTGGATAAGCAAGCGCAATCCCCATCTCAAAGATGTTGTTATTGGAGATTACAAGGCGAAGTGGAATCTAGATTCCGATGGACAAGCTTGGATTATCAAACCTGATTCAGGCAGTGAGATTGGGTGTATTCATACTTGTCAGGGGTTGGAATTAGATTACGTTGGTGTGATAGTTGGACTTGACTTAATTGCACGGAACGGTGAGATTATTACACAGCCAAAAGAACGTGCTAGTACAGATAGGTCAATTCATACATGGAAATCATTAATCAAGAAAAATCCTGAGGCAACTCAAAAACGTCTTGATGCGATAATTAAGAATACTTACCGAACACTAATGACCCGTGGGCAAAAGGGCTGTTATGTTTACTTTGTCGATAATGAAACACGAAAATATTTTGAGCAATGTATGGGTACCAAAATTGTGAGCGAGAAAATTACTCGTGCTAAATTAATACCTAAAGAGACGTATGCATCTGTTTCCCTGCCATTTCGACGTTTGTTGCCCGAGGAGGTAAAGCCTTTCGAAAATTGTGTTCCCCTGTATAACCTCAAAGTCGCGGCTGGACATTTTAGCGATGAGCAGCAGGTAGCGGCTTGGTTGAATGGGGCGGGAAGTGAGGCAATATCCGATATTGATTGGGTAGAACTTCCCGATGCTTTCCGCCACAGGCGAGATCTTTTTGTTGCTCAGTAACCGTCTGACCAACCCATATTGGAACTTGTTTTCAGATGGAGTAGAATGCGGCAGCCGGTGAGAACTGCGGGCGGTGTTCTTTAACAACATGATAAAGGAAAATAATTTGAGAGGGGGTAGCCCGCGCGATTAGCATTGTGGCCGTGGCGTGTGTGTAGGCCAGTGCCGGTCAGAACGGATCAGACCTTGGCCGCCGGAAGCAAACCCCGTTCGTTTTTGGGCAGCGGTTTCCATTGATCGGGAAGCAACTCCCGCAGTCGATGGAGTGGGTGGCTCATGATCCGGCGGAGCATGTCGTCGAAGTACTCCCAGGGATTGACGTCACAGTTTTTACAGGATTGGATGAGGCTCATAAACAGTGCCGCCGCCCGGCCGCCTCGTTCGCTGCCGACGAAAAGCCAGTTTTTGCGGCCCAGGGTTACGGGACGCAAGGCATTTTCCGCCAGATTATTGTCCGGTCGAAGCCGTCCATCTTCCAGATAGCGACACAGGGCCTGGCGTTGATTCAAAGCATAATCCACAGCCTTGCGCAGGGGCTCCGAGGGAATCGTCTGCTGCTTTAACTCTTCGAGCTTTTCGAAGATTCCCGCCAGAATGGGGGTCGCCTGCTCCTGACGGTAGCGCCGCCGCTCTTCCGCAGTCATCCCGACGCAGGGAGTCTCCACCTCATGATAGAGCCTGGCGATACGGGCCAAGATGTCCGTTGCTTCCTGAGGACGGGAGGAAACCGCTTCATCGAACTTCCGCCGCGCATGAGCCCAGCAGCCCACCTCGATGATACCCTCTTTTCTGAAAAGCTCATCATAGCCGCTGTAGGCGTCGGCATGGACATAGCCTCGATACCCCTCCAGAAAATCAGTCGGTCGGCGCTTGCTGCGATCCAGGGAAAAGTCATAGGCCACCAGGAAAGGATCGGTTCCTCCCCGCACATAGACCCACAGCCTGGCCTTCTTGAGCTTTCCGTTTCCCTTGACTTGCAGAGGAAGAGGAGTGTCGTCGGTGAACAGGACGTCTCCTTCCAGGACGGCCAGCCGTAAGGCTTTTTCCAGCCTGCTGATGCTCTCGTAAGTCTGCATCAGCCAACCGGTTTGGGTTGCCCGGGGAATCGTCACACCTTCCCGCTCAAAAATGCCGTCCTGACGGTATAAAGGCAGATGATCGGCAAACTTGCCGACGATCAGATGAGCAATCAGTCCCACATCGGCTTTGCACCTGGCCACGGGATGGTCGGGCATCGGCGCACAGAGGATGCCGGGAGTAGATTCGCTTTCCTCCGGCAGGGCGTATTGGGGGCGCTTATAGACGTTGACGATAAGTTTGCCCGGTCGGTATTCCAGCTTCTCCGAAACCTCTATGTTGATCACCTTCAGCGGCTTGCCCGTTTCGGGACAAATCTTTTGTTCCTCGGGAATGTCCAGCAGGATTTCCACCCGCTCCAGGTGTTCGGGAATGGGAACACGGCCATGATGCCGGGAGACATTGCGGGTCCTGGTCTGAACTTCCACCGGCGTTTCCGGCTGTTGATCTTTTCCGGTCTGTTCCAGTGACTGAAGCACAATGGAGTCGAACATCAACTGGTTGGGATCGATCTTCTCGGACTTGCGACCGTAGAGACGCCGGAGCATCTGTTCCATCTGATGCTGCAGGGTGGTCAACTGGCGCTGGGTGGATTCGAGTTTTGCCGTGAGTTCCCGGATTTGTGCATCCTTCTGGGCAAGGAGTTCAAAAGTCTGAGGAAGTGTCGAAATCATGGACGGGCAAATAGCACATAACATTAATAATGTCAAATATTTATGTGTTTATTGTCCCCCTCGGGGATTGGGAGAAAAACCCTCGCCTTCAGGCGAAGACTTTAGTATGCTTGCGGTATGGAGCACTATAGGAAGTCGAGCCATACCGTTTACGATATTAAATATCACATTGTTTGGATCACGAAATACCGCAAGCCAGTTTTGCGGGCTGACATTGCCCAGCGAGTTCGCGAATTGATCCGTGAGATATGCCGGGTAAACGATGTTGAAATTATCAAGGGGCATATTTCTCGTGATCATGTGCATATATTTGTGTCTATGCCGCCGCATATTTCAGGTACTGTCAATTTTTTTGTGTAAAATTTTCATAGACCAATTCTTTGAAGAAAGGCAGATTTTTACGCACTTTACCTACAGGGTTTGACCGCCAGTGCAATTCCATTTTCAGGCATATAAAAGCCAG
>Ga0208462_1001977_pt1 | contig 12194 bp, 7 predicted proteins | sample AD_SCU001_MetaG_FD_184452 | JGI IMG/M metagenome (GOLD analysis project Ga0208462, IMG submission 184452) | Active sludge microbial communities of municipal wastewater-treating anaerobic digesters from China - AD_SCU001_MetaG (SPAdes) (version 2) | ecosystem: Engineered > Bioreactor > Anaerobic >...
GCTATAGTGTAGACCGGCCAATCATGCAGGACTCTCACTCCTGCGACTGGGGTTCGAATCCCCATAGCAGCATTCTGTTCTGAGGTTAAGAGCCCTGAAGTATTACCGTCGATCCGGTACTCGAACACAGCACCCATATCCCTTGCACCCATAGCGGCTCCTACACGGCGCGACAGCTCATTTCATTTGATAAAGCCTGAGTATGCGGATAACTCCATCCAGCGTGCACTCGACACAGGACTCATTACTGATGAAGATAGTCGGTTAATCCGAGATTTCACTGCAGAACTTCGGGCCGCAAGAGGTATCAGCACCTCCCGGGTCCTGAAGATTACCTACACTCTCGTCTACTGGCGGCATCACCTTGGTCCATTTACGAAGAACTCGATTTACGACATCTATCGAGGCATTGAGAACCTACGAAATGCGCGGGTGAATGGGAAGCCATATAAACAGAATACTCTGCGTGATTACCTCAACTTCTTGAAACGGTTTTATCTCTGGCTCATTGACAACGGGCTCTCGAATGTAGCGCGAGATCGAGTCAAGAAGATCGCCGTACCTAGGACCGATTCTATGACCAAGACCGCAGAGCAGCTCCTCACCGAGGACCATATCCAAATGATGATCAGGGCCTGCAGATCATCGCGTGATCGGGCGATGATTGCGGTCTTATATGAAGGGGGGTTCCGGATTGAAGAGATCGGTACTCTCACATGGGAGCAGGTCCTGTTCGATGAGTACGGAGTGGTGATCAACGTCAACGTCAAGACCGAGAAGGTCCGCTATGTCCGGCTGATTGCCGCAACCCAGTACCTCCTTGCATGGCGGAACGATTACCCGTTCGAGCCGTCTGGTGAAGCAGTAGTCTTTCTCTCGCAACAGAAGAAACCGCTGAAGTATGCGGCAGTATTGGTGCAGCTTAGGAAGATCACAGCTCGCGCGGGTATCCCGAAACACATCACACCGCATCTCCTCCGACACTCCCGGATCACCCAGATGATCCGAACAGGGTACAATGAATCGATTATCAAGAAGGTAATGTGGGGGGATATCAATACCACCATGTTTGATACCTACGTTCATCTCACCGACCGCGATATCGATAATGAACTCCTGAAGCGAGCAGGCATCACGCGGAAAGAACAAAAAGAGACTCAGTCGATGAACCCGCTCCAATGTGCGAACTGCCATACGATCAATGCGCCCACTCACTCGTTTTGCATGCAATGTGGGCGGGCGCTCACCGAGGTCGCGCAGAAGAGAGTTGATATAATCAAACAGGAGTTCCCAAAGACCCCGGAGTTCCAGATAATCTGGGAATTAGTTGAACAGAAACTGAAGACTCTGCAGTAAATACCATTCCGTTTTCACTACGAGAGTTTATGAGACCGGGCCAAATATTGGAGTTTCTGACTCGCCCGGCTCTCTTACACGATTTTATCGCATTTTACGGCGTCCAGTACCCCCTCTAGTTCAAAAGCTCCGTCAAGTATATCCGTATGGTATCGAGACTCGATTTTATGAAGAGTATCAAAAAATTGCCAGCACCAACCCGGGAGGAACAGCAGTTCCACCGGGTGGGCCTTGATTGCGCCAAGCAGTCAATTGACAATGCTGTACAGAACAACATCCTCATCGAACACGATGCAACGCTGATCGAAGATTTCACGATGGAACTCCGCGCGGCGAAGGAGATCTCCATTATCCGTGTCATGAAGATTACTACGACCCTCGTGAGCTGGCGGCGGTATTTAAAAACACCATTTGCAGAGAGCACGATCAACGACCTCTACCGAGGAATCGAGGCGATGAAGGCTGCGCGGCCGCATGGGAAGCCTTACAAACAGAACACCCGGCGTGACTTCATCCTAATTTTAAAGCAGTTCTACCGCTGGCTCATTTCGAACAGGCACTCTACTATTCCGAATACGAAGATCAATGAAATTATTGCGCCCCGATCCGATTCCATGACCAAGACCGTCGAGCAGCTTCTCACACCACAAGAAGTCGAAGCGATGATCACAGTTTGCCTGAATTCTCGTGACCGGGCGATGATTGCTGTCCTCTATGAGGGTGGGTTCCGAGCGAAGGAGATCGGGGTGATGTCGTGGAACCAGATCGCATTCGATGAGCACGGGGTAAAGATCAATGTCAATCTGAAGACCGAGAAACCGCGTTATATCCGGTTGGTTGCCGCAACTCAGTATCTCCTTGCATGGCGGAACGACTATCCATTCGACCCCTCCGGAGAGGCCTTAGTCTTTCTCTCGCGGCAGAATAAACCGCTGAAGTATGCGACAATGCTGGCGCATTGCCGGAAGATCGCAGTTCGGGCTGGGATTCAGAAGAGGTTTACCCCGCACCTCTTGCGACACTCACGGATCACACACCTCATCCAGAATGGATATTCAGAGGTGATCATCAAGAAAATGATGTGGGGTGACATCAACACCACGATGTTCAAGACCTATGTCCACCTCTGCGATACCGATACCGACAACGAGATCTTCAAACAGGAGGGGATCATCAGCCGGGAGGAATCCGATTGTGATGCCATGGCCCTGCGACAGTGCCATAACTGCCTTGCGATCAACGCACCGACTGCGACCTTCTGTATGACGTGTGGTCAACCGCTCTTCGAAGAGACACGAATCAGTCTTGAAGCGATCATGCGCGATATCGAGCAGACACAAGAATTCAAGACGATTCAAAGTATCGTGCAACAGGGTATTGCCCAGTTGGTATGATACTCGCAAGCATTGTATCGGGATCAGGACGGTCAACGCGAACATCTCTCGTTCACGGTTTTACCCTCCTACCCCAATTCAGCGAACTACGCCATTCGCAAATCTTCTACAACTGACCACATATTATCAAACGCTGGTTCCTGTTTACAATTGCTGGCTCAACATCTTTGAAGCGTATTTTGGACTCAGAATGTCTCCACCCATTTCTCCCTAGTAGGTGCTCTTCGCCGCCAGTCTTTGGAATATTAGTACGATCGTGGTGGTCATGTGCTCATAGTCCATGACGACCATCGCAGAGTGACGAGCCGTTTACCGGATTTGCTTTTGTATACGCTCAACACCGAACATGAAGATGCTGGACAGTGTTACTACAATTATGTCCAGCATCTTCGAGAGGTTGCGACTGAGTATATATGCAACCGGAATCCACGTCCGGCATTATTGCGACATAAACGACGTATCTTTAAAAAATAAGTCCTTAAATCGAGTATTTCCGTATATGGCTGCAATAAATGGCTATGGCAGAAAAATGCCGTAAATCAAAAACGAACAACCCCGAAAGAGGGGTTGAAGCGGCCTATATGGCATCAACAAGTATGGAGACAGTGAACATCCCTAATCTATTGCTACACGCATCAGAACAGGGCTACTCGGCAGATGGAGGGATATCCCTATGGAAGTAACTGCAAACTGGAATGAAGACAGCTCAGTGTCAGAAAAAGATAACTGGCGTTCCGTACCTGAAGATGAGCAGAAGATGATACTTACAACCATAAGTAACGAGTTATGGCACATAGTGGACTGGGACAGTGATTTATTCTCTTACCGTGGGAAAAATTATGTTCTATCCGATCTCGTGGACTTAGATTACTTAGTCGATGACGAAATTAGGGTCATATTCAGGGACTGCTTCCCGATGAATCACCCCATTTCGCGGGTATATCCAGATCTCGATGATTTGGTATCTCATTGGATTGATACTGGAATTCTACTGCGCGGAAATCATATCGTAAACTTTGAGCATCTGGACAAGAACATGATGTTGGTCGCAGGCGATGTTGATACCGCTATTTATGGTCGTCTCACAATTGATCATGATAAGTGCTCTGATGGTGGTGTGAGGTATTCATATACCGATCTGCACCCCGATCATCCGGATTATGATTCCGAAGTAATAAAACGGACACATCATCACATCGAGAGATTTTATTCCGGAGGTTATTGGTATCCCTCTCCAGCGTCCGAGCTGCCTGTATACCTCACTGCCGTGGATCACCCATTTCTGTCGAAGAACGTATGGCTTTTTATCCAACCGCCTGAAAGGATGAAGATGGGACAAAATTGCAGAGTATACCTTTGGGTAGGACCATGGACTCATGACGGTACCCTCCCATTCTTCGAAGAAACCAGCTCAAACCTTACATTCCCATTCGAACCATGGGCGAGGCCCCACGTTGTTGCCCATGCAATGACGCAACATGCTGCTGTGGATTTTGATATTTCTGATCGGGAAGAGAGCAGAATTCTTGAACAGGCAATACGAGACACCCTGTTTAAGATCGCGGTGTGGAACAGCGATTTAAAGCAAGGAACAACGATCTAAAGCAAAAGTCGTCGAAGAGGTCCAGAACCCCTAACGTCGAGGATCTCCCGTAGAACATCCACCCCAAGAAACGGGTGGCGATTCGCTACCCGGCATCAGGACAACTTCATCCAGACATGGAGGTAAAGGCAGAACATGAAACCCGTATGGGTCAGGGCAATCAAAGCGGATGTTTATCATCCGCAGCATTACCCTCATCTTCTTGTCTCGTCACCTCCGCATCCCAATACTCTTCCCCATAGGCTAGCAGCGCATCGAGCGACACTCCAAGCTCCGCAGCGAAATCTGCAAGCACCCGCGTGTCGGGTTTGCGCCTGATGTTGAGGTCAAGATCCTCAGCGATGCTATTGTAGATATCATCGAGATCTTTGTTACGTTGATCCGAAGTCCCAGCGAAAAAATTGTCTGCATGGCACATATGCACGTATGCGTCTATTTTTTCAGCTAAAGATTCAGGGATACACTCTTCATCCACCTCAAGTTCTCGGACTGCTATCAGCGCTTCCATGATATGATACGAGGTCTTATATGCCCGGGCGGTCCGGCGGAACTGGCTCGATTTCTCTCTCACCTGCTCAAGTAACTCTATGAGTGCAAAATCTATGGATCCATTGAGATATTCCGAATAATAGTCTTTGAATAGACAAAATACAAAGAGATTGTAGAGGATGTTGGGGTTCGGTCTATCTCGCTCCTCTGGAACAAACTTCTCGGATAGCCATGCGCTAGAAGGGATAGGATACTCTATACTTGCCGACCAAAGTGTGATTTCAGGTTCAAAGATCTGTTGATGCAAACATAGTTCAAAGAAAGTTGGTGATGCTTCTAACATCCTCTTCATGTCGGTTTTCAGTTCGTCCGTAATGGCATCTAACTGGTTATCAATGAGAAACTCCTTCAACCAGTCGCTCCGTCGAAACCAGTCGCGAAGATTAAAAAAAGCGGGATCAGAATATAATTGCTGGATAGTTGTATGGTCCCGCTGAATTTTGTAACATTTCGCGCTCCGAATTCTGGGACGTCTTATTGTAGTAACACTAAGATATTCAGTCTCGGTTTCAAGTTCTTTTAGTTCCCGTCTTACATTATCATATCTATGAGGTCCCCTATGTGCAAAACCGCAATCATCTGCGATCTCGCTCATTATTCGGTCAGGAAATTTCAAGAGAGACCATAGGATTTGACATTTCCGGCTAAATGCTTCGGGCGCTCTATGAGACTGCTCGATAATTTCTGAAGTGGAGGTATCTGCTTGCTGGTTGCGCATCAGCACCACCGTGATCCAGAATTTAGCATGAAGATACTGGACAATGTTGTTCTGAAACAGTCCTGCATATTTCAAGGTTCTCGGGCGAGCATATAAACTATTTGAAACGTTCGTACAGAATAATCCCGAATTAAGGGGCCAATTAACTAAAATACGTCCTTAAATTAAGTATTTCTGTAAAATGACCTACACGATATTATGCAAAAAAATGTTATCACATCGGAGCAGTTGGAACATCTTCCAGCATACCACCGATCCGCAGCAGAGATACTAATTCGTCGTGGGAAATGGCTGCTTGTCGAAAACGGCCAATCTCTAGTATCAAGGAGCAAGGTGGTAGTGTGAAGACGACACTCCGGGGGTTGGGACAGTATAAACTGGACCTGATCCGCGAACTTGCCGCAACGTACGGTACGACGCCGTTCACCTATCGAGAGGCTTCGGCTCTCTCTAAGTTCGACAAGCAACAGTTTGTGAAACTTCGTTGGGACGGATGGTTGAACTGCACTCAAAAAGCGATCTCAGGCAGACCCGCAAAATGGCAATTACCTCGATCAGAGTTGGAAAAATATTCCATCCACGGAGGTGAATCACATGACTAACTCGGGTATTAACTCGACGGGATCAAGCGATACCAAGCTCATGCTCAAAAACTTCGACAGATTCGCTGAAAAACTCGACGAGTTGGTAAAATTTACCAAACCCATGGGTAAGACCGTAGACTACTATCTCTTCCCCCTCATGGCGAGCGGTAAGGACCCCGACACCGGAGGGCGGTCGTGGACAAATTACCGTAACAGTTTACATTTAACTGATGATGCGGCCCGAAAGCGGATAGCGAACCGATGGGGTAATATCGCACTTGTTAGCACCTGCGACCCTGAATGCGATAAGGATACTCTGGGGATCGGTGTCATTGATATCGATCTGGACGAAAGCGGCCAATTCAAATTGCCCGAAGAGCGGGTGAATCAACTGATTGACGAGTTGAACTCCTTTACCGTCAGGACCCGGTCAGGTGGTTATCACATCTACTTCGTCGCCGGATCGGATCTTACGAAACATATGCACGAGAAGTACGGCACATATAACCCGTTTCCACGATATGCAGGCAAAATCTTCGGAGAACTTCGCCTTCACAACCAGTACGTCGTTGCCGTCGGATCTTACGTACCTCCAAACGGTGAGAACGACAAGAAAAAAGCTCGCCCGGACGCTAACGGGTTCTATGAAATCTACCACGACGCGCCGATCCGTATTGTTAACGCAAAGACGATACCCGACTGGGTTGAGTTCGGAAATTCTTCAGGGTTTAATAGAAAGGGCGGCAAAACCGGACGTACAAAAATCACCGTCGATCACGAAGAGATCGCACGGCTCGTAACAGCGGCTGCAGATCGCAACTACTCCGCGTTTATAAGCGGAACAGGATACTCGCTCAAGGACATAGTGGAACGCGATGAAAAACTCAAGTACCTGCTCGACTCCGCCGAAAATCACTCGCCGTATAACAGCCGGAGTGAAGCGGATTTTGCGGTCGCCGGTATACTCAACAACTATGGTTTTGTGTGCGACCAAGTTTGGGCGATACTCCAAACGTTCCGGCCATACGAGAAGACATTGGATGATCGCTACCTTGAGACGACACTTTCAAAAATCGACTGGGACCACTCAGATGGTGCTGCAACCGTTGATACATTTCCGACCACACTGCCGGACAAACGATGCATTATAATCAGTTCCTTGCCGCGTACTGGAAAGTCGTACTACGGGATTTACCAGATGGGACAGTATGAGAGTGGCATCTATGTTTCACAGACGCATTCGGTCATAAAACAGCAGTTTGAGTTATTTAGTCGTTTATACCCGGAGAAAACATCGGTGCAGTTATACGGTAAAAGCCGGGTCTGTAATCACGAAATTGATGGGCAGAAAGGACGCTGTAATGATTGTCCGTTGAAACGCCGAGCGAATATAGCGAAATCGTATCCCGGCAGGACGGACTCAATGTCAGAGTTACTTGCTGCAGCTGATGACTTGGTGTCAGAACATACACACGTCGGACCCGAGAATATCCCCGATGAGTACTGCAAGTATGAGATGCTTCACTGTTGCGAACGTTTTGTGGATTTCGTGTTTACGGTCCCCCACTTCGTGACAACACAGGAAGATCTGACAAAGATATCCAAACGTGATATTGCGGTATTTGATGAGGATACGACATTTGCACACTTCTACCCTCACAGTTACCAGTGGGGCACGTATCATTACGGGTTAAATGGTTCGTTCTACAACACCTGTAATCTGACATGGCAACAGATGGATTACCTCAAGGAGATCCATAAAGATATTACAGAAGCGCGAGATGCAAAAAAACATCCCGAGCATGAAACAGTGTACAATGCGATTATTGGTCTCATTAATGGCATCAAGGAAGTGTACACGATAATCATAGAAAACTCAAGTTCACTCGGCAGTAAAAAGAATGAAACTAACGCAACGAATGCGCCAATAACAGAATTGGAAAACCGTATTAACATGGTTCGGTTTGTTGTCGACGGTAGTGAAACGAAGATATCGGACTTATCTAACGAGGAGAAGGACGCAATACTGCGTTATCTATCCCGTGGGGTTGGCGGCAATGATGCCCTCATGAGCGTATCGCAACTCTTCGAGCCGTATCTGTATCCTGCAGAGTTAAAACCGGAGATACTGCAGTTAGAAGGCGTCAACATGAAAACATTACATACAAGCGGCGTACTGCGAAGGGAGAGTTTTAACCCGGATGATGTGTTCCCCACAGGACCGATCTACTCGATCCAAGGCAATAATCCGAAGGGTCTGTACGCTATCGCCGATGAAGGAAAGTTGATTCGACCGGTAGACTGTGCGGAAAAGTATGTGTTAATTGGGTTCTCAAAGGCTGGTGAGTTCGCCCGGCACATCGAACCCAACGATGATGAGCGGATCGAGCTTGAGAATGTCCGGTTTAAGTACCTTGCGAATTACGTCGTACTCGTTCTCGAAGGAAGGGGCGAAGACGGCAAAAGAAATGCCCACATAATGGATGAGCGCATGAGCGCAGCGATTCAGACGTTCATGGCTCAAAACGCGCACGATCTCAGTCAACGCGGGGAGTCTACACCTGCGTTGATATTGACATCGTCTAAATCGAATCAGCAGAGGCTACGAAATCAGTATCACGATCAGTTATTCGATGCTCGGAAGGAGAATATTGACGATATCACAAAAGAATGGCTTGCTGGAAAAACCACCATAATGTATCAAAACTCCACAATCAGTCGTGGAGTTGATATCCCATTCATCGACCTGATATTCGTTGATAAGTGCTACTTTGCGCAACCGTACTTAGAATGTCTGATGAAATACAATGAAGTTCTCCGGGCATACGACATTACTGACGACGAAGTCTCTGAACGTATCAAATCGGAAAAACAGGCTGAAAAAGATAGTATTATCGCAGATGAGACCACAAACAGCGTTCTCAGAATATCGCCGGTGAGAGAACTCGGGGAAGAGCAAGTTAAGATTATCGTAATGCGTGAAATGGATCTGGACAAGTTACACGCTGGCTTGATTGGCATGAAACAGATATGGGTACCTACCGAGATGGATCTCGACCCAGTTATCCACACTGTTCGGGATGTCATCACGCGTGTTCGCCCCGATGTTGCTCTAAAACGCGGCGGGGGAGAAGAGCTCACCCAGCGGATGCGTATAACAATCGAAGACATCGCATCCGTACGAGATACTCCAGCAATTACGTATGGGAAGTCATTCAAAGAAACGGCCGAGATGTTCGACACACTCCGGGCCGGCTGCGAAAAAAGCAGGCCTGCCCCAAGTACGGCAGCAGAAGCCGGACAGAAAAAAAATCAGAAAAAAGAGAACCGAACAAAGAAAAAGATCGCAGAGATCCAGCGCATCATGTTGTGCCACCCGTCGTTCCAGAGTCTCAAAGCGGATGGAAGAACTACGAAGACAATTCAATCTGCGTCTCTTACCCGTTGGACACAGGAGTATTCGAAAAAGGTAAAATATACCCAGAATATGTGCGAGCGGGCATTATCTGATCTCATGGAGTGTCACATATTGCGAGCGGAGCTAATTCAAACACAGCACAAGGGGGGCAACCTTGTGAAAGACGTCGTAAAAACGCGATATAAGTTGTGGATGGACTCAGGATCATATGCCAATATGTTTAAAGAATTCCCGGACATCAACCGGGCAAATCCCTTCTTGGGTACAGGGAATATACCATCACCGGAGACAGTGAAGAAATAATGGTACTTATTGAGTATTTAAAGCATAGGCGGATAAATTGTATGTTAAAATAAAATATAACTATTTATATTGGGTTTTGCATATGTAATTTTATTATGATTTTGGCTATATATAATCCAAAAAAACGCACGGTGTGAAATCAATTAATATGACCGGGTTTTAAAACTGACGGACGCAGATGAGCCAAAAATCGGAATAAAGCAATAAGTACGCGCAAAACCGAAATTGGAACGTATAAAAAACGAGACACGGGATACGGCGTGATACGGCGTGATACGGCAGTGGTACGGTGGTGATACGAACCTCAGCGTATCGTATCAGCATCTCGCCTAATTACGTAGATCCCAAGCGATACCAGTCCGTACCGATACGGTGACGATACACGATGATACGGTGATGATATGCGATGATATGCGATGATACGAATCTCAGCGTATCGCATCGGTTTTACCAACGTATAGCAAATCATGTGAATCTTAAGCGATACCAACCTGTACCGATACGGCGATGATACAAACCTCAGCGTATCGGATCGACTTTTACTAACGTATAGCCTAATTACGTGGATCCCAAGCGATATCAGTCCGTACCGATACGCTATAACTATAGGGATACTGCCGGTTTGATATCGCATGCGTATTGCCAATCGCTATCAGTCGGCGCTCAAATCTTCGATTAATGGATATTAATCGATAGGTAACGTTACCGGTAACGTTACCGGCACGTTATGGTGGTGCTGTTTGTAATGTCAATATATGCGTGAAGTTTATGGTAACGTTACAAGCACTATACCCGATCACATGCTGGATCATCGTACGGGTATTTGAACACGTGTGCTTTATATGCGGAAAACCGCATCACAAAAATAGTATCGTTTATTCTGAAATTTGTTCTGAAATCCAACCATATAGGCCGATAAACTCCTGCAATCTAATTTGGTCATGTAATTCGTTCATCGCGAAGCTATCTGAACTCTTTTCGAAGGATATCCTTTGTTCACCAAGGATTTGATTCAGCTTTGAGCACAACGACCTATACTGAACGTCGTCCTTAAAAGCCGGAACCTTGTTCAGCCGCCACCGTTCAATGATAATCCTTCCTTTGGTATCAAATGTGAACGGTTCACAGTACGGTTCCTGTCGACGCAGTCCGATTCGGACTGTCCCCTCCTTCTGACCTTGGCCATATATGATGCGGAGTTCACGATCTTCAGCCCATGTTATAATGGACGATAGGACATCCGCTTCAATCTTTTTATTACTGGCCGCCAATTCTTCAATGAACAATTCTCTATCCCACTGTTTTGTTGTCCGGGCCTGTGTCTTGGCACTCACTGCACGCATTGTCTGGCCAATAACACGTGAGACCATGATATTCAGGTTATTTCCCGAGTATTGTTTAACTTCGATTCCAAGCACTTCGGCGGAACTCATTTGTTCATTCAGATACTCAATTATTCGTTGAAGTTCACGGGGAATTTCATCAGCCACAATCAACAGTCGGATGTTACCCCCCATTATATTCGACTGAACTCGTCCCCAGAATACAGATGCATTTCCCTCACACCCAATATGGCGTTGCAGAACTGTGTCGGGGTCTATACCTCGTGTTTGACAGGTCGCTTTAAAAACACCGATAATATCATCAATTTCCCAATACAATACAGAGTTTGCCGCGTATTCCAGCAGTTGTGCAATGACCTGTCGTCGTATCTCAGTGTTGCTGCTTCGTTTGACCTCTACCAAGGTCGGGATGCCATCCTGATCGATGAACAGATGATCCAATGACCATCGGTTGTTGCCATTCACTGCATCGGGTACTCCGATCTCGCGACCGATTAACAACCAGCGGCGGGGGTTGTCAGGATCGATCTGATTACCAGCGAGTAGTTTCGGGTAATCTGCCAGCAATTTTTGAAGCAGTTCTTCTGAATCGTATCGCGTTTCTTCCATGTCAATGAGTTCTTCATCATCAGTAAGCAGAAATATCTCGCCGTACATGCCGTGAAATTGACGTATAGCACGATAAATGATGTAGATTTGGCTATACGTCAGAAATACTGCTATCCTTTCACACCGGCATCATTACAATTTTATACATTAATCGATATCTCTGCCAAACATGAGAAGAAGCAGTAAAAAAGCCCTCGAGTGTGACTATTGCCACCGGATCATCTACAAGTACCCGTCAGAGATGGTTTGTGAACACAACTTCTGCGATAAGACCTGTGCTGGGCTGTACCGCACTGAAAACTACTTTGGTCCTAACA
>Ga0208462_1001980_pt1 | contig 12178 bp, 13 predicted proteins | sample AD_SCU001_MetaG_FD_184452 | JGI IMG/M metagenome (GOLD analysis project Ga0208462, IMG submission 184452) | Active sludge microbial communities of municipal wastewater-treating anaerobic digesters from China - AD_SCU001_MetaG (SPAdes) (version 2) | ecosystem: Engineered > Bioreactor > Anaerobic...
CAAAAAAAATAGGCGATTACAAAATCTCCAAAGACATTATAGCACAGAATATATCGTATGACAAACTAAAACTAACTTCATTTTGCTTGTATAAATAAGTATGTTTTGTTAGTATTTAATGGAATACAAAGAAAAGAGGAGAGATATTAAATGAAATTATATGGTAATAGCAGGAAAGTATACCTAGTACACAAAATGGGTGAAGAAAATTATAAGTTATGCAAAGTATTGAATGAGTATAGTAGTGTTGATGAAGCACATGACGATTTAACAAAGTTATTGACAGATCAAAAAACAGAAGGACAACTGTTAAGGGAGTTCGGCAAAAAGGAATAATTATGAAGTGTATAGAGATGCTTATTGCATGGTGCGAAAAATATAAATCCAGCTGCTAATCTTTTTTCTATTACATACTATAATAACTGTTGACATTTCCGAATGGGAGTAATACACTATGTAACATAATGTATTGTATACGTATTACATTATAAAATATCAAATGGAGGAGAAAAATGTGGAACCTGTGAAAGAATACAAGGTAAGAAGCTTCAGGGCTGATGATGAAACCTTTGAAAAGTTCAAGACTTTAGCAAATGAGGAATTTGGTAACCAGGGACAATGTCTAGCATCACTAATCTCCTTATATGAAACCGAAAAAAGTAAGGCCGTGCTGGTTGAAAGGAAAATAGAGATAGAAAGCTTTCAAACCTACCTTAATAAAATCACTGAAATGTTTTTAATGTCACTACAACTTAACGAAGATGCCGAAGAAAGGATACGGTCAGAATTTGAACACTTGCTGAGCAGCAAAGACCGTATTATTACAGATTTACAGAATAAAGAAACAGAACTTACTGCAGCAAATGAATTATATAAAGAAACTGCAAAAGAAGCAGAACAAGAAAACTACCGTTTATTGAACCAAATTTCAGAGTTGGAAAAGCAAATTTCAAAACAAAATAGAGAATATGAAGCTACACTAGCCGATAAGGATAACCTAAACAAAGCATTGACAGACAGCTGCAATGAAAAAGAAGGTAAAATCAAAGAGTTAAAAGAAAAATTGGATAACACATTGTCTGAAATATCTAAGTTAAATGAAATTAAAACTCATAATAATCAATTAATGACTGAGAATAAACAGCTAATGGCTGAAATCGAAAAACAAAAAGAGCATTCTATACTGGAAAAAGAAAAAGCTATCCTTGCAGCCGAAAAAACACATCAAAAAGAACTTAAAGAAACACAGTTGCAACATCAAAAGGATTATAAAGAGCTTATGGAACAAATAGACAAGCTGCAGGAACAGAGAAATAATACAATAAACGAAGTAACGGAGTTAAAATTGCAAAACAATGAGCTCCAGGGCAAGATTAAGGAATTTGAGAGAATAATTGCAGACCTTGAAGAGAAGTTAGGAAGGCAAAAGGTTGAGAAATAATCTAAGAGTATAAATATAAATGGGTATTATATTATTGCAAAGGAATTAAGAAACTTGAAAAGGGGCATATAGGATGAGTATTGATTTTATTAAAAAAGAGCCTCATGGCAGTCTGAATACTAATGTCAGCTTTAATGTTATCAATAGCAATAATATTTAGCAGTTTATGCAATAGATAAGACAGCAATTCATTAATAGGCTTACTGGTTCTATATCAGGTAAAACAGCATTAAAACTAACTATAAGAGATATAGAGAAAATGTTTGATGAAACACTGATAGAGAATACAAAATAAGCCAGAAAGGGCAAAACAATGCAGAAGATATTAATAAACTTAAAAGAGGATTTGTGATATAAATGCATAATGATGCTAATGATAAAAAATAATTCGTTTTCTAACAGTGATAGCAGTAGTAATACTATTATTCACGATATGGGAATTAACAATAATGCCAATATTATTTTTGATTTTCTTTCTAATATTGAATCCCAAGTTTTTTGTTTATTCTTTTGCTTTTTGTGGGTGTTTTAGAAACGTTAAGAATTAACCTTACCCCAAATAATACAATCGCTATGAGGAAAGCATAACAAATTTGTGGTATACTTTTTTAGCATACTATGATTCTCCTATACCGCTAAGATTGCCGTAAAGACCTTTCGCTGCAGCAACACTTAGAATTCTAAACTTTATACATAGCATATCCATTGATAGCAATCCTTGATAGCGAAAGTCTATAGGATAATATTAGCAACCAAGCCTATAGCCTTAAAGCATAGCAATTTCTTTTAATAACATTTCTTAAAGCACATTGCGCCATATAAATATTTCGACATGTTTCTACAAAATAGTACAAACTAGTTGTAATATAATAGTAGGTGTTCAGTAAATTAAAACAAATTGGGAATAAATACCAATGAAGTTGTGATGAATAAGAAGTGAGCTGCAAGATAATAACTGATCTTTGAAAATTAAAAAGATGCAATTGATAGGAAGTGTTTTCCAAGAGATAAAGACAAAGCTTGCCTAAGCATAGGTTTAAGGTTTAAATTTCCTATGGATTAAGCAGCAGTTTTTTGGTATTCTATACTCAGGAGTTTACTAGCTATGGCTTTTGCATGTTGGATCATGCAAACTAAGGCAGTCCTCACGAAGAAGTTTTTAGTACCCTGAAATAAAGGGGTTTTTAATCCGTAATTTAGTACTGAATAGCCAATAACTGGTTCGATACGTGCTCTTCTTGAGTATAGGTCTTTCCAGAGTTGGGATCCTCTTGGGAACTGTGTAAACCAGCGGATGTCATCTTCAATGTGGGTATAGACTGTCTTACCATAGCTGGAATTACAACACGGTTTATCACACTTAAGTTTTTTAGACAACTTTTTAGATGCTTTTAATGGACATCGCCATTTATATCTACGTTTTTTCCTATCAATTCCCCAGTAATAGTAAGCGTGGCCCGCATGGCAGACAGGTAATCCATATTCATTCTCTGGTGTAGGAGTTTGTGAGTTTCTAGGATTTATAGCAATTATAGGCTTACCTCCTAGAAGACTAATCCACCAATAAATGTACCATGCATCATAGCCTGAATCCAGGATAACGTAGTTAAAATCCACTTTCATATCATGATACAGATATATTAAAAGATGTGGAAATACTTTGGAGTCATGGACGTCGGCACCTGTAACAAAGAAAGTAAGTAGCAGACATTTGGATGGACTATTAACCAGTGGAGTTACTGCAAAATGCAGACCATAACCCATTAAGAACTCATCAAGGTTATGATCGTAGCCTCTGGTAGCCTCTGGATCTGTACACATAGAGCACTTAAAAGGCTTAATGCTATTACTGGAGCACCTGCATGATTTATCCGGTTTATATCTCTGTTTACAAAAAGACCTTGCTTTACAGCCGTCAAAGATAGCTTTGTCATGAGGATCTTTAATTCCTAACTCAGTAGATTTATCGACAAATGCAGTTTCAAAAAATTTTTTAAGCAGAGTTCCCTGAGTCATAATATCATCAATATCGTAATCTTTGCTAAACAGGTTTGAAGTAAACTATGAAAAATAGGCTTTAGATGGAGTTTTATCTGGGCTAAAACCGGACATATAAGCATAACGTGGTGTATCCTTAAGTTCTTTTACCCATTTATTAATGGATGTAAAACCAGCAAGATACATCACAAGTAATGACCTTAAGGCATCCTGTGGTCGATAATCTGCAATACGACTATGTTGATTAGTGGAATAAAAATGTTTACAAAGGTCATATACACATGAAAGATCAACTTTTGAAATAATCTTTGCGGATACTATCAGCACATTTTACGTGCTGAAAAGGAGTTAGTGTATAAGCTAAATGAGTTTGATTTTTGGGTAACAAATGACCTCATCCCCTTTCTAAACTACTATTATAGAAGGTTTAGATGCTGTGAGGTGAAGTTATTTATTTCCAGTTATTATAAACTGTTTAAAATAAGGTGTTCGGATTTACTGAACACCGACGATATAATTAATGAGGTGTTTTAAATGTATTATGACATAATAATCATCGGAGGCGGTTCTTCCGGAGTAGGGGCCTGCCTTGCAGCGTCGGATACAAATCCGGATGCGTCGATACTTCTTGTTGAGCGTGAAACCATCCTTGGAGGTACTTCTACAGTGGGGGGCGTTCACAACTGGGAGCCGGGCGTATCCACAGGCCGGTACCACGTTGAAATAGCAAAAAGGCTTCTGGAAAGCGGAAAAGGCTGTGTTGCAAAGGATGTTTGGCATATGACGCCGGAAAAGCCCATGGGCATATCTGAGCCATGCAGTGACAGCTATGAAAGGACCCGGCGCCGAGCCGGAGTGGATTCATGGGATCAACGACGTTTCCATTTTGAACCGCTGGCCATGGATCGGGTCATGAAGGATATGATATCGGATAGGAAGAATGTGACACTCCTTCTTAATACAGAATTTGTGAGATCCAGGACCGAGAAGAGAAAAATAAAAGAGCTTGTGCTCAAGCAGGACAGCAGGGAATTTACTGTATCAGGGCAGGTATATATAGATGCGTCGGCAGACATATATCTTGCCCGCGACGCGGGATGCGGCTGGAACCTTGGACGCGAGGCTTCCTCAGAGTACGGCGAGCCTTCCGCGCCGGAAGAACATGAAAATTATCTCAATGCATGTTCTTTGATTTTCAGAATACAAAAAAAGGATGAATCGGACGTAGACCCTATTCCCAGCCCCTATGACAGCATTGACGTATCAGACTGGGCAAAGGAGAATCTGCCAAATAATCGCCCGGTATCCTTTGTAACCCAGTATCCCAACGGGGATTACTGTATTAATATGCTCCCAACTATTGAAGGGAGAGTACTGTTCGATATGGAATATGGAAAGGGATACGAACTGTGTAAAGCACGGGTCTATCGCTATTTTAAATGGTTGCAGGAGGAAAAAGGATTTGCTGGTTATCGGCTGATATCCTTTGCCCCTCGCATTGGCATAAGGGAAACCTATCGTCTCAAGGCCAGGCATGTCCTGACGGAAAATGAAGTTCGCATGCCTTTTGGTGAACAGCCATTAAGCGATGAAATAATTGTGTATGCTGACCACGCTATTGATGTACATGGCAAGAAGCATTCAAGCAACGACGACCAAAATCTTAAATATCCTTATGGGATACCATACTCATGCCTTCTGCCGGTAGAACGGGATAACCTGCTAGTTTCCTGCAGAGGTTCAGGATTTACACATATAGTAGGCGCATCCTGCCGACTTTCTCGCACGATGATGGCCATAGGCGAAGCGGCAGGCACTGCGGCGGCAATTTGCCTGAAAGACGGCTGTAATCCACCTGAAGTGGATGTTTCAAAGGTATGCGGCCAGATGGATATGGAATATGTTAAAAACAATATCTGTGAACTTTTCGGAATTTAAAAGGTACAATGCCTGAATAAGACACATAAGAAATGCTGGAGAGGGAACTATACCGAGCATACATCGGAGGTTAACCATGAGAAAACGCATTTTAAAGTGGCTTCACAGGAGTATCGTCAAGCTGATCGTCATACTGGTATGCGGTACTGTTATTCCCGAGCTTCTGCTGGCAGGAGTCAGCTCTGCGGTTATACAGGACATAATGTATAAAAACTTTTACAATAATATCCACACAAACCTTCGCATTGCATCCGACGCTATAAGCGTAGTCAAGGACAAAGTGTACTCTGTGGCCAACAACATGGTGTTTAATACAATCCTATACAAGCTTTTAACTAATGATTACAGTTCAGATGTGTTTACAAAATATAAGGATTTGGATAAAGTGTCGAAGACCCTTTTTTCATCTTAGACACTAACTCGGAGGCATGAATGCATCTTTATGGTATATGACTTAAATTTCAATGTGTATGCGGATTTCACTTCATTTGGGGCAGAAAACGTAAAAAGCATCGCGGAAAGCATCAAAAGGAAATATATCGATACGTTGAAAAATGATTATACCCGGCTATACTGGACGGATACCGAAACAAAACTGTTTTCCCATGATATGCTGACTTTTGTACGTCCCATGGTTTCTGGAACCGGATACAAGTATGGTTGGTTGTTTGTGTTAATCTAAAAGTACACCACAATTTCGGTTGAAAAATCCCCCACCTTGCATGTATAATCTTTCATGTAATATCAACATGAGGGGGTAAAACGAGGTGATATAATTGAAGAACATCAGGTTATACCTGCATGTGCCATTGTATATGCAAAAGGCAAGTATAAAAAAGCTTATATAGCACCATATAAGACCTCTATTGATATCGCACAGAATGGTAATTATACAGATATAATTCTACCACAGGTAAAAGGTTATATGATGATAGTACTGGAAAAGTGAAAATGCAGAGGGAGTTTCAAGGGTGATTGTTTTTAATAAAAAAGTGAGTAATTTTGTAATTTAGATTTTATCTTAAAATACGGCTGTATATGATGCAATAATAAGCGGAATGGAGTATAAAAGGCTTTGTGATATCACGCAAAAACTTCCTGTTTTGCAACGCTCCGGACAGGGCTACTGCAAGTGCTATGATTTACAGCATGATTGAAACCGCCAGGGCAAATAATCTTAAACCGTTTGAATACTTGGCCTATTTGTTGAAAACACTTCCTAATGTTGATGCCAAGGATCAGAGTATGTTGGATTCGCTCATGCCGTGGTCAGTGGAGTTGCCTGAATCCTGCAGACTTAATGATATGAGTTTACAATAGGAGGAGTAGTAAGTGTAGACGAGTTGTATTTTTCGCTTAAATCGATACGTTATAAGGAGGAGTTGAAGACATGATTGTAGGAGTAGGCGAGTGGGGGTTCCGTGAGCTTCCTTTTGAAGAACACTGCAGGATCGCCGCGAAATTCGGCTTCAAATATATGAAGCTTGGAATTGGTGGAGACTTTATTGGCAGACTTAGGGGAGACATGACGGAAGCTGAATTAAACAACACTTTGAGTTGTATAAAGGACTACGGTATTAAAACACCTTTTATGTGCCTTGAAAATGATTTTACCAAAGGAAATGCAAACGAAGTTTGGAAAACGGTTGAACGGATATGCATGGAAGCAAAGCTTTCAAGAGCCTTCGTAGTGACATATCTAAGATTGTTTGCCGGCTTTGTACCTGCTGAGAAAATGTCGAGTGAAAAGCGGAATAATATGATAATGGCTTTTAAGGCAGTTGATCATTAGATTAAAAAATACGGAATGGTAATATCCATTGAAACTCATGGCGCCATAACGGCAAAGGGAAAAGGAATGGTATATACTCCGACCGTATCTACAGACAAGGAAGCATTAAAAAGACTTCTGGATGAACTGCCTGCAACGGCAGGGATTAACTTCGATCCAGGAAACCTAAAGCCTGTTTAGACTGAAGAAGTTATAACATACCTTGACATATTGAACAACAGGGTAAACTACTGCCATTTAAAGGACTGGATACAATATGGCGGCGGGTCCTGGGTTGCAGCAGGTGTAGGAGACGGTACCATGGATTGGAAGCCTTTGCTGGAGAAAATGTCGTTCAAAGGAGTATATCTGCTTGAATATGAGCCAACCTATGATGTAGAGGATTAAATTCACAGGAGTCTCAAGTATCTAAAGAAGATTGTGCAGAATATTAAAATGGAATAAGAGATAAGCAAAAGCCAGAGTGACGAAGGAATGTGAAGCAGTTGATATAACCAGTAAGGGATTTGCCTGTTATAGCACATTCTTCGAACTGCCTGAATTCGAAAGAACCGCCGGTGCAGACGATTTCAGTTGTTGGTGGGAATTAATCGGAAACGACTTTGATAGGTGGGTTTCTTTTGGAATGATGGAGGTCTATCCGATGGTAGGGAAAAATAACTCTTCTGGAAATACAAAGGGAAACAAAGGGAATATTGGTGTTTATGAGCAGTGATACTGTAATTGCTGTGGCTAAAGCCAATAATGGCCCGGCAAAGGTTTACTGTCCTGATGCCCCTGAATTGGCGTCCCAATACACCAGAAATGCAGCAACTGGGACGTGGAATGAGGAAATGTGAAGGTAAGGAATATCTTTTGGTCTTTGATTTTATTGATAATGCCAATATGTTCAACACGCCATATTCCATTCACAGGCTGTTGAATTTAAATGAATACAGACCGGGACAAATTGTACTGGCCCCACAAAAGCAGATGGAACTGGACAGAGATTTGCTGGCTAAAAGAGAAAAACCTGAGATTAATTTAGACTTCCCCATGGATGTTAAAGATTATGAGCTAATTGATCTTTTCAACTGGTAGGATGAAGTAAAGGATATGATATCACAGCTTGAGTTTGTCAGAATGGTAGCATGTCCGGAAATAAGTGATTTGGATGCTCAAGTACTTGAGAGGGGTTACTTATGCCTAAATGCTGAGTTAGGAGTTTTAACTTTAATTTTGCATATTTTTGAAATTATGGTGTTGCTTACAATAGCGTGGAATTGGTCTAAAAAGCAGGTTAATATGGCTTACATCCCGACTACTACCTGGTAAAAAATATATTGATGCTTCAGCTATGGCATTAATATGTAATGGCTTTCTTAAACTACAAGCACATGATATAATACTTGTTGTGAGGGGGTAGTGTAGTGTATAAGGTATTAATCGTAGATGATGAGATACTGGTTAGGCTTGCACTGAAGAATTCAATTAATTGGAACAAGTATGGTATGACCGTGATTGCGGACGTCCAAAATGGACATGCTGCATGGGAAATATATAAAAAAGAAAAACCGGATTTGATTATTACAGATATTAAAATGCCTATTATAGACGGTATGGAACTAATCAAAAAAATTAGAGAAAAAGATAAGGAAACAGTTGTTATAATATTATCTTGTTTAGAAGATTTTGAGCTATTGCGCCAAGCAGTCTCATTGAATATATCTGGTTATATACTAAAGCTGACAATGTCAAATGAGGAAATAGAAAATGTTCTGTCAAAAGCCCAAGATGAATTGAAAGGTATTCATGAGGGAAAGCCTACTTTAACACTAGATAATAATTTGATAAAAGAGAAAATGATTAAAGAATTAATATTTTATAATAATTGCTCTATAAATGAGTTTAATCAAAGTGTAATTGGCCTAAAACTACGGATTAAGCCCAATAATTTACTTATGTGCCTAATTGAAATAGATCATTTCGAACAAGTACGAAAAGGCTATAGTTATGAGAATGGTCAAGTATTAAGCCAATCCATACTAAATATTTTAGATGAAATATCTAACCAATATGAAAGGATAGAAGCGTTACGTGTAGATGATAGTCATTATATACTTCTTTTTAGTTTTCATGATATTAGCAGTGAACAAAGCATACAGGAAGAGCTATATACTATTCTAGGACACATAAAAAAAGTATTAAAGACTTATTTCAATTCTACGGCTACATTTGGTATAAGCGGATTAAGGAATGGATTTGCTTCATTAAAAGATTTATATACAGAGTGTTTAGATATATTGAAACAAAAATTTTATTTGGGTTTGGATACATACATAACTAACTCAAGCAAATCCTTTGTTAGGAAAGCTTATGAGAATAACAAAGAGTCATTGAAGGAAATCTGTGGAGGTGTATATATGTTTAATGAGCTGATTAGAAATGGAATTAATTCAAGAATTGAGTCATTTATACAATCTGAGGATATATCGTCTAAAGAGCAAGTACAAAATCTATTTGTTGAATGGATATATTGGCTATATGTTTCATTGAATTTAAACGGAGAAGATATTGATGTACTACTAGGATCATGTCTTGAACAATTACATTATTCTGAAACGTTTGAAGAGATGATTGAAGTTTTTAAAGAGTATATCGACGGAGTTAATAATATTGCAGGAAAGAAAAAAGCACTAAGTCGGGAAGTGGCAAAAGCAACAAGATTTATAAAAGTGCATTATCCAGAGGATATTACTTTACAGCAGGTCGCTGAACATGTAAATTTGAGTCCAAATTACTTGAGTGGTTTATTGAAAAGGGAGATTGGGTTAAGCTTTGTTGAGTATTTGAACTATATTCGAATAACGAAAGCTAAAGAACTGTTATCAAATACTGATTTGAAATCATATGAGATTGCAGAAAAGGTTGGGTTTACAGATGACAGTTATTTTAGTCGCTCATTTATGAAGCAAACAGGTATAAGACCTAATAAATTCCGAAGGCAGTCTATGCAAGTCTTGGGGGAGTAATAATGAATATTATTAATGCTATTAGTTCAAAAATTGCCAATTCCAAGCTTAAGATACAACTTACCATATCATTTATTGTTACTAGCTTCTTTGTACTTTTATTAAGTTCAATATTCACATATATAGGGGTACTGAATATTTTAAAGAACCGTTCAGATCAATTTACAGAGAAACAATTCCGCCAATTTGATTATAATATTCAAGTATTTGCTAATGAGGTAGATAAAATATCAAAATTGCTTTTACTTGATGAAAAACTACAAAATTTTCTGGAGCAAGAGTATGAGTATGATAACAGCTATACCAATATTTTAGTGTGTAATGATTTGTATTCAAAATTGTTTAGTATAATACAAAACTATAGTTATATAGACTCTATTTTTATTTTTACTGAGGATGGGAGAATACTGGGAGTAACAGCTTCGACCAATGAATACCTGAACGATTCTAATAAAAAGAATGGATTTTATAGTTCTGATATGTACAAATTGGCAAAAAGTAGCAGCTCAAGTCTTGCATGGGCAGGAGGGGGAAAATCTGAGGATTTTAATCTTAATAAAATACCCAACAGTAGAAAGAATATTAATATTATTTCTGCTGTAAGGGGTATTAAACCTTTTTACCAGAACTTGCAAAAGGCTACGCTTGTAATAAACATACAGGAAAGTGTTATAACATCAATATATAGTAATATTTACGATCCATTAAGCAGTACATATATTGTGGACTCTAATGGTAAAATTATTTCTGATATTGACGCAACTAGAATAGGAAGCAACTCTTTTATTTTTACTAAGCTAGATAAAAATCTTGATAACGGCAGCTTCACTTTAAAAATTGATTCAGTAACAAAACAAATTTTTTATCTGAAATTAACAAGTTTGGATTGGACGCTAATAAATGAAATTGATTATAAAAATTATATAAAAGATATTCATACAATGCGAAATATATTAATACTTATGTTTTTTGCATGTATAGCAATATCACTAGCTTTATCTACATATTGGGGAATGGTTTTTACAAAGCCCATAAAAAGAATAATTAATGCAATAAAAGAGGTTGGGAAAGGGAATATTGGCATAACGATTACTGAGTCTCCTAAAAATGAATTCGGTATGATTATCAGGCAGTTTAATGAAATGTCAATTAGTATAGAAAAGTTAATTCATGAGAATAAAATGATTGAAGAAATGAAAAGAAAGCAAGATATAGCAGTTCTACAATTACAAATAAATCCGCATTTCATATATAATACTTTGAATACCATCAAGTTAATGGCTGTTATGATAAATGCCAAAAATATTGTTGAGGGCATAACCATATTCGGTAATATATTGTCTCCCATTTTTAAAGACCCTTCACCAATTCACTCTATTGAGGAAGAATTCAATTTTTTAAAGAACTATATAAAAATTATGAATCTAAGGTATGGTGAAGGGGTAAAAATAGTCTTTAATATTCAGGAAGACTTAATTAAATGTAAAATATTAAAGTTTATAGTTCAGCCGTTGGTTGAAAATGCCCTTTACCATGGTTTGGCAGAAAAGAACTATAATGGAGAAATAAAAATAGAAATAGCTGAAGAAAACGAGAATGTAATCGTGACAATCTCTGATAATGGTGCAGGGATGACGGTAGAAAAGCTCAGAGAAATAGAGGAAATGTGCTCTGGCTTGTTAGAAAATAGTCAATCATTAAAGGGAATAGGTATAAGAAATGTAGACCATAGAGTAAAATTGTATTTTGGAGTAAAATACGGCTTGAAAATTCAAAGTAAGATAGGTTCTGGGACAAGTGCTATTTTAAGACTACCCAAAATTGGTGAAGATGAAGTGCAAGATATATTCCAAAAATCGTAGAATAGTTCCATAATTTTTATAATTAAAATATGAGTTCTTATAACTGAAGTGTTTTTTAACATTTATTGTTGATTTGTTCATTTTATTAGCTAAATATAGTGTTTATAATACTATGTGTAAGCAAGTTCCTGGAAGA
>Ga0208462_1001981_pt1 | contig 12174 bp, 10 predicted proteins | sample AD_SCU001_MetaG_FD_184452 | JGI IMG/M metagenome (GOLD analysis project Ga0208462, IMG submission 184452) | Active sludge microbial communities of municipal wastewater-treating anaerobic digesters from China - AD_SCU001_MetaG (SPAdes) (version 2) | ecosystem: Engineered > Bioreactor > Anaerobic...
GCGGCCTCGTCTCCCTCGTTGGCCACCACAACCTCAAGCTCAGTTGCCTCCCCCGGCCTTGCCGCTCCTTTGATCTCCGGTATCATTATCTTCGGCCCGAGGACCACCTTGACCGGCAAAGGCAGCTGTTCGGATAGATCCTCATAGACAAATATGATATCGGGCGCTATGTCCTCGTTGGAGGTCGAAACCCTCTCCAGACGAGAATAGCTCAGCCTGAGCCTGGCGGGATAGATGCCCACCTCTGCCCCCTCAGCCAGGGCCATGAACTCCACCGTGGTGTTCTCTCCCGGTCCCAGGGAGCCTGCCATCTGGGGTCCGGACAAAACCCTCACCCTCTCGTCATCGCTAACAAGCTCTGCTGTAATGCCCCTGGCTCTTGCCGGATCAAGATCCACCTCTTGGTACTCTTGTGGCTCGGGGGCTTGTCCAGTAGCATTGTTATGCAGCAGGACGTACAATGTCGAAGGGCCATTTGTATCCAGCCTGCCATTGACCGAGGAGATAGCCAGATCGGGACGCCCGTTCTTCCCGTCCTCTGCAGAAACGGAATATGAAAAAGAGACAGCAGCCAGGAGGAAAAAGAAGAGAATAACGGCGGATATTATCCTCGAAATCGATACATTCCCTGGCCCTTTCATCGAACTATTGGAGGTTTTTATATCTTTTTATATTTGCTGGCTCCCTTTCAGCTTTCAGTTGAATAGCCTCCTCTTGTGATCAGTCTTTTGAAGGTTTCTCTAAGGATGCCGCCTCTTCCGCCTTGAGCCCTTTGTGCACCACCCCGCAGATCCTTCTGGTGATCAGCTCGGGATCCTGGTGCTGGAAGACGTTTCTCCCAATGGCGACCCCACGCGCTCCTGAGACTATAGCCCCTTCCACCATCAGGAGGAGGTCCAGTTCCGTCTCCACCTTGGGGCCGCCTGCGATCACCACAGGAACCGGGCAGCTATCGACCACACTGGCAAAGCTATCCGGATCTCCGGAGTAATTGGTCTTGACGATATCCGCCCCCAGCTCCGCACCCACCCGGGCGGCATGGGCGATGCTCTCCGCTGAATATTCGTCCTTGATCTTCCTTCCCCGGGGATACATCATCGCCAGGAGAGGCATGCCCCATTCCTGGCAGTGGCGGGATATCTCGCCCAGCGTGCAGAGCATTCTGCTCTCATCCTCTGCACCCACATTGACGTGAATGCTAACCGCATCCGCTCCGATCTTTAAAGCCTCCTCCACCGTCGCCACCAGGACCTTGTTGTTCGGATCAGGTCCCAGAGCGGTGGAGGCGGAAAGGTGGATTATCAGGCCGAGATCACGGCCATAGCCTCGATGGCCGAAGGTGGCCGCGCCCTTGTGAACCACGGCAGCATCCGCTCCCCCCCGAGCTACGGCATCGGCGATGTTCTTGACGCTCTTGATTCCCTTGATGGGTCCAACGGTAACCCCGTGATCCATGGGTATTATGACTGCGTTTCCGGTACTACGGTTGAATATCCTCTCCATGCGAATCGATGTTCCTCTCAATCTCGGCAACTCCTAAGTCTTGGCTTATTCAGCATTTTTGTTTGATGCACATTTTAGTACATTATAGTATATTACATTGCTACAATGAGCAATATTGTGTATTTATAGTTTCTGTTCAGGACTTGGTAGGATGATCTGGCGATGATCAATAGAAGGGCGGAGGATGAGCAAACCTGAAATAGTGGAAAAACTCCGTACCTTGTGAGTGATTTGGATGGGTTTGGGTGTATCTGGTCAAAAGCAGCAGCGAGAGATTGCAGGAACCGCTTTTTTCATATCTCTGCTGGCAGCTACTTCTCTGATTATTTTATTTAGCACTGCTCTGGCAGGCACGGAGACAGGGGAGTTCTGTCCCGACTGCCCGGACTGGACGAACCTGGATGGCTGGTATGCCCAGAAGGAATCCTATGAGAACAGCATGCTGAGCCCGAGTCCTGCCGTCTTTCAGAACATGCCGAATTCGCAAGCCCAGGCCAAATCGAATCCAATTGAAGAGACGTCCGCCGATTATCCTGTGGCTTCGATCCTCACCCGGGCAAATTTGATCGAAAGCGATCGAGTTGTTCTGGATGTGCGCTCTATTCAAGAGTACCAGGAGGGGCATATCCCAGGCGCTCGCAACCTTTACTGGAAGGACCTGCAAAAGGATGGAGTCCTGGATCCGATCCTGGCCCAGGAGGCTCTGGGCCGGGCGGGGATAATCGCAAGCGATCGGCTCCTCATCTATGGCGATTCCAGCGATCATGGTGCACCCTTTGTCTTCTGGGCCCTCTCATACCTGGGGCATGATGACATCAGCCTACTTGACGGAGGAATTGATGCCGCCCTGAATGCAGGATTGGATCTGAGCGCAAATGCACCGTCTATTGCGCCTACCAACTACACCAGCCACGTGGTGCCGGGCCTCCTGGTAACCCCCGAGAGTCTTGATGGCCTGCTTGGGCTATCCGATGTCAGCATTCTGGATGCACGGGACTTTTCTGAATACGGCAAGAACAGGATCACCAATGAGGCTATGCCCCTGAGCCTGGATAGGATCTATAAAGATTCAGGGATTAAAGATGCCAGCATCCTGGAGGATCTATTCGGCAGCCGGCTGGATGAGTCCGGGACCGCCGTGGTCTACGGGACGCCAGAGGCCTACAGCCTCTTTTTCAGCCTGCGGCTCATGGGCTACAATGCCACCCTGCTGGTGGGCGACTGGTGGAAGGAGACCAGGTGGGCAGTTAGCAATGTGAAATAATCCAGCCGAAAAAAAGGGCTGGCTGCCTAGATTGCCAAAGATAAAATATCGGGTTTGCTAAAATGCAATATCAGATGTATCCCATGATGGCGGAAAACGGGATCTCTGTCTGGCAGATTCAGCTGGCCACCGCCATGGGCGAAGATGAGCGAGAACAGGGATTTGCTCTTGGACCCGTCCAGAATACCAGAGATCACGAGCTTCATCCGCAGGACGCGAGGCCTTAGAGGGCAACTTCGCCCAAAAATAAAAATTATAAAAGAAAAAGCATTTTCATCTGGTGTATCCAAGTTTGCCTGCTACAAAGATCGATAGGCTTGCATTGTAGGCATCGCCTTCTGCCTTCTGCATCTCTCCCCTGCCCAGCCAGGCTTCACCATAATTTGGATGCAGCTCTATGGCCTTTTCGTATGCCTCCAGGGCTTCTCTGTTCCTTCCCTGAAGAGACAGCGCGTCGCCCATGCCGATCCAGGCTTTTGCAGCCGAAATCCGTCCAGGTATGCTGGAGGCTGCATGCTTGATGGTCCCATTATAGGAATCTACTGCGGCATTGTATTCGCCCAGCTTCTGCAGTGCATTGCCCTTTTCCAGCCAAACTGCAGCATCCTTGGAGTTGTCCTGCAAGATCTTGTCTAAGGTATCAATGGCCATCTGGAAGGCAGATCTGGCCTCATCTTCCCGGCCTGCGTTATTCAGAAGATCTCCCTTATCCATCCAGAGCGCGGCCAAGTCTTTGGCATCCTTGCTCGGCGTCAGGCGAATGGCCTCCTCGTAGGCCTGCAAAGACTCATTATACCTCTTCACCTCTGCGAGCTGGCGGGCCTTGCCGTTCCAGGCATCGGCATCCTGCGGGTCCAGCTTGAGAACAACATCGTAGGCCGTCAATGATTCGTTGTGCATGCCCTGCTTTGCCAGGTCATTGCCTTTCAGGCTCCAAGCTCTCTTATTCTGTGGGTAGCGCGTTGTGACATTATCAAGGACTATCAGGGCCTCCTTTATCTGACCGGCTGCATGGAGGACAGATACCTTGGCCAGACTCCAGGCCTGTATATCTTCAGCATTTTCTGCAGGTATCAACTCAATGGCTCTTTCCAGGTCCTGCAGGGATTCGTTGTACTTTCCAGTCAAGCCGAGGAACTCTCCTTTTCTTCCCCATGCCATATAGTCCTGAGGATCGATCTCTGTTACCTTATTGTATGCCTGCAGTGCCTCTTCCCATTGACCAAGATTTGCCAGGGTGTCGGCCTTGCCCTTCCAGAGTTTGGCATTTTCTGGATCTTTCTTGATGCTCTCGTTGAAGGCTGCCCAAGCCTCGACATAAGCCTGCTTAACCTCCTTTTGCCTGCCAAGGCCGCTCAATGCTATGGCTTTATCCTGCCAGGCAAATGCTTCCATCGGATTCGTCTTGAGGGTCTCTTCCGAGATGGCAAGCGCCTTTTCATAAACCGAGAGCGATTCGTTCTCCCTGCCCATGCTTCCGAGGTCTGATGCCTTGCGCAGAAGTGCAGTCACATTTTTTGGGTCCAGCTTCAAAACCTCATCGTATGCCTGAAGGGCTTCTTCGTGCATGCCCTTATGGCCAAGGTCTCTGGCTTGATTCATCCAGTAATCTGCAGTATTATCTTGCGCGCCCTCGCACGTGAGCAATAAAATTAAACCTGTGAGAATCAGAGTGAAGCATGAATTGCTGATCCATTTTGTCTTATTCCTCAAACCATTTGCGTCCTTTGATACATGCTTGATCATGACCTAATAACCTCCACCATAACGATGCTATAGTTGACTATTGGCACTTATGCAGAGAATGCATATGCAGTATTGAATCTGTCTGGATATACGTATTTATAAATATTTCGGATCAAGTGCTAATACTGTTTTGATTAATATTCGAAAATAGAATGCATTTTCGGTGGTAATCGTCTATATGCTCTGGGAAAACCTCATTGATATCGACTCGTATGCCAGATCTCCGGTCATGCCGTTTTTGATAGTTGGCAATGAATGGGACAAATAAATCTGCTATTGCTGCTGAAGGAAATTATTCGGATCGGCAAGGCTAAGTGTCGAATAAAAATTCTTAAGACGAAAGTATTAAGTAGTATAATAAATTAACATCTCATATCGAGAAGATATCTCGAAATAGAAAAAAGGAGGTGAGGTGGAATGGAAAAGATTGCAGCAGCAGCTCTGACAATGGATGAGAGTCCTGCTCCCTGTCCATGCGATTGCGATTGCTCTGATGATAGCTGGATAGATGTTGCATGGGGGGCATTCAATCCGCACGGGTACTAATAAAATTTCATCAATTTTTTTATTATTAAAAAATGCAATATGAGCTATGGGGTAAAATAATGCTTGAGTTTGAGACAGCACAAGGGAATAAGTATGCATGGTGCGATGATGTAGGCTTAATAATTCCAGAATCTTTGGAGATGAGGGCCATTTTAAACCAGATCAATCTTCAAGATCCTGTGCTTGATGAATCCATCTTAAAAACATTAATGAAATCTTATAATGAGGATGAAATTAAATACTGTTACAAATGGATTAAAAAATGGAGAAAGATAATGCCTAAGCAGAATGCTCTGAAGATCCCTCAGGAGATCCCTGCAGAAAGCATCAAGCCATTTGTCTTGAGACACTGTCTGAGGCAGTTGATACTGGATGTTACAGAAGACTGCAATTTTCGATGCAAATATTGCACATTCTCAGAATATTATGAATTCACTCGAGGATATAGCAAAAGGCATATGAATTTTGAAGTAGCTAAGAAAGCAATTGATCTGTATGCGAATTTGTTGAAGGAAGGAAGAAGGTTCAACCCATGGAGAGAGCATTATATCGGATTTTTTGGCGGGGAGCCGCTATTGAACTTCGATCTAATAAAAGAATGTGTCAATTATATTGAGAGCAGATATGGCAAATGGCATTATAGCATGACAACCAATGGGAGCTTATTGGACGAAGAAAAAGGAGAATGGCTCCTAGATCACAAATTTTCAATACTTGTAAGCCTTGATGGGCCTGAAGAAGAGCACAACAGGAACAGGGTGTTTTGCGATGGAAGAGGAACATTTAATCAAATAATGAAAAACCTGGCGACTATGTTGGAAATGGGATATAAGGATATTCGTGCTATCACTGTGCTAGATCCTAAGAGCGATATTTCTGAAATTGAAAAATTTTTCCAAAGGAATGATGTTCCTCCAATAAGCCGAGCTACCAATGTCACTAAAATGGAGGGCTGCAAGTATTATGATCAATTTTCAAAAGAAGATCAGCAATTCTTTTTGCATCGTGTGGAGACTGCCAGGACCCGCTATATGGATCGTATTAGCAATAATTTAAAAAATAATAAAAAAAATCCGTTCTCAGATGCACTATTCTATAGGATTCTCATTAGCATGCTTCTTGGCCCAATAACACTGCAGTCGAGCAAGTCTCTGGCACCATTTACAGGCACATGCGTTCCTGGTCTCAAGATATTTGTGGATGTAGAGGGTAATATTCACGCCTGTGAACGAATTCTCACAAATTTTCCCATTGGAAACGTCTATGACGGACTGAATTATCACAGAATTGGCGAAATATTAAAAGACTATTTCCACCATATGGAGAGATGTCCCTCCTGCAGAGTCCGCAAACTATGCAATAAGTGCTTTCATGATTTTTGCACAGATCAAGGCTTCTCTTCTTCCAATAATGTCTGCCAGGAGATAGAATCATCAACATTGAAATCACTATCAGAAGCCGTATCGATTGCCGAGATAGATTCCAAGCTAGTTGATAGAGCAGATATCAAATATGAATCTCTTATGAAATGGAGAGTGTAATAAAATGTACTTCCGACTAAATCCAGAATGCTATTTCATAAAGGGAGAATGTCGCAGTGCTATTTTCGACTTGATCGAAGGAGAGATATATGCCCTTAATGAGCAAGAAACTGGACTTGTATCTTCATTCGAAGCGAACAATCCTGTTGATGTCGATAATGAATTTCTCATAGAGCTAAAGCGCCTTTGCTTAGGAAATTTTTACTCGAGATCGGTCTATATACAGAAGATCCGAATTGGCTCACCTCGCAGTGAGAATCAGATCAACATTCCACCAAGCCTTGCAAGAGGATTCATTGAAATAAATAATTCATGCCACCGAGATTGCTGGTTTTGCGGCTTTAATGGCATAAAGAGAAGCTCTGGTTGCATGGGATGCAATAAATGGAATGAAGATGGACAGCCTCTCAGCTTAGACGATTGGAAGCGAATTATTGAGGAGCTTAGGGATCTCGATTGCAGGAATCTCATTATTACAGGAGGAGATCTGACTCTTGATTGGGATAGGACTATGGATATCTTGGATTTTTCATATGGCTTATTTCCGAAGATATTCATGAGCTTTCACCAGGAGAGCATTTCAAGAGAGATCGAGAGAGATATAGCCAATAAGGCCACAGCAATCATTCAAACAGAAAAATTATCTGATACATTATCTGATGGTTCAATATATCTACTAATTGCTAATGGTTCGAATGGATGGAAGCCTAATTGGATCAGAAAAGATAATATAATTGTAGATTATATTTTTAAAGATCAAAATCATATCCCAAAGGATTTACCATTGATGTCGAAGGCAAAATTGTCTGCAAATATGCATTTTTTTTTAAATAATATTCGACATCATCCATGTCTCGGCCACACAATCTCCATATGCTCCGATGGGAAAGCTATTCCTTGTCCCATGATGAGGAAATACGCCTTGGGAAATGTCGGCAAGTCTCCTCTTTATAGCATATTCCAAGATTTTTATCTTGATAAATTCTGGAAGCTCACATTAGACAAAATCGATCGATGCAGTAGTTGCGAGTTCAGATTCGCATGCAGCGATTGTAGGGCATTAGAAGAAGCATTAACCGGAAGCCATCTAGGAAAGAGACTATGCTGCTATGATCCAAAAATTGGAGAATGGCAATTATGAAAGAGAGCTATTGTTATTTCTTTAAAAAATTTATTAGCCCGCATACGTCTACAATGGCGCTTCTCATCTCCCTGAGTTTTGCGAGCACACTCTTCTCTCTTGCCACGCCTTTGCTAGCAAGGTCACTCTTGGATGATGTCTTTATAGGAGGAAGAACCGAGCTAATCGGATATATTCTTTTGGGAACTGCCGGAATATATGTGGTTTCGTCCTTATCGGCTTTCCTCTCCAGCTATAAAAAGGGAAAACTGGATTTGATTCTATTCAACGATGTGGCCCAAGAGGCATTCAATTCAGTCCAGTCGGCATCTCTCGGAGAAGTCCAAGAGATAAAAGTGGGTGACCTGCTCAGTCGCATCGTGGGCAATACAAGATCAGCCATATCTATGTTTACATATATAATTCCAGAATTTGCAATTAACTCGGTGCGTATGGTTGTGCCGCTGGCAATAATGTTTTTTCTCAACTATTATCTTGCCTCAATTACAGTAATTCCTGCCCTATTATTCCTCATATCGATGGTTTTTTTTGGGTCACGATTGGAGTGCACACAAAGGGCATCCATGGTAAAAACGGCAGCAATATATTCATTCTTGAAAGAGAGCCTTTCAATGATACCCCTGATAAAGGTTTTTGGCCTTGAAAAGTGGTCTCTAGCCAAATTCGAGAAGCAAATACAAGATTACTATGACGTTTCTCTGGACTATACTAAAAATTCTTCTCTAAACAGCTCCCTCGATTCCCTAATGTATGGAGTTCCTATGGTTTTGCTCATCTTTTTCGGCAGCCCAATGGTGATTCAAGGTTCTTTATCTATCGGTTCATTTACTGCCTTTATGAGCTATATCGCCCTCTTTTTTGGACCGATTAGGCAATTTTCTTCATTATGGTCATATTATAAGAGCACTTCACCCGCATTAGATAGGGTCAATGAACTATTTCATTTGGAAAAGGACAACGATGGACAAAATAAGCTTACAGTGAAAGACGGAATTATAATATTTAGTGACGTTTGGTTCTCTTACAATGGCAGACCTATCCTCTGCGGCTTTAATGCCATCTTTATGAAAGGCTTTAATTATGTTATAGGTGATAATGGGGCTGGAAAGTCAACGATCTTTAAGTTGCTATGCTCTTTGTACCCATTGGAGCGGGGACACATCATGATAGATGGAAGAGATCTCTCTCATGTGAGACGTGAAGACCTGAGAAAAAGCATTTCTATGATCTTTTCTGAACCCTATCTATTTGATGGCTCCATTTATGAGAATATTCAGATAGGCCGCCTTTCGGCATCGAAAGAAGATATAATCCATTCCGCAAAGCAGGTTCATGCGCATGAATTTATTATGAATCTGCCGCATGGCTATGAGACGCAGATAGGCGAAAATGGATTGAAATTATCCAGCGGAGAAAGGCAAAAGATCGCATTGGCAAGGGCTGTACTGAAAAATTCTCCAATAATTCTTTTAGATGAAGTTACAAAGTCGATCGACATTGAGTCACGCAAGTCCATTAATCTGATTCTTAGTGAGATAGCAATTGATAAAACAATAGTAATTATTACACACAATAGCGATGAAGTAGAGCAAGGCAGCAATATTGTTCATATATGATAAAAAACCATGAATTAGGGCCATTCCTTTGGGTGCCGGGGCCGCCAAAAAGCTAAAATCCCCGCAATCCATCGGTCATCGGTTAAGCCATGGGGATCTAGGGCTTGAATATCGTAAACACCTGCGATAGTTTCCCAAGTCCTCGTTATTCCCAGATATCATAGTAATAAGAGTCAGCTGATCATCTGTCCACATTCCTATGAAAGAACCGAAATTGAATATCGGTTCTCTCATTCTTCGGGCATGTGTTTTCGCCAACTCAATTTTGACCCGTCTATTTAAGCGAACGCCAATTCGTTTTAATCCACCTCAATAAGGAAAGCCTTCCCTCTCCAAGTATTTCGAGAAGTGAGCCTTAGGGTAAAGATGATGGCAGATATAAGCAGAATCGTCGATCTATACGATCTTTATAAATCCTACGTGCCTTCATCACATAATCACAGCATATCGCCGGATAGCGCTCGCATTTGTCCCAATTTGGATCGAGATTAGACGCAGAAGTCGAGTCTGTGGATGACTTTGAGAACCTGTCCTGCACCCATATTTTGCGTTTGATGGTTGCTTTCTTGCTTGTATATTTATTATTTAGAATGGTTCCAATCGAATTAGTGCCATCTTTATACGGCGGCGCACCCCGCAGTTTGACTCATATCAATTTCATCAATTTTCCTTTAGAAGCGCCTTCACCGCCACTTCCAGAGCCCTGGCCGATCCCAGCTCTGGACTCCAGCCCAGCATTTTGATCTTCTCAATGGAGAGAAGCATCAGTTTTACATCCCCCCTCCAGCCCCGGCCATCGATCCCACCGGTGTAGTTATACTCAACCCCATCAAGGCCCATCTGCCCGACCACGATATCTGCAATCTCGGTGACGTCCACCGAGTCCTCGGATCCTATGTTGAAGACATTGACCTCGCCTGTGGAATGCTCGACTGCATGAATCATGGCCCGGACGCAATCTTTCACCTCCAGGTAGGACTTGCGTTGCTTTCCTGAGCCCAGGATCTCCAGTTTTCCGGGATTCTCTCGCAGCTTTCTGATGAAGTCCACCAGGACTCCATGTGTCCCCCGCTCGCCCACGATATTGGCAAACCGGTAGATCCAGGACTGCATCTGGAAGGTATGGCAGTAAGAGGAGATCAGCGCCTCGCAGGAGAGCTTGGAAGCCCCATAGAGGGAGATTGGTAGAAGCGGGCCGTAGTCCTCGGGAGTGGGGACCTCAGCCGCCTCGCCGTAGACGGTGGAGGTGGAGGTGAATGCCATCTGGCGCACGTCATTTTTTCTCATAGCCTCCAGGAGATTGTAGGTTGCCATCACATTCTGCTCCAGATGAACATGAGTGTCCTCTGCCCCCAGCTTCACATCGGGATTGGCGGCCAGGTGGAAGACGAAGTCCTTTCCTGATACTGCATTATCCAGCATTTCGGGATTCATGAGGTCTCCAGTAAGGAGATGAAAATCCGGATTATCCCGATAAGGCTCGAGGAACTCGATTCTTCCTGAACTGAAGTTATCCAGCACTGTCACCTCATCATCTAAAAGCAGCCTTTCCACCAGGTGGCTGCCTATGAAGCCTGCACCTCCGGTGACGAGGATGGATCTATTCTTTAACATCATCAGATGAAGCTCAATTCAGCTTAATCAAGATTGTGGAACTTCCTGTGGAGAGGATCTTAGATTACTTCTTCAGATTCCCGATGACGATTCTTGCCGCTTTTTCGCCTGATTGGAGCATGCCTCCGAAAATGGGTCCCATTCTTGGGCCGCCGCAGACGGCTGCTGCAGCCATGCCCGCCACAACCAGGCCAGGGTAGACTTCTTGTGTCATCTCCACTACGGTCTTCTCGCCCACTTCTGCCCACATGGGCTTCTCGCCCTTTACCCCATCTATGCCGATGATTGCTCCCGGAATTTTGCGTGCCACCACCCGGCAGACCGATGCCTCATGGCCTGTGCCGTCGATGACATACCTGGCTCGAATGCAGAGCGGATCAACGTGGATCTGAGCCATCTCTGCTGCAGTCCAGTTTATGACCAGGCCCACAACGCGATCCTGCTCACGAATCATTACATCCTCGACTGTGACCAGATTGACGATCTGTGCGCCTGCATCAATTGCGCCAGCCGTCAGCTTGGCCACGGTCTCGATTGAATTTGCAGCATAGTACCCCTTGCAGTGCTCATGATATCGGATGCCATACTCCTCAAGTATGCGAATTGCCGCCTGCTGTACTACGATCCTGGGAAACATCATTCCGCCGCCCCATAGACCGCCACCGACAGAGAGCCTTTTCTCAAAGAGCACTGTCTTGATATTCGCCTCAGCCAAACGCTTGGCCGCTACCAGATTGGCGGGTCCCGCGCCCACTAATGCTGCCTCTACCTCTGTATTCTCCAGAAAGCTCTCTAGATAGCTTTCAACAATGGCCTTTGTGACCATAACCTCATCCAGAGACATAGTGCCCCTGCAAGTGGGCGATAAATGATAAAGATAACCCTTATCGGCTTAGAGTGGCGGTGCCGCAGGATGGAAGTTAAATTGCCGCAGGCCGGACAGTTGAGGTATTCGGATCGCGAGATAATGGACGAGATTGGGCGGACGATTTTCTGTTCCCTGGCAGACAAAAGGATGATTTTATCTTCTTATAACTCTTATTCATTGGATGATAGGATGATTTTTGAAGAAGAGGGAGAAGAAGGAGAAAGAGGGGCAGAAAAGATGGATGATTCAGAAAGGTCAGATACAGAATCCTCCTTTTCATTTCTGACCAAAAGGCAGCTTGCGGTGCTGCAGATGCGCCATCAGGGCCTCTCTCA
>Ga0208462_1001984_pt1 | contig 12169 bp, 9 predicted proteins | sample AD_SCU001_MetaG_FD_184452 | JGI IMG/M metagenome (GOLD analysis project Ga0208462, IMG submission 184452) | Active sludge microbial communities of municipal wastewater-treating anaerobic digesters from China - AD_SCU001_MetaG (SPAdes) (version 2) | ecosystem: Engineered > Bioreactor > Anaerobic >...
GCGTAAAATAACAGAAATTATTGATTGATGACTGCAGGTGTGTTACTCAAACGACGATCAGTTTGTCAGTAGGCAGCAGGGTGCTGCCTTCCTCCGGATTCACCTGCTGTTTTCAGCGGATTTTGCAAAGGGTAATTAATTTGCTGAATTCAATAAACAATCATTACAGAGACAACGTTATGCGCCTTCTTGCACTTTTGCCATGATGTAAAAATAATCTTATGATTTTTATTTCCCTTATCAATGCCGGTCATGAAATTTAGAAAAAAATGTTTATTTTCAGTTCCAAAAAGATATAATTATCTCCATGAAATATGATTCTTACGCTTGCTGATAAAAACTAAAGATGAATTGCTGGAAACAACAAAAAAGTAAAGCAAGATAAGTGCAGGATTGGAGATCTTTTCCATGGGGCTAGATCAGCAAAAGACTGAATTTTCAGCCGGGCCGCTGAAAACGGCTCTCAGCCGGTACTATTTTACCCGGCAAAAAGAATTGATCCTGGAACTGCTTGTACCCCGGGCAGGTGAAAGAGTATTGTGCATAGGAGACGATCTCGGCGATTACTTGCAGATATTCCGGGATAAATGGTGCCAGCTTACAGGGCTCGTTTCTTCTGTGGAGATGCTGCAGACGCTCCGAAAAAAAGTGGGTGACGGCATTGATCTGTATCCCGGCAACGCCGAGGACCTGCCTTTTTCCGATGATGAATTTGATGTTGTCTTTATTATAAAAGCACTGGAAACAGCCGGTTATCCGCAAAAAATAATTTCCGAAGCAACCCGTGTTTGTTCCGGCCGGGTTTTTATCGGTTTTCTCAACAAATACTCTTTTGCTGGAAATCGTTGGAAAATAAAGAGGAATTTTGGATTTTCCGTGGCGGAGAAGATCCGGTTTTTTAGTATCAGGGAAATAAAAAAGATGGCCACCGGGATCGTTGATTTTCAAAACGTTAAATGGGGAAGTGTGATTTATTTCCCGGCTGTCATTTATGATATTTCAGCAGAAATCGAAAAATTAGTGCCGCACATGAAAAATCCACTTGGAGCATTTATGGGGATCTCCTTTCCGGTCAAATACATTTACCGGGCGGCACAAAATCCGTTGGTGGGATCTTATCAGCTGAAAGCCGATACCGGACCCGCCCCCGATACTATCCGGGGAATGTCCCGAAAGAAGAACAAGTAAACCGGGCGAGCCTTTAGAAAATCATGAAATCCCGCACATTCCCGGCCGGGACGATTGCTTCAACATCCCGATTAAGGCAGTCAGAAAGATAAATCATAAATATTCTTCCCATTTCAAGTCGTTTTCATTGAAGCGCTGCTCCAGAATTTCTCGAGCCTGGCTGGCAAATGATTCCGGAACGGAAATTCTAACTTCTCCCAAGCCATCGACATCCAGCGAACATGATATTACGCCGATAGCTTCGTATTGCAGTCGTGCGGGTATATTATCGGCCTGCAGTCGGCCTAAAATTATCTGCGCATTTACCATGCCCGGCGCTCTGCATACAACCACCCAATTTTCTTCCTTCATAAGACCTCCTCTTTTCAGAAGCATTTTAAACCATCTTTTCAAGAAAGCCAAAATAGATTCCATAAGTTCGGGAAGATGGAAGAAAAAATGATCAAAGCACTATATATTGTGGTATTAATATTATATTAATACATTTTGTTGTATTTTCCCTTTACAAAGGAAACATCTTTTGTTAACATTTTTACCAAATTTGCTAAAAGCAACAGAAAAAAATTATGAATTTAAAAAGACTAGAAATATCCGGTTTCAAATCATTCCGCGATAAAGTCGTTCTCGATTTTTCCCAAGGTGTAACCGCCGTCGTCGGTCCCAACGGCTGCGGAAAATCGAACGTCGTTGACGCCATTCGCTGGGTTATGGGCGAGCAGCGGGTAAAGGCGCTGCGCGGAAAGAAGATGGACGACGTTGTTTTCAATGGCAGCCAGGATGCTTCCCCGGTAAGTATGGCGGAAGTTACCATGACGCTGGCGGCAAACGGCCAGGGTTTTACCGGCGCATATGCGGAAATGACGGAGGTGTCCATTACCCGGAGAGTTGTCCTCGATGGAGACAGCGAGTACTTCATTAATCGCGTACCTTGTCGTCTCCTGGACATCAAGGAATTCTTTATGGGTACCGGTGTTGGCACGAGGACCTACTCTTTGGTCGAGCAGGGCAGTGTGGCCAATATGGTGGAAGCGAAGCCTGAAGACAGAAGATTGTTTATCGAAGACGCCGCGGGAATCTCCAAATACAAAAGCCGTAAAGATGCTGCTGTCCGTAAAATGGAGGCAACAAAAATAAATGTCCAGCGGTTGAACGACATCATCAAAGAAGTCAAATCTCAGCTCAATGCCGTTACCCGCCAGGCCAAACGAGCCGAACAATATAAAGAAATCAAACAACGCATGAGGGATGCGGAAATTGCCCTGGCGTTGCAGAATTATACGGAGCTGGTGGAGCGGGGAACGTTTCTGCAGGCCGTGCGCAATGAATTGCATGACCGTGATGCCGCCGACCGGGCCAGTCTGGAGGCCAAAGAATCCTTGCTGGAAGAAATGAAAGCGCGACTTCTCGAAAATGAGGAGCTGATCAATAAGAGCCGGCAGGAACTCTACGAAGTTAAAAATACCATTAACATAAAAGAGAAGAATATCGAATTTTCCCGCCGCCGGATAGCCGACGCCTCCGAGCGCAAGCAGAAAGACGCCGCCGAAACCGATCTTGCGCTGGCCAAAAAAGACCGTTTACTCACCGAAATTGCAAATCTGCGTAAAACGGCAGCTGAAGCGGATGAACGCATTGCCGTATTAAAGCTGGAACACGATGAGGCCCGCCGGAATATCGAGAGTCTCATCGACGCGGACAAGGAAATTAACAGCGAACTGGAAGAAAAGAAAATTGTTTACATCGATGTGGTGACGGAAAAGGCAAAGCTGAAAAATATGATTTCGACTTTGACCAAAAGCATCGATGACTTAAGGCGCCGAAAGGAAAGAGAAAACCGGGAAATCGAAGAAGGCGGAAAGAGGCTGTTGGAACTGAACTCCAGGCTCCAGGCCGTCAAGGAGGCTTTGCGGAGTGATGAAGAAGAGTTGACCTCCCTGCAGGATCAAAAAGAGTCTGCCGCCGAAGCCCTGGAAAAAACAAAAGCCGATTTACAGCTTGTGGAAGAGAGGCTGGCCGCAATTAAAGAAGAAAGCAGTGTTAAAAACTCGCGCGTCGATTCTTTGCGGGAGTTTCAGGAAGCTTACAAATGGTCCAGTGAAGGGATCAAGGAAATTATCGAGAAGCAGGAAAGCCGCGATAAATTTTACGGTGTAGTGGCTGACCACATTAATGTTCCCCGTGAATATGAAGCTGCCGTGGAAGCGGTGTTGGGCGATAAGCTTCAGTATGTTGTTGTAAAGAGCCAGGAAGACGGCGCGAAAGCCATCGACTATCTCAAAAATAGTCAACTGGGCCGCGGCAGTTTTGTGCCGGTGGAATTACGCGGTTCCGCCGCCACAACATACAGCGCGGAGCATTTGCGGGAAGCGGAGCCTCTGTTGCGAAAAGTTGATTGCAACGATGATTTCCGGCAGATCGCCGATTGTCTGCTGGGGGATGTCTTAATTACGCCGACCATCACCACCGGGATAAGTTTATGGAAGAAAAACGGTTTTCGTGGAACTTTTGTTACCCCCGACGGTGACACGATCAGTCCGCAGGGCGTGCTTACCGGCGGCAGTGGCTCCGCAGTGGAAAAGAGCCTGTTGTCCACCAAACGGGAAATTGCGGAACTCGAAGCAGATGTGGAAACACTTGCCGCTGAACTCGTGGCCTGCACGAATCAGAGAAGAAAGCTGGTCTCTTTAATAGCGCAGTGGGAAGAAGAATTGACCCAGGTAAAAAACAGAATCCACAGCATCGAAATTGATATCAACGGCCGGAAAAAAGATTCCGAACGGTTTGGCGATGAAGTGGAAAGGCTGAAACAAACAATCGCCGCTTTCGAATTTAATCATCAAAATATAGAAGCTGAAGAAACTGAAGCCGCAGAACGGTTGCGCGCCGTCAGTGATGATATCGGTCGCAAAGACGAAGAGGAAAAAACACTAAACGAAGTTATATCAATTTTCAACACCCGCAGAGTGCAGTCGCGGGCGGCGATCGATGAGCAGGAACGGCAGGCAACGGCGAAAAAAGTTCTGCTGGCCACTCTGGAAGAAAAGAAAGAATCCGGCCTGCGCACAATGTCGCGCCTGCAAAACGATATCAGTTCCATAGAAAACGAAGTGCGGATGAAAAAAGAGGAAATGATTTCCTGCGAGAGGCAGCTTGCCGAGTTTGCGCAAACTATTGAAGCTGACCAGATAGCGCTGGAGGAACTCTACCGGGATTTGTCCGTCCGTGAAACAGTTTTAGCAGAAAAACAGGCAGGCAAAAATCGTGAAGATGAAGAACTGAAAACCCGGGAAAATGAGATACGGGAAGTTCAAAAGAAGCTCGATGAACTGCGCAATAAAATTAACGAAACGGAAATTAAGTGCCGGGAAATAGTTTTGCATGGTGAGAACTTGAAGGCGGCGCTGGTGGAAAAGCACAACGTGGCTCTGGAAGAGCTGCTGCCTGAATTTACCCCGATGGAGCCGGAAAAACTTGCCCAGTTAAAGACCATCCTGGAAAGCGATAAACAGAAAATAGATAATTTCGGCGAAGTCAATCTGCTGGCGCTCAACGAATATGAGGAGCTCGATAAACGCTACCAGTTTTTATCTGCGCAGATAGCCGATTTGAACGACTCGCTCAGTTCCCTGGAAAGAACAATAATGCGGATCAATAAAATTTCGCGCTCCCGTTTTGCCGAAACATTTGCCGCTGTTAACGAATGCTTTAAAAAAGTCTTTGCTCATATTTTCCCGGGCGGCCATGGCGAATTGCATCTGACCGACGAGAGCGACCTGCTGGAAACAGGCGTGGATATCTCCATTCAAATTCCCGGCAAACGGGCGCAGAACGTCAGCCTGCTGTCCGGCGGCGAAAAGTCGCTGGCGGCGATTGCTCTTATTTTTGCCATCTTAATGTACCGCCCCACGCCATTTCTGGTTCTGGATGAAGTCGACGCGGCGCTCGACGACGCCAATACCAACCTCTTCAACCGCTTGATCAAAGATATCTCCGACAAGTCGCAGGTTGTGATGATCACCCACAACAAGAGCACAATGGAAGTGGCCGACCGACTCTTCGGCGTGACCATGCAAAAGCGCGGTGTTTCTTCTCTGGTGTCCGTCAATCTGAACTGATAAAAGAATGACGCTGACTTAATAAATTTACCTTCCGGGTCCCCCCTTTTGCAAAGAGAGATACAGTGGGTTTTTTATTACACCCTGTAAAATCTCCCCCAACCCTGCTTAAAAAAGGCGCTTCCGGCCTGCGCCGGAGTTCCTGCCGTGTTGCCACCTGCCGGACGCCGCTGTTTCATCTGGGATTGGAAAAAGAAAATATTCCAAAATTCCCGGCATAAATTAATTTGTTTTACTTAATCCCTTTCTTTACTTCTTCAGGAAAAATCGTTATTAAGAAAAAAATATAAGAAAGGCGTTGTTATAAGAAAATGGGATTTTTTGATAAGTTAAAATCAACTCTGAGTCTGGATAAATTAAAATCAGGTTTGAAGAAGACCCGTGAAATTCTGACTACCGATATTGATGATCTGCTTTTCGGCTCCAAGACACTGGACGAAAATTTGTTCAACGAACTGGAAGAGCTGCTCATATCGGCGGATATGGGGCCGCAGTTTGTCAATGATTTGATCGAAGACGTTCAGGATCGCATGAAACGCAAGGAACTGCAAAACGCCGGCCAGGTTAAAAAGATTCTGCGTGAGCGCATGGCATCGATTTTGCAAAAAATTGACGTGCCGCTGAATGTTCCTCAAGGTCAACCTTTTGTGATCATGGCTGTCGGGGTAAACGGCAGCGGTAAAACGACGACAATCGGCAAACTGGCAAATATGCTGCAAAAGGATGGCCACGAGGTAATGCTTGTGGCGGCGGACACATTCCGGGCGGCGGCAATTGAGCAATTGGAAATATGGGGCCAACGGGTGAACACTCCGGTGATCAAGCAAAAAATGAACTCCGACCCGGCGGCGGTTGTTTTCGATGCTCTGGGTAAGGTTAAGACCGGCTACTCCGGCGTAATCATAGTGGATACGGCCGGCAGACTGCATACCCGAGTCAATCTCATGGAAGAGCTGAAAAAAATCAAAAGAGTCATGAGCAAGGAAATGCCCGGCGCTCCCCATGAAATATTGCTGGTTCTTGATGCGACGACAGGGCAAAATGCCGTGATTCAGGCCAAGATGTTCAAAGAAGAAATCGGCGCTACAGGCATAGTCCTCACCAAGCTTGATGGAACGGCCAAAGGCGGTGTTGTCGTCCGGATTGCCAGCGAACTGGGACTTCCCGTCCGCTTTATCGGCGTAGGAGAAAAAATGGATGATTTACGTCCTTTTAGCAGTAATGATTTTGTCTCCGCGCTTCTCGATTAAATTCTGATCAGGTTGCGGCGGAATTAATGAATAAAATTTTTGCCATCGGCGACATTCACGGCTGTTTTGATAAACTGCAAAAGTTGATCGAGAAACTTCCCATTGATCAACAACTGGATACCCTGGTTTTTATCGGCGACTATATTGACCGGGGTAGCTCCTCAAAAGAAGTCGTCGAGTATGTGATTGAGCTGCAAGACAAATTCAACAATGTCGTTTGTCTGACGGGAAATCACGAACAGATGTTTCTCAACTATCTGGCGGGCATTGATGAAGTAATGTATCTTTATAACGGCGGTAAAGCTACTTTGGTATCTTACGGTCTGCCCGCCTATTCACCGGTTCCGGAGAGGAAGTCGGCAATTCCCTCAAGCCATTTGCAGTTTTTTCAGTCGCTTCTGCACTATTATGAAACGGAAGAATATATATTTGTTCATGCCGGATTAATTCCCGGTTTGAGTCTGCGCCGGCAAACCGTCCATGATTTACTGTGGGTCAGACAGGATTTCATTTATTCAGATTATGATTTCGGGAAAACAGTCGTTTTTGGTCATACGCCGTTTCAATCCCCTTTAATTGCAGCGAATAAAATAGGAATTGACACAGGAGCTTTTTCCGGCGGCAAACTTACATGCGTGGAATTGCCGCATGTAATAATCCATCAGGTTTAGCAATGAAAATTATCGAGTGCGTACCGAATTTCAGTGAGGGCTGCAATCAAGCAACAATTGCCGCGATTGCCCGGGTCTTCGAATCTTTTCCCACCGTCCGACTGCTTGACTTCAGCGGCGATGCCGATCATAACCGCAGCGTCTATACATTTCTGGGCAGGGCCGACGACGTGCTGGAAGCCGCCCTGGCCGCTTCCGGTCGGGCGCTGGAGCTTATCGACATGTGCTTACAACAAGGTGTTCATCCGCGCCTGGGAGCAGTCGATGTTGTTCCTTTTGTTCCGCTGGCTGCGGCAACAATGGATGATGCAATTCAGATTGCGCATCGCTTTGGAAGGGAGCTGCACGAGCGGTATGGTGTGCCGGTCTATTTTTACGGCGAGGCGGCGCTGATTGACCAGCGCAGAGAACTGGCTTACGTGCGGCGGGGCGGATACGAAGCCCTGGAGGAAAAAATGTCCATCCCGGAGGGCGCCCCCGATATCGGTCAACCGCTGTTTAATGAGCGCTGCGGGGCGACGGCGGTCGGTGCGCGCATGCCTCTGGTGGCTTACAATATTAACCTGGCCAGCGATGATTTGCTTCTGGCTCGGGAAATTGCCGGCCGGATTAGAGAAAAAAACGGCGGATTAAAAAGCGTGCGGGCAATAGGAGTGATGCTGAAAAGCCGGAATATTGCCCAGGTGTCGATGAACCTGGTTAACTATCACGAAACTCCGCTAAAACCGGTTTTTGATCTGGTGAAGCTTTTGGCATCCAGGCATGGTGTTGAAATTCTGGAATCGGAGTTGATCGGCCTCGCGCCGGAAGGGGCTTTTGCCGGCACGACGCCGGAATATCTTCAACTGAAAGATTTTGACGCTGACCGCTTGCTGGAAACGCACATAAAAAAATTTGCTCCGTAACGCTTGTCAATATTTTACTAAAATTATTTTTTGCCCTTTCCGAAGGCTGCAAACTTGCCCCAAGAGACACCCCCTTTAGGCAACAGGCCGGTAAATATTGACAGGCGGAAAAATGCGTGATAAAGCCCTTAAACTCTTCAACATAATCTGCCAATCGCCCCTGTAGCTCAGAAGGATAGAGCAACGGATTCCTAATCCGTGTGCCGCGCGTTCGACTCGCGCCAGGGGCACCATTAAAATAAAAGGCTTAGCCAAATTTGACGGCCTCGTAAAAAGGCCGGATGTTGCGTTACGCTTCATCCCTCGTCACTGCGGCGTACGCTAAGGACGTCTCGTTCCTCGGTATTCGCGCGCCTTGCCTGCGGCCTTTTTACGAGGCCGTCTGTAAATCACCACTTTTATGACTTTTTAGAGTCCATCAAATTTGGTTAGGCCTTTTTTGTCTGTCCGGGCCAACCGTCAGAGAACATTTATCTTCCACAATCAACCACACAGCAGATTCATTTTTCTGCTCCGCTCGAATTAAAAGTGGCGACTTTATCGGAATCGTTTGGTGGAGTACTCGGGAGTCGGATGGAAAAATCAGTGGAAAAGACGACTTCCTTCCCTGTATGTTAAGAAAATAGATTTATAAACATGCCTTGTTTTTCAGGGCGTGGACGACAAGAAAGGTGTTCCATTCGCGGTCTTCATCGCCCCAAGACCCATGTGTGTTCTGCGTGCCTGTAAGGAACCTGAAGGCCTTGATCCATTGCCTGTGCGCCGAATCCATGCGTAAGTGTGCCATCGCATTGACGGTCTGGAAAAAAGGTATGGGATCTGGCCAGCGTCCGGAAGAATCCTGGATTTCGCCCAGATAATCGACCAGCGCGGCTGTCGCAGAGTCTTCCGAAAAGTCCGGATGTACGATCAATGCACGAAGGGCATTGCTGATGTCCGGCCATGCATTACTATTTCCCACATTTTTATGAACCCAACGGGACAGGAGACGATAATGATCTATGACCGAGGATTCGCTTCTTCGCTGAAATACCGCGTTGAGAAAAAGAGTAGCGCAGACCAGGGATAAGTGCGGCTGGCCCGGGATAAAGGGCAGTTCTCGAAAAGCGTCAGCAGACAGGGCTTTCCCAGGTTCCGGTGGATCCAATAGGTCATGGTTCAACATCCGCATGATCAGCCAACCCAGCGCCTTATCAAGGTCTTCCGTCCTCTCGCGAAGAGTCAGGTGCAGTCCGAACAGACGCCCAACAGTCTCCAGGGGGGAGTCATTCCACGATCCATTATTGGATTGCCCTTTCAGCAAAGACAAAACGGTTTTGTGAAAATCATCCTGCCATTCCGACGTCTCTGATTCGCCGAGCCACTTCTGTCGGGCATAAAGTCCGGCGGGTGTTCTGCTTGCCCTAAAAATCTGCAAAGGATTATGGCGCAACTTACACAATGTTTTGTGTCTGCCTCCTGCTCTATCTCATCACTTTTTCCAAGACCTTCCAATGATCCCGGTTTCTGCCGCATTAGCAGTGAATGTCACGGATTGTCGGCAAAAAAACATGTACCCATTCATTAAAATCGTCTGTACGACCATCATGGGCCGCAGCATTTATGATCAAGCCCGATTTTGCTTTATGTAGGTCTCGACATCGAACTTCGACTGACAACCGCCATAACTCATATAACGCACCTTTCCGAATACCTTGCGATCAAACCAGGCCCGGTCATGTACCCCCCCGATCGACCAGGCAATCCCGGCATAGCCGTTCGGGTCCCTGCCGTCCAATTCATATTTGTCATTGAGGTAAATCGCCAAGCCGAGAGCCTCTTCCGGGGATTGCGTCCACTCCAGTATTTTCTTGCACCAGTACATCCTCATATAACCATGCATCTTGCCTTTGCGAGCCATCTCCCTTTGCGCCGCATTCCAGAGCGGGTCGTGAGTGCTTGCCTCTTCAAACTGTGAAACGGTATAGATATATTCCCGTTTATCGCTGCGGTGCCCGTTAAGTGATTCCTGAGCCCAGCGGGGAAATCCCCCAAACCGGTCATAGGCCTCATTTTAAAAACAAAAGTTATCGGAGAGTTCGCGCCTTACGATGAGCTCTTCCAGAAAGGCATCCTTTGATTTCTGGTCTACGCTTACTTTGTTGACCTCCAATTCCACTCTTTGGGCCGCGAGCTGGCCAAAATGCAAATAGGGCGATAGATTGGATTGGCCATCCAGGCACGGGTCGTTTCGCCTCACGGTATAGTCGTTCAGTTTATGGGCGAGGAAGTGCTCCAGAATATTGGCCGCTGCCGATTCCCCTGATTCCACCGAATCTATCCCGTCTGCGGAACGGTCGATTTTCAGGAATGTGCGGACCTTCCGCCAGTCGATTCGCTCAACCGTTCTCTTCATGCGGTAAGGATGCCGTTGCAGGGCAGGATAGTCCGTCAAGAAATCCGGCAGCAACCGTTTTAACTTGGGCCGCAGGGTGTATGCGCCGTATTCCTGTTTGGAGGAAGCCATCCAGCAGGGGACAATATTGTGAGCATCCACTTCATAAAAAGGGATGTGCAACCGCGTCATCAATTTTGCTTTCCATTCTCTTTTAATTCTCAAAGGGTCAAAATCGCTGACCAGCGCGGAGGCTTCCACCGTCTTTGTCAACTCCAGTATCTCTTTCTCCGGATTGCCCTCCAGTAAATAAAAAGGGATGGCTGATTTCGCCAAATTCTCCTCGACACAGGCAAGACCTTTGAGCATGAAATCATACTGCCGCATCGTAGCGCCAAGAAACCGGGGCGCCAGGGCAAATGTCACCAGAAGCGGCGCTTTTCTCTCCAGGGCAAGCTCCTGTGCATAAAGCAGGGCCCAATTATCCTTAACGCGCTGTTCCCGGCTCATCCAGTAAACCACGGGACCCTGCTTTATCCCGCCATCTTTTAATGTTCTCACCCGGCTGCCGTTGACCAGCATCTTGTCCCCATCTTGTTTCCTGCCGCCATCATACATAACGCCTTCGATGGATTGTTTCCATACCGCCCCGCTTTGACGATAAAGCTTTTCTGGACGTGAACGAAGGCATACTGTATCCCGTGAACAGCCCGTCCCCTGATTACGTGAACATTAAGTTCAACCGCTTTTTTGAAATCAGTTACATCTTTCAGATAATTCTTTCGGTTTTTTGTTTATTAACTTTCCCGTGAACTGCCTGCCATTGGCACAGGTAAAAGTCCCTTTGCCCGTGAATCTGTCATCAAAAAATTCACCCTCATATTTATCGCCATTTGCATAGGCGAAGGGTGCTTTGCCGGTGAAATCGCTGGGAAGAGAGGTTCCTTCAGTCAAACTATAACCGCGAAGCTTAAATGCATAAATCATAAAGCTCTCTGTTTGTTATAACTTCGCCTTCCCTCCTGAATATTACGTTGTTGAAAAAAGCAAATATCCTGTGGCCGTAATAGAAGCAGCCGAATAACACGTTAGTTATTTGGATTAAAGCTTTTCATCTCTCAATCATATCAAATAATGCTCAACACAAAATGTAATTTGAGAATCATGTTTATGCCGTTTGCAAGGGTGTGTCAAGTGGGTCAGCAACGACGCAACAAAAACCCCGACCATGGTGAACGCAACCGCCAACTTTACTGCGGGTGCAATAAACAGTCCAAACTCTGTTGAGGCATCGACTTTACCAGCGCGGAGCATGTCTCGTTGTGAGCATATACCCGCCGACTGCGGCGGCAGCGGATTGCGTCGGAATCAGATGGCGAAATCAGCGAAATAGGCGACTTCATTCTCTGCATGTTAAGAAAATAGACCTGTCCCTGCTCGGTTCGCACTAATATCGCATAAAATTTCTCGAATTGTTGGACACCGTTGCTTCTGCGACCCCAATACTTCCCCCTCCAATACTTCCGAGGCGCACTTACATAGTCGTCCCTGAAAAATCCTCTTTTTCCCTAAAAAGCGTAAGCGAGCTTACTTTCAAAGTCCAGTTCGACCATATTCGGATCTTTAAATCCGACTGCATGCTCAAAATGCCAGCTAAACAGACAGC
>Ga0208462_1001987_pt1 | contig 12152 bp, 16 predicted proteins | sample AD_SCU001_MetaG_FD_184452 | JGI IMG/M metagenome (GOLD analysis project Ga0208462, IMG submission 184452) | Active sludge microbial communities of municipal wastewater-treating anaerobic digesters from China - AD_SCU001_MetaG (SPAdes) (version 2) | ecosystem: Engineered > Bioreactor > Anaerobic...
GCACCAAAACATCGGCGGTTTTTTTTGCTTCCCGGAGGTAACGGACGTGGCCGACGTGCAAAATATCAAAACAGCCGTTGGTAAAGGCTATCTTTTTTCCCTCTTTGCGCAAAGCATCAAGTTTTTCTTTAAGTATTTGTCTATTTAGAATTTTATCCATCGCAACTCCCTGAAATTATGCCGGTTTACGAATTACGCGGGACAACGTTAAGGCCGCAACTGTCTTTGCCCCAGCCTGCATTAATACCCTGGCGCATTCATTGATCGTCGATCCGGTAGTATAAACATCGTCAATCAGAATGATGCATTTACCGGCGATTTTATTCTTGTCCGTGACCGTAAAAGCCCCTTTAATATTTTTTTCTCTTTCGGCTTTATGAAGACCGGTCTGAGTTAAAGTAAAATTACGCCTTTTTAGCAAGGAAAAATTTACCGGAAGCCTATGCTTTTTGCCCATTTCTTCCGCCAGCAGCAGCGACTGGTTGAAACCGCGTTCTCTCAGTCTTTTAATATGCAGAGGTACGGGGATCAATAGAGAATATTGGGAAAAATCAAAATCCGGAAAAGAAAACCCGGCCATGAAAGAGCCCAGCGCCCTGCCTGTGGATATGTTGCGTCCGTATTTGAATTTATGGATCGCATCCATGATAATTGATTCAAAGCCCGCCGCGGCGCGCGCCCTGGCAAAATAGGGCTGATGCAGCAGGCAGTCGCCGCAGATATGGCTTTCAGCGGGGCTGTCTAAAAACGGTAATCCGCAGATCGGGCAAAGACTGCCGGTGATGAAACTGATTTTGGAAAGACAGGCGGAACAAAATACCTGCCCTGACGACCGGTTGATAATCTCGGAGCAGGCGGCGCACTGCGGAGGAAAAATAATGTCGCCGACGTCGCTTAAAAGTTCTCTCAGAGTCACTGCATTCCTTTGGGCAGTTGTTTAATTTCCGTGGCGTTTTCATCAATATTCGCGCGGGGCACGTCCCACAGATTTTCGATATCGTAAAAAGCCCGGATCGATTCCAGAAAGATGGAAATAATTACATCGTCATAGTCCAGCAGAATCCATTGGCCAAAGGCTTCTCCTTCCACTCCCAGAGGCAGGATTCCCTCTTTTTTTAAATACTGCTGGATGGCTCCGCAAAGAGCCTGATTCTGGCGCTCCGTCGCACCACTGCAAATGATCATGTAATCAGCAAAAGAAGAATTTTCTTTGATGTTTAGGACTACGATATCTTTTGCTTTTTTCTGTAAAATGGCATTGATGCACAAAAGAAGACGATGGGTGGATTCGTTTTTTTCTGCCGGCAATATAGACCTCCATGCGTTTAGGTAGTCAGGCTGACGGCTGAAGGAGCAACGATTTGAGGCTCACACATTTCAAAGATTTTTACTTCAGCCTTCAGTTTTTAGCCTGCCGTCCTTATGTCATAAATTACGGCAGTTGACAATGCACCAGTTGAGAAAAGCAGGCCTTCAGGCAAATACGCTGCGGAAATCGAAGCTTGCTCAAAGAGGAGGCTAATGTCTACTTCGAAAGGTACTTTTTATTTCTTTTTTGCTAAATGTAAGTTTATCCGGAAGCCTGCTTTTTGAAAGGCGTTAACAGCCCGCTGGTGATTTATTCCTGGTAATTTAGGCATTGGCTACTTCTACATATCTGGATTCACTATCTTTTGTCAATTCCTCCACAGTTTCTAAATATGCCTGTATGGCATCTTTAATATTTTCTAATGCTTCAGCCTCTGTCTTGCCCTGCGACCAGCAGCCCGGTAGACCAGGGACCCAGACAGAATAACCTTCTTTGGTCTTCTTAAGATTTACCTTATACTGCATACAACACCTCCAAAACGCTCATTACTGTTTCTATTTTACTTTTTATCAACGCTTAAAACAAACTTTATATTTTCTGGGGGTATTCCGGCGACATCCGGGCAGGTCGAGGGGAATTCCCGTTTTACTATAAGGTTTTTGCCGTCGCAGCGCCCGTTCTTTCCAACCTAACATCGCTATGATAAAATCGTCATTGCCTGCCTGTTCTTGTTGCTTTTCTGAGTGCATAAAACGTATACGCACGTTGCGTAATGTGATGGGGTATCCGACTGCTATAATTCGAGATATTCGTGCCATGGAAAACTATTCAGGCCACTAAGCTGCCTTTTTTAAAAGAAATGTGTGTTATGTCCGCGGAATACATGCCCAACGAAAAAATCAGCCGGAGCGTAGCGCTCGGGTGCATTGCTCTTGTTATATGTTTTTATCTTCTAATTTAATCCGCAACATTTCAATTGGATGTTTATAGTTAATTGATCTGAAGATAATTCTATTCAACTCATGATTTAATTCTAATATATTTGTACCTTTCATTCCGCCATTTATTTGAATGCTGTATTCTAATTGGTATGCAAGATCGTTCATTGAACCAAGAACACTACGATTATTTGTTTTGGTGTATTTAATTTCCTTGTGTTCATTAAGAACTGCCTCAATCTGTTTTTGGGTGAATCCTTCATGCAGAAGGTTCTTAAATAGATGTTGCCCGAATATTTGCGTATTCCGACGCAAGTCGCCACCTGATTCCGATTTAAGTCGCCACCCCATTCCGGGGGAAGTCGCCACTCGATTCCGCTCCATTGCGCCACCCCTCGGAAGGAGAATAAAGGACGCTGGATAAACCCAAAGGAAGCCGCTACACGCTACCCAAAAAATCCGGGAGGCATTTATGGCGGCGGAAAGGTTATCCATGCGAACGATCAGAGAAGTAATACGATTAAAAGCAGAAAAGAAGTTATCCAATAAAAAGATTGCCGAAAGCTGCAATATTGCCCGTAGCACAGTCAGAGACTATTTGTTTCGTGCCGAACAGGCCGGTGTAACCTGGCCATTGCCGCCCGATTGGGATGACAACCTTTTGGAGCAGCATATTTTTCCTGCCAATTCAGTTCCATTGTCAGGAAAACGCGGTATGCCGCCGCCGGAATATATCCGCAAGGAACTGACACGGAAAAGCGTCACGCTCCGGCTATTGTGGCTGGAATATAAGCAAGCCAACCCCGATGGTTATCAATACAGTCAGTTTTGTCTTCATTATCACCAATGGTTGGATAAGATAGATGTTTCCCTTCGTCAGACCCACCGTGCCGGAGAAAAGCTCTTCATTGATTACGCAGGCCAGACAATCCCGGTGACGGACCAGGCCACCGGGAAAACCAATGAAGCCTGGCTGTTTCTGGCCGTTTGGGGGGCAAGTAACTATACATTTGCGCGGGCTTTTTTCTCTCAGGATATTCCCTCATGGATTGATGCCCATGTTCAGGCGTTTCGGTTTTTCGGCGGCGTCCCGGAGATTCTTGTACCGGACAATCTAAAATCCGGTATCACCAAGCCCTGCTATTACGAGCCGGACATCAACCCCACCTATCAGGAAATGGCCGGTCATTATGGAACGGTTGTGATTCCGGCAAGGGTATCCAAACCAAAAGACAAGGCCAAAGTGGAATCCGGCGTGCTGATAGCGGAGCGTTCGATTTTGGCGGCGCTGCGCAATCATAATTTTTTCAGTATAACAGAACTGAACACGTCCATTAACCAAAAGCTTGCCGAACTGAACAATCGCAAGTTTCAAAAGATGGACGCTACAAGAAAAACGTTATTTGAAACCATCGACCGGCCGGCGTTAAAACCGCTGCCCACTACCCCTTATGAATATGCAAGATGGAAGAAAGCGCGGGTAAATATCGATTACCATATTGATGTGGACGGCCATTACTACAGTGTTCCTTATCAGTTAGTCAAAGAACAAGTGGAAGTCCGGATCACCCAAAACGTAGTTGAAATCCTGTTCAAGAACAAACGGATTGCCGTTCATGCCAGAAGTTCGCACCGGGGGAGCCATACCACTATCCCGGAGCACATGCCCAAATCACATCAAAAGTATCTGGAATGGACGCCGTCTCGGATCGTTCACTGGGCCGGGCAGAACGGCCCTCAAACCCAGGCCCTGGTCACTTGTATCATGGAGAACAGAATACATCCCGAGCAAGGCTTTCGCTCCTGCCTGGGCATCATGAGACTGGCTAAAAAGTTTTCGCCCGAACGTCTGGAGGCAGCCTGCGCTCGTGCTTTGATCATCAAGGCATACAGTTACAAAAGTGTTGAATCAATCCTCAAAAGTAAACTGGACACACAGGATTTACCTGTGCCCGCCACTCTGGAAAAACCGATCCTTCATGAAAATCTTCGTGGAAAAGATTATTATCATACCGGGGAGGTGTCCCATGCTTAGCCAGCAAACAATCGATAAGCTCCATACCATGAAACTGGCGGGAATGGCCCAGGCTTTCTCCGATCAGCTCAAGCAACCGGATATGGATCAGCTTTCTTTTGCCGATCGTTTTGGTCTTATCGTCGAAAGTCAATGGACCTGGAAGGAAGATAACCGGATGGCCCGTTATCTAAAAAACGCACATCTTAAACTCAATGCCTGTGTCGAGGATATCGACTTCAAAGTACCTCGGGGACTTGATCAATCCGTTATGATGAAGCTCATCTCTTGTGATTGGATCAAACGGCATCAAAATGTCATTATCAGCGGTCCAACCGGCGTCGGCAAAACCTATCTTGCTTGCGCCCTGACAAACAAAGCTTGCCGTGAAGGGTATCGCGCTCTTTACATCCGCGCTCCGAAGTTCTCTTACCAAATGGCTTTGGCCAGGGGTGACGGCAGTTACGGAAAAACGATATCTCAACTTTCTAAAGCCCAAATCCTGGTGATTGACGATTTGGGCCTTGCTCCCATGACCGATCAGGAACGACGTGACCTGTTGGAGGTTGTCGAAGAACGGCATGGTCACGCTTCTACTATTGTTACCAGTCAGCTGCCCGTAGAACATTGGCATGAACAGATCGGCGACCCGACGGTTGCTGATGCTATCTTGGACCGTATAGTACACAATGCACACAAAATAAATTTGAAAGGAGGATCACTGCGGAAAAAATATGCCGACTTGACACCGAAGGATAAGTTATGACAAAAAACTAAAAACCAGCGTCGCTTCGCTCCGACCCAAGGGGTGGCGACATGATCCGGAACAGGATGGCGACATCCTCCGGAACTGCATGGCGGATTCCTTCGGAATCACATGGCGAAATCAGCGGAATAGGCAAATATTAAATGAAATGCTTGAAAGTCTATCTTTTTAAGGTTGGGAATAAAAATGGTATATAAAGTTGAGTCGTTGGTTACAAGAACACATTTATGCCTTTCAACTATCAATAAGTTGGCGTGCCAACTTCCCAATAAATGATTCAATGGGACTACATTTGTTGGTTCTTGTTGTAATTCCTTAAGCAATTTTTGTGTACAGCATATCAATTGCACTTAATATTCCTTTGAAACATAACGACAAGCTGAACCGGAGCAGCCCAGCGGGCTGCGATCGGGTGTATTGCCCTTGTTGGGAAATCATTAAATATAACCATCACCCTATTATTACAGATACTTATGCTATCAACTTAATTACTTAAGGGCGTCCCCAATAGTGTTAGGTTCATTATCTTTTGGGACGGATATTTTTTCCTCTTTCCGATCTTTAGGGGATATTTTTGCTTTACAACCAACAGCCATATAGAGGTTAGGCAATGGTTTTTGTTTTGTATCCCATCCACTGTCAAGGGTCGCCTCAATCATCCGTAGACTCTCTTTTTTCTTTCTGTCCTAACATATCCTCGATCGAAATTACCTCAAGCTCCTCGTTTTTCTTGCGTTGAAGCTCAAGATGCTTTTTCCAAGCCCGATCAAGAATAAGGTCCTTGAAATTTTCCAATAGCATTGCCATGGCACGGTATTTCAGTACCGGTTTGAGTACCCAATCGTACTTTTTGAAATCCGTGAACATGGAATACGGATTCTCTCCTTCCTCAAGAATCGGTACAAAAGGTATCTGGTAGTCAGGAACGACGGCAGTCAATTCTTGAGGTGCTGACTTAGGCTTCGTGATATCGACGATAACAAACAGGCTTAGGCCTGCAAGTATTTTAATCGTCTCAGTGAAGTCCCGATTCGTGGATCGCTCGAAGTCAAAGATGATAGGCAATAGGTTATGCTTACGTAACTCGTCGGCTAAAGCATCGAGAACAACTTTACGCTCAGGAGTGAAGCGCCCCAGAAGCAGAACTGCCTTGGAGGTTATGGTGTTGAGGACATCTCTGAGCTTTTTCCGATTGAGCAGTAAGTAGATGAATTGGGCCACTTCGAGATCATCAACTGTAACCTCGGCTTCGCCAGAATCGGTGATTATCAACCCTGATTGCTTCGTGTTTTGATTTACCTTTAAATTCCAAGCAGAGATCCCATAGACTCGACATCCAGTTAGGTTCGCATATTCTAGATTTGCATCTACCAATATGGCCCCTCTCAGGTTCGACCTAGTGAGATTCGCCCCCATGAGGTTCGCCCTCATGAGGTTCGCACCGAAGAGGTGTGCATCGGTGAGGTTCGCTCTGACTAGGTGCGCATCGCTGAGGTTCGCTTTCACGAGGTCTGCCCCAGTGAGGTCTGCCTCGCTGAGGTCCGCCCCGGTGAGGTTCGCCTGCCTGAGATTCTCTCTACTGAGGTTCAACTCGCTAAGGTTCGCCTCAATAAGGTATGCCTCGCTGAGGTTCGCCCCACTGAGGTTCGCTCTACTGAGGTTCGCCCCCATGAGGTTCGCTCTGCTGAGGTTCGCATTGGTGAGGTCTGCATTGAAGAGGTTACCCCCGCCAAGGTCTGCCTGTCTGAGATCCGCCTTGAAGAGACTTACACCGCTGAGATCCACCGCAGTAAGGTCGGGCTGAATTTCAGCATGGTCATGTCTCCAGCTATTCCATGTATCTACTCCTTGTTTAATAAGATTAACATGTTCCTCATTCGACATAAACAACCTCTTGCCAATAGATCTCGTTACCCTTAAATGTCACTGGTAATCAAATCGAGTATGTTCTATATTTGCCGAGTGCCCAACGAAAAGCTGAGCCGGAGCAGCCCAGCGGGCGGCGATCGGCTCTAGCGGCTGGTTGGGGATTCATTAAACATTACCGTTCCAAATAATTCTTACTCAGTCAGTTTATGAAAATTAAGATATGGAGACATTGCTTTCTACAATCTTGGAATATTATGGTCTATCCACACTAAGGCATCAGCGGCTTCTTTCCAACAGTCGTTAAACTTTTGCTCGTTTTCACTTTCTAGCCTTTCTCCGTTTAAGGCAAAAATAAATATGCTATGTGACTTTGTGAGAATTTCAGAAAGTAGATTGAATATACCAGCTTTTTCGTCAAACAAAAACTGCGATTCTCTATATGATTTCACGAAGGCTTTCTGCACCTCAATGAGCCGCTTTTTTTCTTCGACAGACGGCTTCAGAAAGTTGCGCGAGGCATCTAGTAAATCTAGTGTTTTAGAATAAATGTCGAATCGTCTATTGTAAAGGTCAAGCCGCAATTTGTCTTTGTTAATTCTAGATTGCCAATAAGCTACAACAGCAACAAAAATTGCAATAGCAATGGGTGTTATGGCTATCAAATATTCTATCCCGTCTTTAGGGGGTAATGAGGAGGTCATAAATCTTTCTCCATTTTTCATATATCTATGATTTAGCTAGACCCCAACGAGGCGATCAGCGGCAGCGTCTATTGCCGTCCGCTGGATTTTTTTGTTAGGCAAAAATAAATCTGCCCTTTTTCTCTCTAAGAGTTCATTTCAATTGTAGGTTGGATTTTGCAAAACTCAACCCAACCTAGACAGATGCAGAGGTCCATCTATCAATGTCCGAAATAAATCTGGTAACGGTCGTTGTGGTTGTCAGTCCCCGCTCCTTGACCGGAAAAGAAAAAGAAAACGCCATCCTGGGCGTTACTTTTCACGGGTGTGAGATCAAGAGAAACGTCAATAACAGTACCTTTATCTCCTTTAAGGAATCCTCTGGCAGCGGCTTTAGGATCCGACGTTGTTGTCACTGTTCCCGAGGTCCAACCCCATGAATCTCTGACGACTCCTGTCGATGAACCGCCGCCCGTTAAAATCACCCTGTATTGGCCCTGAAATGATTCTTTCGATACTGGATTAAATGCCGTCATGGTTCCTCTTCCCTGAGCTGATGAAGTGAACTGAATCTCATACGTCAGCTTAGTTCCATCTTTGAGTGAAATTATTTCACCTGGCAGCATGTCTCCGATCTTAATATTACGCCCCGTACTTGGTCCCGTGGCGCATCCAGCGACGGCAATCAACATTAGAAGCGCTATAATCCGTAAAATATGACTTTTCATGATTCACCTCCTATGGTTTCATTCGCCTAACGAAAAGCTAAGCGGACTGCGTATTTTTTTCGCAGGTCCGGTTGAGCGCAGGGTTAGCGCTCGATTTCATAAGAAATATCCAACCCTGACTCCCGTATCAATTTTGCCTTTATAAGTTCCTCAAAAACTGGTTCTGGCAATGCTGAATTCGGCAGGCCTTTGCACTGCGATTTTATCCAGTTAAGAAAGCTAGCTTTTTTCCTTGGGCGCTTTCTCCCGTCAAGCTGTTTAAGCTTGGAAACAACCATTGATGCGCTTTCAGAAAGCGATGGCAAGGCCGACTGGTTAGACTGTACTGCCTTTGTTAATACTTTTTTGCTGGTTCGCCCGATCTTTTTAAGATGATTAACGAGACCGTTGAATCCAGAATCGTTACTAATGATATGGAAAACAACGCTCTTGTCTGCAATTTCGTGGAACCTGCCGATATGAAAAGCTAAATGGAAGTCCAAATTATTAGAACCCATAGTGGTCACGCCAATTATTTCAATGCTGCAAAACCCATCTGATGGCAGTGAGGCAAACTTAATTTTTGTATTCTTGGGTCCACAAAACACGAAAATTCTTTCATATTCAGAAAGATTCAAGGACTCAAGAGTGCCAACATTTTCATAATCTACGAATGCCCAAATCATGCAGATTCCTTTGTAGCGCTAACGAAAAGTTCACCGGGAGCTTAAGCGATCCGGTGGAACGACTGGTTACGTGCCCCTATTTTCGAGTTTTGTCCTTGTATGCCTCAGCCTTTTCTATACTTTTTTTCTGATCTCTTTGGGTATGAATATGACAACAATCTCCAGATCACAGGTATTAGGTGTTATTGATACGTTGCCTTTCTTTTCTGTCTTGTACTTCAAATCATATCTTACCAGATTCTTATCAGCATCTTCTCAGTCGTCAATCCATTGATAGACATCTTTGCCCTTTTCAACAAAAGTTCCCCATCTCTCGGATGTATTTCCCTTTCTTGTCCAGTTGAGCTTTAGTCCAGAATTTAGGAAGTCTTTATCTAGCCTATGCCAACCATGCTTTGACATATGGTTAACTACCATACCAATATATTCTTCACCTGGCCAACACATGGCTGTCATATAGATTGTTTGATAGGTGCCATTCAATTCATAATATTTTTGGCTTTTAACTTTTTGAGGAATGAACAGACTGGCTTTTACTTTTTCCGGCCAATTCATGGTTTTATCTTGGTAACAACCAAGCAAAGTAATAAATATAATTTGAACAATGAGAACTATCCTAACAATATTCATTTTCTTCCCTATACGTAACGTGCTGGTAACCCGCGCGGCGGTAGGGAAGATGAATACTCGAAAGACTCAACGGATTTCAGCCCGATATTCCTCCGCGTCGGGTTCACTAGCTGGTTATACAATGGCTCTTTTCCTTCTGCTGCCCTCAACTGATCTTGTCGAAAAATCGGTTCACCTCAGTTTTCTGGGATAGATCGTTTGACTGACGCAAAAGGATGTCTTTTAGAGCCACGGAATGGTCACGAAGCCACTGCCCTACGTGCCTGTCAAATTGTTCTATCCCTATGATATCGGGCTCCAGACGACGTGTGCAAGCATCGCGGAGAGTTTCTTCACCAGAATGCTGGTTCTTGAATCTTTTGGACCGCACTTCGGATTCAGCAAGCTCTTCGATTACTTGCTTTCGTAAGCTAGTAGGACTGCAGTACTTTGTCCTCTTATCGAATTCCTTCTTAATACAAGAAAGAATCCTCACCACGTCACTGATTTTGTCTCTACGATATGGCATTTTCATCTCCTCCAAAATAACCGGCGTCACTTCAGTACTTCATCAATAGCTTCATCATGACCTACGAATTTTGCCTTCAGTTTTCCTCGCAACCCCTCCAGACCCGGTTCCTCCAACAGTCTGTCGAACTGTGCTGCCGTGAGGTTAAGCTGCCGACAATACTTATCAAGAACGGTCTGGGGGAAAACCTTATACTGTCTGGCCACATACTGAGTTGCCGTAGTCCTCGTGTAGGCCCCGCCACGGACGAGGCGGACTACCTCAAGAATGTGGAGCAAAGCCTGTGGAAGGTGCTGAGGCACGGCCGGAAGTGACGCTGCCATTTCCGAAGGAGAGGAAGATTTATCAGTCTGGTTCTTTTGTGTTTGAGGACTCGACAGCGGAAGCAAGCGGCGCAGAGCTGAATTGAAGGTATCCGCTAGAGGCTCAGCGTGTGCCTTGACGAATTGAAAGACATCATCATCTACTTCAACCGGATGAAAACGCATATGTGCACCTCCTTTTTTATAAGGAGTATACTTCAGTACTTTCAGTACGTCAAGCTCTTTTCCTATGTCTTTCTATCTTTTCTTGTATAACGAAAAAATCAGTCGGAGCGTAGCGATCGGCTGGATTGCTTTTGTTATGTTTTCACTACACAAATCAATACCTTGGTGCTCTGACAAAGGGCGGATGATTAATGGACTTTTTCATCTGGTTTTCCAGAAGTAAATTCTCGACGAACCTTTCTAAGCCGTCGCCGAGACAATGCGAAACATAGACTTGATCGATCAGGATGCCCAAGTCTACTTGAAACTCGATTCCAATTGGTGCTTCGTCGACAGTAGGCATATATGAGAGGATAGCCCGGACCTCTTTTTCATAGGAATATGCCTCTTGCTTATGCGTGAAGCGATCAAATTCATCGGGTTCAGCTTTATGAGAAATGAAGTTAATGTAGCTGACTTGTTCAATGTGGGCCATGTGAGTATCGAACAGATCGTTGGGTTTGGAGACAAAGCAGCTTGCAAGTCGACCGACCGTTGTCTTGACCGAAACTCCTGTAGCATTGGGCGTATATATCTTCCACATCGACAGAATTTCCGGTGGCTGCATGCTCCAGCAGCTCACAAAGGCGTCCTTCCGACCCTCTTTCGATCCCTTCTCTATCTTCTCCTTAACCAAGTGGTCATGCAGTCTTTGCTCTCTGTCCTCAATAATGGAGTTCGGCAGAGATCCTTCATGCTCGTCGCCCAGAAGATCAGCCCTCGTAAACCACAATTTCTTTCGAGACATAAGAAGTGCAAATTTCTCAATACTCATGTACCGCCATATATCAAGCGATGCGTCAAGCGTATGCCCAATCGTGTGGTGTGTCATTGTATAAACCTTATTGGCCTTTTCATTGTCCATTCAGACATAACAAAAAAATCACCCGGAGCGCAGCGAACGGGTGCATTGATTTTGTTATACATTTTCTTCTTCATCGCCAAGTTTGAAATACTTCTTTATCTTACCAGTCAAGTCGATATCAAATATCAGCAGGCAAATTAGATAGACAGGCATGTAGATAATAAAGACTGTTACAAAGCCCACTACTAATGGACGAAGCAGTGCCATTGCACCGCCAATCATGTGTTCGATGGATTCAGCAAGAAACAATGGATCCTTTCTATACTGCCATTGACCAGTATCAAAATAGTGACTTATTGTAGGGATCAAACCGGTTAATATCACACCGCATCCGAGTATATATAAAGCAATACATATTATTGTTTTCTTTGAAAAGGTTGGAGCCGCCTGCTTAAGCCTCTCTTTTTCTTCTTTATAGATTTGTTGCCTTTGTTCGGCAGTCAATCGCCCCAAGGTATCTTTATCAGAATCGTCTCTGGATGTGTCCATTGGGTTCCTTTCCGCGCAAGTGTTTATCCATACATAACGTAAGGATCACCGGCGGCTGAAAGCCGTCCGGTGGATTATTTTGTTGGGCTGGTTGGTTCAATACTCATGCATCTATCCCAGTTTCGATGCGCTTGGTGAGTTCTTCGATAATTGTTGTAGGTAAG
>Ga0208462_1001988_pt1 | contig 12150 bp, 8 predicted proteins | sample AD_SCU001_MetaG_FD_184452 | JGI IMG/M metagenome (GOLD analysis project Ga0208462, IMG submission 184452) | Active sludge microbial communities of municipal wastewater-treating anaerobic digesters from China - AD_SCU001_MetaG (SPAdes) (version 2) | ecosystem: Engineered > Bioreactor > Anaerobic >...
GGCGGAGCCGTTCCGTGACGCGGCGCTCGCTGCCGGTGCGGAGATTGCCGTCCACGATCCCTGGGTGGACCCGGCGACGTCGCCGGACGCCCCGCCCGGGCTTTCGCGGGATCTTGCGGGGGTGCTTTCCGGCGCAGACGCGGTGGTGGTCTTTGCCGGGCACAAGGAGTACCGGGGGCTTGCGCCGGACCGGGTGAAGGAACTCTGCGGGTCTGCGCACCCGGCGGTCGTCGACGGGCGGAATGTCGTGGACCCGGATGCGTGGATCGGTGCAGGTTTTGCCTACCGGGGGATCGGCCGGGGCGACAAAAATAACCATGTCACCCAGTGGATTTAGATTTTCAGGTTGTAACCATCATGAATCTGTCACCAGTAACTATCATTAACTATGGGATGGGCAATTGTGGCTCCGTAGTTAATATGATCCGTTTCATCGGCGGAGAAGCACGATTATCTAATTCTCCGGATGACGTAAGAACAGCGGATAAGCTGATCCTCCCTGGTGTTGGGGCCTTTGATGCCGGTATGAAGGCACTGCGCGAAACGGGTATGGACGTAGCGATACGCGAAGCGGTAACAAAACGGGGTGCATCTCTCCTTGGGATCTGCTTGGGCATGCAGTTACTGACAGAATCAAGTGAGGAGGGGAACCTGCCAGGCCTTGCACTGGTGCCAGGGAGAGTAAAACGATTTGATGTGCATAGTTTCGGACTCCGGGTGCCACACATGGGTTGGAATGAAGTTCAACCTGTACGTTCATCAGTGCTTTTGGATCCGAACGATGAAGAGCATCGCTTTTACTTTGTCCACTCATACCATGTGGAATGTGATGACCCACGTGATGTCGCTGGTATTACTCACTACGGCTATGACTTTACCTCAGCATTTGAACATGACCAAGTGCTGGGGGTTCAATTTCATCCCGAAAAGAGCCATCGCTTTGGCATGGCTTTATTAAAACGCTTCCTAGAGGTTTGATGATGCTGCATACCCGTGTCATACCGTGCCTTCTGCTGAAGAATGGTGGCCTCGTTAAGACGATTGGATTTACCGATCCGAGGTATGTAGGTGACCCGATCAATGCAATGCGTATTTTCAATGAGAAAGAAGTTGATGAACTTATTCTTCTTGATATAGATGCTTCACGACTGGGTCGTGGTCCAGATTATGACCAGATCCAAGACATTGTCAGTGAGGCTTTCATGCCTATTGCATACGGTGGCGGTGTGACCAAGGTAGAACAAGCACAACATTTGGTGAGCCTGGGTGTTGAGAAAGTTGTGGTGAATACGGCAGTTCTCCAGGACTTTAGTCTAGTTCATAAGATGGCTGACCATCTAGGGTCCTCGAGTACAGTAGTCGCGGTGGATGTAAAGAAAGACTGGTTAGGACGATACCGTGTGTTCTGTTCTGCAACTGGAGAAGGGATCAATCGGGATCCAGTTGAGCATATCAAACAGGCGGTGGCGGCGGGTGCGGGTGAGATTTTCGTCAATGATGTGGTGCGCGATGGCACCGGTAAAGGTTATGATCTTGAGTTGGTACGCAGAGTGACTTCTGGCGTTGATGTCCCGGTTATCGTTTGTGGGGGAGCGAGCACCCCGGAGCACCTTCAGGAAGCTGTTGCTGCAGGTGCATCCGCTGTAGCAGCGGGTAGTATGTTTGTATATATGGGTAAACACCGCGCAGTCATGATTAATTATCCAAAGCGCGAAATACTACAAAAGATCTTTAAGTAACGCTTAATACATCAAATGCACGAAAACTCCAGTGGGGTCGGCTAGGTATGACAAACTATCAAATTTGTACCCGTTGTGTAATGGATACCACAGCGAAAGATATAGTGTTCGATGAGACCGGTGTGTGCAATTATTGCACTGCGTTCCTAAAGGGCATGGAGAATGCCCAAGCAGGCGCCGTAGATCTTCAACTCCACCGCGATACACTCATCTCCGCGGTTAAAGCCAGCGGCAAGGGTAAGGAATACGATTGCATTGTAGGAGTCTCCGGCGGTGTGGACAGTTCATATGCTCTATATCTTGCGGTAAAGCATGGGCTGCGCCCACTAGCAGTGCACCTTGATAACGGCTGGAACTCGGAACTGGCATCTCATAATATTGCCAATCTGGTTGACAGTCTAGGTGTAGATCTCTACACCCATGTGATCGACTGGGAAGAAAACCGAGACTTACAACTATCCTTCTTCAAGGCGAATGTCGTTGACATTGAGTTATTGATGGATAATGCTATGCTCGCTCTGAACTATCAGCAAGCAGCTAAATATGGAATCCGGCATATTCTGTTTGGATACAACAGAGCAACAGAGGGCATGAGTATACCTCCGCAATGGAACCATTATAAGAGAGATGCCTACAACGTTCAGCAGATCCACAAACGCTTTGGCAGTGTCCCGATAAAAACGCACCCTCTTTTTTCGACTGTAGATTATATACTGTACTCATATATATACAGAATCAAGGGAATCGCATTCCTGAATTACTTCCCATATAATAAGTCTGAGGCACTAGGATTACTACAAGAAGAGTTTGGATATAAACCCTATCCCTATAAGCATTACGAATCTATATTTACCAGATTTTATCAGGGTTATATCCTCCCACGCAAACTTGGATATGACAAACGGCGGGTGCATCTTTCCACCCTCATTATTAGTGGGCAGATGGCACGTGAAGAGGCAATGAAACTGCTGGAGGGATCTCCTTATCCCGATCCAAGACAGGAAGAGCAGGACCGCCTTTTTGTGATGAAGAAACTCGGCTTTTCAGAAGAAAGCTTTAACCGTTACATGAGCGCTCCCGAGGTACCTCATCAGATCTACGGATCGGAAAAATGGCTGTGGAACCTTCTTTCTTCAGTAGCAAAAATAGTCAGGCGATGATTACCCCAACGCTTTCCGGTCATGAGGTCAGCCTCAGGCGCCTGCTCCGGGAGGGACAGGCTCCCTCTTGGGGCTACACTCCCAAATCCTTTGCACTAAAGACAACTCGAAAGTGGAGATGACACCACATGCTTGACCGGTTGGATCAAGCATATGGTCAACGTGGTTTCATAGACGTTAGAAGAACCCCAGTGCAAGCATGACAGGGACTTACCACTTAGTTCTGTAGATAAGAGAATACCGTTCAACTATATATTCCGTAGTTTAAGTTGCCTCTGGCTCGCCTCCTTAAAATGTATTTCAACTAAGGGCCTTAATGTGGAAGGGCTGACATTGTTAATATAGGATGGTCCAAGGAAAGATTCGATCACTTCTGTACCTGAATAAATTTGCAAAAATTGCTTCTTCGGTAAAATACCATACCAAGCAAAAGGAAAATTATCATATTCGGTATGAACTCGCCAGAGAGAATAGATTTTCCTTCCAATATTCATGAGCAGAGGGAACTTTCGTACAAAAGTCATAATATTCTGGGCAGGATCCACGCAAGCATTATTTCCAATATCGGTAGTACAATCGAGTTTCTGCAATACTTTAAGTCTCTCCACGCACAGTTTTTTCATCGCATATTCTCGATACAAGATCTGCTTAATTCTCAGCGCGAGTGGTATCCTCAAGAAAAACCCGATCAATTCCGCATCCCACAGCGGGATTCGCCACTGGAATCCAAGGAACTCATAGACACGAACAGAATTGACAATGAACTTCACCTGCCTCTCGTTAAAGTTGAAATATTCAATTCCATTTGATAAAGACTCAGCGTCATGAATGTTAATATTCCCTATTGCGTTTCGAATATTCTCTTGAAAGATTTCTCTCAGCTTTTCATTTTTATTCCACTGCCATAACGAATAATGTCTTTTCAGAGAATGAGTGATACAACAATCTACATCGTGTGGTATCTCCTCAATGTCATGAGGAATCCAACTTCCTGCAAGCATATCCCCGCTATGTCCCGGCACAAAGACAGCATTTTCAGAGATTATCCCCTCTTCCTTTAGGTCTCTGACAGCGAGGAAGTCTTGAATATGGGGGATGGATACCAGATTCCCGCTATACTTCATATAACGTTGCATCTCATCCGAGTGATAGCAGGCATACCATTTCTCCCTGGTGTACTCCACAAAATACCAACGATACCCCAGCGCCTCCGCCACCTGCCGGCTGATCTCTGCCTCCCGGTTGCCCTTCTTCCCGTAGGTAAAGCAGATCACGTCCTCGACACCGAGCCGCTTCAGCATCGCAACGATGATCCGGGAGTCCAGCCCCCCGCTCAGTGGAACCACAATCTGGCGACCTTTCGCGGACTCGATAAGCCGCTGGAAGACACGCATAAAGACTTCATCAAGCCGGTCCAACAAGTCATCTTCAGAATCCGAGAAGAAATTCCCATGCCAGAAACGGTGATAAAAGTGCATGGCGAGAGATCCATTTGCCTTATCGTAGACGAGATACTCCCCGGCCTGCAGTTGGGAGACCCCATCAAAGAGGGTGTCGGGGCCGGTGACATACCCGGTGACCAAGAACTCAGCACCGTTATCTTCGTTGAAAGGGAGATTCAGGCAGCCCTGAAGGTGGTTTGCGTCGTCTGAAAAGAGGACTTCGTTTCTGTCCACGGCGTAGAAGAGAGGAATGCTCCTGACACGGTCAACCGTGCAGAAGATGTAATGGGGAGTCTCCAGGGCAAGGGCGAAGTTCCCATTCAGGGCTAGAAGAAGGGCCTTCAGCGAATCATGATCATACTGAGAATCCTCGAGGGCTGAAGAGAAGAGACGAACGACATCGACACTCTCGAGGAGTTTATTCTCATAGAAGATCGTTCCCTTCAGCCAGCACGTAACGTCATCGATGCTGATTTCTGTCCAAGGATAGTAGCGGTTATGGAAAGACAACTCAACTTTCATGGCCTGACTCCCTGTAAGATCACTATAAACTCCTTCTTCAAGATAGGATCTCTGGAAATGACGATCGCATAGTAGACGCAAGTCACGATTCCGGCGGTAATGAGGAGTATGTATAGCGGCAGTGATAAATATTTGACGATGATCAACGGGACCGCCACAGCAAGGGCGATCAGGAAGAATCTAAGGAAGTCTTCCAGCCCGCTCTTGAATGCTACTTCTGAGATCTTGAGGATGTAGAGGTTCATCCAGCCCCAGAAGATGACCCCGGTGAGCGAAAATAAAACGAGGGTGACGACCGGATCGCCGTAGGTTCCTCCTATATAGAGGACAACAATGCGGGAAAGCAGAATTAATAGATTAAACGAGAGATCCACGGTCTGTCGTTCAAGTACGCTGAAGATTGTCGAGAGAGGAGAGGCAATGAAGACAAGAAATAACCAGGGGGCAAGGATACACGCAAATCTCCCCGAAGGACCCCACTGTGCGCCGAGGACGAGGGCGAAGAGTTCTTCTCCGATGATCATCAGGATCAGAATCGGGAATATCCCGATAGAGACGAGCCGCTGGTGAACTTCCTGCACAACGGTCTTCACACTCCCGGTCCGGTTCTTCTCCTCGCTTGCCTTCTGGAAGAAGACCTGCCCGGTCGCGGAGCCGATGAGGCTCATGGGCATGTTGACAACCATATGTGCCATGCCGTAGAACCCGACAACAACGGGGCTGAAGAACGCAGCGAGCATCAGGGGGGCAGCCTGCATAGAGACCGAATTCGCCACGGTCGACCAGGAGGTAAAGAGAGGGAATCTCCGGTATCTTGTAGCCATCCGCTTAATCCCATCAAGACTGACAGCCTTTCTGAAGAGAGAGAGATCTTCCCGGATCCCCCTGAGCATAACGAGGAGAGCCGCACCGTACCCGGCAATCAACCCTAATATCAGTCCCAACGGTGATGCCGACCCGAACCCGGTCCCGATCTGGACAAACTTGCTTGAGACCGAGTTTGCCACCTGCGCTGTGGCGAGCGTCCCAAACCGGACTCTCCGGGACAACCAGTAGTTCACAACAACGAACAGACCATTCAAGAAGACGACTACAGGCAGAAATATGAGGTATTGAGAGAGGTCCGGCGTATTGAGGACTTCCCCTACCCACCCGGAGAAGAGAATGAAGACGCCGCCGCTTACCACGGAGATTATACTGACAAGGGCAATACAGAGCGTGACGATGTTGGCCGAGTCTTCGTCCTCTTTAGGGAGCATGATAGCAAAATGATAGGATAGGCAGGAGAGGACGGCAAGTATGCTCGATATGGAGAGAAAGACCTGGAAGGCGCCATAGTCCCCGGGAGAGTATAATCTCGTGATAATGGGGACGAGGAGGATCCCCAGTGCCTGGGCGATGACGCTTCCTGAGACCAGTTTGAGGACGTTGGTGGTAAAACGGGACATTAAGTATGCTCATGATCATTCGGGGTGGTGCATCTAATCTATTTCGGTATTGTGCGGGGAAAATCAGATTAAATGAAGCTCTGACAAGATGCGCAAAACGAACTTGAGTTACAGGATCGAGTATTTCATGTCACCTCCACCCCCTAACTGGGGGCTCCTTCCCCCGATCTTGAGCATCCCTAACTAGAAGATTTTCACAATTATGATAAGCCCTGACATCGACGTACTATGCCGTGAGAAATAGGTTCTTAGAAGGCTTCGCCGGACTATTACCCGTCTTACTAATACTAGTTAGTATTGCGGGTCTCTTAATCGGGGGAGTCGTCTTAGAACGTTGGGACTACTCTGTTAGAGGTTTAATAGTTGCAGTGCCCGCGATAATAGCTTCAATTGTTTTACTATACATGTTTAGGCACCCAATTGCCGATGATGAAAGAACCTCAATCGTCTTCTTTAATGTGAGGGTGTCCCCATATTTCCTATTTATTTTCCTGTATTTAATATCGATAATCGTTCTCTTAGTCGATATCAACCGCATCGCATACCTCTTTGTGGTCGCTGCTTTGTATCTCACGATATTTGTTCAGATATTCTCCCAGAAGATCTCCACAAACGCAATAATCCTCGAAATTATCTCAGTTATGGCGAATGTGATTTACGGTACCACGTTAGTGTATCCGCTTTTTTTCAGGACAACAGATATTCTAATCCATAATACTCTATCAACCGTAACTTTCTTGTCTGGACATACTATCCCGGTTGATCTTGATGCCTCATACGCCCCTTTCCCGTTATTTCACATTTATAATGCGGTGTCTTCTAGTATCCTCGGGCTCCCAGCACAGGATACCCACTTCATCGTGATGTGTCTGGCGTACGTTATCGTGGCACTTTTCCTCTATAAGATATTTAAGGTTATATCAGACAACGAGCAAGTTTCATTATTAGCATGTCTCTGTTTTTCCGTTATTCCTACCGTTTTAACTCGTGGTATTGAAATGGTCACTAGTGTAACCGCTTTTGTTGGGTTTGTAATTCTCTTATACTCAATATTTATGGCGAGAGAGAGGGGCTCCATTGCATATAGTGCTCTTATTATTATATCTGCAATCTTCATCATACTTGTTCACCAGGTGTCAATAGCACAGATTGTGCTGTTAATCGCCCTGCTTATGGCGTGTGAGTTCATTTTAGGTGAGCAACGATATTTTTCTACATATCAGGTGCTCTTCATAATCGTCACTTTTAGCGCGTATTGGTTCTTTACATCACAACAGTTTCTGGAATGGCTTGTTGGGCCCAGGTTAGGTCTAGACTACTTCGACTTTGGTGAAAAACATCAAATCCTTATCGACCCATCGTTAGACCAGATGCAGGCTGCTGTGATGTTCCTACAAAACCAGATAAATATGGGCATCTTTTTATTTTTTGCATTGGTAGGGATCGCGTACATCCTTTACCGACAAAAGCCGCAATATCTCCCAGTCGTCGCGATGTTTTCCCTGTTTGTTCTGGTCTTCTATATACCTAATCCATTATTTACGTCACAAACAATTGCAGGGGCATATAGGATAGACCGTTTCTGGATACTTATAGCTCCCTTTATGGCCTTTGTTATGGCTTCTGGTATTTTTTGGTTGAGTAAGTGGACTCAGAAGTATACTACTAGATGGAAGATATTTAATGCATTAATTATACTTTCGTTTGTATTCTTTGTGGTATTATCTTTACAGAGTTCTATCTTAGACATAACCAGCCAAGAAGGGAGACTCTACTTTACTGATGGAGAATTAAGCGGATACAATTATGTAACCCAAAAAACTCCCTATGGGTCAAAATTGTACTCAGACGATCATACTGCAAGATTTTTCCACCTTGATTATTTTAGTCTCACAGAGAAACTTGGATTGCCCTATTATAAGAGTAATATTTTAGGTGATATAAAGTGGTCTCCTCAAGACGATGAATACATTATCTTCCGAGATTCGAAGTTTGAAGATGGAAGACTCCCATTTGGGAAAGCAGGGGAGTTTGTAAATTTTGTTTCAAATGAGGAAAATAAGAAAGATGTAAAAAATTTGTACGACAATAATGACATTATTTACAGGAACAGTCATATTTCAATAGTAATCGGAAAATTATAATGATATGGGCTCGAAAATAGGAAATACCAATTTTTGACAACAGTTATTCTCTTAGAGGTAACGTCTCAGATTTTCTGTAATTTGCCTGAGCCCTGTCTCCTTGTCTGATCATTCCTTCTCCATCGTCAAATATCTTCTGCCGGTGACCCACTCCTCGTTGATGTCCATCAGGATAGATCCGACCAACCGGAGGAGGGATTCTTCATTCGGGAACGCTCCTACGACTTTGGTCCTTCGTTTTAGCTCCTTATTGACCCGTTCCATCAGGTTTGTGGTTCGGAGCCGTTTCCCGTGCTGTTTCGGGAATGCCGTGTAACTCATAAGCCCCGGGAGGAACCGTTCGATGGTATTGGCTGCTTTCCGGTATCTCCGGGCATTCAGGTCATCGGCGAGATCTTGAAGCCTTTGTTCACTTCCATAGGCCTCCTTCAGCCCCTCTACAACCTCCTTCTGATGTTTCCGGGGAATATTCCTCAAGACGGCCCGGGTACAATGAACCTGACACATCTGCCAGGATGCACCGAGGAAGGCGGCTTCAGCCGCCTTCTGGATGCCGGTATGCCCATCAGAGATGACCAGTTGAACCCCGGTGAGTCCCCGTTCGTTAAGGTCCTCGAACATTCCTGACCAGAACTCTTCGTTCTCACAGTCGGTGACTCTCGCGCCCAGGATCTCCCGGTACCCGTCTTCCCGCACCCCGGCGACCACCAGGACTGCTTTGGTGACGTATCGTGCTCCGTCCCGTACCTTGTAGTACGACGCATCCACGAAGAGATAGGGGATAGCCTGCTCAATTGGCCGCAGGAGGAATGCCTGCACCTGATCGTCGAGGTCCTTGGCCATCCGGGAGACCGAAGCCGGGGAGAACTGGTCGATCCCCAGATGACTGACGATCTCCTGGATCTTTCTCGTTGAGACGCCCTGGAGATAGGATTCGACGATTGCGTTCACCAGAGCTTTCTCCACCCGGGCATACCTCCCGAAGACCTGGGTCTCGAACGGGAACTCCCGGAACTGCGGTTTCCGGAGGACTGTCTCCCCGTATCGGGTCTTGAGGGATCGGTCCTTGTAGCCGTTCCGATGCGCCTTCCGGGCATCGGTTCGCTCATACTGGGCGGCTCCCGCCTGTTGGAGTGCCTCCTGGAGCATCGCCTGGTTGAGGAACCAGGTGATGAGGGTCTTCATGCCGTGCTCCTGATCGGAAAGATAATCTTCGATGAACGCTAAGGGATCCATGGTCCTGTTTCTCCTTTATGGAAACCTAGGTTGGATTCAGGGCCAATTCAACTTTTACAGAACTTTCGTTACGTTACCAGAGCATCTTGAATACCGGTGTAATTTTGTAATGGGAACGCTTCTTTTGCCTGTTTTAAGACATCTTTGATCCTAGATCAGGTGACCACGAACCCCTCTCCGCTCCAGGTTCCACAGCAGGGTTCTGACCAACCTCTTGTAGACCAGCTGAACCTTATGGGTGGTCATGATGCGAGAAGATCTGAGCAGATAGTGCATTCGCCGGAGCATCTTGCTAGGTCGAACCCCTTTTCGGGTGAGATGACCGGATAACCCTGAACTCCCGCACGGCCAGCGCACAGTTGTCTTAGGCGTAGTACCCTTTATCGCAGACGGACGTGTCTTCCGCCCGGAGGATCCGGCGGTGATTGAGGTCGACAAGCATCGTCGGGAGGAGCGGGCATCGCCCGGTGACCTCCAGTGCAAACAATCACGCCTTTGGGGGCCAGGAGGGAAGAGAGGTTACAGTTTGTTGAAATTCTACCGAAGTGAGCAGGTCCAGTAGCATACTGCTCCATGGGGATACTCCTTCATGATTAAAACTGACTCCGCTCTACAGTGCGAATCGTAAATAACCCTATTTGAAATCTATTACTCGCCTTTGCCCGATATCCCTGATGTAACATCTCTCTGTATCGTATCGGACGTTGCGGTGCCACCGGGAACTTTCAGATCTCTTGCAGTAAGCGACGATTCACTGACTTTCGGGACACTTTCATCCTCATCCTCCCCGACTAGCGCCTGCAAGAAACCCTTAAGCTTCTTCATCTTTACGGACCAGTCAAGATGCTCCTCAGCGTAATGACGCATCTTCTTTGGATGGTCGGGATCGGCGCAGACCTCTTGCGCGAACGCTAGAACCAAGTCAATATTGATGGGGCTTTCGTCGGCGGGGAGGTGGAGGATATAGGGGACATCTACGGGGAAGTCAGGATCAGCGATCCCATAGATAAAGGGTATCCCTCTAGCACAGTACTCGCGGGCTTTAAGGATCGATGCTTCCTTCAGACCGATTCTATGAATCCCAAGGCTCCCCACGGCGACATGGCATTGATCAAAGAGGTCGTCGAGGGCTTTTCCGGTCGTGAAGCCGTGGAAGACCACCCGGTCGCCGATGCCGAGTTCATCTGTTAGTTGCTGGAGATGGGGTAGTTCTGCTCCGTCCCCGGCGATGTGGAGTACGACTTTCGGTGTTCCCCTATAGGTGGTGAGGCCCTGGAGAAGCCGGTCGAGCCCGTGCCAGCGGCTGACGTTGGCGACGCAGAGGAGGTCTAATTCATTGTTGTTCGCCTCAGGGGCACACCTTCTCAAAACAGAGCTAACTTCGAACCCGTTTCCTATCGTAATATGAGGAATGGATGTATCACCCGACTTTTTAAGTTGATATGCGGTGATCTCATCGGTAACTCCTACTATTCCGTCAATGTTCCTCCTGCGGATTTTTCCAAATATCGACTCAAGTACAGCAAAAGAGTAGCGTCCGCTCGACCACGCTTCCCGATTCTCTATACTCTGGAACTCAAACACGACCTTACAGTTTCGAGGTTTTCTCAGAGAGATTAATGTTGAAATCGAGAGAGGAGGGATTCTGGAGTATATAACGTCTTTTGATCCGAGTGATTCGAAAAGAAGCCTTAATGCCCGGTTGACACATAAATCCCGTCGAAGCAGGTTAACGATATTTGTACTATAGTCACAATTGATACTTGATGGACTACGAACTATATACTCTGGAATTTCAGCACAATATTTCAATCCATCTACGTTTCCAAAAGTAAAAAGCTTTGCATTTACGCCTATTTTATTAAGAGAGGCAATTTGAGAGATTATTTTCTTTGAAACACCTGAGTGGGTGTGCTTGAACGATCTCACGAAATAGAAGACCTGCATACAAGGGTGGTATGACACTTTAGGATATTAAGGTGTCATAACTTATTTGAAAGATATAATAATCACCTCATATGGGGTGAAGTTATGCTGAACGCATTGTCGTATCGGAACATCTTATATCAGAGGTCATCCCAATACTCTCGCGATCATGACGCTGCATGCCAAGTGAATCAGTCCCATGAATGAGTGCTCATACCGCTCGTATCGTGGGACAATCTTCCTAAATGCTTCAATCCAGCTGGAGAACCGTTCAACGGCACTGCGTTTCTTGTAGAGTTCCGGATCGAACCAGAACGGTCTTCCGCGTTTCGGATGTTTCTGCGATCTCCGATTGGCCGGGATATTACTTTTGATTCTTCGTTTCCGGCTGTATTGTCGGATCTCCCGTGCATCGTAGGCTGCATCTGCGGAGATGATCCTGGGACGAACTTGCACCTCGGGAATCTCAAATGCTTCGAGAGTTGGCTCGTAGAGCCGGGAATCATGGATATTTGCCGGTGCAACCGTGCAGG
>Ga0208462_1001991_pt1 | contig 12143 bp, 9 predicted proteins | sample AD_SCU001_MetaG_FD_184452 | JGI IMG/M metagenome (GOLD analysis project Ga0208462, IMG submission 184452) | Active sludge microbial communities of municipal wastewater-treating anaerobic digesters from China - AD_SCU001_MetaG (SPAdes) (version 2) | ecosystem: Engineered > Bioreactor > Anaerobic >...
CCAGCGCCACGGTGAGCGCGATCAGTGAACCGAAGACCGTGATCATGTCGAGGGCGCCGTAGTCGGTGGGGGTGAGGACACGGGTGTAAAGGGGAATTAAGAAGAACGAGATGCCGTAGCTTAAGATAGATGGAATGGTGTAGATTGCACTGTCACGGAAGAATCTGCGGATCATGCTGGGTGGGTTCCTCTGATTTTACAGGATGCCTTTGTAATATTTCGTAAAATTATGTTTATTTAAGATTATCATATGCATAATCCCTGAACCGCTGTTCGAGCTCCGGTTTATCGGAGAGGCAGAGGGATTCTATGCCGTACTGTTCGATCATATTACGGATAATTTCTTTGCTTTTGGATTCCGGCATGCCGTATCCCTGAACGTAACGGATGGTGTTAGGATCAAACATATATTCTTCAGGGATAGTTCCTTCAATAATTTGTAAATACCGTCTTGCCACCTGCTCGGGAGCCCATCGAGTTCTGACAAATTCCTGCGCTCTTTTCCCGAGCTCCAGGCGATATTCTTCGTCTACAATTAATCGTTCAATAGCAGATGTAAGGTTGTCCGGATGACAGTATAAACTGGGTGGGATGTGTTCTGGAAAGTAATCATTATGGATATAATCTGCATAGTACCCTCCAGCGACATTGGGTTTTCCGAAATAAGCAGCCTCTGTAGCAAAACCTGCCATAGGCCCACCATAGACCTGATCTACAATGAAATCACAGTTTTGCAGTTCTTTAATTACTTCATGATGGGGTCTACCTGTTATTTCAATATATTCGATATCATATTCTTTTCGTTTTAATTCCGAGATTGATGATCTAATGCGATCTGAACCCTTCCCAATCGGATCTGAAGGAGCGTGCAAAATTCGAATTCCTTTTCTTCTTGTCTTACCGTGAACATAATTATTATCGGAAGGGTGATTAAAGGGCAAACCCAATGCTACAAAGTTTATTATGGATTTTTGGTGAAAATGTGAGGAATTTGTAGAGCCTACAATATAATCTGCGTATTTACTAATACAAACAATGTTCGACTTCATCCTCGAGGTAATTCTTTTGTAATCGCTTATTGTGAGATTATGTCTCGCTCCATCGATATAGGGAGGGCGCTCGTCTGAACCATTAAAGACAAAGATAATCTTTTTATTGAAGTATTTCAGTATCGGGAGATCAAAATAATTGAAAAAAGATCCGCTAAAACCGAAAATAAAAACATTATGGTGATGGAAAGCCCAGATAAAGATAGGGATTTTAAGCATTATGTTTAATAGATAGAATGGAGCTTTTACTATCTTTGACTTATATTTACGTATTTTTTTATTATTTTGCTTATGTAACTTCACAAAAATATTGGGCACATCGTCCCCGCCGTATTTAAACGGATGGCTGGAAAGGTTGATAAAAGAACTCTCAACACCAATTTTTTGAAATCCCTTTTTTAAATTACTGTAATAGCCAGCAATCTCTGTCAAACCGATAAATATTTTATAATTCACAACAATCACCAAGAATATTAATCAAATTGGTGTCTTTTATCTCTTATCATTGGCATTTCTCGGGGAAATTTTGGTAACAACCTCATACACTCATCGAATTGTCCTAATGAAATCCAAAAATTTTTTGTGATCAATCGCAAAGTTCCCCGTTACTTGTTGACTAGGTAATACATCTTTTGTTACTACCGACCCTATCGTTATATATGCATTGCTTCCCAATTTAACTCGACTTGAAATAGTGGATCCGGGCCCAATCCAGACATTATCACCAATAGTTGTACTTCCTGCAATCATTACTGAAGATACAATTAAACATTGTTTTCCAATCCTTACGCCATGTGATATACAAACAAGAGATCCAAGCTTTGTAGACTCGCCAATTTCTGTATCATCATCAAAGATACCTTTAGCGATACAGCAGTTGGCATGAATCTCGACATCATCATGTATGTGAACACCGCCGACATGGGTTACGTGCAGCATTTTGTTGCCGGATCGCTTATACTCGGGCCCTTCATGTCCAACGCTAGTCCCTGGGCCAATGATCACATTATTTTCAATCGTTGTCCCTTCAAGTATTGAAACATGTGGCCCTATATTGCAGTTATCTCCGATCTTGACGTTGGATTTTGCAATATATGCAGTTGGATGGACATTTGTGTTTGACCCTATTTGAGTGTCAAATTCTGTCGAATAAAAGCCATTCCTGGCCAGATTATTGTGAATTAAAAAGAAATCAAACCGCGGATTATCCGATATTATAAGACCCAAGGGGCGATCTACAGTAATAAAAGGAATTAACTCCCTTTTGGTTATTAGGGCGGATATATTAGGATTTTCTAAAAATTCATGCAAGTATTTTTCACTGTCAAGATAAGATAACATACCTACCTTGTTATGGTAGAGATTTCCTAGGGAATGGAAAGTGCCCTCAGATATAACGTCCAAAGATCTAACGATGCTAGTTAATTCAGATACTTTCATCATTATTCCCCTATTAGTTTGCGTTGAATCATCTTTCTTTTTGATATATGGAGAGGATTACGATATTTGTACATGATGAGTACGAAGAGGCTACTTGAGCATCATGGGATTTTAGGTGATATGGAACATCGATTATACTTTATACGTATGTAATGTACCTCAATATAATAATAATGATTTGTATCTGTGAACGCTTTTAATATGGGCAGTTTGAACAAAATGCATCACCGATCTCAGATATCGTTACTCCCACTCGATCATCTGCTCTAAGGTACTCAATTACTTCTCTAAAAAGGGTCTGTGTTCCCAAACCTGGATAAATAAAGGGTTCTATCATCTCTTTTTTCAAGAGAGTTATGTTAGAACTCGCGGCCTTACAGGCATTATAGTTATCGAGCGAACAGGCATTTAAGCAAATGTGAATTGGATGGAAGTTGAATATTTTCAGGCCGGGAAGATGATATCTTGAAGATTCGAATGAAAAATTTGGCTGAGGAGCTCCCATCTCTACATCGTCTTCCCAGAAAATAGGCATTCTTATCACAAAGCTATTTTTAGAGGTATATAACTTATGTGGGCTGATGTGTGCCGAATTCCACAGTAAAAGTGAGGAATCGTATTTTATATGATAGCGAGAATTTAAATATTCAATTAAACGGAAAGAATAGAAGAGACCATGTGTACGGAGAGATTGTGCCTCAGGAACAATTGAAATTAAGTAATCCATAATTTCCTGTGTGTTTTTTCCTTGTGTGCTGCCATCATTAAAATTCGGATGAATTCCTAATTCAAAAAGATCGGGATTCTGTTTGAGCATTTGGATTGCGGGACTATCATGTGTTATAAACCACGTGGCTTTTATGTTAGCGCTGATTAAAATATCAGCAACCCTCTGGATACACCAATCTGGAGCCCAGTCAACATCAAGAGTAATTGCAATGCTTTCATTCATCTACGCTACCTCCACTTTCACAAGTCCCACAATTTCGGTTTTGCTGAAATGCTTCCAATGACCTCTAGGTTGCGACCTGGGTACCAATGAAGGTAAGCAGTATGGCCTCCAGTAAAGGGGTTTCAATAGAGCCGTAATTTCCAATAAGTCAATAAATCATCATATGGAGTGAAAATTTTGCCAAAAATTAGGTAGGATATCCTCTTCGTAACCATGTTTTGGCTCTGTTGAAATGTTTCGGATAAACCACTGAATACCGCTTGGATACCAATGAGAGCAGGCAATATTGCACTCAGTAAGAGGGATTCGACAGAGTCCATGTTTTAATACTCCGATGAAACTTGCAAGTAATAATTTCCCATTCTTCACCCGAGCGCTCTGAGCCAATCAAACGTCTTCTGTAGCCCCATATCTAAGGAAGTTCCCGGCACCTCCGAGAAGAGTCCTCGAAGTTTTCCCGTATCTGCAACGAAGTTATCGATCTCCCCCGGCCTCTGGGGCAGGTAGTTGATCTTTGGTTCAATCCCGAGGATCTCGCCGGCTATCTCCACAACCTCCTTGATCGTTGTTCCCTTTCCGGTTCCGAGATTCACCACCTCGTTCTTGACATCCTTCCTGACCGCCTTCACATAGAAGTCAGCAAGATCTCCCACGTAGATGAAATCGCGCGCCTGCTTGCCGTCCCCAAAGACGTTGAATGAACCTTCATCCTTTAGTTTTCTATAGACCATCGGTATGAGCGCTCCGCTCTCCGGGTACTGCCAGGGGCCGTATATGTTATAAAACCGGAAGATGAGGTAGTTCAGGCCGTAGAGCTCCTGATAAACACGCAGATAATGCTCTATCGCATACTTGGCAACTCCATACGGGGTTTTCGGGGTTGCCGGGTGCTTCTCATCGACCGGGTTATACTTCACCTCGCCGACGAGTGACGATGCCGACGAGAAGATGATCTTCTTTACACCGTGCTCTCGCGCGGCATCCATGACATTGAGGGATCCCTCGATATTGATCCGCGCATTCAGGCGCGGCTTCTCGATCGATATCGGGAGCGGGCTCGCCGCAAGGTGGACGACCATGTCCGACCCCTTAACGACCCCTGCAACCTGATCGTAATCCAGCAGATCGGCCGGCTTGAACTCAGCGGTGATATGAGGCGTCTCCCTGATGTCCGAGGCGACGACATCGATCCCCGCCTGCTGGAATGCGTTCACAACGTTGATACCGACAAAACCTGATGCTCCAAAGACTGCGACTTTCATAGTGTTCCTCCTGCATTTTCGTAGCTTTAATCAAATAAAAGACCGAATTCCTTCATCAAACCTTACTTTAGGCTCACACAATAACGCTTCCATAACCCGAGTACTGCCGACTAAATTTCTCGCATCTACTCCCTCGTTCACCTCGAATATAGGCTTTCTATCTATCCAATCCCCAATTATATCACAAATTTGGCGTAACCGCAATACTTCTGGCCCCCCAACATTAATCTTATAACTCTCGGTGAGATCGAGGGATCGGACAACAGCTTTGGCTGCATCGGATACATACGTAGGATTAATCATAATTCCGTTAGATCCTTGAAGTGTAATGGCATCTCCGTTTTTAATATTTTTAATTAGCCGGGGAATGAGCATAGTCTCACTTTGACGTGGCCCATATACGAAGAAGAACCGAAGGCTCACAATATTCATAAATGAAGAGTAGTTATCGGCAATGATCTCAGAGCATAACTTGCTGCTTAAGTAGAAACCGAGATCATCCCTGATCATGAGCGGTTCATCCTCTGAGAATTCTTCATCCCCATATCCATATACTCCTCCGGATGATGCCAGGATAAAGTTTCTAGCGCCTGCTTTTCGAGCATACTCTAACAGCTTCAAAGTTGTTAGTGTATTTACAGTAAATATGTCCTCAGATTTTTCAGGGAAATTTCTGAAGTGCTCTGATTGGGCAAGATGAATAACAGCATCTACATGCTCCGGAAATAAAGATGTATTAATATCCTGTGATAGATCGCAAATGATTTGTTCCGTATGAGTCGAGAGATACTCGTTAGAACGCCTGCTTACTGCATAAACAGTCCATTTGTCAAGTAATTGCTTAATAACTTCGTAACCGATAAGTCCAGTTGACCCGGTAATTAACACTTTCTTCATGATTAAATCACCATTTCTTACTCAAAGAGGATTCATCTTTACTGTGATGAACATGGCATTGCTACCTGGAATAATTATGCTATCAACAATATCTCCAAAAATATTCATATAGTCATAAATGTTATTTAGTGTAAAATAATGGAAATGTTTATCGTCCAATGGGCTTTTTTCGATTAACTTTTTGTTTCTTATATACGCGCTCCTAAAAGAAAGCGGCATGCTAATGAGAGTGCCTTTTATCAATCGGATGGTAACTTTACCAATCTCCATATCCCGATAAATTCGCTTAAAGATGCCCCCCCCCCACTGCTCTGCTACGATTTCAACATCATGAAGTCCCAAGAAGAATATACAATACGAAGGTTGTTCTGCCACTTTACGAATCGAATTAGCACATTCTTCGATATCCTCTATATGATCAAGTGATGTTGAGAATAGGAAAATATTAAATTTCACATCATCGTGAAGATGCATATGCAAATCTTCGATCATTCCCTGGACGAATAAATAATCTCTCTCGGGATTGGTACCCTCAGGATCCAACCCAATATATGTTTGTTTTTCGTTCCCCTTTATGTATGGGGGTAACTCTGTAAAAGTGCCGCATCCAACATCTAAAATGTTGATTGCTACATCGTCATAAGTCGAGTATACAAAATCGTTGATGTATGCGCCGAATAACCTGTATAAACATTTCGACCTTGTGCTGATACCTTCTCTGGTATGGGCGATTTTATACTCTTCTACTGAAGCATTTTGTTTTTCAAGCCACGATTGACTCTGCTGCTCGGTATTAATGTGGATTGTCTTTGTTTCTCTATCATCGCCTATAAAGATACCATCCTTCAATCTATACCTCTGATTATCCATACTCCCTATCACATCCCATCGTAGTGTAGTCATACATACGCATTTAGGTTCGTGCCAGGACTCCCTACATCCCTGTTAACATACATCCCGTACCATATCTCGCACACAAGTAAGTTCCACAGCACCCCATAATGCAGATCCAGTTTTGGGTTTGGAACCGCCCGTAGTATCTTCTCGATGTACTCCTTGTTGATGTGTCGCTCTTTCACAAGCGCCCCCTCACACAAAACATTCTCCGCCATCTCCCTTCCTTCCTTCAGGTACACGCCATACGTGCTGCTGGCAAAGCCCTGCTTCTTCTTCGTAAGAACCTCTCTCGGGAGCAGATCCTTCATCGCCATCTTGAGAATGTATTTTCCGTTCGGATCCTTTGTCTTTAGTGATGTCGGGATCGTGAACGAAAAGTCAACCAGTTCCGCATCAAGGAACGGCGCCCGGCTCTCGACCGAGTGAGCCATGCTCATCCGGTCGTCGACGAGGAGGAAGTCATCGACCATCTTCTCGCGGAAGTCTGCGAGCATGAGTTGATCCAGAAACGATCGGGAATCGTTGAAGAACGGTTGATAGAACTCACGTATCGGAATCAGTTCCTCGGTGAGCATGCTCTCACCGTAGATCTTCTCCAGGTACTCGCTCTGGAAGACCTTGTCCTGCGTCTGCGTGATCAGGTAGAGATCGGTGTTGCTGTTAATGCCTCTGATCATCTCAAGATAGTCAAGGTGACCATCCTCAACGACATTTCCATACCGGGTCTGGAAACTGACCAGCCGGTCGGCTATCTTCTCGAACTCAAGCCTCGTCTCATAGAGGGTTTTTTTCCGTATATCATCGATGCCACGGGCAAAATCATATTTGAAGATATACCCGCCGAATAGCTCGTCTGCACCAAGCCCGCCCAGTGCCGTCCTGACGTGCTTTCCTACCATCTCAGAGATGTAGAATGGATAGAGATTCCTCTTAGGTTCGTCGGCGTACCAGATCATCTTCGGATAGTCCCGGAGGAGGTGGTCGTCGATGGTCAACTCGTGATGATCCGTTCCGAAGTGATCTGCAACACGTTGCGCATCGCCGTTCTCATCGTTCGCATGGCCAAAACCCATACAGAAGGTCTTCGGTGGCTCATCCATCATCTGTGAAGCAAGGGCGACGATGGAACTGCTGTCGATACCCCCGGAGAGCATGAATCCGACCGGCACATCGCTCGTGAGATGCCGCTGGATCGATGCTTCGAGGTGGTTCCGGAGCACCTGCACATAGTACTCTTCAGATTCCGTTCCGGGCTCAAAGGCCGGCTCCCAATACTGCTGGATATGTATCTTCTGCTTCTGCAACGTCAGAACATGTCCGGGGAGGAGCCGCTTGATCCCCTTAAACATCGTCTTCTCGCCCGGAATGTACCGGAGATTAATGATACAGTGAAGGGAATTTGGATCCATCACAACAGGGACGCGTTTATACTGGAGGATCGATTTTATCTCGGAGGCGAAGAGGAATGTACCGTCATCGAGCAGCGTATAGTGGAGGGGTTTGATCCCGCACCGGTCGCGCGCAAGGAAGAGAAGATCGATGTTCGCATCATAGAGGGCAAAGGCAAACATACCATTGAAGAGCTGGACACAGTTGAGACCATACTCCTCGTAGGCATGCACGATGACCTCTGTATCGGTCTCGGTCACAAATCGATGGCCGCGCGCCTCGAGCCGCTCCCTCAGCTCTTTGAAGTCGTAGATCCTTCCGTTATGAACAACGGCGATCGAACTATCTTCATTGTATATTGGTTGGTTTCCGGTGTCAAGATCGATTATGTTCAGGTGCCGGTGACCCAGGGTGATATTCGCGTTGGTATAGAACCCCTCCCCATCCGGGCCCCGGTGAGCCATAATATCGCACATGCGCTGGGCAAGTGCCCTGTCCTCAAAGTTGAAGCCGATAATGCCGGACATTGGCAGTTTCCTTTATCAATATAATTGTGAATCTCTGATATACTTACCGAAAGTTTGACCGAGAGCGTTTGGTAGAATCATATATGCAGGGAAATTGAAGTCTTTTGTGTTTCTTACTACCTCCCTGCAGGAAAAGAGGATTGCTTTAGTTTCAATACTCATTCGACACCTTACAAACCTCTCGACAGCCCTTCCTTTTCCAGACCACTCCCCGGTGCCCGTGGCATAGCTCCGACGATAGTGGCCCATTTCACCTAACACTTCAGGTGTACCGTTGCCCCACGCGAGCGATCGGGCTATCTCCCCGGCATCTACTGTGAGATCGGGTGCTGGTTCTTATCCCCCCGCCCGATCCCCCTATACACTAATCCCGCGCCAATCCACGTATCCGGGTCCATCACCACGTTCCGCCCATCCACGATCACCGGCCGCGCACACCCGCACAACCCCTTCACCCGCGCGGGCACAAGCCCCCGGTACTCCTTGTGCCCGGCAAAGACCACCACCGCGTCCGCGCCGGCAAGCACCCCCTCGAGGTCCCGCGAAAGCCCGGGCGGGGCGTCCGGCGACGTCACCGGGTCCACCCAGGGATCGTGCACGGCAACTTCCGCACCGGCAGCGAGCGCCGCATCGCGGAACGGCTCTGCCGGCGTGTTCCTTGCGTCGTCGGAGTCGTTGATGAACGCCCAGCCGAGGAGGGCAATCTTCGAACCCGCGAGGGCCTTGCCCGCCTCTCCCAGCGCCGACTCCGCGAGATGCAGCATGTGCTCGGGCATGAAGTCGTTGACCCCGCGGGCCAGGGTGTAGAGAGATTCCCGGCCGGCCGGGAAGTCCAGTTCCTCACGCCCGAGCACCTGCACCCCCCGCTCCAGGTGGTAGGTGTCCTTCGTCAGGCAGTGCCCGCCGACCCCGGCGCCGGGCCAGAGGATGGCGCGGGTGATCCCCTCGCCCTCGAGCGACGCCACCCCGGCCCGGACGTCGTAGACGTTGATCCCCATCGCCTCGCAGTAGAGGGCGAGCTGGTTGATGGCCGCGATCTGGAGGTCGCGGAAGGTGTTCTCGGCGGTCTTCGTCACCTCGGCCGCGGTCGCGGTCATCGGGATGACCGTGCCGGCCGTGAGGACCGGCGAGTAGAGCTCCACGGCACGGGCCGTCGAGACCTCGTCGATCCCGCCGACGACCCGGTCGTGCTCGCGGATGTTCCTGAGCAGCCGGCCGACCATCACCCGCTCGGGGGCGTGGGCGAGAGCGAAGTCCTTCCCGGCGACGAGCCCGGACTCGTCTTCGAGAATCTCCCGGGCCATCCCGGTGGTCGTGCCGGGGGTGATCGTCGACTCGAGGACGACGAGCATCCCGGGCGTAAGATGCCGCCCAACGTTCCGGAGGCCCTCGATGAGCGGTGTGAAGTCAGGGAGGAGGTCCTTCTTGTCCTTAAACGGTGTCTGGATCGCGAGGGTCACCGCGTCGCACTCCGCGATCTTCGAGAAATCGGCGGTGCAGGAGAACTTCCCGGCGCCCACGACCTTTCCAAGCAGTTCTTCAAGCCCGGGCTCCTCGCCCTTGAGCGGCGACTCGCCGCGGTTGAGCATGTTGATCTTGTAGCCGGAAGAAGCGGAGTCCCGCTGGAAGCCGTAGACGTGTTCGAAGTGCGGGACGTCCGCAAAGAGCGCCGCCGCCGGGATGCCGACGTAGCCCATCCCGATGACGCCGATCCGGCGGATCGGGCCGCGTTTCTTGATGAGTGTTGCGAGGTTCTCGGTCATTGTACGCATCTTTGGTTTGTCTTCATGGTTGATATTCTGTCTTCTGCCACCCCCTTTTGCGGTGCAGGCAGGGATCCAGAGAGACCTTCGCCGGTCAAAGTGCAGATCCGGCGAAACTATTTATGTCCGCCATACAGAGTGAAATTGAATGAAACGATTTGTGGCCACTGCACGGGGGCGTGTCCAGCGGGTCGGCTATCGGGAGCATGTGTACGACGAGGCGTTTGAACGGAATATCTCGGGGTACGTGAAGAATCTCAAGAACGGGGAGGTCGAGATCGTCGCAGAGGGGAACGAAGAGGATCTCCGGGGTTTCATCAACGCAATCAATATCATACAAAGACCTATTGTAGTCAAATCGTTCACCATCAGGTGGGAAGAGGCAACCGGAGAGTACGCCGATTTTGAGATCATCCGGGGAGAGATCCAGGAGGAGATATTCGAGCGGATGGATTACGCCGGGAATGTATTGCACAGCATGGATATGAAATTCGACCGGATGCTGGACAAGCAGGATCAGGCCCTCCAGGTCGGCAAAGAAACCCTTCAGGTCAGCAAAGAGACCCTCCAGATCGGCAAAGAAACCCTTCAGGTCGCCAGAGAGACAAAAGAAGAGATTGTCGGGCTCCGGAGTGATACCAAAAAGCACCTTGACGACGAATTTGCAGAGATCAGGAAGGAGCTCGTCTCCATCAAAGATGCGCTTGCCCGGGCAGGCATTCAGGTCTGAGTAACTTCCCCATCCCACGTCAGGGCTGTGCGTGCGGTCGTGTTGGGGTTGAGGTTGCGCCGACTTCCTGTTCCTCGCTCATCCATAAAAGGTGTCCGGGTGCGAGGGGCACCACGCCACACCTGGTGACTTTTCTCAGCAACTCTTCAAGCCCGGGCCCCTCGCCCCTGAGCGGGGACTCCCCAGGTTGAACATCGTGATCTTGTACCCCTACGAGGGGGAGTTCCGCTGGAAACCGTAGACGTGCTTGGTACCCGGCACATCTATTGTATGCATCTCTGGCTTGTCTTCAGGGTTCAGATTCCCTGATGATCGCCGCAATTCGCGCGGCTGCATGCCCGTCGCCGAACCGGGCGGCGTGCTGCCGGCGCGCATCGCCGGCCGCATCAGCCTCTGCGACGATCCGGTCGGCATCCGCGCCGACGAGGACGTTCCAGCCGTCCTCCAGGGTCTCGACCCACTCGGTGTTCTCCCGCAGGGTCACGCAGGGCACCTCGAGGATGTAGGCCTCCTTCTGGACGCCGCCGGAGTCGGTCAGGACCGCCCGGGCGCCGGAGAGAAGGGCGAGCATGTCGAAGTAGGGGAGCGGCTCAACAACGCTGACGTTCGCGGCAGGCGCGATCCCGTACTCGGCGAACTTCTTCCTCGTCCGGGGATGGACCGGGAAGACCACCGGCGCATCAAGGCGGGCAAACGCATCCATGATCGCCCGGAGCGCGGCGGGATCGTCGGTGTTGCTCGCCCGGTGAACCGTGGCGAGGAAATACCCCTTTGGCGAGAGGCCGAGGTCAATGAGAGCCGTGGAGCGCTCTTTTGCAAGAGGGAGGTTCTGCTGGAGCGCGTCGACCATCACGTCGCCGGTGAGGTGGACGCCTGCGGTGACCCCCTCGGCCGCGAGGTTTCTGACGGCGGTCGCAGTCGGGCAGAAGAGAAGATCGGAACAATGGTCGGTAAGGACCCGGTTCACCTCCTCGGGCATCCGGCGATCGAAACTCCGGAGCCCCGCCTCGACGTGGGCCACCGGAACGTGCACCTTCGCCGCCGCGAGCGCCCCCGCGAGGGTCGAGTTCGTGTCACCGTAGATCAGGACGATCTCCGGCTTTTCTTTCCCGATCACCTCCTCGATCGCGGCGAGCATCCGCCCGGTCTGGACGCCGTGGCTCCCCGACCCGACCTCAAGGTGGTAGTCGGGTGCCGGGATCCCGAGATCGCGGAAGAAGACCTCTGAGAGGAGGTA
>Ga0208462_1002000_pt1 | contig 12091 bp, 10 predicted proteins | sample AD_SCU001_MetaG_FD_184452 | JGI IMG/M metagenome (GOLD analysis project Ga0208462, IMG submission 184452) | Active sludge microbial communities of municipal wastewater-treating anaerobic digesters from China - AD_SCU001_MetaG (SPAdes) (version 2) | ecosystem: Engineered > Bioreactor > Anaerobic...
GTTCTAGGTTTTGACTGGTGTTTGTGTCGTTTATTATTGTTGTTTCTTCTTCTGCACATACTATGCTTGTGCTTAGGATGATTGTTATACTGAAAATTAATAATAGAGTAACTGTTGTGTTTCGCTTGATCTTAACACTCCCATGTCCTATAGGTAATAATAACATATTTTCTGATGTTTTGTTCGTATGGTATAAGATCGTTTTGATAAGTTATATAAATGTTTTGGTTTATTTTCAAAAAAAAGACACGTATAGGGCTTTTAACAAGATTTAAGACATCATCAGAATCTTTCTGTTTTCACGATTATTATCAGATTCATTTTAATGTTATTTTAAACAAATAAACCTATTAATAACTCTTAATAATTAAAACCGACAACTAAAAATTCCTAAAAAACTAAAAACATCAAAATATAATATATTTACAAAACAACAACATTAATATTAATAATAAAATGATCAAAAAAGCTTATAGAAATCTTACATTTCTCACACAACATCCTTTTACCTCCTTGGTGTCCTAATGAAGATATTAAGTACTCACATCTCAACCCCTGAAAACAACGCCGAATGGTGGCGTATTTCTAATATAGCTAAAATTATGGGAGAAGCTGGCCATGATGTTGATTTAGTTCATTATTGTGGCAAATCCAAATACGATAATTTTAAAGAAAAAAATCAGTTTCCTAACGATAAATTCATTATCACATCCCAACTCGGTGTTTATTTCAAACATTTGAAGATTCTAAGAGAAAATAAATATGACTTAGTATATGCCAACACCGGTGCCGCCACCTTCTGTTCCTTATCTGGCCGGTTGACTAAAGTTCCATTGGTATTTGATATGCACGGTGATTTATTACAGGAACTACTTTTAAGATGCGGAAAAAGTATGAATCCCAAATTTTTAGCAAATTATCTGCTATTGAAAATCATGGATTATGCAAATCTAAAGGGTTCAAATAAGATCATATGTGTTTCTAATCGAATGATTGACTATTTGCACACTAATAAGGGCGTTGCCCTTGATAAAATGGATTACGTCACCAACGGAGTTGATCTAGATTTCTTCACTCAGAAAAACCATAAAGTACAGGAATTAAAACAAGAATTAGGTTTAGAAGAAAAATTAATATTTGGATACTTGGGTGGTTTTCAAAGCTGGCAAGGTGTTGAGAATCTTATAAACTCTGCCTTAACCATTGATGATGATGAAATCGCATTTTTAATTGTTGGAGGGCAGGAAAAGCCGGATAATGTAGCCAATAAAAACATAATCTTCATTCCCAAAATTAACCGACTAGAAGTTCCCAATTATTACTCCTTATGTGACGTGTTAATTCTACCACGACCTTCGCACCTGGCAACAGAAATGGCTGCCCCCACAAAATTTGCAGAATATACTTCCATGGGCAAACCTGTTTTAACATCAAATGTGGGTGACGCTGCAGATCTGGTAACTAAATATAATTCAGGGATTGTAGTTAAAGATAATAGTGTAGACAACATGGTAGAAGGAATCAACCAGTTTAAAGACTTAAACCCCACAAGCCTACGGAAGATGGGTAAAAATTCCAGGAAATTAGCTGAAACTGAGTTTGATTGGAGATTGGTGGGTAAAAATTTGTTAAAATCATTAGAAAAAATAGATAATACTCAAATAACTAAATAGTAAATAATTATTCCTTAGAATTATTCTTTAGGCTAATTACTCCCCTACTTAAACCACGAATTAGTCAACACTAGGGGATTAAAACTCTTGATCCTCCATTGTCATATATTCTTGATTCCCATTCTTTGATGAGAGTGTTCTTAGAGGTGGAGTTTGTAATAAATACAGGGGCAGTTAATTCAAATATAATATCTTTTTTGGTGTTATGGTAAGATAAATATAAATACTGATGATAACGGTAAGTGGGAACTTTTGTAAATTCCATTGAGTTGTTCCAATGTATAAAAGTCCTATTTTCTATGGTGAAATTATTTGCAGCCATTAACCTGAAACCGGTGACTTCATCTCCGTGGACCTTAATCAAACCCTGGTCACCATATGAACTCAAAAATTTGGCACCCAAAATATCCTGGTCATAAATATAAGTTTCAATTCGAGCATTGGAATTTTCATCAAAATAATGTGAAGATGGGATTCCACTGAGGTAATAATTAAAGTGTATTGAAACTGTAAACAGTGATACTATGAGTATTACCAATATAACAATGTCAATTTTTGGTTTTTTAAGCATTCTAGCAATTGCAATTCCACCAATCACAAACATTGGGGCTAGGAAAACTAAACAGGTAAGAAAGATTCGACTAGCACCATAAGCATTGGAGAAATAGGGTATTATAATAAATAATGCCAATAATCCCGTTGATAAAATGGCTCCAAGAACAAATTCAAAGGGTATATTTTTCTTGTACTTTTTAAATCGTTTAATAAACACTAAGAGAGCGTTATCTTTGTAGTTGTGAAACGTTTTATGCTCTAAAAATACTGCAACACAGCCTAAAACTGTTGCAAGTAGGCCTATGCCTATGATTAAGAAAACTGCGTCATTAACTATTACACTTATTAACTTTGGAATTGAATCAATTCCCATACCATAAACAGAAGGTATTGTATTCTCAAAAGTCTTATTAACTGCTGTTTTGGCAGTTTCACCAGCCACTGATCCACTACTTTTTGCTATCACCTTAGTCGCAGTATTCGATTGAGCTTTGGCAACAACAAAATACCAGAGATAAGAAAAGAGGCCTAAAACAGCCATCACATCAAAATTAATCAATTTAACCCTTCTTTCCAGGAGCAAATTCTTAAAAAAGGGGATTAATAGGATGGGAATGGTCATTCCCAGTGCTACAAATGCTGTAGAGTAGTGTGATAGTATCACTGATATCATAAAAACTAAAAACAGGATTTTCCTATTTATTTTTCCCAGATCTGTGTCAAAAAGGGTTAAAATAGCCAGGAATAGAAATATCAATGCAAATTCTTGCCGGATAAGAGATAAAAGTTCCATAAAATTCATCTGGAACATTACTAAAAATGCGGCAAATATTGCATATTTATTTCCCAGCAATTTTTTGGATATCAGATATATTATTAGAGGTATTATTGCTCCAATAAATCCGAAAACAACTTTATAGACGTATACTCCGGGAATGGATGTTAGAACGCTATAAATTGTGGGTAAAAGGTTAATGCTTAAACAGTTATTCAGAGTATTGCTGAATATGCTTGCATCCCAATGTAAATTAAGCATGGTATAGTTGAAACAAAAAAACTCCCAATGGTTGTCTCTTCCAATAAGATAATTGGAAGTTAATCCATGCATCAAAAAAAAGCTTAGACTAATCATTAGGATGGCAAATGGATATGTTGAGTTGGAGATCTTGTCCCGTAAACCAATTAAAACAATGAAATATATGGGGATTAAAAATAACATCAACAGTAAAATAGAATTATTATTGGTGGTGTTCATTAAATAAGTTCCGAAGAAGGTTAAAAACGGGAAGACCAGGGCGAAAAGCATTGGTGAAACATATTTATCCTTTCTATCCATATGAAAATTGAAAACTCTCTCTATTTCAAATTCCTCTTTATTTCTCAGGTAGGCAATCAATGCCAAGGATATCGTTAGCAAATTAAATGAAACAAGTAAAGGTATTAACGATAGTGGTTGGGATAGGAGAGGATATAAACTGTTTAAACCCAGTCCCAACAAAATTATGAATGATAAACTAAGCCCTATCCATAAAACGAATTTTTTTACAAATTCCAGTTTATTAAGATTCATCAGGATTATGATTAATAATCCCGGGACTATGGTGAAATAAATAGCGGGGAGGATTTCTCTGAAGCCCGGAACGTCTAAAATTATGACAATATCAGTAAGGAAAAGTAGTAAGATTAGAAGGATAAAGAAATTCTTTGAGTCAATGTTTTTTATTTTGCTTATCAATGATAGCATAACTAGTTCTCCATAAACATTAAATTCGTACTGCTGAATGTATGGTGTTGTAGTGGTTTTTCTATAGTTACTCCCCTACGTCCTAACCTATGATATATATAATAGAGTAATTCGTTCTGATTATTTCTGATAATAATTCATATATATTAATGTGTTTTTGGGAGGATTCAATAATAATAGGGGGATTAAGTAATTTTATAAACTGGAGGGCAGCACATTGGATTGTACTCATTTATCTGATATTTCTTTATATAGTTTTTCCAGATTTTTAATATGTAGGTTCATATCATATTTCTGGCTTGATTTAAAGGCTCCGGTTTCTAATTTCTCCAATTCCAGTGGATTTTCAACCAGATACTGGAGTATATCATGCAATTCTTGGATGTTGCCTGGTTCGAAGAGAAAACCATTAACATTCTCCTGAATTAGTTCAGGGATCCCCCCAATTTTACTACCAATCACAGGAGTCCCGTACTTGAAACTTTCATAAATAGCCATGGGAGAATTTTCATACCAAACCGAGGGCATAACGGTAATATTTGCATTTTCCTGGAGTGATGTAAGTTCATCACCCTCTAAAAAACCGTAAAAACTTATTCTATCATCTTTATCTGCCAGTGCTCTTAAATCCTCCATTTTTTCACCCTTTCCAACAATATGGAGTTGGATATTATCATGTTCCAAATCTTTAAAAGCATTTATTAGAACATCAACTCCTTTATGCCCAATAAGAGCACCAGTGTAAACAACATCGATTTTTTCATAGTTTTTTCTGGTTTTTTGATTGTGGGGGGTGATACCAAGGGGAAGCTTCATACAGGTTGATTCACCAAAGAATCCATTTTTATTAAGCATTTCTAAGACAAAATTGGATGGTGCTAAAACTAAGTCCGGTTTATTGGCAACAATACTTCTGGATAACTTCTGATACAATTTACAAATAGAGCGAGGATCATCACAAACTTCTCCATTAGCATGTAAAAGTGAAACTCTCCTGCACAGTAAGAGGTACTCATGCACTGTGAAAACAAATGGAATGTTCAAACTTTTTATAGCATCAAATGCAGATAAAGATATCCACGTGGGGGTGTGTATATGCACCACGTCAGGTTTTTCTTTTTTTAATATATTTTTTATCACAAAATATGCATGTAAATTCCATATATCAAGTGTATTCCATACTATTTTAGTTAATATGGATTTTCCTGCGGTATTTGTCCATGAATATATGTTTAATGGATAGAATCGGTAAACTTTGATTCCATTATCCACTTGGTGTGATGATTTTAATGAAGATAAACCATTATAAGGTTGGGTGGTGATAACCACGACTTCATGGCCCTTACTAGAGAGTTCTTCAGAAATTCTCTGGGCATATATATCTGCCCCTCCAGTTGCATAGGGGGGATATGTGTATATTATCTGACAGATTTTCATTTTTCATTTTCCTTTGATTTTACACAGATTTAATTCCCTTAAAATTTTTCACATTACTTTAGATCTTGTAACCTTCTAAACTCCTTAATACACCAATCTAAAGATGCTATCAAGTCCATTTTCTGCATTTCTCCATCGGAAATTTTCCGGTTATCTTGTATGTACTTCCTTTTGGCAAGTGTTTTTGGAATCCCTTTAATAAAAGCATAGTCACCTCTTAAAATAGCATTTATGAGGGAAAATTCGCCATGAATTAAGAATTGGAATATGCGAACCAGGTCAAATATTATAGAAATAATAAATCCCTTGATCATGTTTGCTAGTGAGAAATTTTTTATTATATTAAACAAGCGGTTCTTTTGAACGTTGAAAACTCTGAAAGGTGTGTCGATCTTTCCCCCAGTGCTCCCATACTTGTGGTACACAATAGACTCTGGTATGTAATAGGTTTTATGCCCGCGTAACCAGCATCTCCATCCGAAGTCCACATCCTCTAAATAAGCAAAGTAATCGTTATCAAAACCACCCATCTCCAGAAATAAGGACTTCTTCAGTAGCATTGAGCATCCTGAAGGGGAACCAACAAAGCGAACATTGTTGTATTCTGCTATATCCTCTTTGCCAAAATTCATATCAAGTCCGCTGCCCATGGGAGTAATCACGCCTCCAATGGTGTTCAAAGTTCCGGGTTCATCATAGAATAAAACTTTACTGGAATAGATATGGTTCTCTCCGTAGGTTTCTTTGGCCACCAATAACTCTTTTAGCCAGTGGGCATCGACTTTGGTGTCGTTATTTAAAAAAACTATGTAATCCCCCTGGGCTTTTTCAACTCCTAAATTACATCCCTCAGCGAATCCATAATTCTTCTCCAGCTGAAGAATCTTTATTCCCGGGAAATTATCTTTAACAAATTCAACAGAACCATCCTCTGATGCGTTATCAACAAAAACAATTTCATAATCATCAGATTCAATCCTCTGCAACGAGTTCAGGCACTCTTCCAGATGTATTTTCCCATTGTAGTTGGGAATAATTATACTCACCAGAGGATTAGAATTTTTCATTATACCACAATTTTTAGTATTTCTAAATAACTTTTCTTATCATTTAATGAAACCAGGTATGTATTTTTCATGTTTTCCCAGGAAAAATCCTAGAAAATCAATGAAATTGTATATGATTGCATAGGGAATTCCCAGAAACTTTTTTTCCCTTACTAAAAACTTCATCTCTTCGGTTACAAATTTAAATCCACGACCAAAAAATCCACTTTCACCTTCCAGGGCTATGTTGGAAAAAGCAGAACCATCCTGGAAGCGCCTTTTGAACAGTGAATGCAGAGAGTAATCATGCGAATGATATACAGTAGCCTCAGGCTCATAAACAATTCCATAACCTGCTTTCAATACTTTAAGAGCAAAATCTTTATCTTCAGACATTGGAACATCATCAGTGAACCGTACCTCATCCCAAACCTCTTTTTTAATAGCTGAACACACATCCGAGACATATATATAGTTAATATAAAATTTTTTGGGATTGTTGGCCACTTCTTTACTTAAAACCTTTTTTTCGTCAGGATAGAAATAGGAGTAAAAGAATTTATTTACATCTGCTGCATCAGGATTGGCAATTTGTCTCCCATAGGATACAGCTACTTCAGGATCTTTCAAAGGGTTTACTAGTTTTTCCAGAAGGTCATTATTTATGGGGAGAGCATCCTGTGTTAGGTAAACTAAAACTTCACCCTTGGATTTTTCAGCACCTAAATTACGGGTTCTGCTGTGATGGAATTCTTCGGGTTTTATTCTAAAAATTCTGGTGTTGTATTTTTCTAGAATCTCTAAGGATCCATCCTTTGAACCGGAATCGATAGCAATGATCTCAAAACTGCCACTGAATTTTTGTCTTTCAAGACTTTCCATCAAGAGTTCCAGCCTCCTACCTCCGTTTTTTATTAAAAGTATGATACTCAGGTCGAATGTCATCTAACTGACTCCTGATTCTGTTATTATCATCGTTCATTAATGATTGCAGTATTCATGTTAAAAATAAAATTTGAAGGAATAATATTGTTATCCGGCTTTTTATTTTGGTTTTTCGAGTAACAGCAGACTCAGGAACATTCCTGAAAATATGGTTTGAATACCCAAAATGGATAGGATCATGGCCAGTATTGCATTTTGAATTTCAAACAGTGCTCCAAATCCAACTGTGCTCCAACTGTTTATAACATTTAAACCAAGTATTATTCCTATTGCAAGGAGGAATACTCCCAGAATAAGCTCTTTTTCCAGTGAGTGATAGTTCATGACTTTGTTAATCAGGTTTGATTTACTGGAAAATCCATATGTAACTCCGAATGCCGCGAAGTATATCCATGATAGTAGCAACTGGTATCCAACCACGAGCATCAAACCGCCCAGGATCAGTGAGTGCATTCGGGACTGTCCCATTAACCATACAACTGTTGTTAAACTGACACCCAGTATTAACGCCACCACACCAGGTAATAGGAGGAAAGGACTTGGCCGGTAGAGCATCATGAAACGGAGGTGTCTCCAGCCATCTGAGAATGAGCTGAGTTTTGATTCTCCCTCACGAGGATAATATGTGATGGGAACTTCCACGATTTTTATATCCAGTCGTGATGCTTCTATCACCATTTCCGAAGCAAACTCCATTCCAGAGGTATGAAGATTTAATTTGTTCCATGTTTCTTTAGTCATGGCCCTCATACCACAGTGAGCATCAGATATTCCTGTAGAAAACAAAACATTTAACACCCAGGTCAGGAAAGGGTTACCAATGTATCTGTGCAGTGCGGGCATGGCTCCTTTTTTAATATCTCCCTTTAATCTTGAGCCCATGACAAAATCTGCATTTTCAGTCAGGATGGGTTGAATGAATTCAGTCATTTCATCAAAAGGATAAGTTCCATCGGCATCTCCCATTACAATAATATCACCGGATGCTTCGCTGAATCCCTTAAGATATGCATTCCCATATCCTCTGTTTTCTTGATAGACAACCCTTGCACCTGCTGCTTTTGCTTCATCGGCAGTGTTATCCTCGGATGCGTTGTCAACCACTATTATTTCGGTTTCAAATCCGGCATCCTTTAATTTTTTTATAGGCACTGATTTAACAGTTTTTCCAACAATTCCTTCCTCGTTGAGGGCAGGAATAACCACAGAAACTTTCATAATAATCACATTTTGTATAAGCTTAAATCTTAATAATTGCAATATTTACTTGCTTATTTATTTTATTAGCTTAAATTATAAGTCTTCAAATATAATTTATTGTTATATAACTTATTTACTTTTAATAATGTTTCTATACTTTTAAAACCGTCACCAATTTATTTCGCATACAATGAAATCATTATTTTCATACACCACTCTAGCAAATTCATTTTTTATTCGATTGATGTTAGAATGGATGTCCTGGGTGAAGTAGTGCAGTGAGAAAAATTCTGTATCAATAACACGCAGTGCAAGTGTTTTTTCTTCTGGAGATATTACCAGTCTTTTGTCATAAACCACATAACCGACATTTTTTTCCTTAAAAAATGATAATGTATGGTTATTCACAGATTTTCTTGATTTTTCTTCTACAGGAACATTGATATTAGTAGAATAATACTTAAAACCATTGCGAAAGGACATATTAGTTTCAGCCGCCAGGAACATACCAGTAAACTGGTTGGAAATAACAACGTAACGGCTGCTATTCCCATTTTCAGTGAACCATCTGGCCAGATCTACTTCCGACTCTGAGGGAGGGGCGGTTTGAACAAATCCTTCCTGGTTTTTAACACCGTAAACCCCAATTTTAGGGTTTTCAACAGTTAAAATACCACTTAATAATGCCAGACATACAAAAGCCACCACAAATACTGTATGCATTTTTTGGGATGATAATCTGCCATTATTTTTGATTTTTTGATAAACCTTGCTTAGGCCATATCCCCCCAATATTGAAAGGGGAATCAGGAGGTATATGAGCACCCGGTATGAAATAACATTAATCCCGAACCAGTAAGCATTACTCAGAAGGAACATGGTAACTATCCACACCAGTATAACCATGTCTTTCCTTTCGATATTTTTTGTATGCAGTTTCTTCACTATGGATATGCCACCAATCATGGAAAATATCAGTACTAAGATGCTCAGGTTACCCAGGTAACTGAATATTCCAATAGACCGATTTAGAGGTAGGGATGTGCTCATTCCAGTAATACTCGTTATGCCCTGTCCCAAAATATTATGAAATAGGGCGGGAGATGAAATTAAAAGATAAATGATACCTGCAAATATGGTTAATATAAGGGCCAGGAAGAATAATGTGAAATTCTTTAAAACGCTTATATTTCTAGTGAAAAAGATTTCTAAAATAGTTATAGCAACAATGGTTAATATAAGACATAGTGTGGCTCCCTGATGGGTTAAAATAACTGCCATTAATAGAATCCCACCAAAAAAGGCGGTTTTTAGATTCTCATTTTTTATAGATAGGTAGTATAGGCAAACTGCCAGGGGGAGGAATATCAATGCAAGATTTTCTGGAAGGGGTAAAATTATCCTACCCAGCAGATAACTGGACAAAATCATGAACCCTGCCCCGAGTCCGGCCAGTTCTCCGTAAAATTTGTAGGCTACATATGAAACTGATAAAACTATTGACATTGCAAACAATGGTTGCAGGAATCTGGCTACCTGGAAATAGTCCACACTGAGAAAACTGCCAATACCCGCTATCAAAAAATGGAAAAGGGGAGGGTAAGCTATTTTTCTGCCGATAGGGGCATTTAACTGAGGATCAGTTAGGATGAATCCATACTGGGTGTAAACCTGGGCGTACTGAATATGGTAGAATATATCCCATCCCAGGGGCCAGTAATATTTAATTGTTGGGATCAAGGCTATGATGAGCGCTGCTAAGGCTGGTAATGCTATTATGTACTTTTTATTTAGTTCAAAATTCATTTGGACCATTGTAGTTGTTTAATGAGGATTATTAGTTTTAATAGATTATTTATTTTTGGAAAGCTTTATTAGAGGTTATTATATTTAAGGAGCTCCCCTATAAAATAAGAAGTATGCTACAACCATCAAAATAATAGCTCCCAGTATGGTGATCATGACCATGCTCTTATCATTTCCGAAGATAATAGGGATAGGGCCAATCAGTATTACTCCACCAGTGCTAACTTTGGTGTTATCATTATCTTTATTATGATTTTTTCCTGAGGATAAAAGGGCTGTTCCTAAAAATGTTAGCAGCACACCTGCAATGACAACCGCAATTCCAATAAAAATCAGGGTTTCTCCCTTGATCATGTAATTCCTCTCCAAAATTTTATATTTTGATTAAATACATTCTAGTGTAATATGACTAGATTTAATCAATGGCAATTTATTGTGATTAAAATGTAGGTTATTTTTTAGTTGCATACTATTTATTCGGTTTTCAGGGTTTATCCTCCAAGTTAATGTAATATTCAAATTCATCATTCTTTTGGTGTCTTTTTAGTATTTCAAGTGATAACATTAATTCCAGGCATTCTTCAATCGGGGGGTTTGTATCGTCCTTTTTGCTATCTGCAGTGATAAACAACCCTTTTTCTTCTTGGTCTTCCATCAACTTTTCAAGGGATTCCCTATTAAGCCCGGAGTTCGATTTGCATAGGATATTGTATACCTTCAAAGAGTTTATTAGCTTTTCATGAATTGCTTCTTCAAGTTTCAATTCTTCAATTTCGCCTTTTATTTCCTTAGCCAGAGATCTGACACTGGAAATCTCATTGGAAGGAATGATTAGTGTTACCTTTATTTCTTCTCTGAGAAATGAAGTATCACGAGAGATTTGTAGGCTGTCCTTTTGAATGATCAAACCACCCACATCATCAACATGTTCAACCAGGAGATCGTATTTGTACAATCCTCCACTGAAGAGCAAAATTTTGTACATATGAATACACCCGTATCAATTCATGTATACATACAATCAATTAATTCATTCCATTAAGTGGTAAATAAAATTTCCCAGTATTATTATTCCCAGTATAACTCTCTTCAGTTGGATTGAATTAAATTTTTTATAGCAAATTAAATGAAAAAGCTAAATTATGCACTGCAATATTAATACCAAAAAAACAGGAAGGAGTTCATTGGATAAATAAAATAAAATTTGAAATTTGATATAAGTTTATCGATTTAAATGGATTTTATCAGGGTTTTGAATTGCTATTGCTGTGTTTTGTCCCAATTCCTCAATTAATATAACCCAATCCGGGTTTTGGTGAACATATTCCAGATTTAACTTCCCGCAGACTTTATTTGGGATTTTCTCAATCAATTCACTTAGAGACTCATGATATTTACTTCTAATTTCACATTCTACTGTGAAAGATTTTTTTTTGGTTATTTTCCTGGATGCGACTTCTAGTGCAGTATCAATAATTTGGTCTGAGACTGACGGAACAATTGCATCGATGGGAACTGCTTTTTTAATAAATTGGGGGGATGATTTATTCAGTTGTTGTATTACTTCATATGAGTCTTCAATTGCCAGATCCAGAGTGACTACATCGTAAAATTCGGTTTCTTTAATATAGTACGATTTCAGATTTTTTAAGGCTAATTCAAGTTCGTTTATTCCATCTATTTCT
>Ga0208462_1002005_pt1 | contig 12077 bp, 6 predicted proteins | sample AD_SCU001_MetaG_FD_184452 | JGI IMG/M metagenome (GOLD analysis project Ga0208462, IMG submission 184452) | Active sludge microbial communities of municipal wastewater-treating anaerobic digesters from China - AD_SCU001_MetaG (SPAdes) (version 2) | ecosystem: Engineered > Bioreactor > Anaerobic >...
AAGTGAGCGCCTGAAAAACGCCCTACCATTCTCAAAAACCATCTAGAACCTAAGATCCACACTCTTTTGAGTAAAGGATATTTCTTAGAACCCCGTTAACGGAAAAAAGCGGAAGACTTATCGCTTCTTCTTCTAACCGTGGATCTACGATAGCCATGAGGGAAAGTCTTTCGGCAGTTCAGTCGTCTTTCAGGTCTGTTTTCAAGGAACGAGATGATGAAATCCGGGGAGCGCTCCTTGGAATACTATCCGGAGAGCACGTCATCTTCCTAGGACCGCCAGGGACGGCCAAAACGTACCTGGCCAACAACATCTGCAAGTCGATTGAGGGGGGCACGTTTTACTACTATCTGCTCACCCGCTTCACCACGCCCGATGAAATATTCGGCCCTCTTTCGCTGAAAGCCCTCGAACAGGATGAATTCCGGCGCAATATCGAAGGATGCCTGCCGACCGCGCACATCGCCCTTCTCGATGAAATCTTCAAGGCGAACAGTTCCATCCTCAATAGCCTCCTGACCATCCTGAACGAGCGCAAGTTCCACAACGGAAAAAGTATTCTGGATATTCCGCTGCTCTCGGTCTTCGGCGCATCAAATGAGCTTCCCGAAGAAGATGAGAATCTCGAAGCGCTTTATGATCGGTTCCTGTTCCGCTACGCTGTCGACTACATTCAGGATGAAAGGAACTTCTTCGAATACCTCACCGGAAGCAGTGATGGGTTTACACCCTCTACAACACTGTCAATCCGGAATATCAATGCCATCCGGGAGAAGGCGCAGGACTTGCCTGTTGACCCGGATGTTCTGGACAGCATTTTAGCGCTCCGGAAGGAACTCCAGTCGACAGAAATCAGTATCTCAGACCGCCGATGGAAGAAGATCCTTCAGGTGCTGAAAGTCGCAGCCGTGGCAAACGGGGATGCGAGCGTCAACCGCACGATGCTCCCCCTGCTCCAGCATATACTCTGGACGGTTCCCGAACAGCGAGAGCAGATCAGGAAAATCGTTCTGGATCTGGCTGTATCTGGTGGCATAAACACCAATCAGCTGAGTGAGGCAGTAAGCGACTTTGATAAAATAAGTCAGTCCGTCGAATATTCATATGATACGAGTCAGAAACTCCCACAGACCGTAAATTGTAAAGATTGCAACAAAAGATTCAGTACAGTCTGGGATTTGATCGAACATAGCGAAAAGAATCCTTCTCATAAGTATTACGCAAATTCAAACTGGCAAACATATAACGTGAAGGACATGCTCGGCTCGCTTGGAATAAAACCAAGCACGATAGACCACTCGAAATACAAGATGCTAATGCGCGAATATAGCGAAATTTCGGAGAGAAAAAACCGATTGAAGCAGTCATTGGAAACCGAAACGGCGGACCTGAAGCAGCATCTTAGCGACAATATCTGGATCTCCCGAAAGGATGTCGACGAAATAATACTCAGACACGAGGAGAAGACAAAGGAGCTCTATTCACTAGAAGAAAAAATGGCAAATATCGAGAGAAACATTGAAAGCAAGCACAAATCCTGACCGTGCTTCACAGAGACATACCCATGACGCTATCGGAGATAAGAGGTAAAACTGCCTTCAAGCAAGCGTGAAGAGCATGGCTGAGCATTTTGTATCCGGACCGGAGTCTCCCTATGAGGTGAACCGGCTCTCACAGATTGTGAGAGATGATCTGAATAGTGTCATTTCGGTCCCCCGCACTATCCCGCGCCGGATTCGTGAAGATATCGCAGAAATATGTGCATCGGAACTTCTCCTCGGAAAACATTACGATATTCGGGACTCCCGGCGTTTCATAGAGCGATTTGGCGTGTTTTACCCAATATTTCTAAACCTTAAACGGAATAGCGCTTGGTCAGACCTCCGGGACCTTGCCGGAAAAAGCCCCGTCGCAGGCATTCAGGCCCTGAAGGTCTTCCTCGAAAAGACGTTTGACATCCTTGACCGTTTTCCACACTACGCTCCACAGCTGAAAGACTCTGTTGACCAGTCATTGCAGGATGCGCTGAATGAGTTTTCCGGACTGTTTGAGCAGACACAGGCACTCTGGGAGAGCCCAATACCAGAACGAAGCCCTCAAGATCCCCCACAAACTGCGGAACCGGATTCTGATCTTGCGTCGCAATTCGAGGCTCTCCTGCAGAGCCTTAACGAGCTGCAAAGTGTGCCCGACTCTCTGAGGATGCAAAACTTCTTGAATGATGTCTTACGAGCCAGACTTGATCTGCAGGATTTCATTCAGGCAGAATCTGCAACGGCGGAATCACCAAACGAAAAAGCAGATTTAGAAGTCCTGTCGCAGTATGCAGAGCAGTTCGCTCATGAGTTTTCCTGCCTTCTCGAACTCACTGCGGGTGAGGAAGGACCCTCCCCTGCAACTGCCGAGGGAAGTATGGACGTTGCCGAAGGGGGGTCGTCAGAGCCTGAGCCGGGTGGGAGTGGTGACAGTACTTCTCCAGGCACGACACCAGCCCGAAAGGCCGATGAGGCACAACCGCCCGACGATGGCCAACCATCCCTGCCCTCATCGGAAGAGCTGCAGGATAAGATTCTGGACGATCTTACTGAAACCATCTCCGGGATTCTCCAAGCACTCAGATCCCCCCAGGAAAGCGTTTCAGAGTCAGGCAGTCCACAGGAAGGATTGGTTGAAGGAGTTCTGGAGTTTACCGGAAGTCCGGACTCGAACGAACTCCTCCAGACAATCCTTCAGCAACAGCTGAATCCTGCAGTGGACGCTGTCTTATCCACTCTGCAAAAGAACCTTGACGCGCTTGAGATACTCACCCAGCTCTTCCCCGGAAGACAGTGGGATTCCTCACTGAAAGACCTTCACAGGAATTACATCGAAAACCTTGAGCGCTACGCGAAAATTGCGGAGGATAGTGAGGCACTCAAAGACATTGTCGACCAACTCGGACGCATCGAGATGGAGTACGGTTCGAGGAAGACAGCCGTATCCCCGCACGGGAAGACGGAGATGCACTCCATCACTTATTCATCCGACATTAACCGCCTTCTCCCAACCGAAGCGGTTAAACTGCAGCATCCAACCCTGAAGTTGAAGTTTGCCGCAGATATGGCGGAGAAAAAGCTTCTGACCTATCAGCTACGGGGGAAGTACTGGGTTGGCGGTCCGCCTTCGGCCAGGAAAAGGGGGCCTGTCGTGGGGCTGGTCGATACCTCCGGGTCGATGTGCGGTTCACCAGAGACGATAGCAAAAGCCACTATCCTGGCCATCGCCCGGAGGATGCTGCAAGAGGAGAGGGACGTGAAGGTTATCCTCTTCTCATCACAGAATCAGCTGGAGACAATAGATCTTACGAGTAAGAAGAGGATGGCTAAAGAGTTCCTGGAATTTCTCTATCGGACATTCGGCGGAGGCACGGATTTCAATACCGCCCTCAAAGCGGGAATAAAGTCCCTGAAAGAACCACACTTCAAGAGTGCTGATCTGCTCTTCATCACCGACGGAGACTCGACAATCTCGAACAGGGCACTAATCGAGGAGTGGAATTCACTGAAAGAGGAGCAGGACGCGCGGATATTCTCACTGATTATCGGGAACAGTACCGCGGGCGGTCTTGAGCAGGTGTCGGATGAGACCTACGTTATGCAAAGGACCGACACTTGGAGTCCGGGCAACAGTCCGACTCATCTGATACAGCATATCTCGAAAAAGCCCCGGTGAAGAAGAAATGGCCTTCATGATCTGCAAACACCTTCCCGCGATGTCATGCCGCGCGGCTATTCCCCGGATTGTATTCAAGGATTAATTCAGCGATATTATTGGAATCAGAGGCCGCATAGGGGTCGCGCCTTGGCATGGAAGAGGCCGCGGGTTCAATTCCCGCTCGGTCCATGTTTGCTTTTGGGAATGTTTTATTGTGGGTTGAGTCCTGGGAATTGCGATTTTTGTCGATGCGTTGAGGGGTTTGTTGGTGTTGCAGATCTCAGCTCCAAAGGTAATGTGGAATCCTCTCTTTTTAGATATCCAATCTTGGGCAAGTCATCTCTAATACACGTCTGGAGAAAGAGAGATGATCACGGAATTACCCGCTCTTCTTGGAGTTTTCGCTGAATCTTTTTCCGTCAGTTATTTGATAAATGACTAAAGGAGGGTATACTAAGGTTTAATCCTCTTTTAAGGCCGCAATATTTACTGTCTGAGTCTCCGATATATTGGTTAAGCCAGAAATGATCGCTTTAATCTTCTTCTGTGATTGCCCCTGCTTTAGTCCTTTCGTTAGATGTTTGATGGTAATTCGATCCTTCCCTTCCAATGCCAACTCTAAGGACTTAAAGTATGTTGACGGCCCAAGAAACACAATTTCTTCAGCCATTGTAAACTCCAGATACTGAGGTATTTGGCGTTTAAGTTTTTGTGCAAACTCTTGATATTCTGCTTTAGTTTTTATTGTCACGTCGTAATTTGGGTTGATAGATCTATCGGGCCTAATTAAACCATATTTAGCCGAGAGAATAAACCAGGGACTATTTGAGAGTTCTGCATACATGCGTTTTAGTAAAAAGGATCTTCCCGAATAGGCATCCTTTGCCAAACACTTTACTCCCTTGTTCTTCTGTTTCCCACAGGATATTACTGTAATCTGAATGGGTTTTGTTGGATTAACCTCTCTTTGATCTCGTTTTACGATAACTTTAGTGTTTAAAGGTGAGATATGATGTTTTATCTTCTCTGCAGTAGTGTTAATCGGGTCACATGAAGCTGTGACACCACTGAGGGGCGATAATATATTTGTCTCAATAAAGCACCTTGTTTGATATATGCGGTGTACATGGTGGCACCTTGGATCTTGGTACTTCTTCTTATATTGAAAAATCCATCCCTTATAATCAGCGGCATCTGCCCCAATACTCTCTAAAAACTCATGTCTTTTGGGATTGTAAACGCCTAAACAGAACACTCTATCATCAGGCCATTCACATTTTATTGCTTTTACTATCTCAGCGATTTGTTCCCTATTCGAGGATGCAAACCTGGCAGTATTTTCTTTCTTGGTTAATAAACCTCCAATTGCAATTTCTTCGAACCCCATTCTCTTTAAATTTTCATAGCACCTCAGATAATCACTTAGAGACTTACCTTGAGCAACACCGACCAGTTTAAAGTTGCATTCAAGAGAAGAGTAAGTGTTCATTGCGACTTCAGCACTATCTACCGTTCTTTCCCAATCTCCAAGTACATCGAGCATTATCCCCCTCTCGATGTTCATTTGGTTGTATCTTTCAAAGAGTTCTGGATAATTTAGAATAGCGCCATTTTTTGTAAAAACTCCGCTATCAGCGATTTTTGTAATACATGCTCTCACTAATTGACCCTTGGTACATCTTTGAAAGTCACCGTCAAAGGGACACATCCCATCAACAACACCACAATATTCTAAGTCTCCACAAGGGAACTGCGAAGCCATTGCACGGAAGTTTTCAGTCGTGCAAGCCTGGAGCATGAGACCCACCTTTACGGGATGCCGTTCGAAAGGCAGACCTGCAAGTATTCTTAGGCTCATCGGGCGGTCAGCTACAAAATGGGGTGTTATTTGCGAATGGGTCATGCGCCGTTATCTCTATTATATTCGGTTGCCGCACGAATAATCCTCTCGTTTGTATTATATGCCGCGGCGGGAATTGGGACTCCTTTTAAGCCTGTAGCATCGTGACTTATAACTAACCAATTTCCAGGTCTAAAGGTAAAAGTCGGGCTTAACTCCTCTTCTCCTATCCCAAACGCTTCTGCAACTTTATCTCGATCATATTTTCTTGGTAATTTACTGATAAAGTAGGTATGGAGATTACCCATTATTTGGGTATCAAGCATTGAAACCCTTTGGGTTGAAATTCCAATACCTAAACTGAACTTTCTTCCTCGCCTTGCAATTGTTATACAGGTTTCTTTAATACGTTTGGTTATATCGTCATCAACATCTGAGGGGATAAAAAGATCTGCCTCATCTAATAATAACACTGTAAATGGCTCGATATCTGTACCTGTCGCTCCCAGCCGTCTTGATTCATACAGTTCATTGCCAAGAACCGAGCAGAACTCCTTAAGCAAGAGATCACGTCGGCCCGTGATTATGACTATTCTACTTCTATCGTAAGAATTCAACTCACTAATAATATCCTCAAAAGACATGATGGCGTCTATAGGGATCTCCTCTAGGCTACCCTGATATCTTTCAAGTGAACGGCGTGTTCTCTCGATAACCCCTACAACTGCACCTTGATTGTTTTGAGGGATTCTTTGAATTGGGGTCCGGATAGGGCTATTGAATTCCCCATCCAAGAGAATGGCACGTTGTAAGCTATCCCTATTTATTGGGAGATTTGCTACTGCGCTTGTCCAATTCTCCTCAATTTGTCTTAACGCCTCATGCCCGGCTCGACTTATTTGGCCAGGTGTTTCTTTTCTTAATTCTGCCCTAATTAATCCCGAGAGGGATCTCTCGGGAAATGCTATTGCAGTCCTAGCCAGAGCATTGTGTAACCCAACTCGGATGAATTCTTGGATGTCACCTCTTTCACGCAGTTCTGACGGCAAATGGATTTGACGGCGGAGTAAATCTATATCACTATCATTTGGTTGAGTTCTCTCTTGATGGAGGTTAGCTATAATCGACCTGGGAAGGGAGTCCGGTCCAACATGGATATATCTGAGGCACTCTGGTTCATGGACGAATTTGTCAATGAACAAACTCAAGTATTCGTCGTTAGGATCGATAATCACTATGTTGATTACGTTGGGTCGCTCGTTTACTTCACCCTCCGCTTCGATATCTTCAGTACCTTCTGCTAGACTTAACGGGATGAGCGAATTAACTAGTGATGATACAAAATTCGACTTTCCAACACCTGTAAAACCAAAGATTCCAAAATGTGTTGTCAACAGTGCCCGGTTGTTTAGTTTCACATTGATTGTGTCAAACTTTTTGTGAGTGAGGTGAGATTCTGGTTGGTCGCCCATCTGGTAATTGATTATTGCATCCACCATGTCTCGACTTAACGGTCTAATCTCAGCCCCAACCATCGGGAGACTCCCCCCCTCATCAAGTGAAGGGAGTTCATCTGAAAGGTCATCATAGGCAAATTGCCATCCAGTAGAGACGGCTTTACATGATATCGTCGTTGTCGCTTGAAGCGGATTATCCCTCTGATTTTCCCAATCTTCCTTAATAGATCGCATGGATTCAAAAACGTGTCCCGGATATGCTCCTAGACCCTCAGCTGCAAAATGAATGGGGAGAACTTGAGTGAGGGTTAGTACAGAGTATGTTTTATCATGTTCGTTGCCTGTAGTGGTATAATTCTCAACTGCTATCAAGTCCCCAACCTGAAGCTGATTTAGTCCATATCTTGTGTACTGGCACCCTAAATCAAATTCAAACCGCCCCTGCTCATCGGGGGTAATTCTCAATAAAGCGCTTCGAGCTCTGTACAAACGTGTATCATCAAATGGAGATACCATATTATCCACCTCTTAATTGCCGTAATGTCCGGTGTAATGGATTAGCGCGGTTTAATCGCTCAGAAGAGTAAAGCATTGGCTCGACCATCTTTAATACTGATTTTGCTCCTCTATCAGCATGATGCAATGGATCGGGATAGCCAATTACCTCGGGAAAAACGTTCCGTGTAAGTACAGACAGCAAATAGATTACATATTCCTGCTCTCGATTTCGTACAGAGGCATCGTGGAAATAAAATGGCTCAACTGTACCCAAGTCTCTATCACCGTGGGTAACATGCACTCTTTGTGGTATATCATGCGGATGTACAAGCCGATCAATAAAAATGACATGCCCCATCGAGGGTTCCATCGGAGGTTCTCTCTTTAAGTGAAATTGAACAAGAGTCCTCATTACGAGATTTGGCTGGACAAGAACATCACCTCTGACTCCCTGTAGCGTGGGTTCATCGGCCACCCATTCCCTTCTCATCCGCAATGTCATGAATACACCATCAAACTCTGTAGATGCCCATGGTCCTCGTAGATTCTCATCGATGTATGGCAATCTCTCAAAAGTGAGCCGATCAGTACTAGGAATACGTCTGGGTATGAAATTGAAGATGCCCTTGTGTTTCAGAACACCGAAATAGTGGTTAGTATAATATGTTGAGGCAGAGTCTTTAACAACCCCAATTAACATTACTCCATTTCGCCAGCAATTTTCGATAGTTAATCGAAGGCCAATGGCTAAAAGAAATGAGATCTCATCTGTAGATAGGAATCTTTCCCTTGATCTGCCTTCCTCATCTGTTTGCGTATATAGGAGAACTGAAGGATCTTTGTTAACAAAGAATCGATCACAAAAATACTCATACATTCTCCGTATTTTCTCAGGAGAATGAGCGTATTGCGAGTTTAATGTAAGCAAGTTACCTTCTTTCGTTACAAGCGCATCTCTTGCGCTTTGATGTTTTCCTCCATGTCTATCGTTTGAGCATCCATATTTACCGCATTTCCAAAGTAGCGCGATTTGAGTTTCAACAACTGACTGTTCTAAGCCCACGTCTCGTGAAAATTCTCTGATATCTAAAGTATGTTCGGGCGATTCGAACAACTTAGCTATTGCCCTTTCCCATAACCTGTGGGCCTTCTTTGAGGGGACATCTAGATCACGGTTCCAAGGTTTTGAATAGCCTACCAAAAGATCTGGATACCATACTCTTTCGCCTGCAATTTCGGTACCCGCAAACCTCAGTTTTCTAACATTCGGCGTCGCATTTGCTAGAACAGACGATAAAGAGTGGTCCCAGAGAAGTATGTGTGGATGATCAACATTAGATGCGCCCCGATATAGCAGGAATACTTCTGCGAGTAACATTAGTGAAGTATCCAAACCCGATAGGGATACTCTCTCTGAATCACTTACTACAAATCTATCCTCTGGATCGATCATAGTCAACTCTTCAGGACTCAGAGGCAGATATGCGACTAAACTTGAATCGTCCTCAGGTTCTGATTCTTCATATTGAATAACAGGTGGTGTGTCCTGCAATCCAAGCCTGCCTTTGACGACATATGCCCCGCCATAAAAAATGACTATGTCTGTAGTCTCTACTTTTTTACATGTCCCATCGACCGCCCAAAAGCGTAATGAATTATTTCTGTGCCTTTGCTGGAGAGCCCGATGCATTTCTCGCCTAAATGCCTCACTTTCAAAGCGATCTGCGTAACATATGACGTGATCTTTTAGAAATTCGTCGTAAAATTGTTCCAATTCCTCGGTTGAGTCAAGGAGAGATCGCTCCAATTTAGTACGGGTTTGTGATAGCGCCCTGTCATAAAGGGAAAATACGTCAGAAATTGTTGATCGAGGGGGCATACTTACCGAAAAGGTGATAAAATTTCCGTACTGATTAATCTTCCGTTTTTGCTTTTTGACTTGAATGATAGTAATCTCTATTGGGAAAATGTTCTTATTAGATCGGCTTAAGTCCAAGCATTCCAGAGTGACGAATATAAATATCTGGACTGCGATCTATTTTGATATACAAGGGCTTACATCTTGACAATTCCTAAAAGACTTCCATTCGACATAATGGAAAGAAAATGCATATTCTTTGTCGGCGCTGGCATGTCGATAGAAGCGGGTTTACCTAGTGGAAAAGAACTCGCTTCAATATTATACAAAGAACTGTATCCTCACGACGTAACTCCTGATGAATTGAGTCTGCCAGGGATCTCTGAGGTGTATGTGGAGAAATTGGGGAGAAATCGACTTGAAACTAAAATTAGGGCTGCAATTGTTAATAGATTAGATGACGCAGACCCAAAATCGTATCAATTGCTTGCACAACTCAAGCCTTGTCCAGAAATTATTATTACAACAAACTATGACTCACTAATTCAGCAGAGTCTTGGAGAAGCAAATTATACTCCAATATTTGAAGATGTAGATGCCGAAAAACACACGTCGGCAAATACAAATTTATATAAAATCCATGGGGATATTGACTATATTTCAAAAGCAATTATCACAGAAACTGACATCAAAATGTTTCAATCAAATCATCCAGTATTGTACCAAAGAATTTTATCCTTCTTTACATCGAAGCCTGTAATTTTCTTGGGTTTCAGTCTCCAAGATAAACATATTCAAAGTATCTACCGAGAATGTTGTGCAATTCAAGAAAGAATGCCTCCAGCATACATTGTAGATCCTAATGATCTAGATCATCTAGGTGAAATTAGCCCGCACATTCAACATATCAAAATGCCCGCTTACGACTTTTTGGAGGCATTATTGGAATCTCTTTCGGAGAAGTGCTATAATACGATGCCTCTGGAGGGGCTACATGATCCAAAAATGTCTATTTATAATCCATTTTCAATATACAGCACAGAATATTTCCCGGAGAATAATTGGGAGGATATGTTAAATAATACATTTATTCCCCCTATGAACTTTTCATTAATCCTCGAACCCGGTAATACAATTATTGAGGGTCATCGTGGAAGTGGTAAGTCAATGATATTAAAATATCTCTCTTTTAATGCCCAAATTAAGCGTGGATTTAGCAACCCTTGGGACAAGGACAACATTGGCATCTATCTGAAATTTAAACCCTCAATTACTTCGACTACAACGAGTTTCTTTTTCAAGGGCGACCCTTCGCGGGGATGGATAACTTACTTTATGACGTATGTTAACCTCCTCCTTGCAGAAGAAATTCTTTCTGTTGTCAGAACAGGGATGTTGCATGATATATTTTCAATTGATGAAGTATCGTTCGTTAAAGAAATCAGAGGGTTGTTTTTCCCAGGTAACCACGAATCCAATTTTGGAGACAATTCTATAAATGATTTAATCTCTACGTGTAAACGAACTCGCAATAAATTAGCAAGTGTTCATGAGAATTATCATGATCTCCCGCCGGATTTTTTGGAACAATTGATTGAAGCGATAAAATCCTATGGGAATGGTCTAGATGGTAAAAATTTCTTTATCTTACTCGATGAATATGATAATTTTGACGATCAACAAAAGCAGGTTGTGAATACGCTCATTAAAAATCGCTCATTTAGTTACAAGATTGGTGTGAAACTTTTCGAAATGACCTATAGTGATATTAGCGGCAAAAAACTAGAGAAAAATAACGATTATACCTATGTAAACACAGATCGATTTGACCAAGCAGGGGACGGAGACGCTTATTTACAATATGAGAAGTTCATTAGAGATATTGCAAACAGGCGTTTAGTATCGTATGGTTACAAGAATAATATTGAAGAGCTTTTCCCCTGCCAAAAAGATGAACAAAAGAAAGGATTTGAACACGACGATTACTCTGGATTCGAGAATATTGTTAACTTATCATCTTGCATTGTCCGCGACTTCCTTGAATTATGTAAGGATATGGTCTACTATTCTAATCCTTGGATTATTAACGGAGAGAAGAGAGAAAAAATTGATCCGGTATCTCCAAATCTCCAAAATACCATAATAAAGATTCATTCAAATATTCATTATGATTTAATCAAACAAATTCCTGGAGTCGATTTGACATCAAAGAAACCGAAATCTGAAAATGTAAGGTTATTAGTTGACAACTTTGCAATTATTTTCCAAAGGATATTAATGGGCTCCACACAAAAAGATGAATTCAGAACCGTTTCCGGGTTCCAAATTAAAGATGTATCTAGACTCAAGTCTACCGCTCAAAATGCACTAACTGAAGCGTGCTCTCACAGACTTTTACAGGTTCCTCTGAATCCTAGACATCCACAAGCTCCCTCTGAATATGTATTGGGTGATAGATATCGATTCCACAAGTTGTTATGTCCCCGATTTCGTCTTTCACTTTCCGAAAGATGGCCTAAAGAAATACATTCTGAGGTTCTGAATGAATTATTTGAGGATCCAGATAGGGTTGTTAACGATGTCACAAAATACTTCTTGAAAAACATTCCCCTGTCATATAGAGAATTGCGATTAACCCTCTCTTCCATCAAGGATTTGCACTTTCGTTCCGTCACTGCTGAGCCGTTTCCTTCCTGAACTCTTGCCTTTAGAGGTTCTTTTGGATTTTCTC
>Ga0208462_1002014_pt1 | contig 12033 bp, 9 predicted proteins | sample AD_SCU001_MetaG_FD_184452 | JGI IMG/M metagenome (GOLD analysis project Ga0208462, IMG submission 184452) | Active sludge microbial communities of municipal wastewater-treating anaerobic digesters from China - AD_SCU001_MetaG (SPAdes) (version 2) | ecosystem: Engineered > Bioreactor > Anaerobic >...
GTGCCGGGCCATCCAGAGGAAGGGGCGGCCTTCCGGTTTACACTGAAGAGAGTCGCGCAGGACGGGTGAACCCGGGCGCACGGTTCGGGGGCGGGCCGATGCAGCCGGCGGGGAGGCACGGAAGGGGTGTTTGCCGGGTATCGGGAGATGCCTGCCTCCGGCGTTGCAGCTCAAAGAAACGCCGGGCGCAGGAGCCCCACCTCACGGGTTTTGCAGCGCTGCATGGGCTGCGTAGATTCTGGTAAGATTTCGCGTGAAGGAGTGCGAAACAAGAAATGGAATGGATCGTTACCACGAGGGCGACAGCCTGGCGAGGAAAACGGATACCCCCCTCCCGAGCTGCCGCAACAGGGCAACAAGAAGAACGAACCGGGTTTTCCAGACCAGCAGGCCTATCATATCCAACCGGCATATGAACTTCTCATGAGCTCGCCCGCGCCCGATGGCATCTACCGCTACTGGGGAAAGTACAACACCGATGACGGCCTTACATGGCACCTTCTCGCCTACCATTGCCTGGACGTCGCGGCAGTCGGTCGCGAACTGATACGGAGAGACCCACAGATGTTCCAAAAGATCGCCGGGACGATCCCCCTCAGGGATGAGCAGATCTGCTCCCTCATCACGTTTTTCCTCGCCGTCCACGATATCGGGAAGTTCTCCGGGAGGTTCCAGGGTATCAACCCCGCCCTTCAGTCCCACCTCCAGGGCACCGCCTGCCGGATGCCATACAGCCACCACCACACGGCAATGGGCATGCTCGCCTTTATGCATGAGGTATGGCCGCTGGCGCTTGCCGAAGGGTGGTTTGGAACGGACCCCGGGGAAGATCCGTACGATCTCGAGGACCTCTTCCTCCCGTGGATACGGGCATCTGCCGGCCACCACGGAAAACCTGTCACCGGCAACGGCACGTTCTCCGAACTCTTCGGCCCGATGGACCGGGAGGCGGTCTGCGAGTTCGCCCGGGCCTGCGCGGGTCTCTTCCTCTCGGGGCCTCCCGAAGAATCCATCCGGTATTCAACCGAACTGCACGAAACATTCACCCGCGTATCGTGGCTGATCGCCGGGTTGACCGTTCTGAGCGACTGGATAGGGTCGGATGCGGGGATATTCCGGTATCATCAGGATACGATACCCCTTTCGGAGTACTGGCAGCGCTGCGCCGTCCCGGGAGCGAAGGCAACGGTCGACGCAGCAGGCGTCCTGCCATCCGTCATCGCTCCTTTTCCGGGGATGGCGTCCCTTTTGCCGGAAAACGCTGTCCCGACACCCCTGCAGGAGACCGTCGCCGGCTACGAACTGGCCGGGGGACCCTCCCTCTTCATCATCGAGGACGTTACCGGGAGCGGGAAGACCGAGGCCGCACTTGCTATGGCACATCGCCTCATGGAGGGCGGGTCTGCCGAAGGCATCTTCATGGGGCTGCCGACGATGGCAACCGCGAACGGCATGTATCGCCGGTTCGGTGAAAAATACCGGCAGTTATACCGGGATGGCGAGCACCCCTCGCTCCTGCTGGCCCACAGTGCGCGGGAGCTCTCCAGCCTCTGGCGCCAGTCCATCGGCCCGAAGATCGACAAAAAGACCTTCTCCCCCGATGGAGAGGCGGGGTCGGCCGAATGTGCAGCCTGGCTCTCGGATAACCGGAAGAAAGCCCTCCTCGCTGATGTCGGCGTCGGCACCGTAGACCAGGCGCTCATGTCCGTGCTGCCGCTCCACCACCAATCGCTCCGCCTGCTCGGCCTTGCCCGGCACGTGCTCATCGTCGACGAGGTGCATGCCTACGACGAGTACATGAACACCCTTCTTGAGCGGTTGCTCCAGTTCCACGCGGCTTTTGGCAGCAGCGCGATCTTGCTCTCGGCGACGCTTCCCGGCAGGCTCCGGGAGCGGTTCGTTGCCGCTTACTGCTCCGGCCTCCGGATACCGGCACCGCCGATACGGGAAGCCGATCCTCCCCTGGTGACCGTCGTCTCCACGGGAGGTGTGGATGAGAAGGCGCTGCAGGCAAACGCTCTCTCCCGGAGGACCGTTGCAGCCGAACTCACCGATAATGAGGCAGATGTGGAATCTTACCTTGAGCATGCCCTCCAGGAAGGCCGGTGCGCCTGCTGGATCCGGAATACCGTCACCGATGCGATCGAGACCTACCAGCGTCTTGCCGGGCGGTGGGGTGACGAACACGTCAAACTCTTCCACGCCCGGTTCACCGTGGGGGACCGCCAGCGGATCGAGGACGATGTGCTGAGATGGTTCGGGAAGCGGAGCACGGACGCCGACCGCAGGGGGAAGATACTGATAGCGACTCAGGTCGTCGAGCAGTCGCTGGATATCGATTTCGATGCGATGGTTACGGATCTTGCGCCCATCGACCTGATCATCCAGCGGGCCGGAAGGCTGCACCGGCACCGGGAGAGAAGGGGCAGGACCGATGTAATACCCGTCCTTCTCATCCTCTCTCCCACTCCCGTCAAGGCCCCGGGGCGAGACTGGTTTACGAGCGTATTCCCGAGGGGCGGCCGGGTATACGAGAAGCACGGACAACTCTGGCTTACCGCACGCCTGCTTGCCGCCCGGGGGCGGATCGTGATGCCCGAAGATGCCCGGTTGCTGATCGAGGGCGTCTTTGGAGAGACTGCACAGGCATCCGTTCCCGATGCACTCAAGTACTGGGAGATACAGGCTGACGGAAAAGACCGTGGGCACGCGGCGCTGGCACAGATAAACGCTTTACGGCCGGAAGCAGGGTACGCAGACCTGCACGGCCAGTGGGAGGACGACAGTCGGACACCGACCCGGCTCGGCGAACCGAGCATCACCGTCGTGCTGGCTCGCCGGGAGAGAGACGGGTTCCGGCCCTGGAGCGACGGTGGAGAAGATGCCTGGGCGAGAAGCCAGGTCTCTGTCCGGGAGTCCCTGATAGCGGGCCCGGTGTACTCTTCTCCGGCCGACGAGAGCGAGGCCGAGCGGGTAAAACCGTTCCTGCCCGGGAGGGGAAAAGGCAGCGTTCTCATCCCCCTGACCCTGGCCGCTGATGGGTCGGGGGAGGGGCGCGCACGAAACGGGAAGGAGAACGAGGTGACCGTCACCTACGATCCGAGGATCGGTCTGCAGATCCGGGAAGGGAGATTGTAATATCCATCTACACGGCCCTGATACCTCATTTGGCGCAAATTTTTTCCTATTATCATCGGAGTCCTCCTCAGAAGCGCCTGATGAAAAGATATAAGATATTTTATAATGAATGGCTCATTGTCATTGTCTCACCTGTCTTTTCCGGTCGCATGAGAGGTCCTTCACCCCGCTGGCCGGCACCAGACGGCCGGACAATGCAGGTGAAGAGACATGGTCAATCTCATCGACGATCCATGGATACCCGTCGTGCGGAGGGATGGAACGCGGGAAACCATCGCCCCCTGGGAGATCACCGGGGGAACCGAGCCCGCTATCCGGCTGGATGCACCCCGACCCGATTTCAACGGGGCGCTCATCCAGTTTCTCATCGGCCTTGCACAGACGGCGATTCCTCCCGGCGACAACCGGGACTGGAGGCGAAGGTTCAAGACACCACCGCCTCCTGATGAACTGAAGGCCGCTTTTGCACCGTACGTCCACGCTTTCAACGTTGATGGCAAAGGCCCGCTGTTCATGCAGGACTACGACCTCAGTGAGGGTGCCGAGAACCCCGTGGACCGGCTGCTCATGGAGATGCCCGGGGAGCAGACGTTGAAACTAAACACTGATCACTTCCTGAAGCGAGGGCAGGTCAAGCGCATCTGCCGGATCTGCTGCACGATGGCCCTCTTTGCGCTCCAGACGAATGCTCCGTCCGGCGGCCGGGGGCACCGGACGTCGCTCCGGGGAGGGGGGCCGCTTACCACGCTGGTCACGGGCACGACCCTGTGGGAGACCGTATGGCTGAACGTTCTTCCCCGGGATGTCTTCGAGATCCTCGGGAACACCGCGAGAACCGCAGACTCCGACCGGTTCCCCTGGATGGGGCCGACCCGCACGAGCACTAAAAATGAGGTCACAGCCCCTACCGACGTTCACCCGGCACAGATCTTCTTCTCCATGCCCCGCAGGATCCGGATCGACCTGGACCGCCCCGCATCGGGAGAATGCGATATCTGCGGTTGCGCATCGGATGCTCTCATATCGCGGTACATCACGAAGGATGGGGGCGTGAACTACAAAGGGGCCTGGAAACACCCGCTCACGCCATATTACCAGCCAAAAAACGCCGAAGAGCCCCTCCCGAAGCACGGGCAGGCGGACGGGATATCGTACCGGAACTGGCTCGGGTTCGTGCAGAACGATCCTGAGAGCCGTACACAGCCGGCTCTTACGGTTCAGGTCTTCCGGAACGAGCGGCAGCGTTACCTCACGGATTATCTGGGCCGTTCAGCCCCGCTCTGGGCGTTTGGCTACAAGACGGACAACATGAAGGCGGTATGCTGGAACGAGAGCACGATGCCGCTGATCCACGTCGATGACGGGATCCGCGAGCGCTATGAGGAGGGGGTGGCAGCACTGATCAAGACCGCCGGCCTCGTTGCGGCGAGCACCCGCAGTTGCATCAAGAAAGCGCTCTTCGGGGACCGGAAGGATGCGGGCGGGAACATCCCCGAGGTTGACTCGCGGTTCTGGCAGGAGACCGAGAGCGAATTCTACATCACGCTGGAAGCGTTGCGGGAGGCGATGGAGAGGGGCGAGGATATGACCCCCCTGAAACTGCAATGGCTTTCAAGCCTCTCCGGTGAGGCCACGAAACTCTTCGAAGCCTATTCCCAGGCCGATCTCATCGGCGTCGCAGACCCGCGAAGGATAGCCCTGTCCCGGCGCATGCTCAGGAACTACATCTCGCCCAGGAATAAAAAGATCCGCGATGCGCTCGATCTCCCGAAAGATCCTGATGACGGCGAGGCGAAACCGGGAAAACGCCCGGCAAAAGCACGAGGTGAACATCTATGAAACAGATGAACTATATTTCGTTTACGAACAACCCGGACGCGAGATCGGCCCTGGTCGAATGGTGGGGGGGCCTGGAACGCGCCCGTGGAGACCGGGCGGCCCTCCGGCGTTGCCGGAGCGCCCAGGAGATAGCGTTTGTCCCGGCGTTTCACCGGCTGCGCCATGACCTCTCCCGGATCGCCCCCGTGGATGCCGAGAAACTTGCGGTGGTGGCCGGGATCCTTTCGCACGTCAGGAAGAACGACTACTCGCTCCGGTTCGCGCAGCAGATGGCGACATCGAAGGACGGTGGCGACCGTGCCCGGGTGAGCGGGTTGCGCTTCCGGCGGCTGCTCAAGATCGAGGGGCGCGACGACCTCTACGGTGCGATAGTCCGGATAGTCCGGCTGCTCGACGGCTCCGTGAACATCGCAAGCCTTGCGGATGGAGTCTACTGGTGGAATGAGAGGACGAAGAACAACTGGGCTTTTGACTACTATGACAGAGCCCCGGAAGAATCGTGATCATCAGAAGGAGGAGTTAACATGAGTGAATTTATCCAATTGCACATGCTCGTATCGTACCCACCGTCAAACCTGAACCGCGACGACCTCGGCAGACCCAAGACCGCCATGATGGGCGGCGCTCAGCGCCTGCGCGTCTCGTCGCAGAGCCTGAAGCGGGCCTGGCGAACGTCGGATATATTTGCCGGTGCGCTTGCCGGGCACCTTGGTATCCGGACAAAGGAGATGGGGACTCTGGTCTACCGCTCCCTGGCATCGGGGGTCAGCCTTCTGGAGATCGTGCAGGGCACGAGAGATGCGCCTGCAACGTTCAAACCGGTTCCCGAGGAGAAAGCCCGGAAATGGGCATCAGGGATCGCCGGCATCTTCGGAAAACTGAAGCCTGGCGACGATGCCCTCGAGATCGAGCAGCTCGCCCACTTCAGCCCCGAGGAGATCGCTGCTATCGACGCACTGGTCGCAAAACTGGCGGCCACCGGGAAAGATCCCGGCGAGGACGATAAAAAACTCCTGATGGAGCGGCATACCGCGGCCGATATCGCCATGTTCGGCCGCATGCTGGCGGCATCCCCGATCTACAACACGGAGGCGGCGGTGCAGGTCTCTCACGCGGTCACCGTGCATACCGTCGCGGTCGAGGACGACTACTTCACGGCGGTCGACGACCTCAACCGGGGCGAAGAAGATCTGGGGGCCGGGCATCTCGGGGAGACGGAGTTTGCATCCGGGCTATTTTATCTGTATGTCTGTGTCAACCGAGACCTCCTGCGCGATAACCTCGGCGGCGACGAAGCGCTCACCGCGGCCTCTCTCCGCGCCCTCGTCGAGGCGGCGACGAAGGTTGCGCCGACCGGCAAGCAGAACAGTTTCGCGTCGCGGGCATACGCGTCGTACCTGCTTGCGGAGAGAGGGTGCCAGCAGCCCCGCTCGCTCTCGGTTGCATACTTAAAGCCGCTGCAGGATGCCGACCTGCTCGGGAGCGCCATCAGGGTCCTGAAGGAGACCCGCGATAAGATGGATGCCGTGTACGGGAAGTGCAGCGACGCCTGCTGCGATATGAACGCTCACGCCGGCGAGGGGACGTTGCAAGAGGTTCTGGATTTCGTGGCGGGTCACCATGCGTGAGTTCCTCATCTTTCGCCTCTACGGCATGATGGCATCGTGGGGCGATATAGCGGTCGGGGAGCTCCGCCCGACCTTTGACCACCCGTCCCGATCCGCTATCGTCGGGCTGCTCGCGGCGGCGCTCGGGATCCGCCGCGACGAGGAGGAGCAGCTCTCCGCTCTCTCGAACGCCTGCCGGATCGCGATCCGGGTGGATGCGCCCGGCGTGCTGCTGCGGGACTACCACACCTCGCAGGTTCCGCCCGCCGGGAGAGGACGAAAGAAACGCTCGTTTGCCACCCGGAAGGAGGAGCTCGCGATACCCCGCGAGGACCTCTCGACGGTGCTCTCCACCCGGGATTACCGGTGCGACGCCGTCTCGACGGTATGTGTTGAATCGGCGCCCTGCTCGCTGGCGGACCTGGCAAACGCCCTGAACAACCCGGTCTTCGTCCTGTATCTCGGGAGGAAGTCCTGCCCGCCCGCTCTCCCGGTTTATGCGCAGGTTGTTCGCGGCGAGAACCTTGCGGCCGCGTTCTCGTCGGCGCGGTTCCCCGACGGCGACCTTTTGCAGGGGTTGCTCGGCGATGGCGACCTGCGGGTCTTCTGGGAGGGAGATGAAGATGCAGGGATCCCGGCGATCCAGACGACCCTGCGTTACGACAATCCGTTGAGCCGGAAGCGGTGGCAGTTCGGGAGCAGGGCCGAACATTACGGTGTTTTGCGGGGCGGATCGCCATGTACCTGAGCAGGATACGGCTCCGGCCGGATGCGGCCGGGAAGCGTGAGTTCTGGCAGGCGATGGGGAGCGAGTACCAGGCGCACCATATGGTCTGGGACCTCTTCACCGACGGTCCCGAGAGGGAGCGGGACTTTCTCTACCGGGTGGAGGACGTCAACGGCCTGCCCACGATCTACGCGACCTGCCGGCGTGAGCCGGTGAACCGGGGCGGTATGTGGACGATCGAGACGAAACCCTACGATCCCATCCTCCGCTCAGGGCAGCAACTCGCGTTCGTTCTCCGTGCCAATCCCGTCCGGACGAAGTGCGACGAGAAGGGGAAGCACCACCGCCACGACGTGGTGATGGAGGCAAAAACCCGGTTAAAGCAGCAGGGAAGATCCAGGGAGGAGTGGCCGCCGGAGCCGGAGATCGTCGGGCAGGCGGGATTCGCGTGGCTTGCGACGAGAGGCGAGGCGAACGGTTTCTCGGTGGCGGAGGGCGACGTCCGCGCTGACGGCTATACCCAGCGGCGGTTCCGGAAGCGCAAGGGCCGGCACGATATCAGTCTCAGCACGATCGACTATACGGGCATCCTCACGGTTACCGATCCGGACCTCTTCAAGGTGGCCCTGTTTGGCGGGATAGGGCCGGCAAAAGGGTTCGGGTGCGGGTTGATGATGGTGCGGCCGGCAGGGCGGTAGGGGGGAGGACGTACGCTTCCTCCCCTCAAGCCGATCGCCGTCAAAGAACGGGTTTCTCTCCTGTTTCTTGAGAAAGGCGAGCTGGACGTGCTCGACGGCGCTTTTGTTCTGGTGGACAAAAACGGGGTGCGCACCCAGATCCCGGTGGGGAGCGTCGCCTGCCTGATGCTCGAGCCCGGGACCCGGGTCTCGCACGCGGCGGTGGTGCTCGCCGCCCGGGTCGGCTGTCTGCTGGTCTGGGTCGGGGAGGCGGGGGTGCGTCTCTACGCTGCCGGGCAACCCGGGGGCGCGAGGTCGGATCGCCTGCTCTACCAGGCGAAGCTTGCGCTCGACGAGGAGGCCCGGCTGAAGGTGGTGCGGAAGATGTACGAGATCCGGTTCCAGGGCCCCGTCCCGTCGCAGTATTCTGTTATGCAGTTGCGCGGGATGGAGGGCGCCCGGGTTCGGGAGCTCTACGTGCAGCTCGCGAGGAAGTACGGCATCGAGTGGAAGGGGCGGGATTACGATCCCGCCAGCTGGGGGAGCAGCGATCTCTCGAATCGCTGCCTGAGTTCTGCGACGGCCTGTCTCTACGGGATCTGCGAGGCGGCGGTGCTCGCCGCCGGGTATGCACCTGCTATCGGGTTTATCCATTCGGGAAAACCGCTCTCATTCGTCTACGACGTTGCCGATCTCTTCAAGTTCGATACGGTGGTCCCGGTTGCGTTCCGGGTGGCTGCAGAGAACTCGTTCGACCCGGAGCGGGCGGTGCGGCTGGCGTGCCGGGACAGTTTCCGGGAGACGAGGCTGCTCAAGAAGATCATCCCCACCATAGAGGAGGTCCTGAAGGCGGGCGGACTTCCCATGCCCGAGCCGCCCGGGGATGCGTTGAGGCCGGCGATACCGGAGGAGCGGGGGTTGGGCGATGCTGGTCATCGTGGTTGAGGCCGCCCCGCCCCGGCTCCGGGGCCGGCTCGCGGTCTGGCTGCTCGAGGTTCACGCCGGGGTGTACGTCGGGGACCTCTCGGTGAAGGTCAGGGAGATGATCTGGCAGCAGGTCGTCGCCGGGATCGAGGGAGGCAGCGCCGTGATGGTCTGGAGCACCAACACCGAGCAGGGCTACGACTTCACGACACTCGGGACAAACCGCCGCGTTCCGGTGGAGTTCGATGGCGTGAGGCTGGTGTCGTTCCTCCCCGTGCCAGGGAGAGATTCAGCTGGTGTTATTGCCGGAGACGACAAAGAGGACGGTATCGAATGTGGTTCGTTCGACAGTCCGGAGTGAGGCAGATGAGGGAGCCGGCTCCCCGTGACGATCTCCTGATCCTCTGCTTGGGCCGGTGGAAGTAACCTTCCACCTTTCTGGAATAAAAAGGGATGAGCGTTCCCCATGTACGTGGGGATGAACCGTGGGCCGGCATATCGGGATTGCAACCACGTGTAGCGTTCCCCATGTACGTGGGGATGAACCGCATACCGGGCACCTGACGGCGGCGTCGGCAACGCGTTCCCCATGTACGTGGGGATGAACCGATCTCGTCGCCGTCATCGAGAGTCAGAACCAGGCGTTCCCCATGTACGTGGGGATGAACCGAGACGGTTGTTTACTGCGATACGGACTCCATCGCGTTCCCCATGTACGTGGGGATGAACCGCCCGATAGCGCTGTTGCACAGGCATCGTCCGGGCGTTCCCCATGTACGTGGGGATGAACCGCAGCTCCAGGAGGCCGCAGCGGCGAGGACGACGCGTTCCCCATGTACGTGGGGATGAACCGGCGATATTAACCAAAGCCGTAACCACGAAAGCGCGTTCCCCATGTACGTGGGGATGAACCGAGGGTAAACGCTCACAGTGTCTTGACGATGCAGCGTTCCCCATGTACGTGGGGATGAACCGATAGAGGTAGGCATTTCCGCCACCTCATGCCAGCGTTCCCCATGTACGTGGGGATGAACCTCATCCCGGCCCGTGCGCCCACCGGTATTCCCAGCGTTCCCCATGTACGTGGGGATGAACCGTAGCGGCAACAGCAGCGGCACCGTAAGCATATGCGTTCCCCATGTACGTGGGGATGAACCGACTCTTAGAGCATCCTTACGTGCTCTGCATCCGCGTTCCCCATGTACGTGGGGATGAACCGTAATTACTTGTATCAATCTTCTAAAATTGTTTGCGTTCCCCATGTACGTGGGGATGAACCGATGAAGCAGACACTTGTAACGGTTCGTGCCATGCGTTCCCCATGTACGTGGGGATGAACCGAACGTCACCAAGCGTCTTGTGAGCGTCCAACGGCGTTCCCCATGTACGTGGGGATGAACCGATAAATCTATCACTTACCTGTAGTGTTGGATAGCGTTCCCCATGTACGTGGGGATGAACCGGGTTCTGTCGTTTTTGGTGCGTAGGACCGTTAGCGTTCCCCATGTACGTGGGGATGAACCGTTATTAAAATCATCTAACCATCTACATACATAGCGTTCCCCATGTACGTGGGGATGAACCGAAGGCCATAGAGATACGATCCCGTTAGTAGTAGCGTTCCCCATGTACGTGGGGATGAACCGAATTATAATCATTTCAATCCACCCCATTATCCGCGTTCCCCATGTACGTGGGGATGAACCGATAAACAGAGGGATGTCAAACGCCGTGGTTATGCGTTCCCCATGTACGTGGGGATGAACCGTTGCTTGGCCGGGATGTTATCCGTTATATTACGCGTTCCCCATGTACGTGGGGATGAACCGTTTATAAACTTACTATCTCGTGTTTTGTTAAAGCGTTCCCCATGTACGTGGGGATGAACCGGAGGATTTTTGAAAAGTGGAAAATAGGGTCAGGCGTTCCCCATGTACGTGGGGATGAACCGTTTATCATATCAGACATATCGACACAGGATATGCGTTCCCCATGTACGTGGGGATGAACCGGTTGTGGGATTATACAAATACAATCCGAAATAGCGTTCCCCATGTACGTGGGGATGAACCGTTGTATTGGTGATTAAGCACAACTATAAATGAGCGTTCCCCATGTACGTGGGGATGAACCGTGTCTCAAAACGCATCTATGTGTCTTACAATCGCGTTCCCCATGTACGTGGGGATGAACCGTATGAAGAGAATCGATTTAAACGGTATTTTGTGCGTTCCCCATGTACGTGGGGATGAACCGTCACGGATAGTGGATACCCTACAACATACAAAGCGTTCCCCATGTACGTGGGGATGAACCTGATACTGGTATCATTCGTATTTATCAGAACAAGCGTTCCCCATGTACGTGGGGATGAACCGTAATTTGTGCGAAATGTGGGAAGACTATTGTAGCGTTCCCCATGTACGTGGGGATGAACCGGTTGGATTTGAGGGTTGGGTATGAACGATATAGCGTTCCCCATGTACGTGGGGATGAACCGTCGTATAGAGTGGTGATGTATCAAGAGCTCCAGCGTTCCCCATGTACGTGGGGATGAACCGACAAAAACCCATACTGTTAATCTGGTTAACCAGCGTTCCCCATGTACGTGGGGATGAACCGGAAATCTACGAAAGGAAACAGACAACCGTAAAGCGTTCCCCATGTACGTGGGGATGAACCGGAAGTCGCCAATATCCCTCACATTTCTCAATTGCGTTCCCCATGTACGTGGGGATGAACCGGTTGTTATATCGATTGTGCTAACGGTATCTATGCGTTCCCCATGTACGTGGGGATGAACCGCATTTAGCTGATGTAATAACGACATATGGTTAGCGTTCCCCATGTACGTGGGGATGAACCGGGACCGGGGTGTCTCTCTTTCAAAAGCAAGCAGCGTTCCCCATGTACGTGGGGATGAACCGCAGGCTTGTTTAAACTAAAACCTACTTGTATAGCGTTCCCCATGTACGTGGGGATGAACCGTTTATCATCTCAAGTCAGAACAATATGAAGAAGCGTTCCCCATGTACGTGGGGATGAACCGAAAGGAAGAACTAACTATTTAGTTGTTACATTGCGTTCCCCATGTACGTGGGGATGAACCGCGCCTGAGTTG
>Ga0208462_1002021_pt1 | contig 11988 bp, 10 predicted proteins | sample AD_SCU001_MetaG_FD_184452 | JGI IMG/M metagenome (GOLD analysis project Ga0208462, IMG submission 184452) | Active sludge microbial communities of municipal wastewater-treating anaerobic digesters from China - AD_SCU001_MetaG (SPAdes) (version 2) | ecosystem: Engineered > Bioreactor > Anaerobic...
CGAGTTCGTGAACAGCCCGGACCGTCTCACCAAGCCGCTCATCAAGAAGGACGGCAAGTTTGTCGAGGCGACCTGGGATGAGGCCTACGACCTGATCGCGCAGAAGTTCAAGTCCTACAAGCCCGACGAGTTCGCAGCGCTCTCATCTGCGAGGGTCTCCAATGAAGAGAATTACCTGATGATGAAGTTCGCCCGCGGCGTCATGAAGACCCGGCACGTCGATCACTGTGCCCGGCTCTGCCACGCGTCCACCGTCGCCGGCCTTGCCGCATCGTTTGGCTCCGGTGCGATGACGAACTCCATCGGCGACATCGCCGAGTCGAAGTGTATCTTCGTTCTCGGGTCCAACACCCTCGAACAGCACCCCCTCATCGGGCGAAAGATTGTCCAGGCAAAGCAGAACGGTGCGAAGGTCCTCTGTGCCGACCCGCGCTACACCCCGACTGCCCGGCTGGCCGACCTCTACATGCCGTTTGTCTCCGGCTCCGACGTCGCTCTCCTGAACGGTCTGATGCAGGAGATCATCAGAAACGGCTGGGAAGACAAAGAGTTCATCGAGAAGCGGACGAAGGACTACGAGAAGCTCAAGGAGGTCGTCATGAAGGAGACCTACAGCCTTGAGAACGTCTCGAAGATATCCGGCATCCCCGTCGAGCAGCTCAAGCAGGCTGCCGAGATGTTCGGCACCACGAAGCCTGGCGCGATCCTCTACTCGATGGGTATCACCCAGCACACCGTCGGTGTCGACAACGTCCGGTCGGTTGCAAACATCCAGATGCTCACCGGCAACCTGGGTAAGCCCGGCAGTGGCGTGAACGCGCTCCGCGGCCAGAACAACGTTCAGGGTGCCTGCGACATGGGCGCGCTCCCGGTCGTCTTCACCGGCTACCAGAAAGTCATCGACCCGGTCGCCTACAAGAAGTTCGCCGATGCATGGGGTTTCCCCGGCGGTATCTGCGAGCCGAAGAACGGCTACGAGGTCACCGTCATGATGGACGTCCTGACCGACAACCCCGGCGAACTCAAGTGCATGTACATCATGGGCGAGAACCCGATGATCTCCGACCCGGACATCAACCACGTCCGGCATGCCCTCGAGAGCCTGGAGTTCATGGTCGTCCAGGATATCTTCCTGACCGAGACCGCCGAACTTGCCGACGTTGTTTTACCCGCCGCATGCTACGCTGAACGCGGCGGCACCCAGACGTCCACCGAGCGGCGCGTCCAGATGTGGCGCAAAGCCCAGGATCCGCCGGGCGAAGCAAAGGAAGACTGGCAGATCATCAGCGAGCTTGCCGCCCGGATGGGCTACGCCGCCCAGTTCCCCTACAAGGACATCGAGGAGATCTTCGATGAAGTCGCCGTTCTCACGCCATCTTACCACGGCATGAACTACGAGCGGCTGAACAGGCCCGAGGCCCTCCACTGGCCCTGCCCTGACGCCAGCCACCCGGGAACGCCGATCCTGCACCGCGAGAAGTTCTCCCACCCCGACGGCATCGGCATATTCGCCCCGATCGAGTGGAAACCGCCGGCGGAAGTCCCCGATGCCGAGTACCCGTTCGTCCTCACGACCGGGCGCGTCCTCTGGCACTGGCACACCGGCAGCATGACCCGCCGGTCCGCGACGCTTGACGCCGAAGTCCCCACGGGCTGGATCGAGATCAACCCCGAGGACGCAAAAGCGCTCGGCATCAAGGACAAAGAGAAGGTCCGTGCCGTCACCCGCCGTGGTTCGGTCGACGTCCCCGCGAAGGTGACCCCCGACATCATGAAGGGTGTCATGTTCATGCCGTTCCACTTCGCCGAGTGTGCGGCAAACATACTGACGAACAACGCTCTCGATCCCATAGCAAAGATCCCGGAGTTCAAGGCCTGTGCTGTGAAGGTCGAGAAGATTACGGAGGCCTGAAGATGGCAGCAATTGGCGATATGTTCTACACGTGGGCGGCAGACGCCGACGTGCAGAAGAGAGGCGAATGCGGAGGCGCGATCACCGCCCTGCAGCAGTATGCCCTTAAGTCCGGCATGGTGGACGCGGTCCTTGCCGTCCGGAAGGGCGCGGACATCTACGATGCGGTCCCGACCGTCATCACCGACCCCGCCGAGGTCGCAGAGACGGCAGGCTCGCTCCACTGCGGAACGCTCCTGCTCTCGAAGCTCGTCAAGAACTACCTGGACAGCAACAAGACCGCACGGCTCGGTGTCACCGTCAAGGGCTGCGACACGATGGGCCTCATCGAGCTTGCGAAGCGCAACCAGGTCGACCTGGACCGCGTCATCCTGCTCGGCGTGAACTGCGGCGGCTCGGTCAGCCCGGTCCTGGCCCGGAAGATGATCCGCGAGAAGTTCGAGGTCGATCCCGACATCGTCCACAAAGAGGAGATCGACAAGGGCCAGTTCATCATCGAGTACGAGGGTGGGCACAAAGGGATCAAGATCGACGACCTCGAGGACGAGGGTTACGGCCGCCGTTCGAACTGCCGCCGGTGCCTCTACAAGGTCCCGCGCCAGGCTGACCTCGCCTGCGGGAACTGGGGCGTCATCGGCGAGAAGGCCGGGAAGGCGACGTTCGTCGAGGTCTGCTCCGAGAAGGGTGCGAACCTCCTCGATGCCGCCATCAAGGCCGGTGCCGTCATGACCGAACCCGCAAACCCGAAGGGGATCGAGATCCGCGGCAAGGTCGAGGGGGCCATGCTCAACCTCGGCAACAAGTGGCGGAAGAAGGACTTCGGGGCGCTCGCATCGGACCTCTGGGGCACCATCAGCCGCGAAACGGGCCGGTGCATCAAGTGCTACTCCTGCATCGAGAACTGCCCCGTCTGCTTCCCGGTTGCAAAGGACTTCAAGGGAGGCTCGAGGATGATCGCATCCGGCGAGGTTCCGCCAAACCCGATGTTCCACCTCCGGCGGTTTACACACATATCCGACTCGTGCATCAACTGCGGCCAGTGCGAGGAACTCTGCCCGATGGAGATTCCGCTTGCACTCTTCTCCCATGCCATAAGGACCGAGGGCGACAGCGCATTCGAGTCGAAGCTCGGGAAGGCACCCTACTCCAACTAATTTTTTTAGCCCGCCGTACGGGCAGCGCATCATTACTCAGAATAGCGATGATCCCCCGAATCGGTATTCAGGTGGTTATACCCGGTATTGTATGTTTTTCAAGAAAATCGGTGTGGTGCAACCCACACTTATTCATCAAAAATGGGGGTGTTAATCACTACTATTAAATATGATTGACCTCGTATTCTTACATATCCGAGGTTTTACCATGGAACTCAAGTATGTACAGACGACATGCCCGTACTGTGGTACGGGATGCAGCTTCAACCTCGTCGTGAAGGACGGGAAGGTTGTCGGCACACAACCTTACAAACGTTCTCCGGTCAACGAGGGAAAGGTCTGCCCCAAGGGCACCTACGCTCACGAGTTCGTGAACAGCCCGGACCGCCTCACGAAGCCGCTCATCAAGAAAGACGGCAAGTTTGTCGAGGCGACCTGGGATGAGGCCTATGACCTGATCGCGCAGAAGTTCAAGTCCTACAAGCCCGATGAGATCGCCTGCCTCTCCTCCGCTCGTGTCTCAAATGAAGAGAACTACCTGCTGATGAAACTGGCACGTGGTGTCTTCAAGACGCGTCATATCGACCACTGCGCCCGGCTCTGCCACTCGTCCACCGTCGCCGGCCTTGCTGCATCGTTCGGTTCCGGTGCGATGACGAACTCCATCGGCGACATCGCCGAGTCCAAGTGCGTCTTCGTTCTCGGGTCCAACACATTCGAGCAGCACCCGCTCATCGGCCGCAAGATCGTGCAGGCCAAACTGAACGGTGGAAAGGTCATCGTCTTTGACCCGCGTTACACCCCGACCGCCAAGCAGGCTGACCTCTACGCCTCCTTCTACTCCGGCACCGATGTGGCCATCCTCAACTGCCTGATGGGCGAGATCATCCGGAACGGCTGGGAGGACAAGGAATGGGTCTCGACCCGTGCAAAGGGATACGAGGAACTCAAAGCGGTCGTGCTCAAGGATGACTACCTCCCTGAGAACGTCGAGAAGATCTCCGGCATATCCGCTCAGGACCTCAGGACCGCAGCCGAGTGGATCGGTACCGCCGAGTCCGCCGCGCTCCTCTACTCGATGGGCATCACCCAGCACACCGTCGGCGTCGATAACGTCAAGTCGACTGCGAACATCCAGATGCTGACCGGAAACATCGGCAAGCGTGGTGGCGGCGTGAACGCTCTCCGTGGCCAGAACAACGTTCAGGGCGCCTGCGACATGGGTGCGCTCCCGGTCGTCTTCACCGGCTACCAGAAGGTCATCGACCCGGCCGCCCACAAGAAGTTCGCCGATGCCTGGGGCTTCCCCGACGGTATCTGCGAGCCGAAGAACGGCTACGAGGTCACCGTCATGATGGATGTCCTGACCGACAACCCCGGTGAACTCAAGGCGATGTACATCATGGGCGAGAACCCGATGCTCTCCGACCCGGACCTCAACCACGTCCGGCATGCCCTCGAGAGCGTGGAGTTCCTGGTCGTCCAGGATATCTTCCTGACCGAGACCGCCGAACTTGCCGATGTCATTCTCCCTGCCACCTGCTACGCGGAGAAGGAGGGCACTCAGACATCCACCGAGCGGCGTGTCCAGATGTGGCGGAAGGCCCAGGATCCGCCGGGCGAGGCGAAGGTCGACTGGCAGATCCTCTGCGAGGTGGCAGCCGCCATGGGCTACGCAGAACAGTTCCCCTACCATAGTGCTGAGGAGATCTTCAACGAGGTCGCCGCCCTCACGCCATCCTACCACGGTATGACCTACGAGCGGCTGAACAAGCCCGAAGCACTCCACTGGCCCTGCCCGACCCTGGAACACCCCGGCACGCCCATCCTGCACATCGGCAAGTGTTCCCACCCCGACGGTATGGGCGTGATGCACGCCATCGAGTGGAAACCGCCGGCGGAAGTCCCCGACGCGGAGTACCCCTACATCCTTACCACCGGGCGCTGTATCTGGCACTGGCACACCGGGTCCATGACCCGCCGCTCTGAGACCCTCGACACCGAGGTTCCGACGGGCTGGATCGAGATCAACACCGAAGATGCAAAAGAACTCGGCATCCAGGATAAGGAGATGGTCCGCGCGATGACCCGCCGTGGATCCGTCAACGCGCCCGCGAAGGTGACCGACGAGATCAAGAAGGGCGTCATGTTCATGCCGTTCCACTTCGCCGAATGCGCGGCAAACGTCCTGACCCACAACGCCCTCGACCCGATCGCAAAGATCCCCGAGTTCAAGGCCTGTGCCGTGAAGGTCGAGAAGATCACGGAGGCCTGAAGATGGCAGCGAAAGGAGATACATACTACGCATGGGCAGCCGACGCCGCCTGCCAGGAGAGGGGCGAGTGCGGCGGAGCGGTCACCGCTCTGCTGACGCACGCGCTCAAGTCCGGCATGGTGGACGCTGTCTTTGCAGTCAAGAAAGGTTCGGATATCTACGATGCGGTTCCGACCCTCATCACCGACCCCGCCGAGGTCGCAGAAACAGCAGGTTCGCTCCACTGTGGAACGCTTCTGCTCTCGAAGCTGATCAAGAAATACCTGGAGGGCGCCGAGAACATGCGGATCGCCATGCCGGTAAAGGGCTGCGATGCGATGGGGCTCTATGAGCTTGCGAAGCGCAACCAGGTCAACCTGGACAATATATTGATGATCGGCCTCAACTGCGGTGGCTCGGTCAGCCCGGTCCTGGCCCGCAAGATGATCCGCGAGAAGTTCGGTGTCGATCCTGACGACGTCGTCAAGGAAGAGATCGACAAGGGTCAGTTCATCATCGTGACGAAGGACGGCCAGCACAAGGGCATATCGATGGACGAACTCGAGGAAGAAGGGTTCGGCCGCCGTTCGAACTGCCGCCGGTGCAAGATGAAGGTTCCGCGCCAGGCCGACCTCGCCTGCGGGAACTGGGGTGTCATCGGCGACAAAGCCGGGAAGGCCACGTTCATCGAAGTCTGCTCCGAGAAGGGTGCAAACCTCCTCGATGCGGCTGTCGCTGCCGGCGCCGTCAAGACCGATGCCGCGAACCCGAAGGGTGTCGAGATCCGCGGCAAGGTCGAGAACGCGATGCTGAAGCTCGGCGATAAGTGGCGGAAGAAGGACTTCGAGAGCCTCGGTGAGGGGAAGGACCGCCTGAAGAAGATCATGAACGACACGTCCCGGTGCATCAAGTGCTACGCCTGCATCGAAAACTGCCCGATCTGCTACTGCGTCGAGTGCAGCACGAGGAAGCCCTACCTGGTCACGCCCGGTCAGGTTCCGCCGCCGTTCATGTTCCACCTGATCCGGTACGCCCACATATCCGACTCATGCATCAACTGCGGCCAGTGCGAAGAGAACTGCGCGATGGATATACCGAACGCGCTCTTCATGCACGCCCTGCAGGTCGATCTTGAGGAGATGTTCGGCCACGTCCCGGGTGTGGATATGGAACTCCCGGTCCTCGCACTCGTCGAGGAGAGGACGGAGAGGAAGCGTCTCTCCGACACCGGCAGCGACCAGATCTTCGACATCTTCAAGTAAGGGGAGTTTTCCCCTCTATTTTTTGACATCCGTGGTGGGCGGTTCATCGCGTGTGATCTGCTCGTCTTCGCGGCAACGCAAACGATTCTATACGATTCATCGCCGGGCATCGTCATACCTCCCGGGTGTTAGACCCGACTCCAGCGCCCGGGGTGAGAGGCCGTACCTCTCTATCTTGTGTGAGTGAAAAAAGAAAGGATAGGGGCCGGTTCAGGGGATTGTGTGGGAGAGAGCCGGGATTGCGTACTGGTTCGCGAAGGTCTCTTCGTGGCCGTCAGGGAACCTGACCAGCGTCAGGTCCGGGGAGAAGTCGGCTTTGACCAGCGGTGCAAACCAGTAACTGTCGAGCACCTCCTGTGCCCCGGTGAAGTCGAGTGCCGGCGTCGAGTAGACGCTGCCCTCATCGGTGCTCCTGACCTTTGCAAAGTTCCGGATCGAGAACGTGGCGGAGTCGCTCATGGCCGAGGTCACCGTTACCGGAGACCCGGTTGCCGTCTCGAGCGCGTTCTTGAGCTCCTTCTCGGGCTCGGCGATACGGAAGAAGACGGCAATCCTCTCGAGCCACGAGAGTGTGTAGTTGAAGGTGACATCTGCGCTCCCGTCCGTATCCAGAGTTATCCGGAGGTCGTCCGCGCTGAACGCCCCGGCCGGGGCTGCCACAAGCGACAGGATCAGGAGGGAGGCGACCAGAATTCCGCGTTTCATCCTTATACCTCGATGAACCATACGCCGTCATGCGGTATAAATATTTGGAGGGTTGCCCCTGCGTATCGTGGCCGGATATCGGAAATTTTCCGGTATCGTTCGCAGAAAAAAGAGAAAACTGCAGAAATGCGGCGAAGGGGCCTCCTGCCATCCGGGGCCCCTGGTGCCCCCGATAACCCCTCGCGCCCGTCAGTGCACCCGGAGCTGGAGGTGCAGGTTACGGTAGCCCGCCCCGATGAGGCTATCCAGCGGTATCTCCTCAGGCGGCGCCTCCGCAAAGAGGAGGAACTCAAGCCGGTCCACATCCGGATCCTCTATCCGGAAGGTGTACGGCTGTTCGACGGTCCGGTTATCCGGCACCGTGACGGAGAACCGGTCAAGGAGCGTCGCCGAGACGACCGTCGGCCGGTTTTTCGCACTATCAAACCCGCTCTCCACGGCAAACGTCTCCACCGTGTAGGCGATGTCCCGTGACTCGTGGTTCCCGATCCCGATGATGACCGTCTGCGGCGTCCGGGACATGAACTCGGTCGGGTAATCGGCTGCCTTCCCCGTCGGCCCGAGGATGTAGAACTCGGTGAACTTCTCCCCCTCTCCGGGGGAGACGATGATGAAGATCGTCGTCCCGAGAGCCGCGAGGACGGCGGCGATGAGGACGAGGCTCAGGACCCGCTCGAACCGGGGGGCGGAATCGCCGGAGAGGTCGTCAGATTCGCCCTGTGCCGCGATCGAGAGGGATGCATCGGGGCAACTGCCCGTTAGACCCGGCAGGACGGTGCAGGTGCGCGGGGGGCCGGAGAGAGGACCCGGAGAGGCTTCAGGAGGCATTCTGTTACCCCATGATAGGCCAGGTATAAATAGGTTTCCGGCGGCAGACCCTCGCCCCGTATATCGATCCGGGAGAACCGGGAGCCTCACGAACAGAGGGTGCCGAACGGATTTTGCCCTCTCTCCCGGAGTGCGCCCGGGCACATATCTCGTCACGGCTGCCCTCCTGCCGGCCGCAAAATCCTGCTATCTCCGGGTGATACCAGCATGTTTTAATCACGGTACGCCCAAACCCGATCATTATGTCCCGGGAGGGGAAGAATGAGCAGGCCTTCACCGGCCTTGAGGCGGCTATCATCTTCATCGCCTTCGTCGTCGTTGCATCGGTCTTCTCCTACGTCGTTCTCGGGATGGGCATGACGACGTCGCAGAAGAGCCAGGAGGTGGTGCACGCCGCCCTCGACGAGGCCAGATCTGCTTTTCGTCCCGGGGATGCAGTGATCGTAAAACTGGATACGGCAGGCGGTCTCTCGTTCATCGAGTTCGACCTCGAGACCGCGGCCGGACCGACCGCCATCGATATGAAGAGCATGACCTGCACCCTCGCCACATCAAAGGCGCTCCTCACGTATCCTCCCGGTGACCCTGCGGTAAAGCTCACCTGGCGATATTGCAAGGACACCGACGATATACTGGAGGCGGGGGAGATCGTCACGGTGAGGTTGATCCCGGGCAGTAAGGGCATCAAACGCGGGGATACGTTCACCATTGGAGTGGCCGCCGCGGGAGGTGCGACCGCTTCGCTGACGAGAACAATTCCTGCCGGCGCCAGGGGGAATACCTATGTCGAGCTCTTCTGATGCCGGGTTCACCGGGCTTGAGGCGGCGATCGTCCTGATCGCGTTCGTCATCGTTGCCGCGGTCTTCGGGTTCGTCATCCTGCAGGCCGGTTTCACCTCCGCACAGCAGGGCCAGTCGGTCATCCACGACGGTATGGAGCAGGCGGGATCGAGCTGCATGGTGAGCGGCATTGTCTACGGCATCAGCGCCAGGCCAGGGGTTGTGGAGTCGTTCGTCATCCCGGTCGGCCTGACGGCCGGGGGCGAACCGATCGATATGGCCACGGTATCCGTCCGGTTCACCGGTCCCGGACATAGCAATCCCATCTCCCGGAGTGTCCCTCTGGCCGACACCTTCCCCAAACCCGGGTACTGGAGCATCCAGGAGAGGGTGAACAGCGATTCCGACCTGCTTCTTGAGCCGGGAGAACGGTTTATACTGAACGTATCGCCGGAGGTCTGGAAAGACTGCCAGCCCTACGGGTCGTTTGCCATCGAGATCAAACCGCCCGGACGGGCGGCGCTCCGGGTCGAGCGGAAGATTCCCGGCAGCATCGAGCGGGTGAACCGGCTGGAGTGACGGCCTACCCGAGATCGAGGAGGTCACGGTACCGGACCATCCCCGCAATTCCGGCGGCTCCCACTGCCGCAAGCAGCAGGTAGTCTTCCCCGCTGCCCCCGGCCATCAGGATGCTCTCCGGTATGCCGGCCGCCCAGGCGTAGAGGGAAGTGAGAGTGAGGAGTATAAGGAGCGGGATTGCCACGCGGGCGAGCGTGCGGGCGATCGCGAGAAAGCCCGGCCGGGTGCCCCGGGAGAGAGCAAGAATGATCGCGGCCGCGGCGGCAAGGAAGATCCACTCCGAGAGCGACGAGACCTCTGCAAGTATGGCGTTGCCGAAGTAGTCGGCGAACTCATGCGGTTGGTACGGGCCGAGGAACGGGAAGTACCAGGCGACGGGGGCCGCCCACATCGCATCGAGGATCTGGTGGGAGAGCACGCCCGCCGCGACGGCAAGGAGCGCAAACGATCCTCGTCGCCGTTCAAGGATGATGCCGGCCATAAGGAGGAGCGCAAGGAAGAGCAACCCGTGTGTGAACAGCCTGCCGGAGTTGAGCGACTCTGCAAGCAGGATGTGGCCCACCGGTTTGTCGATCAGGTCGGGGAGGATGGCCCCGAGAGCGGCAAGCCCGATGAGTCGCCGGTCGCCGAGGTGCCGGGCAATCACGAGGCCGATGATGAGGCCGAGCAGGAGGTGGCAGGCGACGAACATCCCTCATGAGATCGGTGCCCGGCCGGGATATAACCCTGCTATCCGTGCGCAAACGATTATGTCCGGAGAGAACCGACGGTTGAAGGGAGAGCGGTCGTGGCCTCATTCGAGAGAGAGATCCTCGTACTCTTTGTTTCGTTCCTCATCGGCAGCGTAGCGGGCTGGTGGAGCCGTGTATACTGGGAGAGCAGCCTCGCCGTCGTTGCCGCGACCCTCGCCGGGACCGTGGCCGGTTACTGCATCATCACCGTCGCCCTCCGGGCCGCGGGTCATCCCGTCGCGTAGCCGGCATGGAAGGGGCACGCCTCCCGCAGGCACTCGCGGTTGATATCGCTAAACTCGCACCGCACCGCATCCGGCATGGGGAGGGTTATGCCGAACCGTTCCGAGAGGAACGTGACCGCCGCCCGGATCGCAAGCCACGAGTCGCGTTTGCAGCACCGGGGACCCCCGTGGCGGGCGATCGTCATCAGGCTGCGTGCGGTCATCTGGTTTGCAAGCGACCACTCCTGCTTCTTCAAGGGCGTCGATCCCGTGATCAGGCTCACGAAGATGCCCGTCCCGATCGCCGCGCCGCAGGTGCCGTGGCTGCCGCAGAACCCTCCGGGGACCATGCCGGCCCTCGCACGCGCCTGCCGGACGAGCGGGCCTTTCCTCCCCGGCTCCCCCCGGTGGTTGCAGTACGCGGCGATGAGGCTTGCCGGCACGAGGAAGTGGTGCTCCGGCCCGTGCATCCTGACCGCCGGGCAGCGCATCAGGATACAGGCGACGGCAAGCGGATCCTCAAGGTCCGTTGCGATGCAGAACTCTTCGATGAGGTCGAGCGCCTCAAGGCTGTGGCACCGGTCGCAGACGAAGTGCCCGGCCTCGCAGGCCGCCGTGGTGCTCCGTATCTCTCCGCAGACGGCGCAGGGGAGATCGCGGGGTTCTTCGCTGTACAGGATATCCCGGCCGCAGATGAGGCACCCTGCTCTATGCTCCATGTCGTAGGGGTGCGTCGCCGCACCCCTTAAAGAGATCCGGGAGAGAGGGAGGGGCGGGCATGCGGCACTCCCTGACCTGCCCATCCTCGATCGTGAGGACCCGGTCGGCGATCTCCAGGAGCGAGGGGCGGTGGGAGACGAGGATGGTCGTCCGGTCCCGGACCAGGTCGCGGAGCGTCTGCCGGATCCGGTCCTCGGTTCGGAGGTCGAGTGCGGACGTGGGTTCGTCGAGTATGAGGATGGGCGCATCCTTCAGGAACGCCCGGGCGATGGCGATCCGCTGCCGCTGGCCGACGGAGAGCCGGGCCCCGCGTTCGCCGACGATCGTCTGGTAGCCGTCCGGGAGCCGGACGATATCGTCGTGGATCTGTGCCTTCTCTGCGGCCTCGACGACATCCCCGGCGGTGGCATCAGGTCTGCTGTAGCGGATGTTCTCCTCGACGGTGGTGTGAAAGAGGAAGAGGTCCTGCGAGACGATCGATATCTGCCGCCGCAGCCACCGGGGGTCAAGTGTCGAGAGGTCGCGCCCGTCAAGCGTGATCGTGCCTTTCTCGGGCGAGAACGCCCGGAGGATCAGGTTGATGAGCGTCGTCTTCCCGGCGCCCGTCCGCCCGACGACGGCGACCACCTCGCCGGGCCGGATGACGAACTGCGCATCCCGGAGGACCGGGGTATCCTCTCCGTAACCGAACCAGACGCGGGAGAACTCTATGCGCCCCTGCACGGCGTCGGGAACAAACCCGCCGGCGTCGGGGAGGGCGCCCGGTTCGCCCTGCATCGCAAAGAGCTCGCGCAGGCGGGCGGCCGACGTCGCCGCGGGCTGCATCACCACGGGAAACG
>Ga0208462_1002028_pt1 | contig 11978 bp, 14 predicted proteins | sample AD_SCU001_MetaG_FD_184452 | JGI IMG/M metagenome (GOLD analysis project Ga0208462, IMG submission 184452) | Active sludge microbial communities of municipal wastewater-treating anaerobic digesters from China - AD_SCU001_MetaG (SPAdes) (version 2) | ecosystem: Engineered > Bioreactor > Anaerobic...
CTCGACGATCGTTAGGGACTCGCCGGTGACGGGATGAGAGGTGAACATGACACCGGATTTCTCCGACCGGATGAGTTCCTGGACGACGACGGCGATGTTCACGCTCCGGTCGTCGAACCCCTGCTTTGCCCGGTAGTAGATGGCCCGCGCGCCATACAGCGAGGCCCAGCACCGCTGGACGGCATCGAGAAGGGCATCGTCACCGAGAATATTGAGAAACGTCTCCTGCTGGCCGGCGAAACTGGCTTCAGGCAGGTCTTCGGCGGTGGCACTCGACCGGACGGCGACGACCGTTCCGTTCGCCCCCATCCGGGCGTATGCATCGACGACCTCCGCTTTGATATGGTCGGGGATGCCGACGGCGAGGACGAGGTCCTGCACGTCCCTGGAGACCGACTCCAGTGCTCCGTTGTCATCAACATCCAGGCGTTCCAGCCTGCGGAAGAGGGTATCTTCGATTCCGGTTTCAACGAGGAACTTGCGGAACGCCTGGGCGGTCACCACAAACGCCTTCGGCACAGGAAGGCCGATGGCGGTCATCTCCCCCAGTGACGCTCCTTTTCCCCCTACGGATATGATATCTTCCTTCTTTATTTCTTCGAGCCACAATACGTTGGGCATTTCCTTCATGCACGCACCACACATATACTTCTCACCATTACATAAAAGATTTCGGAGGAAAAAGCATCAATACATATTATGTCGAATGAGATATGGGTTGAACTGTGAAATATAGAGTGCTGGTCAGCGACCCGCTGGCAGAAGAAGGGATCGACATCCTGAAGGGATTTGCCGATGTGGATGTCAATACCGGGCTAACCGAGGATCAACTCGTTGCGGTTATCGGGGGCTACGATGCCCTGCTGGTGCGTTCGGGGACCGAGGTTACGGCGCGTGTCATCGACGCGGGAGAAAAACTCAAGTTCATCGGCCGGGCAGGCGCCGGGGTCGACAATATCGATACCGAGGCGGCGACGCGCAGGGGCATCGTCGTCGCGAACGCTCCGGAAGGAAACACCCTCGCGGCCACGGAGCACACGATGGCAATGATGCTCTCGCTTGCGCGCAATATCCCCCAGGCGACTGCATCGCTCAAGAAGGGCGAGTGGAAGCGCTCAAAGTTCATGGGCGTCGAGTTGAACGACAAGGTCCTCGGGATCATGGGATTCGGGCGTATCGGGCGCGAGGTGGCGAAACGTGCACAGGCTATGGAGATGAAGTGCATCGCCTACGACCCGTTCATCAGCAGTGAGCGGGCGGCAACCCTCGGCGTGGAGATGGTGCCGATGGAGGAGCTCTTCCGGAGGGCGGACGTCATCACCGTCCACACGCCGCTGATCAAGGAGACCCGTCACGTCATCAACGCACGGAGCATCGCCACGATGCGAGACGGCGTCCGGCTGATCAACTGCGCCCGGGGTGGGATCATCGACGAGCAGGCGCTTGCGGACGCGATTGCGAGCGGCAAGGTCGCCGGGGCGGCGCTGGACGTCTTTGAGAGCGAACCGCCAACGGACTCCCCGGTCCTCGGGCTGGACCAGGTGATCGTGACGCCGCACCTCGGGGCAAGCACGGTCGAGGCACAGCAGAACGTCGCGATATCGGTCGCGAACCAGTGCATCAGCGTTCTCTCGGGTGGCGCGGCGAAGTATGTGGTGAACGCTCCGATGATCCCCGCGGAGCAGCAGGCAGTCGTCGAGCCCTACGCGGTCCTCGCGCAGAAGATGGGGAGCCTCCTCATCCAGCTCATCGAAGGGAGGCTTGCCTCGATCACGATCACCTACGGGGGCGAGGCAGCGGCGCTCCCGAACACGAAGTTCATCACCCGCGTCATCCTGAAGGGGATGCTCGACCCGATCCTGCAGGCGCCGGTCAACTTCGTGAACGCGGAATTCGTGGCCAAGGAGCGCGGTATCCGCCTGAGCGAGACCACCACCGAGGAGGCGCAGGGCTTCCGGAACATCATCAGCATCACCGCAAAGACCGATAAGATGTCCGAGTCGGTGAGCGGGAGTGTCTCGGCCCCGGACCATGCGCGGATCGTGAGCATCGGCGGCTACATGACCGACCTGACCCCGACAGGCCACGTGGTCATCTCCCGCCACATCGACAAACCGGGCGTCATCGGCAAGGCCGCGACGATCCTCGGCCGGGCGAACGTGAACATCGCCGGGATGCAGGTGGGGCGCTTCAAGCCCGGCCAGGAGGCGCTGATGGTCCTCACGGTCGACTCCGCGGTGCCGGCCGATGCGATGGACGAGATCAAGAAGATCGACGGGATCCACACGGCGAAGCACGCCGAGATCTGATCGGTCCCGATCATCACCTCCTTTTTGCAGCGCGTGCCACTCCCGATGGGGCGGAACCGGCACAGAGGGAGTTGTGGAGAGAGAGGAATTAATTTATACCCGAAGCACCAACCTTATTAGGCAGGCACGGGCTCGTGGTCTAGCTGGTTATGACGTCGCCTTGACATGGCGGAGGTCTCGAGTTCGAATCTCGACGAGCCCATCACCGTTTTTGAAACGATTGTTCTTTTGAAGTTCTTTCCCCGGAGATGCATCCCTGGAAAGGGTTGATATATTCAGTACTTTCATGCCTCTTGCCGTATGGGCGATCGTGCCTTCCCCGAAGCATGATCCGCGGCCCCCGCTTCCCACCAGGTGGCGGTCGGGAAATCGGCCACAGATCTGATATTGACAGGCGATACGTGGTTATCCGCGAGGCTGTTTCGAGGGGGAGGGGCCGGGTAACGTCGACATGCCGGCAGAGTCCATCGACGCCGTGACCGCCACCCATCACGGGGGACCGGGCCAGATACACACCGACGGCCCTACTTCTGCAGCCGCTCCAGGAGCTCGTCCAGCCGGGAGTAGGAGTCCTTCATGCCCTCCTCCATGCCGGACTGCATCATCCCGTCGCGATCCTCCACCGAGAGGAAGACCGACCGGCCTGTAAACTTTGTCCGGTTCCCGGGCAGCTCCTCAAACTTCCCTTCCTCCAGGATGACGTGACCGGGCTCAGAAAGCCCCTCATATTCAAACGTCTGGATGATCCGCTCGGGAGGCGTCAGGTCGTGGTTCACCCCGTGAAATGCATACTCGTTGCCATCCTTGTCCGTCTGGATATACCGCCAGCTCCCCCCGTTCCGGGATTCGAACGTCTCTATCTTCGTGGCAAAGCCTCGCGGGCCGATCCACTGCTCATAGAGTTTCGGGTCGGTGTGAGCCTGAAAGACAAGGTCTCGGGGAGCATCGAACTCTCGGACGATGATCATCTCCTGTTTTCCAGGTTCTGCAGTGATCCGGGTCGGATTCCTTTCTTTCAGTGCCTGACCTCCCTGGATCGCACCACGGCCGGCGGTCGATTCTTCGCTCTTCTGCGATTCTTTTGCCATGCTGTCCATCTCCTTTTCTGCCCGCACTGGAGATCTCATCTATGATATAGGTTATCGGCCGTGCTCCGGGCCCTCACCAGGAGGGGGCGGGAAAGAACGGGAAACTCCATTCGGGGCGAAGTCATACAGCGAACTCAAAAACGGCGAAGGGGTATCCCGGATACAATTCGCATACTATAAGAAGGAGCAATGACCAAATCAGACAAAAAGAAGCTAAAACCATGGCAAAAGCAAACATTCCTGCAAAGGGAGCTATTGTTCAGAGAGATCTTGAGACGTTCTCAATCTCGCCCCACATTCCCGGGGGCTTTGCCGATCCGGCGCTTTTACGGAAGATCGCGGATGTGGCGGAGAAGTACGGTGCAAAGTACGTGAAGCTCACCGGGGCCCAGAGGATTGCCATCATCGGCATACACGAAGAGGACCTTGATGCGGCATGGGCTGAGTTCACCGACAGCTCCAAGGCCATCGGCCTGACCATACGGAGCATCCAGATGTGCCCGGGCACCCGGGCCTGCAAACGCGCCAAACAGGACAGCCCGGGACTGGGATTTGCCCTTGATGCGGAGTTCTACGGCAAACCGGCGCCCGCCAAGTTCAAGATGGGCGTCTCGGGATGTTCCAACTGCTGCAGCGATGCCTGGTTAAAAGACCTCGGGTTCTTCGGCACCGATGACGGGTTCAAGGCGGTCGTCGGCGGCAAGGGCGGTGGAACGGCAAAGGTGGGCCGGGAACTCGCCGATGGCCTGACCGAGGAGCAGGCTGTGGCGCTGGCAGGGAAGGTCGTCGCGTTCTACCGGGAGAACGGGCAGGCGCCCGAACGCCTGGGAGCAACGATCGAGCGGGTCGGCTTCGATACGTTTAAAGAAGCAGTATTGTGAGAGGGCGGGCCGTACAGGATCGATGCGCCCCCATACCGAGGTTGGATGGGATCGATCCACCGACCCTTTTTCGATTCTTGACAGACTTATGGGCGCCGCCGCCACCCCACCGGCCCCGGTGCCGACCATTGAGATCCCCACTCCGTTCCCTACTTTTATAGAAAACAGACCCGCTCTCCGGCTCCAGAAGAGCAACCACATCCCATGGCCCACCATAACGACCTACGGTTACAATGATCCAGTTCCAGCCGGAGACCTGGTTCCCGCCGGGATGCCGTGAAGATACACCCCGGGAAACCTACGACAAGGCGCTGAACCGCCTCCAGGGCATGACCTACGACGCGGAATCGCTCTCCGGAGAGCGCTGCGGAATATCGAAGGGCATCGCCGAGATCCGGGCAGACCGGTGTCGCTCTTTTGATAGGGTTGTCCGGGAACAGGGCCTGGAATGATCTGGCGGCTCGTCATCACCCCGATGCAGAACGCGATTTTGCGAACCTCGACAGACTCGACAAACGGAGGATCAAGGGTGAACTCTATGCGCCTGCCGACGAGCCGCAGCCGCGAAAGCACCTCAAGAAACTGAAGGAGAACCACGATCTCCCGCTCTACTCCCTCCGGGTTGGGGCGGTACTGCATGATTCTCATCATCGAGGGCGACGTGCCGGCGATCTTCGCGATCGAGATCGGCAACCGGAGCAGCGTCTATCGGAAGGGTCATCCGGCAGCCTCTCGGAAACGATAGGGACTAAAACCCAAAAAAAGCCGATTTTAAGGGTTGCATGGTTGGTGCGGGGACAGATGCGCACCTCCTGTTCATGCACGACTATGGGTCGCTTCACCTTTCAAAAGACTGATGACGGGATGAGCGTAATATGACATTACCATATGATGAGGTCAGGCAAATGACAGGACACGGGTTACCCGAGAAAAGTCGTGAGACCATCGTCACAATACTCGCCCGGAACGGTGCCGACCGGATCGCGGTCTTCGGCTCTTATGCACGGGGGGAAGCCAATGCGACGAGCGATGTCGACATCCTGGTCAGGTTTGCCCGCCCCAAAAGCCTCTTCCAGCTTGTGCGGCTCGAGGACGAACTCAAGCGGACTCTCGGGAGAGACGTGGACCTCATCACCGAAAACGCCGTCAGTCCCTATCTTGCCGATGCAGTACACCGTGATGCCGTGGTGATCTATGAAGCCAAAGGACCCCGCGTATCTCCGCCACATCCTTGATGCAATCACAAGCATCGAGGAGTTCTCAGAAGGCATCTCGTCGGTGGAGGACCTCAGGGGTCGCCGGCTTGAACGCGCCGGGATCGAGCGCATGCTGACCATCATCGGCGAGGCGGCAAAGATGATTTCGCCGGAACTCGCGCAGGAGCACCCGGAGATCCCCTGGAGGGAAGCGGCAGGAATGCGAGATAAGATCATCCACCATTACTTTGGCGTGGATTACGAAGCAATATTCCTGACCGTACACGACGACCTCCCGGTGCTCAAGCAGGGAATCCAATCGATCCTCAATGAGGTCAACCGCAGAAACACCCCCGGCGGAAGATGAGAAACCGTATTCGATGAGTAAAGGGGGGTCGATGCCGGAAACCAGGAGGCTCCCCGACAGCATGGCTCCGTGCGGCGTTTACTGCGGAGCGTGCCCTTCGTTCAGGAAAGGGTGCAGGGGGTGCGGCTCGGAGAACCACAAGCAGCGGCGCACCAGCAAGTGGAACTGCAAGATCCGCCGGTGCTGTTTTGAGGAGAAGAGCCTCGCACTCTGCTCGCAATGCACGGATTTCCCCTGCAAGCTGACCGACAAACTCCAGGGGTCCTACCCGGGCAACGAGCGATTCAGGTACCGTCACGAGGTCTACGAGAACCTCCGCGAGATAGAGGCGCAGGGCCTCGATGTATGGCTGCCTGGAGAGGAAGAGAGGTGGCGCTGCCCGGCGTGCGGGAAAACGATCGTCTTCTACCACTACCAGTGCCCGGCATGCGGGTATGAGCCGGGCCGGAAGGCGTGAAGGCGACACGTTCCAGGAGGACGGTTGCCGCGTCCCCCTTAGACCAGCCGCCGGTCCACGGCGACGTACCCGGAGGGGAGAGAACGGCCGGCGAGGAATGGGGTATCGCCTCCAGCACAACAATACTATCAGGAATGTGATCGAACATTCCTCTAGAGCGGCCCGATAGGACAACAAGGGAGTCTAAGCCGATGAAAACAGTAAAACTATTACAGATAGGCGATATGCAGAACGGCTTCATACGGGAAGGCGGCAATCTCTATATCAGGGGCGCCCGGGAGATCATCGCACCCGTGAACGACTTTCTGCGCCGGGTGAGAAACGGGGTCTTTGATCACACGTTAATCACACTCGATACGCATTTTGCGGAAGAATACAGCAGGACTGAAGAAGGCAAGGTCTTTCCCATCCACTGCGAATACGGCACAAACGACCGGGAGTTAGGTATCGACGTCTCCGGCCTGCCAGATAAGCGATATTTAGCGAAGAATCAATACGATATGTGGAGCGAGAGGACGTTAACAGACGTATCGTTCAACGATCCCGAACGAACGATCGCGCACGACAACCTGTTTCATATTGTAGATGATCTCTATCGGCCGACGGAGAGAGTTACCCGCGACGATTTCATCGAAGCGATCAGTCCCGGCGGCAACCCCGCCGGTATTGAAGTCACCCTGATCGGCGTGGCCTCGGATTACTGCAACCGCTACGCCATGGAAGGCTGGCTCGAGCGAGGCGCCAGCGTAACCATCATTCGGGACCTGACGAAAGGCATCGAGAAAGAGACGCCGCAGGTGCTCGACGAACCTCGATACCGGCGGTATAACGGCAGCAGGTTACGATCCGTCGAGAGCACGGAATACTGAACTGGCTGACACCACGCTATCGTCCTGAAACACCACCAGAGATCCGTAACCCCCGCCGATACATCGGGTTCATGCCCCCGTTTTGCCTTCGTATTCTGCCGGCCTTCTAAAAAGAGGGTATTCTTGTCGTCCCCCACGGCTCCTGGCCTTACGCAGTTTCCGTAGTGGAGGGGATACCGGAACTCGCCGTCCCGCTCTCGTAGACGAGGGTGTTGTAGCGGTACTGGAAGATGTAGACCACCAGAGATACCGCGAGCATAAGGACGGGGAGAAGGAGAATCCCGATAATGCCCGCGACGAGCCCGATGAGGCCTGTTACGAGGAAGACGAGAGAGACCAGGACCATCATGAAGAGCATAAGAACGATCTGGAGGATTACCTGGGAGAAGATGTACGATCCCCAGCCGATCCTCCGGATCTGAGCGAAGACGGCGGGAATGTTGAACGCTTCCCGTAACGACTCCATCTTCGCGAACCGCACCGCCGCCATCTGCGCCACAAGCCAGATGAGGATGAGGAGAACGAACGATACGAGAGCGACGATGGCGGCCATGAGGCCGTTCGTCCCCGCCAGGATACCGGCGCCTCCCATCAGGGCCATCACGACGATGAGCATGAGCCCAACGTAGGCAAGGTACACGACCAGCAACTTCAGGCCGTCGACGAAGAGCCTGCCCCAGCCGCCGAGGTCCGGCGCATCTCCCCGCATGATCCGGACGAAGTAGCCGTAGATGAGCGGAAAGACGACGATGCAGACGATGAGCTGGAGCCACCGTATCCAGCTCCCCCGGAGGGCGTTTCTTGTGTAGCCGAACGAATCTTCGAGTACGCTCTGGTAGTTCATGGACAATGTATCACCCTTGATCTGTTGTTTCCTGCGGGCCTATCCCTGACCATGTCACGTGCCAGGCGGATCAACCCGGAACGAGCCCCATAGTGGTTATATCCGGCAACGATCTTCTTGAACGCTTCGATCCGGTCGGAGGACCATCCGGCGGCGTTCCACCATGGAGAGCATTTCGGATTGAACCGGGGCGAGCCCCGAGTTCCCGCGGGCGCCGGGGATCTTGATCCCGTCCCCCGGCCCGCGGATCGCACCGGCGACGTTCATTCCCGCACCGATCGCATCGCCGTTCAGGATCGCCTGCACCGCGTCGCGGATATCGGCGATGCCGCCCACGACCGGCAGGCACGAAAACCCGATCCACCCGACCATGTAGTAGGGCGACGAGGCGGTCTCCTCCCCGACCAGCCAGTAGAAGGAGCCGTCCGGAAGCCCGGTCTCTCCGAAGACCGCACCGGCCAGGATCTCGCGCCCGATCCTGGCGAGGTTGATCGCCCCGCTCGCGGCAGGCGTCAGCGGGTCGGGATCGGCGCCGTCGCGGAGGCCGTCACCGTCGCGATGAGTGGGGCGTAGACGCCTATTCGATGGCCTTCAGGTCGACACGGCCGTTGACGCGGATGTAATCGCCTGCTGTGAACTGGTGGCGGAAGTATACTGCATCGATTCTGATCAGAGTCTTTCCAACTCCGAAATCGACGACGGCATCATGCCACCGTTCGGCTTGTTCGGGATCGCTTGGAACGATGATCGCATCGATATGCCCGTTCACTTCCAGGGCGGGAACCGAGACGTCTGGAAATACACTTGGCTCCGGGAATATGCTCTGCTCTTTTGTTTCATTCTTTCCGAGGGACGTCGACAGCATGCCGAGCACGATCTTTCCGTCTTTCCCGACCATCGCAGGAGTGCAGAGCAGATCGTCGTCGAACACGGACGCCCGGGTGCCATTCGCAAACTCAACGATCACGAGCTGCGTATAGACCGTATCCTGGTATTCGGCGTCCGGCCTCACGCCCACGATGCGGACGGGAACTTTGAGTTTCTCCTTCACCGCATCTGTCACGGCATAGTCCGTGTAAGGATGTCCCGTCACGATGTACCCGTTGTCGGCGATAAAGAGGCGCAACGTCTTTCTGGAGGTTGGTTCGACGTAGTGATACACGTTCTTTTTGACCTCGACGCCGTCCTGTGCACCGGCCATGATCAGGTCCTTGATCTTCTCCTGTCTCGCGAATTCCCAACCGAAGGACAAGTAAAACTGGTTGCCCGTCGGGGTATCCGAAGGGACATTGATGTGGTTATGCACGATGTGAGCCCAGCCGCTCCCCCCTTCATCGTAAAAATCCCACGCTCCAACTACACCGTTTCGGCTCCTGGTGACCCTGATGTAATCCCCGATCCTGTAATCGGAAAAGGAATCTCGCTCTTGCCAGCAAAGATCAACGCCAATGGTACCCATGCCTATGTCAATATAAAGAGTTTGATTATTCCCGTCAAGATCAACGATTTCGCCAGCAAAATCCGCATCATCCCTAGCGTAAATCCGTTCCTGCTCTGCAGGATCTTCCGGCAAACGATAGGTTGTCTCGACGCCTTTTTTCGGGAAGGGTATTTTTTCGACGTGAGCGAGATCCGCACCGATCCCTATGGTCTTGATCGTGCCCACCATTTCATCCCTGACGCTCACTTCCGAGTCGAACAAATAAAATGCAGTCCCATCCTGTAGCTCGATAATGACTGTTTGTTCATATATCTTCCCGGTGTCTTCCAGTATGCTCTGAATAAGTTTGAGGATCTTCCCTTTCACACGCGCTCGAAACATCTATTTTAACTCCCTGTTATACCGAATATCGTCTTGATATGGCTTGGAATCTCCGTGAGCTTTGGCGGATATGCCGTCACGACATATCCGTTGCTACCTACCACGACTTTCAATAAACGATTGTTTACCTTCTCCCAATAAGCACCCGGATCCATCGGATCCTGCAGTCCCGTCTTTGCGCAGTCCTGTATCAATTCTTTAATCCGATCTTGATTCGCGTACTCATAGCCGAATGCTCCCTCGAACTGGTTGATACCCTTATAGTAGATGTGGTTATTCTGGATATGGATCCACCCGGACCCTTTACTATCGTACACAGTACCCAGAATCTCACCCTCTGCTGTTCCAAGCTTCCCTTCCTCCAGCCAGAACACCTTTCCATCCGCACGTTTGATGACACTCAACGTCCTCTCAAGGTCTCCGCCCTGTTCGATCACCTTCGCTACATCGCCGGCACCGATCTCGCCCCTGACCAGCCGGCTCCCGGCGCCGCCGAAGAGCACGTCCCAGACCTGGATCTTGAGCGTATCCGGAATGTGAGGCACGATCTCTTTCGAGAGCAAAATCCCAAGATCTCGCGCCTTCCACGGGAACTTCCCGGTGTAGCAGACGATCGCCCCCGTGATCTTGATCCCGTCCCCCGGCCCGGGGATCGCGCCGGCGGCGTTCATCGCCGCGCCGAGCGGGTCGCCGTTGAGGATCGCCTGCACCGCGTCGCGGATGTCGGCGATGCCGCCTGCGACCGGGAGGCAGGAGAACCCGATCCAGCCGACCATGTAGTAGGGCGACGAAGCGGTCTCCTCTCCGACCAGCCAGTAGAAGGACCCCTCGGGCAGCCCGGTCTCCCCAAAGGTTGCCCCAAGAATGATGGCCAGCCCAATCTTGGCGAGATTGACATCGCCGCTGGCCTGCGGCGTCAGCGGATTGGGGTCGGCGCCGTCGGAACAGTCGTTACGAGCCGGTCAACATTGCCTGCTTTTCTTCAAGTATTTTCAAGGGATGCTGCCACCAGAATCGATCCGGATAGGATCGGTCCTCAGTTTTTGAATAGTAATCAAAGATCTTTACGATCTCCTTGATTTCTCGCATGTATATGCATTTCAGGACTTCATCAAGACTGGCAACCATTGTTTTGATCTCTGTCAGGTCAAAATCCCGTTTCAGTTCCATCAGCAGGATCTCAATCTCGCTACGGAATGACAAATCATTAGGGATCTCGAGTTCCAGTGACATTACGGAGTAGGCAAAATAGCAGATCACTGTGGGATAGTGATCTATATCACGTTTTAACGCCGCAAATAGTTTGTCGCGGTAATCCCGCCCCCACTTCTCTTCTAGGGCAGTCAGCTTCCAAGATATCCGTGTATATTCCGCGCGAAAGCCCTCGCACTCGATTCCTTCTTCTTCGAGCAGATGTATCCAAAAAGGGAGAAGGTGTTTCGACCCATAGGGTGCAACAGGAGAGTACCTCCCATAGAGTTTCAGTTCATCATAGTGTTCATCGATTTCCTTGATACTATTCTCATAGCGGCTCAAACCCTCGATTACTTGCCTTTTCAATTTCTCATCCATTCGACGCCTCCCCTATGAAGTCTAGTTCACTCGTATAAGCCTGTTCGCGATTTCCACATCGACATAGTGCTTTTCCCCATTATTTGGCACGAAATAGGTCGTGATAAATCCATCCTTCGTCCCGCTTACGAACTCATTGGGGGTACGATCATAAACTACCAGTGTATCGTAGCCTTCTTGGTAATACAGTTCCACCCCACTGTCCCTTCTCTGCATCAGGGTTACTGCCTTCTGCTGATACTCCTCTGGACTGAGCGCAGGTGTCCATTCACTTCTATGCTTGTTGTAGTGGACAGCGCGATATTCCTCCCATGTAAGTTCCCCCTTCGTCACCCAGGTTCCATCAAACATTGCATCGAGCAGATGCCTGACATGGACAAGGTCAATGTTCTTCTTGGCTAATGCCTCAATCGCTTCTACCGGAACGCCATGCGCGTTGTGCAACGCGCTCCCGGCCCCGTCGAAGAGCAGGTCCCAGACCTGGATCTTAATCGTGTCCGGCAACGGCCCCAGGAGTTCCTTCGAGAGCAACACCCCGAGTTCCCTTGCCTTCCACGGGAACTTCCCCGTATA